>Ga0302324_100021936_pt1 | contig 12435 bp, 12 predicted proteins | sample Palsa_T0_1_FD_201949 | JGI IMG/M metagenome (GOLD analysis project Ga0302324, IMG submission 201949) | Peat permafrost microbial communities from Stordalen Mire near Abisko, Sweden - Palsa_T0_1 | ecosystem: Environmental > Terrestrial > Soil > Palsa > Peat permafrost | place: Sweden: Abisko...
ACGCGGACCTCGAGCCGCTGGTGCTCGGGGTGACCGAGTTCTTCGAGGGCAGGCAGCCGAGGATCTCAATCAACAAAGACCTCACAGGCTCGGCGCTCGACGAGGACGAATCCCCACCGGGACGTCTGGGTCGCTGGCGCGCGACGCTGGCCCACGAAGCGGGACACGTGCTCCTGCACCGCAGTCTGTTCGAGTTCGCCGCCGGCAGCATGAACCTCTTCGAGACGCCGCAGGCAGGCGACGGGCCGCGCCAACTCCACCGATGCCTCAAGAGGGACGCGACCTATGCGACCGGGGGCAATTGGCGCGAGGTGCAGGCGAACCAGGCGATGGCCGCCCTGCTGATGCCCAAGACGTTCTTCGCGAGGATCGCGCGCGCAGAGGCCCAGAAGATCTTTCCGGACAGCGATGCCATTCCCGCCGGCGGGGAGGACCGCGTGGCCGCGCGACTCGCTCCTCTCCTCGGCGTCTCGCGCCAGGCAGCCAGCATTCGCCTGACGACCTTGGCGCTGGTCCTGCCGCGCGGGCAGGGCCGCCTGTAGGGCCTCCGGTTCCCCCCCCTTGCTTTGTTCGCAAGTCGGCGTACACTGCGAACAGGTTCGGTGAACGGTTCGCGGGGGCGTGTCTGCGAGCGCCGCACCCCGGAAAGAAGGAGAGGCTGCGATGCCCGAGGAGAAGCACGATAAGTCCGCCGAGATCTTCGTGGATGGTACGCCGCACAAGGTCGCCGACCGTCCCGTGAGCTATAAAGAGGTCGTGACGCTGGCCTATCCGGACTACCCGCACCACCCGGAAATCACCTACTCGGTGACCTACAAGGACGGCCCCAAAGCCAATCCGGAAGGCATTCTGGCCCCTGGAGATTCCGTGGAGATCAAAGACGGGATGAAGTTTCGTGTTAAGCGAACTGGCCAGTCATAACGAGGACCTAGGGCGCTTGCTCGAGAGGGGCTACGCGCTGAAGCTCGACAGCAACTACCTCGTTGTGCGCGACGTTCCCTACCTCGATCACGCAAGGCAATTAAAAATCGGGGCACTCGTCACGAAGCTGGTGTTCATCGACAACGTGCGGATCGGACCGCAGGAAAATCATGAGATCTTCTTCGCCGGATCGCACCCGCACAACGTCGACGGCACCCCGATCCCGAACATGGGCGGCGGGGCGCGCAGCCTCTCGCTGAAGGATTCGAGCATCGCCGTCGAGCGCTCGTTCTCCAACAAACCGAGGAACTCGGCAGCTCTGGAGAATTTTCCGAACCTGTTCGAGAAGATCGAGAGCTACGTGACGATCATCTCGGGGCCGGCCCAGTCCCTTCACGGCGTCACGCCGCTCACCCGGCGCATCGACGAAAGCGAAATGGCGGACTCCGTATTCAAGTTCCATGACACGCTGACGAGCCGCGCCGAAATTGGCGACCTGGCTCAGAAGTTCAAGGACGAGGTGATAGCCATCATCGGCCTGGGGGGCACCGGCGCATACCTCCTCGACTTCATGGTCAAGACGCCCGTCAGGGAAATCCGTGGATTCGATCACGACACCTTCTATATTCACAACGCTTATCGTTCGCCCGGACGCCTTACGGCCGAGGAGCTCGGACAGAGAAAGGCCACGGTCTACAACGGGCGTTACGACAACTTTCGTTCGGGGCTGGTCGTCGAGCGCCGGTTCATCGATGCCTCCTCCGAAGCCGAGGTAGGGGGAGTGACGTTCGCCTTCGTGTGCGTCGACAAGGGCTCGTCGCGCGCCGGGATCTTCGATCTTCTGATCGCCAAGCAGATCCCGTTCATCGATGTCGGAATGGGACTCGACCGGAAGCCTGGCCCGCTTAGCGGGATGATGCGGGTGACATATTATCCGCGGGATACGGGCGCGCTAATACGTGACAAGAACCTGGCGGAGATGGTGGATGATCCCGAGGATATCTACCGTACCAACGTCCAGATTGCGGAGCTCAATGCGTTGAATGCCGCCTTGGCCATAGTCAAATACAAGCAGATACGCGGTTTCTATCACGATGATGGTTCGTGGGACCATTTGTTGCTTGGAGTCGACGACCTGCATCTCGTCGGCCAGTCGTGGTAGTCGCTCGCTTCGAGCTCCGTCGTGTGCAGTTCATGCCGAAGGAGCTGGAGTCGGGGCTGCTATACGTCTCGGAAGAATTCGAGGTCGCCGGGCATCTGTGCGCCTGCGGTTGCAGGGCCAAGGTCATGACGCCGCTTGGGCCGACCGAGTGGTCCTTCGAGGAAGTGGACGGACAGCCAACGCTGCGGCCGTCCATCGGGAGCTGGCAGCTTCCCTGCCAGTCGCACTACTGGATCATCGGCGGCACGGTGAGGTGGTCCAGCAAGTGGACGCCCGAGCAGATCGAGCAGGGACGACGAGGCGAGGAGGAAAGGACGCGCGCCTACTTCGAGTCGCGCAAGGCTGCGAAGCCGGGTCGGCTCGCTGCGCTATGGCACTGGCTCAAGGAGCTGGCGGGGCGCGCGTTTCGTCGGCGGTAGGTGGCCCGAAGGCACGTGCCCCGGTGTGGCGGAGCGACGAGACCATGCTGGCTTGGCTCTCGTCGCCCTCATGCCTGCGGGCGTTGCCGCAGTGGGCGTTCAGCCCTACTACGAACCCGATCGATGACGCTCTCTAGCTTCGACCGCGTCACCCTCGCCGGCTGGGACGCCGTCGAGACCGCGGCCCGAATCCGCAGCAACGAGGTCACCGCGGCTGAGGTGGTCGAGGCGGCCATCGCGCGTGCCGAGGAGGCTCGTGATCTCGGAGGCGTCGTGGAACCCTGTTATGAGCGAGCCCGCGTGAACGGAGCGAGTCCGGACGGCGCCCCTTGGCTTGGCGTGCCGACGTTCGTGAAAGACGTCGCTCGGGTAGCCGGCGTGGCCACAACCTGGGGTTCTCTTGGATCGGGGCGGTATGTCTCGAAGAGAAGCGACCCGTTCGTGAGGAGCTTCGAGCGATTGGGCGTCGTCGTGCTGGGCAAGAGCGCGACCTCCGAGCTCGGCCTCATGCCGGCTACAGAGCCCCTGGCTCGTCCACCGTGCCGCAACCCTTGGGACGTTTCTCGCTCGAGCGGTGGGTCATCCGGCGGAGCGGCTTGTCTCGTCTCCGCCGGCGTGGTGCCCGTCGCACACGGCATGGACGGCGGGGGCTCCATTCGCATCCCCGCAGCATGCTGCGGCCTCGTCGGCTTCAAACCATCGCGGTTCCGCCTTGACGCGATGGGATCGAGCACACTTCCGGTGAACGTTGTGACCGACGGCATCCTCTCACGCTCGGTTCGCGACACGGTCGCCTTTTACGTTGGACTGGAGTCGCAGCGCCGCCCGCGGCGAGTCCCCGCCGTCGCAACGAGCGAATCGCAGCTCCGGCAGCCGCTGCGAATGGCGGTCTTCGTCGAGGCCCCCGCCAGGACGCCCGTCGACGCGGAGGTGCGTGATGCCGTGCTCGCCGCGGCGCGTCTCTGCCAAACTCTCGGGCACACCGTCGATCCCATCCCGTGCCCCTTCGACGGGGGCGTGACCGACGACTTTTTGCGCTACTGGGGCTTCCTCGCGTGGGCGCAACTGAAAACGGCACGCCTCGCGCTCCATTGGCATTTCGACCGGTCGAAGCTCGAGCCCTGGAGCCGCGGACTCGCCGCGACGTTCGCGCGAGCGAAGCTGCGGACAATCGCGGCGATATGGCGCCTGCGCCGGTTCTCGCGAGCGTTCGCCACGGTGACCAATCGCTACGACGTGCTGGTCTTCCCGACGCTGGCCGAGCCCGCGCCGCCACTCGGAGCCTTGGCCGGCAATCGCCCCTTCGCCACTACGTTCGAACGAGTGCGCTCGTATGCAGCGGCCTTCACGCCTCTTGCCAACATTTCCGGCGCTCCTGCCATCTCGCTGCCGATGGGCCGCACAGCGACCGGCTTGCCCATTGGAGTGCAGTTCGCTGCCGCGCATGGCCACGATCGCATGCTGCTCGACTTGGCCCTCGCGCTCGAGGCGGCGCAGCCCTGGGAACCGATCGCCCCGCGGGAGCGATGGCTAGCGCTGGCAGCCTCCGCCTCGCCCTAGCGCATCATGAGCGACGCGCGATAGAGGGAAGCAACTTGCGGCGGCGCGAACGGCGTGAGCGCGAAGAATCATCGACCACGGCCTCCACTTCACCGAGGAAGAGCCCGCGCGCTCGCCCGCGATCGGATGGCGAGATGTCGTCGATGCCGAGAGCACGTCACGCGCCCAGACGCGGGACCTTGCCTCCCGTTCGATCCCTCGCGCGACGACGCCGTACCCGGACCCGCGACGCGAGCGCGGTGCGGACGCTCCGCGGAACGCGGCAGCGACGGGGATCATCGCGCGATGAAGCCCCGGCCCACGACGTTGTACTGAGGGCCCACTGCTCGAAGGTCGTCCGCAAAGGCGTCGAGTCGCTTCCGTACATCCGCGCGCTCGGCGCTGTGACGGTCGGCCTTCGCCATCGCACCGGTGGACGCGAACTCGATGAGCGTCGCCAGCTCCCCTCGGTCGAGCCAGATGCCGTGGGGGCCGCAGACGTCGACGACGACACCCGAGCTCCCGTGGAAGTTTCGTCGAAGCATCGGCTCGCCGCACGAGGGGCACTTGCGGTAGCGCACGGAATCGGAAAGCGGTGAAGGACGATGGTAGTCGGCCCCACGATCTCCTGGAGAGGGCGCGTGCGCGTTCAGGAGTTCCTGGAGCGTCTGGTGAGCGCGAGCAGCCCAATCGTGCCGCCGCCCTTCCCGCCGACGCGAACGAGAGCGAAGTCGGGCGCTGCATCGACCACGATCTTGAAGCCCAGCGTCTCGCCGTAGAACTTCAGTGAGCGCCGCACGCTCGCGACCGACAGGGTGAGCCCGTCGAGGTGAACGTCGATGGCCATGCGGGTCCGGGCAGTCTTGCTGGGTCCAGAGGCGAGGGCAAGAGCACGGTCGGTCAACGCCGCTCTGCTGAACATCCACGGGGCAGCATGCCGAGATGGGTCACGATCATCCGGCTGAACGCGCCGCAGGTCTGGCGAGCAATGGTAGAAGTTCACGAGTGACCGGGAAGAAGAAGAGCGCGCCAAGTCGCGCCGTCGTCCGAGCGGGCACTCCGCTACCCGCGGGGTACGCCTCCTTCCTCGACGGACTGAAGACGCGCATCCGCGCGGCCCAGGTCAAGGCCGCGCTCGCGGTGAACGCGGAGCTGGTGCTCCTCTATTGGCGCATCGGGCGCGACATCCTCGTGCGGCAAGACAAGGAGGGCTGGGGGGCGCGCGTCATCGACCGGCTCAGCGCCGATCTACGCGCCGCCTTCCCGGAGATGCAGGGCTTCTCGCCGCGGAACCTGAAGTACATGCGGGCGTTCGCGGAGGCGTGGCCCGAACCAGCATTCGTGCAGCAGGTTGCTGCACAATTGCCTTGGTTTCATAACTGCACCCTGCTCGACCGCGTGAAGGGCAAGGACGTGAGGGCGTGGTACGCCCGTCAGACTATCGAGCATGGCTGGTCGCGCAACGTGCTCCTCGCTCAGATCGAGACCCGCGTGCACGAACGCGCGGGCAAGGCGCTCACGAACTTCAAGGGCACGTTGCCGCCCCCGCACTCCGACCTCGCGCAGCAGACGCTGAAGGACCCGTACGTCTTCGACTTCCTCACGCTGGGCCCCGACGCGCAGGAGCGAGACCTGGAGCGCGGATTGCTCGAGCACGTGCGCGACTTCCTCCTCGAGCTCGGCGTTGGTTTCGCGTTCGTCGGAAGCCAGGTGCACCTCGAGGTCGGGGGCGAGGACTTCTACATCGACCTGCTCTTCTTTCACCTGCGGCTCCGCTGCTTCGTCGTCATCGAGCTCAAGACCGGGGAGTTCAAACCCGAGTACGCCGGCAAGATGAACTTCTACCTGTCCGCCGTGGACGCCCAGCTCCGGGGGGAGGGAGACCACCCGAGCATCGGCCTCGTGCTCTGCAAGGAGAAGAACAAGGTCGTCGTCGAGTACGCGCTCCGCGACACGAAGAAGCCCATCGGCGTGTCGGCCTACCGCCTGCTCGAGAAGCTACCGGCCAAGTTGAAGGGGAACCTCCCGACCGTCGAGGAGCTCGAGGCGGAGCTTGGGGGCAAGACGAAGCCTCGCGATGAGTGAGTGCGGGCGGAGGGGACGCGCGCGGTCAGATGGAACATCAGCACCTCGGGTGGCCTTGCGGGCGGACATCGATTCTACGCCTGACGCCCAATGAGGAGCAGATGCGGCTACTCGTACGCCCGGGATCGCGCGCGGCGTCCTGGCCGGTCCTCGTGGACTCAGACGTCCTTGTCCCAAGCCCCGATCGCGCTCGTACGGTGCTCGGTGGCCTCGTAGAGCCCGTCACTCGTTGCCTGGGCGATGGTCCCTGCGATCTTGTGCCGTCTCTCGAGGCGCGACAATACCGCGCCGTCCTGAATGGCCGCCACCTTCGCGCGCGGCTCGCCCTTCAAGGGAAGCTCCGCGATCGGCAAGAGCACGGCCAGTTCCTCCAACGTCAACGAGGCGAGCTCTTTGATCTGGGGCGTCACGACGTGAGAGGGCGCACCCGGAAGCAAACGTCGGGCGATGAACGCGGCGACCACGGGCCGCGGGTCTCGATCCAGCGTCGAGAGCGCCTTCACCGTGTTCCCCAGAGCGGCAAACTGTCCGGGGGACACAAGGATGGCCTCCTCCTTGCCCAGGCGTCCGATGGCGACGGGCGCGTCGCCGCTCGCGGCTCGCCTCACCAAGGCCGACAACCTTCTCCGAGCCTCGCTGATCGTATGGTGCTCGAAGACGGGACCCGCCGCCGCAGGTTTGTCCGATCGCGTTGAGCCGTGCAACGTTCGGGGACGGGGCGACGTGTGCTCCATGGCGCGAAGCGCTCGCCCGGCTCTCTTCGATGCCTTCACGCGCGCGGTGGAGGGGGAGTTCGACGCCATGTACAGATCTGTACATCATGTACAATGGAACGCCATCGCCGCCCGTCCAGTCTGGTCCACGCCGGGCGGCGAGTGTATGAACCTCCCGTGAGCCCGATCCTCACTCTGGCACGCTGCTGGACTCGTCTCTCGCCGGTGCGTCAGGCGTCCCTCCAGAAGGCGTACGCCACAGCGCGGGCCACCGGGATGGGTGATGCGGGAGCTTCGACGATTGTGTTGAGCCTGCTCACGGAGGCCGAGCGCGCCGAGCCCGACGTCCCCCCCCCCGAGACCATGGTCCGATCCACACGTGGCGCTACCGGCTGAACGAAGCCCTTCATTCGCTCGCTGCGTGGTGTCCGCAGTGCGGGCACGTCCCGGGCGGTGGGTATTTTCCGGCCAGTACATCGTCGATCGAAGTACGTCACTCCGAGGGGCCGTCGGGCGAGAGCGGCGGATGCATCTTCCCGCGGTCCACGGCCTTTCGTGCAAGGCGGGCGCCCCTGGCCTCCGCCTGGTTCTTCGGATAGGGCGCAAAGTCGACGAGCGCGTGTGCGGGGTCCGCGATCTTCTCGGGTGGCGAAGTAAGGGGGTCGGGAAGGACGTTCAGCCCCTCCTCGCGGCACTCGCCTACGCTCACCGCCCACGTCCCCGCCGACCGGAGGCCGAGCCCCTCGGTGTGGAGTTTGAAAGCGCGGTCGGGCGTCGTCAGAGACCCACGCGACACCGAGAGCTTTCCCGCGTCCTTCGCCGTCGGGCGGAACGCCTGGCTGCTGGGGCGACCATCGCGCACGAAGCTCGGATGAACCTGGCGGAACAGGAGTTCTTCGTCGTCGGACAGGGGCACCAGCGTCGTCACAGCGGGTCCGTCGTGGTCTCAGTGCGTCGCCAAATGCTCGGTGAGGAAACGACCCAGCTTGCTCTCGCCGCCCGGCTCGCCGAGCGGGACGGTGATCTCGTGCATTTCTTGGGAGCCGTTGCGCGCGGCCATGACGTCGGCCGACCGCGCACCGAGGTCGAAGCTCGTGACGATTTCCCAGCTCGTCCCGGACCACTCCGCCCGCGCGAGCCCCTCTGGCGTCGGATAGATGTACGGGCGCGGCAGCTGGAAGCCGTCGAGCACCCCCGTGAGAAGTCTCGCGAGCCAGTGGAGCGACGCGGCATCGTAAGCGGGGCTGGACTCGTCGAACCAGCCGGGGGCAAGAGCCTTAAGCGATTCAACCTGCGCCGCCACCGGCGTGGGGCATCCGGGCCGCGTCTGTTCGTCCCCCTCCTCGGCCAGGCTTACGTCCGTCGCCATCGTGACCTTCACGAGGCCGCCGTCCTGGTCGTAGAGCCCCGTCCCGCGGACGCGCACGAGCGCGGCCTCTCCGAGGGAGCGCAGCGCCAGGGGGAAAAACAACGGCGGAATGCGCACGTCGAGCTTGCGCCCGTCTGCGGTCCGCAGCACGAATCCCTCGGCGTCCTTGTCCGCCGCGCGCACCTCGCCGAGCAGATTGACATCGTCCTCGTAGGTCGCCTGCGCTTGGAGCACGAGCTTCCTGCGAACCAGGCGGTCATACACCGCTCCTTCGCGCTTGCCGGGCTGTGCGACAACGATCGACTCGTCACCGCCGAGCGTTCGGCCGAACGCGTTGAAGCGCGCCAGGATCTCCCTCGAGAGCTCCGTTGGCAGCGGCTTGTCCTTCGCCGCCGCGCCGATGCCGCCTTCGACCACGTCGCGCGCCTTGTCGAACCAGTCCGGCACCACAGCGGCTGGAAAGAGAGTCCGCAGTGCCGGCTCATCCGAGAGTCGCGACACGATGGGCACCGCGCTGCCGGGATCGACACGCTCGAGCACGAGGCGGAACCCCGCTTCGAACCCCTTCGGCAGACGTCGGCGCTCGGGGTTTGCGTCTTGGAAGAGCTTCTTGGCAACGGCGAGTACGAGCTCCTGGTAGGCGGCGAGCTCCGGCAAAGCTTCGACGGGCATCGCGGCCTCGTGGAAGCGTCCACCGCGGAAGATCAGGGTGACGAAGGGGCTCTTGGTCATGCTCGGGATAAATTCAACAACTGCGATGCTCTACGGATTCCCGTCAAGTTTCTAGCACTTATCATGTCGAGGTTCCCCTCTCTGAAGGCCGCGATCGTCATGGGCACCAAGTTTGCGGGCATCATGCGCGGGCTCGAGGAAGAGGCGCGTACCGAGGGACCGAAAGCCGTCGCGCAACTTGAGGCCTTCCGCGACCACTATCGCGCTGGCCGCCGGCTCGCCCAAGCACGACTCGTGCGCTCCAATCCTCGGCGCAGGTCGCTAGGCCCGCGCAGGTGAACTCGGCCGCAAACGACGACCGCCGCTGCATCCAGCCCCTCGCGACGGGAGCCGCGCCGAACGGTTCCTTGCCGTTCTTCTGAGCCGAAGACCGCGTCGCGGTCTAGCATCGGCGTGGCGTTTCTCGGGAGGCGCGGTGGATCAGCGAATAGCAGTCGGCTGGCCCCAAGCTTGGGCCGTCATCAAGACGAGCGCCGAAAGTCGTCTGGGAAAGCCCCTTCTCAGGGCGTATCTGCTCCTCGCCCTCTTCGGAATCGCAGTCGTCGCGGTCTGCGTCGTGATCATGCACTGTGAGGTTGCGGCGACGCTGAGCGTCGACGCCCGCTGAGGCGGCCCGCGCCACGGTACGGCCAGTCCGAGACGGCCTCGGACTGAAGACGTGCCCCATCGCGGGCTTTGCCTCGCAAATGGTCGCTGCCTGAGAAGTGAGTCGGCTGCCCCAGAATCCTTCTGGGCTTACTTCAGACCGATAACGAGCTGGATCTTCGCATCCCTCATCGGCATCTCTCCGCCAGACGTCCAACCGAACGGATTCGGTCCTCCGGGGCCATGCGTGGTCAAGCCGGTCGCCCGTACAGCGTCAGCCAGCGCACCAGCCGCCGTGCGCGCTGCGTCGTCCGCGTCTGGCAGCAGACCTATCGAGACCCCTTCCACTGTTCCACCCTGGGGGTTCCCCGCGCTGGACGAGAATCTCCAGCCGGCCGTTTTCAGTGCATCAATGAGCCGGTTGGCAAGTCGGACCGGCTCCGGTTCGGCGATGCAAAGAATCTGCAGCTTTGTTCCCGCAAACGGCTGGAGCTTCCTCGCTATGTCGGCGACCTGTTCCGCGCTCAGAGAGCGTGGAGCGAGCTTCTCCTCGATCTTTACGCGCGCCAATCGCTCCTGTTCTGCGCGCTCGTTCGCGTCCGCGATCTGCTTCTGCAGGTCCGCATTCGCTCTCTGTGCTTCCTCGGCCCGCTCGTTTGCCGTCGCCGCGCGTTCATTGGCTTCGGCCGCTCGCTCGACCGCATTTTTCGCCTCCGTCGTGGCGGCGGCGAGTGCCGTTTCGTGGGCCCTCTGTTCGTCTGCTTCGGCGCTCTGCAGCCGGTTACCGAGGCCCCAATTCCTGTACGCGACAACGGCCAGCCCGATTGCGCCGATCGCCGCTGCAATACAGAAGCCGATCCCCCATCTATTGGCGAAGTCGATCGCCGCGAGAAGCGCCTCCTTGTTCATCGACGATGCCCCCCTCGACCATCGAAGCCACGGGAACCTCCTCGGCTTGGTCGTCACGCTCTCGTTCTCGGCCGTGGTACTCATTCAGTCCGCTCTCGGACTCGCCTACTTTATCTGGTCTCGTCGTTGCCGAGAGGCTTCTGCGCGCCACAATTCGGACACGTCCCCGCCGGAAGGCCCCTCCCTGTGAGCGCACCGTCGTCGCCCGTGCCCACAACCACGCCCTCAAGGTCCGCTCGACGTACGCTCGCGTCGTGACCATCGGGCGCAGCTTTCTCGTTCTGGCCACGCTGGCGGTCTCGTGCTCGAAGCCGCCGAGCCCCACCGGAACGCCGACCGTCACCCCCCGTCGCGGCGGTCTCCGCGGCGACAGCCGGGAACGCCTCGACGCCGCGCACGAGCGCCAGCCCTCCCGCGCGCACGCCATTGGCGTCGGCAGCTCCGGGTTCAGCCTGCGGCGGGGACCGGAAGATGACCGTCCATTTCTACGACGTGGGGCAGGCGCTCTCGGCCCTCGTCGATCTCCCCGACGGCCGCCACGTCCTCGTCGACACCGGCGATAGCCCCCATCGCCCTGGCTGTGGCGACGTTTGCGGTCAGGCGGACCGCCACTTGCTCGACAAGCTCCGGTCAGACCTGCACGGCGCGCCCATTGACCTGCTCTGGATCACGCACCAGCACTCGGATCACATCGGCGGCGCTCCCGAGGTGCTGGAGAACTTCATGGTTACGACCTACGTCGACAACGGGCGCGATGCAGTGAACTCGGAGGTCCGGCGGGCACGTCGCGCTGCCGTAGAGCGCGGGACCCTGGTCCGCGTCGTCGGTCCCGATCACCCTGACGCTCCAATTGCCGGATCGACCGCCATGAAGGTCGCCCCCATCCTGCCGGGTGCCTGGTCGCCCTCGTGTGCGCACAACGCGAACGACTGCTCGATCGTTCTGCGCATCGACTTCTGCTCCTCGTCGGTCCTCTTCACAGGCCACGCCGAGCACGACGAGGAGGCCCAAATGGACCCGCACGGGCGGGTGACATTGCTCCAGGTCGCACACCACGGCAGCGAAACCTCGACGACCCCGGGGTTTCTCGCGAAGACTCACCCGATCTACGCCGTCATCTCCGCCGGAAAGCCCGGTGAAGGGATGAACGCCGAGTACTGTCGCCCTCAGGCTCTCATCGTCAAGAGGCTCACCGCGGTCCTTGGCGGAGCGGGCTCGAAGACCCTCAAGTCATTCGACGGGGATCGATGCGCTGGCTCCCCGCCCTGCTACGGCGTCGGACATTCTGGAGTTTCGCGTTCGCACTTGCGACAATATTGAAATAACATGACTTTTCTAGGCGTCAGGTGCTTCATTCTGGCGATTCCTTGAGCCATGGCCGGGCTCCAGCACGCTCGCCCGCGCATACGACGCCTCCACGACCGGGGACGCGAGGTTGGACACAAACCTAAAGTCTGGCTTGTTCTTTGTGCTGATCCTTCCGTTGCACAAATCTAAAGCATGGCTTACGTTTCGTGCATGCCGCCCGAGCCGCCCGACCACCCCGACTGGGATCGGCTCTACGAGACGGCGGCCGCCCAGGAGGGCTTCTTCACGACCCGGCAGGCGGCCGATGCAGGCTACTCGTCGCAGCTCCTGGTTCACCACGCCGCCGGCGGGCGGGTGAGCCGTGTCCGCCGGGGCATCTACCGCCTCGTGCACTTTCCCGTCGGTGAGCACGAGGACCTCGTCACCGTGTGGCTGTGGTCCGAGCAAGAGGGTGTCTTCTCGCACCAGACCGCCCTGGCCCTGCACCGCCTCTCCGACGCGATGCCGGCCCAGATTCACCTCACGCTGCCGAGCGCGTGGCGCGCGCGCCGCTTCCGGGTGCCCGAGGGGGTCGTGCTTCATCATGCGGACGTGGCCAAGCGGGAGCGGACCTGGTTTGGGCCGGTGCCCATCACCTCCGTGAAGCGGACCCTCAACGACTGCGCACGCGAGGGCGTGTCGCCGGATCTCCTG
>Ga0302324_100021938_pt1 | contig 12433 bp, 8 predicted proteins | sample Palsa_T0_1_FD_201949 | JGI IMG/M metagenome (GOLD analysis project Ga0302324, IMG submission 201949) | Peat permafrost microbial communities from Stordalen Mire near Abisko, Sweden - Palsa_T0_1 | ecosystem: Environmental > Terrestrial > Soil > Palsa > Peat permafrost | place: Sweden: Abisko...
ATGTCGTTTCGACTCCATATCGATGAAGTCGATGACGATGAGACCCGCGAGATCGCGCAGCCGCAACTGGCGCGCCACTTCGTCGGCCGCTTCGAGGTTGGTGCGCAGCGCGGTTTCCTCGACGTTGCGCTCACGTGTCGAACGGCCGGAGTTGACGTCGATCGCGACCAGCGCCTCGGCCTGGTTGATCACGAGATAGCCGCCCGACCGCAACTGCACCGTCGGCTGCATCATCGCGTCCAACTGGGCTTCCACCTGGAAGCGCGCGAACAGCGACTGCCCCTGGTCCGGCCAGAGCTGCACCTTGCGCGCGTGGGACGGCATCAGCATGCGCATGAACTCGTGCGCCTGATGCCAGCCGTCATCGCCGTCGACGGTGATGTCGTCGATCTCTCGCGAATACACATCGCGGATCGCGCGCTTGATGAGGCTCGCCTCTTCGTAAATCAGCGCCGGAGCGATGGACTTCAGCGTGTGCTCGCGAATGTCGTCCCAGAGCCGCAACAGATACTCGCAGTCGCGGCGAATTTCCGGCTTCGGCCGTTGCGCGCCGGCGGTGCGAACGATCAGGCCCATCCCTTTCGGGATGTCCAGTTCCGTCATGATCTCCTTCAACCGGCGGCGATCGGCGGCGGAGGTGATTTTGCGGGATATGCCGCCGCCGCGCGGCGAATTCGGCATCAGCACCGAAAAGCGCCCGGCGAGCGAGAGATACGTCGTCAGCGCGGCGCCTTTCGTTCCACGCTCCTCCTTCACCACCTGAACCAACAGGATCTGGCGGCGGTGGATGACTTCCTGGATGTGATAGTTGCGCAGGAACCGCGGAGGGATCCGGCGCTCCGGCCGGTCGTCGCCGTTGTCTGGATCGGTATCGGCGTCGGCGCCGCCGAAAGTTTCAGGCGGCGCCTCCTCGGGAATGGTGCCGAACATGTCGAGGTCGTCGCCGGGGTCCGGCTGTTCGTCGTCGACAGACACGGGATCGGCCGCGGCGACCGCCGGCGCGGGTGAGATCAGAGCAGGCAGTGCGGCCACGGCCCACGGTTCCGCGGCGGACCCGTCGGCGGCCCCCTCTGCGGCCCCCTCTGCGGCCCCCTCTGCGGCCCCCTCTGCGGCCCCCTCTGCGGCCCCCTCTGCGCGATGTTGCTCAAAGGGAAGTTGCCCGGCCGGAAGTTGCTCAGCGGTAGGATCATCGGCGAACCCGGGATCGATGGCTCCCTCGGCGTTGATCGCCCCCTCGGCTATGATGGACGGTGCATCGGTGGGCGCGGCCAATCGCGGATGGTCCGGATTTGCCCAGGGCTCAGCGGCCGGCGACGGCGCGAGATCGAAGTGCGTAGGCTCGGCGAGGACCTCCGGCCCCTGCTCCGCCGCGGGAGCATGCGGCCCCTGCTCGTCGCCGGAAGAATTGGTCTGGCTCAGCGCCAGTTCGAGGTCCTCTTCTTCATCCTCGAGGCGCGCCTGCTCGGCCTGGATGTCCAGCAGGCGCTGCCGGTCGGCGACCGGGATCTGATAGTAGTCAGGATGGATTTCGCCGAACGCGAGAAATCCGTGCCGATTGCCGCCATACTCGACGAACGCGGCCTGCAGGCTGGGTTCAACCCGTACGACCTTGGCGAGATAGATGTTGCCTTTGAGCTGTCGTTTCGCCGAGGTTTCGATATCAAAGTCTTCGAGACGGTTCCCATCCAGGACCACGACGCGGGTTTCTTCCGCGTGCGTGGCATCGATCAACATACGCTTGGGCATCAGGGACTGAACTCCGGTGCGCCAGAAGTCGCGGCCTGAACGGCCTGTTTCCAGGACCAAACGGCAGGTCCCCGGACAACGGGCCTGGCGGCGGCCAGAGTGCCGGCGACACGTGTGCCGGCGAGGAGTACGCCGGCGACAGACGTGCCGGCGAAACACGTGCCGACGACAGGTTTTGAGGCGACAGGTTTTGGGGCGAAAAGTGACTGGCGAGGTTTGCGAAAAAGGCCTTGCCCGCGCGGCCGGGACAAAACGCTCGAGACGCAGGCCGAGCCCGGTGTCCATCCGATTGGATGGTTATCGGCTTCGGCACTGTGGGTCGCGACGCGCTGCTGGTCATAAGGTCCCGGTGCACGGGCGGCGCGCTTCAGGAAGAAGCACGGCCCGGTGAATAGTCTTCGTGCCACCGTCAGAGGCGGTCCGCATGGCTGTCCGCGTGTTCCGAACCCTTCGGTTCGACCTCTCACGAGTTTGCCATGGACGAACGAGCGGCCGAGGCGGTGCGGACCCTCCCCCTATAGGTTGCCTTGTGATCGGGCGGACAATCCCAGGGGTCTCGCATCCACCGTTTGGAGCCATGGCGCGCCGGCGACCGGCGCGACCGTTCGCATCAACGGGGCGAGGTAACGATGACGCAATTCGTCACACGTAGCAATAGGTTCCGTCGCGTCAAAGTGATAAGATCATAGTATGATAACCGCCATGGGAATCCATCGTCGTCTTTTATTGCGCCGCATGGCAGGCGGGGGCGCGATTTTTTGCACGTTCCTCGGCGGCCTGGATAAAATTGGCGCGCAAGCTACGCCTTCCGGTGGTGTCGCTACCCGGCGGCCACCACTGGTCATCGTCGACCCGGGCCATGGCGGGCGGGACCCAGGAGCGACCGGGGTAGCGGGCACGCTGGAAAAGGATGTGACCCTTGCCAGCGCCCTTACCCTGAAGACGGCGCTGGAAGCACGCGGGTGCTATCGTGTCGAACTCACCCGCACCGAGGATCAGTTCCTGTCCCGGGAAGACCGGGTCGATATGACGCGGGAGCTTGGCGCCAGCCTGTTTCTCTCGCTGCACGCGGACCGGCTGTCGAACCCGTCGGTGCGCGGCGCCTCGGTCTACACTTTGGCGAAGCGGGCGTCGGATACCGAAACCGAGGCGCTCGCGAACCGGGAAAACGGATTGGATCCCGGCGAGGACATCCACTTTCCGCATGTCGCGCCCGAGATATCCGAGATTCTGGCGAGCCTTGCTCTGCGTGAAACCAGGGTGGCGTCGACGCGCATGGCTCACCAACTGGTGCGGGACATGGAGCGCGACCTGCCGGTGCTGCCGTCGCCCGAGCGCCACGCGAATTTCACGGTGTTGCATGCGGCTGGGATCCCCAGTGTGCTGATCGAAATGGGCTTCCTGTCGAACCCCGACGATGAAGCCGCTTTGAAGGATGCCGGCCATCGTAAGGTGATCGCGCGATCGGTGACGCGGGCCGTGGATGCCTGGTTCGCGGCGAACCCCGATAGCGGGCCGGCCTGAGGGGAATCGGCCTGAGGGGAATCGGCCTGAGGGGGATCGGCCTGAGGGGGGACCGGCTTGAGGCGTCTGAAAAGGCCTGTATTTCCGGTTCCCTGTTCCATATCTGGTGAAATTCCCATATCTGGCACCCATGGATGAACCTTTGAGAGCCGGCGAGCGTCTGGTCCCGCCCGCGCCAGGTCCGGCGCGGTCCTCGGCCAAACAGCCCGAGCCGCGGAAAAATCGGCGCCGCCGGCGGAAGCACTGGCGCTTCCCCGCGTTGCGCGGCCTGATGGGCGCGTTGATGGGTCTTTTCCTCGCGGCCGGGGTGGCCGGGGCGGCGGGTGGCTGGATGATCTACCAGCACTTCGCCGACGGATTGCCCGACGTCGACGGACTGCGCAGCTATCAGCCCCCGGTCATGAGCCGGGTGTTCGCGAGCGACGGAAAGCTGCTGGCCGACCTCGCGACCGAGCGGCGCATCTTCGTGCCGATCAACGCAATCCCGGAGATTGTCAAACAGGCGTTCGTCTCGGCGGAGGACCGTAATTTCTATCAGCACAGAGGGGTCGACCCGCTGGCCATCCTGCGCGCATCGGTCACCAACCTGATGCAGCGGGACGGCAAACGGCCGATCGGCGCCTCCACGATCACTCAGCAAGTCGCCAAGAACATGCTGCTGGACAATGAGGTGACCTTCGCACGCAAGGCGAAGGAGGCGATCCTGGCGATCCGGATCGAGAAGACGCTGTCGAAGGATCAAATCCTCGAACTCTATATGAATGAAATCTATCTCGGGCTGGGTGCTTACGGGGTCGCGTCGGCGGCGGAGACATATTTCAACAAGCCGCTCGATGAATTGACGATCGCGGAGGCGGCGTTCCTCGCGGCACTGCCAAAGGCGCCGAACAATTACAATCCGTTCCGTTATCCGGACACGGCCCGGATCCAGCGCGCCCGGGTACTCGACCGCATGACGGAGGACCGGGTGCTGACGGCCGACCAGGCCGCGACGGCGAAGCTGGAACCGATCGTTCCGGTCGTGTTCAAACGGCCGCAGGTCGTGTCGGACGCGGATTGGTTCGCCGAGGATGTGCGGCGCCAACTGATCGCCGATTTCGGTCAGGAAAGCACGACCGAGGGCGGGTTGTCGGTGCGCACGAGCCTGGACCCGGTCCTGCAGGCCGCGGCGAACAAAGCCGTGCGCAACGGTTTGATGGCGTATGACCGCAGGTTGGGCGGCTGGCGCGGGCCGGCCGCTCATATCGACAATCCAACCATGCTCGATCGCGACTGGCCGACGCTGTTGGCGAAGGTCCCACGTAAGCCGGGTATGCTGCCGACCTGGCAACTCGCGGTCGTGCTGAGCACGTCGGACAACGAAGCACGGGTTGCCTGGCTGTCAGGGCTTGGCGTGCGCGGCGGTACGCCGCAACCCAATCTCGGCGCGATCCCGATGTCCGACGTGGCATGGGCCCGCCCGCTGCACGGCGAGGAGCTTGGAGCAGCACCGAAACGGATCACCGACGTGATGCAGGTCGGCGACGTCGTGATGATCGAACCGGCGCAGCCCGCGGCGGCCGACAATCCGGGGAAGCCCGGCGGACCCACGCCAGTGGAAAAGTCGGTGGAAAAGTCAGTCGAAAAGCCGGGGCCCGGGCTGGTCCCAGGTCTGGTGAAAGTGTCGTTGCGGCAAATTCCCGCCGTGCAGGGCGCTCTGATTTGCATGGATCCCACCACCGGCCGCGTGCTCGCGATGGTCGGCGGCTTCAGTTTCGATCAGAGCCAGTTCAATCGGGCAACCCAGGCGATGCGCCAGCCCGGCTCCAGCATCAAGCCGATGGTCTACCTGACCGCGCTGGAAGAGGGGATTTCGCCGAACCAAATGATTTCCAACTCGGAATTGAGCATCCAGGTTGGCAACACGCTCTGGGAACCGGAGAACTCGACCGGGACATTCGGAGGGCCGGTGTCGGTGAAGACGGCGCTGCAGTTCTCCATGAACGTTCCGACGGTCCGGCTGGCGCAGAAGATCGGCATGCCGGCGATCGCCGCCACGGCACAGTCGTTCCACATGTATGACAAGCTGCCGCATGTTCTGTCGGCGGCGCTCGGCTCGGTGGAAACGACGCCGATGCGCGAAATCGGCGCCTATGCCGGGCTCGCCGTTGGCGGCAAAGAGGTCGTTCCGACGCTGATCGACAGCGTGCAGGACCGCGATGGACGGATCGTCTGGCGTCCGCATGGACTGGAATGCCCAACCTGTCCCGATGCAAAGGCTCCTCCGGCGATCGTCGACATGCGACCGCAGATCGCCGACCCCTACGCGGTTCGCACGCTGATCGATCTGATGGAAAATGTCGTGACCGGCGGCACCGGACGAGCGGCCGGCGCGGGCTTCAATCGTCCGATCGCCGGCAAGACCGGCACCACGCAGGACTGGGGTGACGCGTGGTTCTCGGGCTTTACCCCCGACCTCGTGACCACCGTCTGGGTTGGCTTCGACAACAACCACAGTCTGGGCCGGCATGAGGAAGGCGGCGTGGTCGCCGCGCCGATCTGGCACGATTTCATGGCCGAGGCGTTCAAGGGCCGCCCGGTACTGAACTTCCCGGATGCATCCGGGCCGAAGATCGCGTTCGCTCATACCGACCTCGGCGGCGACAGCGTGATCGGCAGCGGCGGCGGACGCAGCGCCGGCTCGCAGGGTTCCGACACCGTTCACGGCGGAGTCGACAACAAACTTGGCGGGCTGTATTGACGCGCTCCCCCGCAGCACAAGATCAGTGATATGGCCGCCGAATCCGACGCTCTTAACGACCAGATCAGGCAGTCCGTGGCACTGCTGAGGAGGCATCTTTGACTGGGATGTCTCGGAAGCCCGTCTCGCGGAACTGAACAACCGCGTCGAAGACCCCAACCTATGGAATGACGCCGCTCAGGCTCAGGCGTTGATGCGCGAGAGAAATATACTCGCGTCGCGGATGGACGGCGTGCGCCAACTGGAATCCGACGTCTCCGATGCGCTTGAGCTGATCGGACTCGCCGAAGCGGATGGCGATGCCGCCATGACGGCGGAGGCCACCGCGAGCCTGCGTGCTCTGGCCGAGGAGGCGAAGCGCCGCGAGATCGAGAGCCTGCTGTCCGGCGAGGCCGATTCGAATGATTGCTACCTCGAACTGAACTCCGGCGCGGGCGGGACGGAAGCCCAGGATTGGGCGGAAATGCTGATGCGGATGTATATGCGGTGGGCCGAGAAGCACGACTATAAAGTTCAGTTGCTGGAAGAGAGCGAGGGCGAACAGGCTGGCATCAAATCGGCGACGCTGCAGATCACCGGCCCGAACGCCTATGGCTGGCTGAAAACCGAGGCCGGGGTGCACCGGCTGGTGCGGATCAGCCCGTTCGACTCGAACGCTCGCCGCCAGACCAGCTTCGCCAGCGTCTGGGTGTATCCGGTGGTCGACGACAATATCGACATCGAGATCAATGAAGCGGATCTCAAGATCGACACCTATCGCGCGTCGGGCGCCGGCGGGCAGCACGTCAACAAGACCGAGAGCGCGATCCGGATCACGCACGTCCCCTCGGGCATCATCGTCGCCTGCCAGACCGACCGCAGCCAGCACAGAAACCGAGCGATGGCGATGGCGATGCTGAAGGCGCGGATGTACGAGGCCGAATTGCAACGGCGGGAGGCCGTGACGGCCGCGCAGGAAGACGCCAAGACCGACATCGGGTGGGGCCACCAGATCCGCAACTACGTTCTGGCGCCGTATCAGCTCGTCAAGGATTTGCGAACCGGGGCGGAAACCGGCAACCCGAGCGCCGTGCTCGATGGCGATCTGGACATGTTCATGGCCGCGGCACTCGCCTCGCGCGCCGGTGCGACACGATCCGAGGCAAGCGCGCAGGCGCGCTAAGGTGCTTTCCCGGTCGCGCCCGCCCATCTTTTATGGTTGGGTCATCGTCGCCGTGACCTTCGTGTCGATGGGCATCGGCGTGAACGCGCGCACAGCGTTTTCATTATTGTTTCCGCCAATCCTCGATGAATTCCACTGGGATCGCGGCGTCACCGCCGGTGCGTTTTCATTCGGGTTCGTTATATCCGCGTTCATAAGTCCAACCATTGGCCGGATGATGGACCGATTTGGTCCTCGCGCCGTCACCGAACTGGGGACTGTTTCGATGGCGGCTGGGTTTTTGCTGGCGCCGTTCACAACCCAGCCCTGGCACCTTTATCTGACTTTAGGTGTGCTGGTCGGCGGCGGCAGCGTCTGCCTCGGCTATGCCGGGCAATCGCTGTTTCTGCCAAACTGGTTCGTCCGCTCCCGAGGCCTCGCGATCGGTCTGGCGTTTTCCGGCGTCGGACTGGGTTCGATCACGTTGCTGCCCTGGGTGCAGTCGGTGATCATCGGCGCCGGTTGGCGCGACGCGTGCCGGGCGCTGGGGCTGCTGATCCTGATCGTTCTGACGCCCATCAATCTTTTGTTGCGTAAGCGTCCCGAGGACATGGGGTTGCTGCCGGACGGCGATGCCGCGCCGTTGTCTTCCGCCCCAGCTCGGATTTCGAACGTTGTGGATCCGTACTGGGCTTCGATCGACTGGACCGTACGCCGGGCCGTGCGTACTGCTCGATTTTGGTGGCTGGCACTGGGATATTTTGGCGCGCTCTATGCCTGGTACGCGGTGCAGGTGCACCAGACGAAATACCTTCAGGAAATCGGCTTCACCGCCAACCGCTCCGCCTGGGCTCTGGGATTGGTCAGCCTGATCGGGGTCGCGGGACAGATCTCGCTCGGTCACGTGTCCGATCGTATCGGTCGCGAATGGATCTGGGCGGTCAGCATGCTGGGGTTCGTCATTTGCTTTCTGGCACTGATTGTATTGCGGCACGATCAATCGTTGTTCTGGCTGTATCTGATGGTCGCCGCTCAGGGTGGCCTTGGTTACGGCCTGACTTCGGTCATGGGCGCGACGGTCGCCGAAATATTCCAGGGCCGGCAGTTCGGCGGCATCTTCGGGACGGTGATGCTGGCGGCGATGGCGGGCGGCGCGGCCGGTCCATGGGTCACCGGCGTGCTGCACGACGCATTCGGCAATTACACGCTGGCATTCTGGGTTGGAGCTTGTGTGAGCGTCGTGTCCGCATTGGCGATCTGGCAGGCGTCACCAAGGAAAATTCGCGCCGTGGCGGGGAAGGTTCGGCCGGCTTGAGGGTGCTGGTCACCGGCGGGTAGTGATAGGGGTGAGCCACGACTTAAGGCAGGATGTCCATGAGCCGCGTCATTTGGGACCGTTCAGACAATCCGACCCGCTACGTGAGCGACACCTTGGGTATCGCCCATTGGCAGCTTCGCGCGGCGTTGCACCAGATCAAGCGCCGCGCCAACCTTGGCGGAAGAGATCGGATAGTCATATATGACGATGGCAGGGTAACGGACGTAAACGGCGATGACATTGGCAACATCCTCGACGAGGTCACGAATGAATGAACCGGTCAGGGCATTCGCGACATTGCGGGTCGCCGGTGATGACCTCGTGCCTGATGAGGTCACCAAAATTCTGAAAATCGTGCCGACGACCGCCTACATCAAAGGTCAGCACTATTCCGCCGGACCGCGCAGCCCCGACATTATTGGGCGCACTGGCGTCTGGTTCTTCTCCACGAAGGAGATCGTGGCCGGCAACCAACTCGCCGATCATCTCACATTTTTGGCCAGACTGCTGCTGCCAGGCTCGGGGGAGGCCGGCCCGCTGCCACGATTGCAGCAGCTTCTTCGGCGCAGGTCTCTGCGAGTGTCGCTGAGCTGCTTCTGGCACGGCCCAACGGGCACACGAAAGCCGTCGATCCCGCGCTCCATAATCGATTTGATGAAGCTAATTCCCGCTGAAATCGAGACCGACTTTAACGTGGACGAACGGCCCAGCCGCCACGCCGCATAGCCCCAGGTCGTCGCCGGCTACGTTTCTTCCGATTAACCCACACCTAATTCTTTTCCGCCATGACGGGCAGATGACGCCCATCCGCGCCCTGCTCTCGACTGCTTACACCACCGGCCTGGCCCAGTTGCGCGCCGGCCAGGTGGTTGAGGCGGTGGCAAGCCTGCGGGACGCCGTTACCCGGGACCCGTCGCACGCCGGCGCACGCCGCAATCTGATCCGCGCTCTGCAGGCCGCCGGCGAGCACGAACTCGTCATCATTGAAACGACCGAAGCACTGCGACAGACCCCCGACAGTGCCGAACTGCAATTCCTCCGCGGCACCGCGTTCAACGCCGTGTCCCGACCGCGGGAAGCGTGCGAGGCGCTGACCGCATCCGTCACGCTCAACCCGAGGTTCGCTCCGGCCTGCCTCAATCTCGGCAACGCCTACATGGACCTGGGTCATCTGACCGAGGCCGAGGCGCACGCCCGGCGCGCACTCGACCTCGACCCCTGTCTGATCGAGGCGCAAGTGAGCCTCGGTTTCATGCTGACCGCACAGGGAAGATTGGCCGAGGGGATCGCGGTGCTGGAGGGGGCGATCCAAGCCGATCCAAGCAATGTTCAGGCGCACTGGAACCTGGCGACCGCCGCGTTGCTGTCGGGCGATCTGCCGCGCGGGTTCGCCGAGTACGAGTGGCGCAAACGGCACGACCTGTTCCGCCGCGACTTCATCGATTTGCCGGGCCCCATCTGGACCGGCGATGACCCGAACGGCCGCGTGATCCTCGTCCATGCCGAGCAAGGACTTGGCGACACCATCCAGTTCGCCCGTTATCTTCCACTGATCGCGGCATGTGGCGGCATACCAATTCTCGCCTGCGAACCGCGCCTGATCCCCCTGCTGTCGACCATCCCCGATATCCAGGTCATATCGAAGTTCGATCCTTTGCCGCCTTACGACGCGTGGATCGATCAAATGAGTTTGCCGCATGCGTTCGGCACCACGCTGGACACTATTCCCTCCCCCGTTGGCCCCTCCCCCGCCGGCTATCTGAACGCAGAACCGGAGCTTGTCGCCGCCCATCGCGCCACCTTGCCCCCATCCCGCTGCATCGGCCTCGCCTGGGCCGGTAATCCGATGCATCGGAACGACCGCCGCCGGACCCCGCCGGAGCACGCGTTCACGCCGCTGACCGACCTCCCGGACTGTCACATCGTCAGTCTGATGCCGGGCCGCACTCTTCCAGGGACCATGAACCCCGCGCGGCCATTGACCGATTACGCCGACACGGCGGCACTGATCGCAGCGCTCGATCTTGTCATCACGGTCGATACGTCGGTGGCTCATGTCGCCGGTGCGCTGGGACGACCCGCATGGGTGCTGCTGCCATATGCACCCGACTGGCGATGGCTGCTGCACCGGAACGATACGCCTTGGTATCACTCACTGCGCCTGTTTCGCCAACCGTCTCCCGGCGACTGGCAAACCGTCATATCCGACGTGATCGCCGCGCTTGCCGGGTGAGGTGAAATCAGGCTGACTGAACCGCATCAGCCGGAACCGGAACGGGCCGACCCTGGGAGAAACGAGAATGGACGTCGCGACGCTGGAACGAACGACCATGCGGAAAGCCTACATCCGGCTGCTGCCGTATTGCTTCCTGCTTTACATCCTCTGCTACGTCGACCGCATCAACGTGAGTTTCGCCTCGCTGACGATGAACAAGGACATCGGCCTGACCGCGTATATTTACGGTCTCGCCGCCGGAGCGTTCTTCTGGGGCTACTGCCTGTTGGAAGTGCCATCCAACGTCATCCTGGAGAAAGTCGGCGCGCGGCTCTGGATCGCGCGGATCATGGTCACCTGGGGCATTTGCTCCGCCGCGACCGCTTTCGTTACCGGACCGTGGACATTCTTTGGGATCCGGGTGCTGCTTGGCATCGCGGAGGCGGGCCTGTTTCCTGGCCTATTGATGTATTTCCACCGCTGGTTCCCGCAGCGGCACCGCGGCCGTGTGGTGGGCTGGTTCCTCACTGGATTGCCGCTCGCCACCGCGATCGGCGGGCCGATATCGACCGCTCTGCTGCAACTGGACGGAATCTGGGGTCTGCACGGCTGGCAATGGCTGTTCATCGGCGAGGGTTTGCCGACCGTACTGATCGGTATCTCCGTGCTTTTTTACATGACGGAACGGCCAGCGGATGCGAAGTGGCTGACCGACGAAGAGAAAGCCTGGCTCGAAGGCGAACTTGCTCACGAGAAGCAGCAGGTCGACGCGGTTCGCGCTCACTCCGTCCTGAGCGCGATGGCCAATCCCAGGGTGCTGGTCTTTACCGTGATCTTCGCCGGCGTCGGCATGTCCGGTGTCGGCCTTGTCCTGTTCCTGCCGCAGATCCTGAAAGGGCTCGGACTGAGCAATACCGAGGCCGGCCTGCTGACGTCTGTTCCTTACGTTTTCGGCACGTTGGCGATCATCGGGTTTGGCCAATTGTCCGACCGCATTGGGGAGCGGTTCTGGATCCTGACCGGCACCTGTGCCTGCGGCGCGGTCGGGATGGCGATCGGCGGGCTGCTGCATGACAGCATTTGGGTGCTGGCGGCGTTCTCGCTGGCCACGATCGGGTTCTATGGGATGAAGTCTCCGTTCTGGCCTCTGCCGTCCACGGTCTTGTCCGGTCCGGCGCTGGCGGCTGGGCTCGCCTACATCAACTCGATCGGCAATTTCTGCGGCTATCTTGGTCCGATCGTCGTGGGTTACACGAAGGACGCGACCGGCAGCTTCGAGGCAGGCATTTATGTCCTGGCGCTGTCGTCGCTGGTGTCCACGCTCGCGGCATTGGGTTGCGCCTTGTGGATGAAGACACCGCTGCCTCTGGCGACGCCATTACGCCATCCACGAACCGCTGGCCTTTAGTGACATCGCCGGTTCGGATCCGGCGGCACGGACAACCCGAGACTTTTCTCCATCCGCTGAACGAGGCTTTCGAGCCTGGCCTTCTCCTCCGCGGAACGCCCTTCCTCGCTCACCATGTCCCGTAGCGCGTCCCTGGCCGTCTGTAACAATGAGACCGCCATGGGCGAAAGCATGACAGGCTTACGCATCATTGATTGCGGACCAGGAGAAGAAAGTGTTCATGTCAAATTCCTTTCGTTGGGGAACCTGAACGACCAGGTATTTCACCCGGGTTTCACATGCCCTGGAGCTGACCGTAGCGTTCTGTTATAATTGGCCGCGGGCTTTTCTTCGCGCCGTCA
>Ga0302324_100021939_pt1 | contig 12433 bp, 9 predicted proteins | sample Palsa_T0_1_FD_201949 | JGI IMG/M metagenome (GOLD analysis project Ga0302324, IMG submission 201949) | Peat permafrost microbial communities from Stordalen Mire near Abisko, Sweden - Palsa_T0_1 | ecosystem: Environmental > Terrestrial > Soil > Palsa > Peat permafrost | place: Sweden: Abisko...
GCCCGCGCCACCCTGGATGCCATGGTCACCGCCCTGGGTGGCCAGCGGTGGCTCACCCTCACCAGCGCCATGCAGCAGGGCCGAACCGCTGGCTTCTACCAGGGCAAGCCCACCGGCGCAACCTCAGAGTTCTACGAAATTCAAAAATTTCCCGACCAGACCCGCATCGAGCTGGGGAAGAAACGTGACGTAGTGGAGATCATTAACGGAGATCAGGTCTGGGAGGTCACTTATAAGGGCAAGAAGGAACTGCCCAAAGACCAGCTCCAGGAACTCATCCGGCGTCGTCAACATTCCATACAAACCGTCGTGCGCGTGTGGCTCAACGACCCCAAAACGGTCCTCATCTATGGCGGCCAAAATCTGGTGGAGCGTCACTTGGCGGACCAAACGACACTCATCAACTCAGAAAACGACAGCATCACCATCCAGACCGATGCAGAGACCCACTTGCCCCTGCGCCGGAGCTATCAGTGGCGCGATCCGGTTTACAAAGACAAGAATACTGACGCGGAAGAATACGACGACTACCACCTGGTCGATGGCTTACCCACCGCCTATACCATCACCCGCTATCACAACGGCGACATGACCAACCAGCGCTTCCTCATTCGCGCGGCCTACGACGTTCCGTTGACGCCAGACATGTTCAATCCTGACCAGGCCGCGTCCAAAATCAAGAAGTAGCCAGGTGGATGCTCTACAATATGCCCTGCGACCTATGGAAGACGAGAATCCCAGGCCGGAGGCGCCGCGCGGGTTGGACATACGCCAGATCATGTCCATTCTGCCCCACCGCTATCCCTTTCTCCTGATCGACCGCATACTGGAAAGCACCCCCAAGAAACGTATTGTGGCCATCAAGAACGTGACCATCAACGAGCCGTTCTTCCAGGGGCATTTTCCTGACTACGCCATCATGCCGGGAGTGCTGATGGTAGAGGCAATCGCCCAGGCAGGTGGGGTTCTGCTGCTTCCCGAGGTTCCGGATCATGAAAACAAGCTGCTGGTCTTCTCTGGTATCGACCGGGCTCGCTTCCGGCGGCCGGTGGTGCCCGGCGATCAGCTCCGCATTGAAGTGGATGTGTTGAACTGGAGACCCCTGGCCGCGCGGATTGAGGGCAAGGTCTACGTAGAACGCAAGCTGGTGTGTGAGGCCACCATCCTGTGTGCGGTGGTGCCCCGGCCATCCCGCGCTGCCAATGAAGCACCCGTCAGTCAAGCCGGCCCCGCTTCAGCAGGAGCCGGCCCTGCGGTTGAAGCAGTCGGCGATCCCTCCCTGGAGTCGGTGAGTCACGAGTGAGCATTCACCCAACAGCCATTGTGGCTGCTACGGCTTTCATTCCAGACTCCTGTATCGTAGGCCCCTATTGCACCATCGGTCCGAATGTCCAGATGGGCGAGAACTGCGAGCTGGTTTCGCACGTCGTATTGGACGGCAAGACGCGCCTGGGGGCCCGGAATCGTGTCTATTCCTTCGCCTGCCTGGGAGTCGCCCCTCAGGATCTGAAATACCGTGGCGAAGCCACCGCGCTCGAGATCGGCGATGACAACACCATCCGCGAATACGTCACCATCTCCCGCGGAACGCAGGGAGGCGGTGGCACTACCTGCGTTGGCAGCCACTGCCTGATCATGGCCTACACCCACATCGGTCACGACAGCACCATCGGCAACCATTGCATCCTGGCCAATGGCGCCACCCTGGCCGGCCACGTCACGGTGGAGGACTATGCCAGTGTCGGTGCGCTCTGCCCGGTGCACCAGTTCTGCTGTATCGGGAAGCATGCCTACGTAGGCGGTGGCACCACCATCACCCAGGATGTTCTGCCCTTCTCGTTGACTTCCGCCAAGCGCGAGACCCACGCGTACAGCCTCAATCGCATCGGCCTGGAGCGTTCCGGCTTCAGCGCGCCGCAGTTGAAGGCCTTGCAGCATGCCTATCGCATCTTGCTTGCAGCCAAGCTGAACACCTCACAGGCGCTGGAACGTTTGCGTGGCGAGGGCGACCTGGAGGGCTGCGTGGCTTACCTGGTCGCCTTTATCGAGCGTTCCCAACGGGGCGTCATCAAGTAGGAGCAGCGTGACACCTGAACCGATCACTAGGCTGGGTCTGATTGCCGGCAATGGGCGATTTCCGTTTTTGCTGCTGGATGCAGCGCGTGCTCATGGCGTGGAAGTGATCGTGGCCGCCATCAAAGAAGAAACCGAACCGGAGATGGATGCACGGGCCGCGGCCGACCCGGGCATACGGGTGTACTGGCTCTCCCTGGGCGAGTTGTCAAGGTTGATCGAGACCTTCCACCAGCAAGGCGTGACCCAGGCAGTCATGGCCGGCCAGGTCAAGCACAAGCAAATCTTCTCCAGCATCCGCCCCGACTGGCGGCTGGCTAAGCTGCTATTGAATCTGCGCACCCGCAACACCGACATGCTGTTGGGTGCCGTCGCCAAGGTCCTGAGTGATGAGGGAATTGAGCTGATCTCCTCCACCGCCTACCTGGAGCCACTGCTGGCACGGCCTGGCGTGTTGAGCGCGCGCCCGCCCACGGCGGAAGAGCAACAGGATCTGGCTTATGGACGCCAGGTGGCCGCCGCCCTTGCTGGCTATGACATAGGTCAGACCGTGGTGGTGGCAGGGCAGGCCTGTGTCGCGGTCGAGGCCATGGAGGGTACCGATGCCACCATCGAACGCGCTGGAGCCATCCTGCGCTCTCTGGAGGCCGACGGAGAAGCTTCTGCGTCGGCCTCCACTCTCGAACGGCGGCTAAGCGTGGTCAAGGTCGCCAAGCCGGCCCAGGATATGCGTTTCGACGTGCCGGTGATCGGCCCCAATACCATCCAGACCATGCGCCTGGCCGGGGCCACCTGCCTTTCGATCGAAGCTGGCCGAACCCTGATCTTCGACCTGGATACGGTTCAGCAGTTGGCTGTGGCAGGTGGTATCGCGATCATCGCCGTCTAGGCTTACTCCGGCTGGACAGGGGAAGACCAAAAGCGGTCTAATCAGTTGGGCCTGAAATCCAACAATTTGCGGAGATTACTGTGAAATCAACGAGAGTAGCATTTGTCGCAGTCCTGCTGGTTCTGCTCGCCGGCGCTGCCTTAAGCATCCGCGGAATCGCGGACGATACCGCCCTGCCGCAAGCCGGTCAGACGGCCCCCAACTTTACGCTGCCATCGCAGGATGGTTCCAAAATCAGTCTCGACAGTTTCCGTGGCAAGTGGGTCGTGCTCTATTTTTATCCCAAAGACATGACGACTGGCTGCACCATCGAAGCCCACAACTTTCAGCAGGACATTGCCAAATATCAACAACTGGATGCCGTGGTCGTTGGCGTAAGTGTTGACTCGACCGACAGCCACAAGGAGTTCTGCGCCAAGGAAGGGCTGAGCTTCAAATTGCTGAGCGACCAGGATAAGACGGTCGTGGCGCAGTACGGATCCATGGGCGATCACATGGGCATCAAGATGGCGAAGCGCAACACCTTTCTGATCGATCCCCAGGGCAAGATCGTCCAGGTGTGGACAGCAGTGAATCCACAGCAACACAGCGAACAGGTACTGGCGGCGTTGAGCGGCTTCGAAAAGAAATAGCGAAATCCTTCATGCGAAACGCTGGCGTTCCCGAATAAAAAGATCGCACAAGCGTGCACTCTGAAGGATCACCTGATCAGCCCGATGTGTGCCTTGGTTTTGTATCAGGGCACGACTTTTAGTCGGACCGTAAAGGATCCAAAAGGATTGGGCTTTTGCCCCTGCGTGAGAACCTACCGATTGCAAATGAGTCCCGCAGGGACGGCTGAACTTAGCCCAGGACGTAGTCCTGGGTAGAGGATCGAGAGACGAAAAGTCCCGTAGGGACGACTGAAAGTTACCCGAGGGCAAGCCCAGGTACTTGCATCTCAAATCTTCCGCGATTGAGAATTCCCGATCCGCGCCCCAAGCCGGGTCCAAGTTTCAGTAACTTTCCAGTCGTCCGTGCGAGACTTTTCCATGGCACACGCCAACCCAGGACTGCGTCCTGGGCTAACGTCAGTCGTCCCTCCGGGACTCATTCTTGTGATGTCGTTCGCACGCAGGCTCTTTAGCCCCTGCGGTCGTACCGATTTCGTTTACCTCAACGCATAATCCCAAAAATCCTCCAGACGCAAAAACGCCCGGCACGCAGCCGGGCTCTTTTGCTTGCCTGTTTTTGCTAAAACTACTTCTTAGCTGACTTCTTCTTAGCTGTCTTCTTCGCCGGAGCCTTCTTAGCTGCCTTCTTGGCTGACGACTTCTTTGCTGCCTTCTTTGCCGGAGACTTCTTCGCCGCCGACTTCTTGGTTGCTGCTTTCTTCACTGCCAAAGGAATACCTCGTTTGTTGGTAGATTTTTTACTGCTGGCGCTCTTCTTGTTGCCGACCGCTTTCGCAGCCTTTCTGCCGCTTTTCGCGCCTTTGGTGCTCTTCTTCGCGGCAGATTTTGTGGCGGCCTTTTTGGCCGGAGCTTTTGCCGGAGCCTTCGCCGCTGCTTTCTTGATGGCTGGAGGTGGGGCAACCGTCTTCTTAGCGGCAGCCTTCTTCGCAACAGCCTTTTTGGCTGGAGCCTTCGCGGCTGCTGGTGCGGGCGGCGCCGGTGGCGGAAGCAACTCAGCGATTATAGGAGTGGACGAGACGATCACGCTTACTTCTTCTTCCTCTTCATCGTCATCGAATCCATCTTCAAGCTCATCCGGGTACTCGTCCGCCTCGGCTTCAAACTCATTTTCAGCGTGTGCGTACAGTTTAAGTTCGTCCTGCATTCTTATGCCTCCAAGGCTTTAGTTGCTACGGATTCGGATCGCAGAGAACCACTTTCCATCATACTTGCCTGCGGCGCGGATTATAGCAACAGCATGCAACGGGATGCCAATGAACGCAAGTGCGAATTAAGTTTCTTTTCCATTCTTCGCGCTGGCTCGCGTCGCAGAGGATGTGCGCGCGGGGGATTTACGCCTGCTTGCCGTGCTCACCCCACGCTTGGTGCTCGATCTGCTGGTGCGGGTCACACGGGCCGGCTCGGCCACATAGAGACGGCGGCCCGGTTCCAAATGAGCTGCGCTCAGATGATTCCAGCGGCGAAGCTGTTGCACGGTAATGTTGAAGCGATCGGCCACCGTCACCAGCGTATCGCCGTGTTCGACCTTGTACAGGGTGAGCCGCGATTTGCTGGAGCTGGTAGGGGGCACCGGAATGATCAGCGAGTCGGTTGAGGAAAGATCATCGCCCGCGTCCAACTGGTTGACAAAGACAATCTCTGACGGAGTGACGTGGTAATCGCGAGCCACGGTTTGCAGCGTTTCCCCCGTAACCACCTTGTGAAACCGCCATTGATTTCGCTTGTCTACGGGAATTTCGGCGATGCGCTTCTGGTAGAGATCTTTGCTGCCGGCAGGCAGACGCAGCTCGAAGGGAACGTCGGCGGGGGTGCTCATCCGCAGCAGACTGGGATTGAGGTCGGTGATCTCCTGCACCGGTGCTTCGACCAGGTCGGACACCAGGCGAAGGTCAACGCTGTAGTCGGTGCTCACGGTGTCGGTGACCAGCGGTGCGTCGGGTGCCAGCGACTGGAGTCCATACTGCTGTGGGTTCTTGGCCATGATCGCGGCCGCGATGATGATGGGTACGTAATTTTTGGTTTCCTGGGGCAGCGCGTTGCGCCGATAGAGTTCCCAGAAGTCGGCGTAGCCGGTCCGCTCCACGGCCTTTTGTACATTGCCCGGGCCCCAATCGTACGCTGCCATCGCCAGGTACCAGTCGCCCAACTGAGCGTATAGCTCTTTCATGTAGCGGGCGTAAGCGTGGGTAGATTTTTCTGGATCGAAGCGCTCATCGTACCACCCGTTGCGGCTGAGACCGTAGACCCCGTAGGGCATGAATTGCCACATGCCGCCGGCGCCTGAACGCCCATTCACTGCCTGGGGCTGAAAACCGGATTCAGCCACCGCCTGGTAAATAAGATCCTGGGGAACTTTCTCCTCGGCCAGTACGGCCGCGATCATGGCATGGTACCGACCCGCGCGCTCCAAAGAACGCGTAAGTGTTCCCCGCCCTTTGGAAGAAAAATAGCTGATGTAGCCGGCGACAGGATCGTTGATGACCAGCGGCAGATCGGACTGTGTGGTCTTGAGTTCTGCGATTGCCTGAGCCTTGACGTTCGGGTCCACCGGGAAAGTAACATCGTTCGCTATATCGACCGGAGCCGGTTCAATTTTGGGGGCAAAGCCATTCCCCTGCTTGAGCGCCTCCATCTCCAGCGTATTCACCGCGTCGATCACGCGCTCCAACTCATCGCGCAGCTGGGCCTCGTTGCGCAGGTCGAAATTGCTGGTCAACATCAGGTCAACGGCACGATCGAAATCGGCCTTGGCGGTCTGCAGTTTGCCCGCGTGGTAATTCGCCACACCGCTCTGATAAGCCACTTCGACTGCGTCGATCACCGCCTGAATCTCAGGGCTGGCTGGGGTGGCCGTGGGTGTTGCCAGTGCTTTTGTTGGGACTGCCGGCGCGGTGGGCTTGAGGGCAGGAGCCGTAGCCTGGGGCGATTTTGCCGTACCCTTGGCTACACCGTCCTCCGGCACACATCCGGTAAGCAGCAGCGGGGCCGCGGCAAGCGCCAGCAGGAGCATTCTGGGAGCGATATTCAACCCTCCACTATTCAATCCCTTCGTTAAGCCTATGCGACAACCTCCACAGCAGGTTCACTTCAGCGGTCTAACCAGCGCTCGAGCCCTCTGTGGCGTTCCAAAAAATGCTGCCATCGCCAAACCGCCAGTGCTGGTGGAAGCGAAACGATCTGGCACCTTCCGCCTCTGCGACAGGCGAACACGGTTGCTTCACAGCTTGCCGGCACCATGTCGTTGTCCATGATTGTATTGCCCGGACCCCCACGGTGTGAATGATAAGATCGGGTGAGAGACCTTCCTCTCGTTCACCAACTGAGTCGTTACCCGCCGATCGGCACCCCTACATGGACAGCAAGCACATCCGCAATTTCGCCATCATTGCCCATATCGACCACGGCAAATCAACGCTTTCCGACCGGCTGCTGGAGCTGACCGGCTCCCTGACGGCGCGCGAGATGCAGGCCCAGGTGCTGGACGCAATGGATCTCGAACGGGAACGCGGCATTACCATCAAAGCCCATGCGGTGCGCATGAACTATCTTGCTAAAGATGGTGAGATGTATCAGTTAAACCTGCTGGATACACCCGGCCATGTCGATTTCTCCTATGAGGTTTCGCGTTCCCTGGCGTGCTGTGAGGGTGCTCTTCTCGTAGTGGACGCCTCCCAGGGGGTCGAGGCACAAACTCTCGCCAACGCCCACCTGGCTATTATTACCGGCTTGGACATGATCCCGATCATTAACAAGATCGATCTCCCCAGTGCTGACGTTTTGCGCACCCAGGAAATGATTGAGTCCACCGTAGGACTGGATGCCACCGATGCTCTACCGGTGAGCGCCAAAACGGGCCTCGGCGTTCCCGATGTGCTCGAGGCCATTGTGCGCCGCCTGCCGCCGCCCACTGGAGATGCGGACGCACCCCTGCAGGCCCTGATCTTTGATTGCCATTTTGATCCTTATCGCGGCGTGATTGTGTTGGCCCGTGTCATCAATGGCATTCTGCGCAAGGGCATGAAGATCCGGCTGATGTCCAATGGCCGGGTATTCGATGTGGAAGCCGTCGGAGTACTCACGCCGAAGCCGGTGGAGATTGAACAGCTGTCGGCCGGAGAGGTTGGCTTTTTTTCCGCCACCATCAAGAATGTCGCAGACACCAAGATCGGTGACACGGTCACCGAAGATGCGCGTCCCGCCGCCGCGCCGCTGCCCGGTTTTAAAGACATTCAGTCGATGGTTTTTGCCGGGCTTTATACCGTGGATTCGCACGAGCACACGCTGCTGCGTGACGCGCTCGAGAAGTTGCGGCTCAATGACTCCTCATTTTTCTTTGAGCCTGAAAGCTCGGTTGCTCTGGGCTTCGGTTTTCGTTGCGGCTTCCTGGGGCTGCTTCACATGGAAATTATTCAGGAGCGGCTGGAGCGCGAGTTTGATCTCGACCTCATCACTACCGCTCCCGGCGTGCGCTACAAAATTACCCTCACCGACGGCTCGGTGATCGAAGTCGAGAATCCTTCCCGGTGGCCCGACCCCAGCGACATTGCCAGGATTGAAGAGCCGGTCATCATCGCCACTATCCTGACCAGCGAAGAGTATGTCGGCGGCATTCTTAAACTGGTGGAGGAGAAACGCGGCCGGCAGAAAAACTTCGAATATATAACCCCTACGCGGGTGATGCTGACCTATGAGTTGCCGCTCAACGAAATCGTATTGGACTTTTACGACCGCCTGAAGTCGGTCTCCCGCGGCTACGCGTCGCTCGACTACCAGCTGGCGGGTATGTGGGAATCTCCCATGGTCAAGCTGGATATTCTGGTCTCGGGCGAGCCGGTCGATGCACTCTCGATCATTGTGCATCGAGACTTCGCCTACGACCGGGGACGAGCGCTGGTTTCCAAAATGCGCGAACTCATTCCGCGCCAGATGTTTGAGGTTGCAATTCAGGCCGCCATCGGAGCCAAAATCGTCTCTCGCGAAACCGTCGCCCCCTTGCGCAAGAATGTCATCGCCAAGTGCTACGGCGGAGACATCAGCCGTAAACGCAAACTGCTGGAGAAGCAAAAAGAAGGTAAAAAGCGTATGAAACGCATCGGTAAAGTTGACATCCCGCAGGAGGCGTTTCTGGCTGTTTTAAAGGTGGGCGAGGATTCAAGCAAATAAGGGCGATTCGAGGTTACGTTAGTCATGCTTTAACCACGTTTTGTGGAAAGCTTTGAATCGCACCCGCTGCAACAACGTGTGACACCAAGTGGCGTAGATTTGGGTCGCCCTGACCCAAATCTCTCACTCCAAATAACTTAACGGATGATGGGCAAAGCCCCCATCAACTCTGGGAACGGCGGAAGTTCGCTTCCGAAAAGATGGCCCTCAGCTTTCCACAGTTTTTTCCACAACCCGATGGGAACCTGGCCACAGCAATTTTTGCTCTCATCCAGAGCAAAAACGGGAGTTTTTTACAGCCTTTAAGTGGTGCGCCGGAAGTGCTATTTAGGGTCTTTCTGATACCCCGGGGCAACCAAATGAAAGGTGAAAACGAAAGCTGCCCCGGAGTGCCGTGGGTTTCTCTTTTGAGACCCACGGCACCCGCAACTGATCCCGAATGGAAGCCCCATCCCCTCTGTCACCAGAGGGTGGACCAGTAGGAATGCTCTACTGGGGCGGCTTGGTCGTGCTGGGCCGTGTGGTGCCGGTGTGACCCGGAGTGCTAGGCGCGCTCGGGCGCGGAGCGGCGGCGCCGGCAGCTGGTTGCGGAGGAACGCCGGACTTGGCGTTGTAGGCCTCTACGACGGGTTTGGTGATGTCGGCAGCTTGATTAGCCCACAGTACGGGTGTCTGCTGAGCGCTGGTATCGAGCACCAGCGTGAATTTATTCTGGTTGGAATAGGCGTCCAGCACGGCATAAACCTTCTGTGCCAGTTGCTGATACATGTCGTTCATCGCGCTGCTGGCCTCGTTCTGAGCATCTTCCGCCGAGCGCTGGAGAGACTTTGTCTTCTCGTCGATGGTCCTGAGACGGCTGTCACGCTCCGGCTCACTTAACGTTGCCCCGGCGTCCTGCAATTGCTTCTTAAGCGAGTCGATTTCATCGCTTTGCGCCTTGAGCGCAGACTGCTTGGGTTCGAACTTCACCCGCAGTTGCGCGAAGTTACGTTGCCCTTCATTGGTTGCCGCCACCGCTTGCTGGAAGGCGATAATCGCAATCTTGGGATTGGCAGGAACTTCCGCAGCGGCGGAAAGGCCGGCTGCTGACTGCGCGGCGGGCGCAGGTGCGGAGGGTGTCTGGGCGAATGCTTTGCTGCTCGACGCGAGGGAACTCACGCCAGTGGCGGACGCGAGCAGGCAAACTAGTGTTAACGAACGCTTCATCGGAATACAGAACTCCTTTTGATCTTTGAATCCAGATCGCCCGCGTCTTTCAGCGGAAAGCGGGGCCTTCGCTTGCGGGTCTCCCGCATGCGCATTTGCATAGCAGTCACCTGGCCAGCGCATCTGGCAGCAAATGCGAAACAGAGACACGGACCGAGATAATCACAGGGCCAGCAGTGATTATAGGTGCGGGCTGAGGGAGCGTCAACGCGGGCGGCAAGGACGATTCCTAGAAAGTAGTGCTGACACTGAGGCGGAAGGTCTTTCGCGGCTCGCGGAAATGCAGGAGTGAGTCATAAGCCGAAATGGACTCGTTGTAGGTGTAGTCGCCTGCGCCGCCGGCTGGGAACATGCTGCGTGTGATCAGGCTTTCCCCCTGAACATTCTCAAACAGGCGGAGAACGTTGTATGCGTAATAGATGCGGAAGGGTGCATTCACGATCGGCAGGAAGGCTGACACTTCACCGCCGAGAGACATGCGCGGCACCACGTTAGTGCCGGAAATGGGCCGGATCAGGTTGATGAACTGGATGGACTGCCCGCCCTGGCAAGCGCCGTTGAAGTATGAGGTGCAGCCGTAGAGCGGCGAATTGAGCTGGTCAGCCCCTTCGATGCTTTGCCGCAACTGGGATTGGCGAATCACAGAAGTGATGTCGAAGTCGTCGAAGATGGCGAACCCGACTGGTCCGGCTACCGGAATGCGGTATTCGACAGTGGATGTGGCCTTGATGTCGCCACCCACAGAGACTGGGCGATAGATAGGAATCGGGATAGTGATGTTGCCCAGCGTGTAGTTCCCCGGTTGAATGGGAACAGGCGTGCCGTCGGGATTGGTAAGCGTGATGTTTTGCCGCACAGGAATGAATGCGTAGGGCGTTGCCGAACGCACATCGAAGCCGCGCAATTCGTTGTCACCGCCGGAATAGAAGCGGGCGAACGGTGGAGCAACATCTCCGCTAAAGCCCTGTATATAAGAAGCCTGGATGCGATAGCCAAGCACGTTACGCCCTTCCGGGTTGGGCCGCAGACCCTTCATCGCGATAAAGTGCTTGTACTGCACCACCGGGGTGAAATAGCGAACATTGCCCCAAAGGCCCGCGACCTGGAGAGCAGCGGAGATATCCGTTCCAAAACGAGGCCGGAAGACCGAAGGACCAACTTTGTTGTAGATATAACTAAGCGAAACCGAGCTGGTGTAAATGCCTTCCAGCGCATTGGGGCCCTGGATCTGGCCACTGCGGAAAGCCAGCGTCTGGAAAAGATTAGCGGAAGCCTGGCTGAAGGTGGTGATGGTCGACTTATCCCAGCTATAGGTCAAGCCAACCCGCTTGAACGAGCGGCGCAGCGGGTAGCTGACAGAGAAATTCAACCCGGTCGAGGACTGGTTGTAATTCTGCGTGAGTGATTGCTGGGCTGCGCTCAGGTTGGCGGATGTGCCCGTCACAGTAGCGTAGTTGCGAGCTGAATTGTAGTCCGACTTCCTGGAAAAGAGCTGGAAGCCCAAACTGGTCGACTTGTTGCGCAGATAAGGCTCAGTAAAGGCAAAGACCACGTTGCGCGACAGGTTGCCGATGTTCCCCTGCAGGCTCAGGGTTTCGCCCAACCCGAGAAAATTATTGGTGGAGTAGTTCAGGCCAAGGAAAGTGCCCGAAAGACCGCTGACGCCGCCATTCAAGCCGATCGAGTTCTTGCCCTTTTCGTGCACCTTGAGCAGGATGGCGACGGTCCCGTTGTCGTCGTCCCGGTGTTCTTCGGAGTCCTGATCGATCTTGAGCGGGTCGAAATAGTCCAGCTGGTTCAGGCGAAGCAGGCTCTGCTCCCACAGGTTGCTGTTGTAGACTTGGCCCTCTTCGAGCAGTAGCTCACGGCGGATGACGCGGTCGCGGGTGATGGTGTTGCCCTGGAACTCGATACGCGACACGGTAAAGGGCTTGCCTTCGTCGATGTCGATGTCCAGAAAGACCTGGTGCTTGGCATCATCAATGCGCGGAGTCGGCACCGCCGTAAAGTTGATGTAGCCCAGCGAGCCGTAGGCCTTGCGCAGATTATCCAGGCCCTTGCCGACTGCGGTGGCGTTGAACCATTCCCCATCCTTGGTGGGGAATTGAGCGCGCAGCGCTTTCACGTTCTGCACATGCGTATTGCCGGTGAAGGTCACGCCGCCCAGACGGTAGCGCTGCCCCTCTTCGACCGGGATGCGAATATCGATGCGCTTACCCTGGCGAGGCCGGAAGGTAAAGAAGGAGAGGCCGCCCTCATTCCGGATATGCGTGATGGGATCGGCCACCCCGGCCCTGAAATACCCCCGATCCTGCAGTGCCCGGCGAACCCGCTCGGTATCTTCCTCGAGTTTGCTGGCATCGTACGTTCGGGCAAAGATGTTCTCCAGGAAGATCGAATGAGGAATCCCAATCGGCCGCAGATTTCT
>Ga0302324_100021940_pt1 | contig 12433 bp, 9 predicted proteins | sample Palsa_T0_1_FD_201949 | JGI IMG/M metagenome (GOLD analysis project Ga0302324, IMG submission 201949) | Peat permafrost microbial communities from Stordalen Mire near Abisko, Sweden - Palsa_T0_1 | ecosystem: Environmental > Terrestrial > Soil > Palsa > Peat permafrost | place: Sweden: Abisko...
TTTGTTTCATAAGCTTTATCGTTCATTGTTCACCCGATTCTCTGTCCGTCAAATCAAGGCAACCTCAGTTTTGTGTTAATCCAGTAACGGTTGGTCCCAGGATCCCGCATGATAGGAAGGAATTGGCAAGACGGGAAGAACTTCTTGAACTCCTCATTCAGTCTGTGGTTAAGGTGGTGATTTTGTAACTTCGCGCCGAATGGTAGCTCGCGTTGCCGCTTGAAGAGGGTGCTGAAGACTGCCCCGTTGTATTTCGAATAGTCGCCCTGCTTGTGAAATCCTTTCCCTATGTAGTCCTCAACCAACACGTAGATGGCATAGAGGTTTCCGAAACTTCCACGGGATTTCGACCCGCGATTTGCAGCCTTTGTCTTGAGGTTGATGTACTGTAGCAAGGTTCCCTTTTCGAAAATCTCCACACCTGCCTCGCCAAAGTGGCCCAGCAAGACCCCTCGAATTGTCTCAGTGAACCCGTGTTCGATCATATAAAGCCAGAGGCAACGTTAAATCATCCTCGTTTTTCTTAAGGCCATTTTTGCGAACGTACGTCTTGTCCGGTCGTTCGATCGGTTCTCCATTGAAATGAGTCTGGATGCCCAGACGTCGCAAACCGATTTTTACATAAGGTTCCTGTTTGTCAATCCCCACGGACCTGCGTCCAAGTTTTTGAGCCACATGGCTGGTTGTAAAAGTTCCGGAAAACGGATCAAGCACCAGATCACCTGGGTTTGAACTTGCGTTCACAATGCGTTCAAGCAACGCCACCGGTTTCTGAGTCGGGTGCTCCTCGTATTCCTCCATTCGGTAACGGACCCTGGCGATCTCCCAAACGTTTCCCGGAACCTTATGGCTATTGTAAACGGTCGGAACGGGTTTCCGGTAGTCGATGAGTCGCCTTTGAGACCCGGTCTTCGCGTCAACTAGGATGTCTTTCGCATTAAAAGTGTAACGGTCTGGGTCCTTGACGCAGAACAGGATCGGTTCGTACAGCGATCCAAAGTACTTCTTCGCCTGCACGCCAGAACTGTCGTAAAACCACACAATCCGCGACATGATCTTTAGGTGCGACCGAAGGTGAATATCCAAAAATGGCATACACTGCGTCGAAGCCATTAGGTAAAAACTGCCAGCAGGCCTCAGCTTCCGCACGCATAAATCGATCCAGGCGCGGCACCACTGCAGGTACTCTTCGTCAGTTGGCCACCTGTCTTTGTGCCCGTGAAAGTCCTTGCCAATATTGTAAGGCGGATCAGCGAAAATAAGATCAACACTGCCGTCTGCCACATGCGACCGCAGTGCCTTGATTGCATCACCCCAAATCACCTTGTGATCTCCGCTCTCAAAAACCGTCACAGGTTCATCATGCCACTATTGGCTCCTTAATCAAGCCTACAGAGAACGGCAGCCGCACCGGCTGAGACCGGCCCAAACTCTCGTTCAACGCAAGTGTTAATTCTCTTTTTAAACTCTCCCGGCTCGTGCTTCCTTCGTGAAAAGGGGTCAAACTATAATTTTGGCCAAATTTTGTCCTTGGCGTCTGTCGGGAACCTCCGGAGGTCTTCATCCTGTGCATCCTGTCAAAACGTCCTGTTTTGGGCGCGATCAATGGCATGTATCGCGCTTAATAGCCTTTAATAGCGGTTACCGTAATTTGGCTCTTGCAAAAGGCGTCTCATTCGGGGGAGAATGCGTGGCAATGTGGAGCTTGCAATTGTGAAGCCTGCGGCAACATTTGTGGATAAAACAAGCCAGGAAGGAGCCGGTTTGCTCGAGGAAACCGGCCCAGGCGCCCTTTCTCGCCGCCCCTCAGCGGCCGCCACCAATCCCGCGTCCGCTCCCTCGCAGTCTCATCTGCTCTCCCCGCGCGCCGTCTATCAATCCGTCACCGCCCGCATCGAATCGGTCATGCGCGGACAGTCGGTGGCCATCCGCCGGCTGATGGCGGCCTTGGCCAGCGGCGGCCACGTCCTGTTGGAGGATTTTCCGGGGACAGGCAAAACGACTTTGGCCAAGGCGCTGGCGCGGTCCATTGACGCCAGTTTCAAACGCATTCAGTTCACGCCGGATTTGCTGCCGTCGGACATCCTCGGGGTGTCCGTTTTCAACCAGCGCGACCAGACGTTTTCGTTTCACGAAGGGCCGGTTTTCGCCGACATCCTCCTGGCCGACGAGATCAATCGCGCCTCGCCGCGCACGCAGTCGGCCTTGCTGGAGGCGATGGCGGAGAACCAGGTGAGCATTGACGGCCAACGGCGGTCGTTGGGGCCTTTGTTCTTTGTCGTAGCCACGCAAAATCCGATCGAGTTCCGCGGCACGTATCCGCTGCCGGAGGCGCAAATGGACCGGTTTGCCATGCAATTTGATTTGGGCTACATCAGCCCGGCGGATGAAGTGGCGGTGTTGACGGCGCAAAACGACGGGCATCCGATTGATAACGTGACGCCGTGCGTGAGCTTGCGCGACATCATGCGCCTGCGGGAAGGCGCGCAGAACGTGCGCATCAGCGAAGAATTGAAGTATTACGTGGTGCGCCTGGTGACGGCCACGAGGACGGCGCCGGGCGTGCAATTAGGAGCCAGCCCCCGAGCCTCGATTGCCCTGGTCAAGGCCGCACAGGCTCTGGCGCTCTTCGACGGGCAGGACTTTGTCAGCCCGGAGCACGTCCACGAGGTGGCCACGCCGGTCATCGCACACCGTCTGGTGCTGGAGCCGCAAGCCAAATTCTCCGGCGTGACGACGCGGCAAGTGATGGACGAAATCCTTAAGCGTGTGCCGGTGCCGGTGTGAAGGGACTATTGGCATCATGTCCGCGTCGCGGCCAAATTCTTTTGCAGAGCGGAACCTGTGGAACGCTCCGACAGGCGGTGTTGTCCAAAAGCGCGGGAGCCTTTTCAAACGCTACGTCCACCGCAACTATTGGACTATTGCCTCCATCACCCATCGGTTCGGACGCCGCCTGACGCTGACCGGCTGGATAATGCTGGGCGGAACCGTGGCGGCGGCGGCGCTGGGAGCCGACACCAATGCTTCATCAAGTTACAAAACCTTCGCGATGCTGGGCTGCCTGATTTTGGCCAGCGCCCTCTGCACGCCTCTGGGCCGGCCGCAATTATCCTTGGAGCGAATTTTGCCCAAATTCGGATCGGTCGGCGAGACATTGCGGTATCGCATTCGTGTCCGCAATCAAGGGCGCAAACCTCAGAACGCGCTCAAATTGATCGAGGAATTGCCCGACCCCCGGCCGAGTTTTGAAGAATTCGTGCGGACACCCGAACCGGGCGAGGAACGGCGCAACTGGCTCGACCGCGCGAACGGCTATTACCGCTGGCGCTGGCTGATGGCGCGCAACATCCGCGCCCGCATCCCGGAATTGGCCGTGCCTGACTTGCCGCCCGGCGGCGAGAGCGACGTCACTTCCGAACTGACGCCTGTGCGCCGGGGCGTGCTGCGCCTGAGCGGCACGACGGTGGCCTGTCCCGATCCGTTCGGTCTCTTTCGCTCGCTGCGGAAGGTTTCCCATCCGGCATCGATTTTGATTCTGCCCAAACGCCATGCCATGCCCGGCTTCGAGTTGCCGGGAACCATGAAATATCAATTAGGCGGCGTCTCCCTGGCCTCGTCGGTCGGCGAGTCGGAGGAATTTGTTTCGTTGCGGGAATATCGTCCGGGAGATCCGTTGCGACGGATGCACTGGAAGAGCTTCGCCAAATTGGGCAAGCCCATCATCAAGGAACACCAGGAGGAGTTCTTTGTCCGCCACGCCCTGATTCTGGATACCTTCGGCGGCACGGCCAACGAGGCGATTTTTGAGGAAGCGGTTTCCATCGCCGCTTCGCTGGCCTGCACGATCCAGGACCAGGACTCGTTGCTGGACCTGATGTTTGTCGGCCCGGAGGCGTATTGTTTCACCAGTGGCCGCGGGGTGGGACACATCGAACAGATGCTGGAAATTCTGGCCTCGGTGCAAATGTGCCACGATACAGGCTTTGAGTCACTGGAGCACCTGGTGTTCACCCATGCGGCGGAATTGAGCGGCTGCGTGTGCGTGTTTCTGGCGTGGGATCAGACGCGGCAAGACCTGGTCGAGGGCCTGCTGGCGCGGCGCGTCCCATTGCGCGTGCTGGTGGTGTCGGAAGCCGCCGAACGGTTGCCGCTGGGGGTGATGGAAACGCAACCGGAAAATTTTCACGTACTACCCCAGGGCCAAGTCGCCCGGAAACTGGCCACTCTATGAAACTACCACGCTGGTTGTTGGGTGGAGCGCTGCTTTTTTGGGGGTGGCAAACAGGCCTCTGGCCCTGGGCCGTGCTCATGGCGGCGGCGCTGGAAGCTTCGCACTTGACCCGGGCGCGTTGGGAGATGGCCGACACGGACTTGAACCGGATTTGTGATCTCTGCCTGGTGCTGTTCCTGGCCGCGGGGATGTTCCTGTATTCGACGGAAGACCGGCTGGTGGTTATTTTCAAATTTGCGCAGTGGATGCCGTTCTGCTTCTTTCCCGTCGCCTTGGCGCAGTCCTACGGCGACCGCCCTTCCATCCCCTTAAGCGCCTTCTCCTGGCTGCTGCGGCGCATCCCGCAAAGTCCGCTTTCGCGGACCTCGTTCAATATTTCCTACGGCTATTTCGCGATCTGCCTGCTCGGGGCCAGTGCCTCGACGCAGGCCAACGAATACTTCTACGCCGGCGTCTCGGTGCTGATTCTGCTGGCGCTGGGGAGCGTGCGTCCCAACCGGGTTTCGTGGCCAGCATGGATCATCCTCTCGGCCCTCGTGCTGATGTGCGGCAGGTTCAGCCACCAAGGACTCAAACAGTTGCAGGACAGGATGGAAAGGGCCTTGGGCGGATGGATCGCCGAGTTCTTCCGGTCAACGACTGACCCGCGCGAATGCCGCACCTCCATCGGGCAAGTCGGTGCAATCCCTCTTTCGGGCAAAATTGTTCTGCGAGTGCGCGTGCCCGTTGGCGATATTCCGCCTACTCTGCTGCGCGAAGGCGCCTACGACTCTTACCGAAAGGAGACATGGACCGCAGGCACCAGCGAGTTTGCGCCGGTCGGCATCAACACCAATGGCTTGGCCCGGCTGTTGGCGCCAAAAAAGACCTTCTCCAAGGTGGAAATTTCCGGATACTATCCCGATGGCGAAGGTTTGTTGCCTATTCCTCACGGCGCGTTTCAAATCGAGGATTTTCCCGGCAGGCTGCAGACGAATCGTTTGGGCGTCGCCAAGGTAAAGGATGGTCCGGGGTTGCTCGATGTCCACGCCGACTATTGGACGGGGCCGTCCATGGATGGCTTGCCCGGGCCGGCGGATTTGGGTGTGTCGGAGGACGAGAGGCCCGTCTTGCGGAAGGTGGCCGCCGATTTGGGTCTGGACAAAATGACCGAACGGCAGAAAATCCGCGCGGTCTGCCGCTTCTTCCAAGACAATTTCCGTTACACCCTGATCCTCCCGGGCCGCTCCAAGCGGAACGACCAAAAAACCGCGCTGGGAAGATTTCTGACGGAGACCCGGGCTGGCCATTGCCAGTACTTTGCCACGGCCACCGTGCTTTTGCTGCGCCAGGCGGGAGTCAGAGCGCGCTACATCACCGGGTTTGCCGTGCCGGAGTCGGCGCGGCACGGCGATACCTATTTGGTGCGGGAACGACACCGGCACGCCTGGGCGCTGGTCTATCACTCCGACGCCAATACCTGGGAACAGGTGGACAACACGCCCTCCTCGTGGGCCGAGGCGGCCGATGCCAGCCCGCCTTGGTGGGAGCCGGCCAAGGATTTCATGTCCAACCTTTATTATGATTTTTCCAAATGGCGCTGGGGCAAGAGTTCGTTTTCGCGCTACAGCCAATGGGCCTTGGTCCCTCTGATCCTTTACCTGGTCTGGCGGATTCTCTCCACGCGGCGCCGCCAGCAAACCGGCTCCGGCGCCTTGAGTGGCCCCGTGGAACCGGCCTGGCCCGGCATGGATTCCGAACTCTACCTGATTGACCGGCGGCTGGCTGAAATCCAGCTTGCCCGCCAGCCCAACGAGCCGTTGAGCCAGTGGCAGCAACGGTTGGAGGAGGCCTTCCCGGCATCGCAGACATTGTCCGGCATTTTTCTGATGCACCGCCGCCTGCGCTTTGATCCGCGCGGCCTGGCCAGCCACGACCGCGAAACCCTCCGCCGCCAGGCCGGCGAATGGCTGGCCGAACTCCCCGCCCGACTGGAAGAGCACAAACAGGCCGGCTCGGAGTGAAGCCGGCTATCGGAGTCTTAATCGTAATCCTACTCGTAATCTTAATCGGCCTTTAATGGCGTCCCCCTCTGCAACTTACCACCCGGATTATCGTTAAACGCCAAAGTGCGATTAGCCGCTAGTAGCCGATAGTAGGCGCGATAAACCGGGGTTTGACCGTGCCCAAGACAGGACGTTTTGACAGGATTTACAGGATTCACAGGATAAAACCTCCTTGTTCTGCCATTTCCGAATCCTGTGCATCCTGTCAGAATTTTTTGGAATTTTTCCACCGCAATTTGGCGCAATTTGGCGCAATTTACCTCGGCTTGTCGCGCCACAGCTTTAGCGACGGCGGATCATCCGTGCATATGGAATTATCTGAAATTATCATGGAAATCAACAACTAACAAAAGACTCCACTTGATAATCAACCACTTGCGCAAACCGTATTGGAAATCAACGACTTGCGACGGATCGCAACGCATCCGCCGCCGACAAGGCTTCGGCGCGGCAAGCCCGCTTTTCGCCCATGGCCTTCTGCGCTCGCCCCTAACCACTGGCCACTATCCACTATTCCAAAGAACAAGCGCGTGAGCGTCACACAACCGTAATCTAGCACGGTTTGCTGGGAATGCAAATGAGAAGTATTCAGCCAATTGAAGCACCGACACGGTTTTGGGTCGCCCTCATCCTGGCCTTCTCCCGTCCGCCGACGCCAAGGCTATGGCGGATCTTCGAGGAGAAGGAATAGCCTTCGCTAGTTTCTCGTTTCGCGGATGAGCTTCCGGCAACGACTATCACAGGAATATTGAAGCAAGCGGCGGAAGATTCACCCTCTCTAGGAGGAGAGGGCGGGGTGAGGTCGAGCCATTCAACCCATTTTCTTTTCCCCCCGAAGGCTTCAGCGAACGGGTATCGTCAGGACATGGATGGGGTGCGCGGGCCTGCAATTCGTTCAAAATGGTGTCGCGGATGCTTTGGGTGTTGCGCCTCAAATGCGAGTTCCAGAACCGCAATGTTTTAATGCCGCGCGATTGCAAAAACGTCTCGCGCACCGCGTCATGCTGTTGCTCATCTGGAAAACCATGCTGACGGCCGTCCAATTCAATGTTCAGCCTAGCCTCCTCGCAAAAGAAATCCAGATAGTAAATGCCAACGGGATGTTGCCGCCGGAATTTGTAGCCGTTGAAGCGCCGGTCCCGCAGCCAGCGCCAGATGAGTTTTTCCGCCCATGTTTCCTGAATGCGGAGATGGCGTGCGCGATCTATGTCGGCCATAAGAGGAAATTAGCGAAAGAAAAAGGATTGAGAAAGTTAGTTTTTGGCTCGCCCTCAACCTGACCTTCTCCCCCAGGAGAAGGAATAGACGTCGCACGTTTCTCGTTTCGCGGATGAGCTTCCGGCAACGACTATCGCAGGAATATTGAAGCAAGCGGCGGAAGATTCACCCTCTCCAGGAGGAGAGGGCCGGGGTGAGGTCGAGCGTTGCCTTTATTCGACTAAGCAACACTTGAAACACCAGGCTCTCATTGTTGATTGGACAATACTATGCGGAACCCTTTTTCTTGCCATAACCTTAAAAGAACGTGAAAAGTTACAATACTTGGATGATAGCTGGACGCTCCTTTCTCCCATTACACTATGCTCTGGCTATGCCCTGTGGTGGCCACCAGGACGGATGATAAAACGGCGAATTGCAGGCCCAATTTTAGCCTCGACAACGTGCGATCAATGTACCATCATATACGTGATTATACAATGTTTCTTTAACGCGATGGGCACATTCAAATACATCACTCAAATCTCGGCAATTCGGCATTTCCTCCGCGGTGAACGCGACAGCGACTTCCACCGCGCGCGCTTTAGTTTTTCCTCCTCCACACATGGTCTTACCTATGCACCTCTTCATTGACACGAACATCTACTTGGGCTTTTACGAAGCAAGCAGTGATTCCTTGCTTGAGCTTGAGAAACTCACAACCGTCTTGAAGCAAAAAATGACATAAAACCCTGGCTTCCCGACCAAGTGAAGCGCGAATTTTGGAAGCACCGCGACGGGTCAGTAGCCTGTGCATTGAAGGAGTTTACGAAAGGAAGTGGCTTGGGTGCTGTATCTCGTTTAGTCATGGAGGACGTCGAGTTCGACCAGCTGAAAAAATTATCAGGACAATTGGAAGCGAAGAAGAATGAGATCGTGTATCGTGTTCGATGTGATGTATCGGCTGAGAAGACCAAAGCTGACGATTGGGTTCGCAAACTTTTCGGCCTGGCGGAGGAGATTGATACTTCAGGCGTTATCGCAAAGCAAGCCTGGGAGCGTGCATTGCGTCACACCCCGCCCGGTAAGCAGGATGGCTTTGGTGATCGTTTGTCGTGGGCAGCACTTCTTGAGAAGCTTCCTGAGAAAGCTGAACTTCACATCATTTCACAGGACGGAGATTTTGCAGGAGAACTCGAACGCGAGCAGATTCATCCTTACCTTAACTACGAATGGGCGAAGAAGAAAGGCGGAAAATTGAAGCTTTGGAAACGGGCATCACAATTCCTTGCGGCGCGTTTTCCAGATGCGAGAAACGCTATCGAAATCGAGAGGACATTGTTGATTGAGAGACTCGAGACCAGCCCAAATTTCGCAGCCACTCACGGCATCATTGCGGAGTTTTCTGAGCTCTCAAATCTGAGCCCTTCGCTTGCCAAGCGCCTGGCATCGGCCATCCTAAACAACTCGCAAATTAACTGGATTCACGATGACGCGGATGTGAAGAAATTTATTACTGACTTCCTGGCGCAATACGGGTCGGTCATTGACGCCGCACAGGAAGCCGAATTGCAAACGCTGATTCAACCGCCACCACCCCCTTCTCTACCACAAGAGGAACCCGTGTCTGAAAGCTAATGGACGGAAGTTGCAATCTCAATTCGCAGACTCCGGCAAGGTCTTCTTCTCCAAAAAATATGGTTTGAGCCCTCTCTCTGGCCGTTTGTCATTGAGCACCATCTGCGGAGCTAGGGCGCGCTGGCGTTTCTTTTCGGCCACAACTTCGTGGAGTTCTTCGGCTCTGGCGACAACGCTGCCTGTATGCGGATGCGCCGCCGACCAGGCGCGCAACTGCTCAAAGAATCGGTTCACATCATTGCCAGACTCGGCGGCGAGCTGATCTTTGATATGCCAGACCTCTTCTAGAATCGGATTCGTTTTCATCGCTTCATCCTGCCATAAGTTCGATCGGCATGCAAATCTCCGGCAAAAGCTGCCTCAGCTACGAGGGCGTCGCTGACTGCACGCGAGGGCGCGCACGCTCCCCGAAAATTCTGACCGCATCGTCATTCTTTCTCAAATTACGACACCATCGACCAAAGCGATGGCTTGCGCCGGGAGCGGGGAGTTCGTTTAATTATGCCAAATGCGCATTTTATCCGGCATCCAACCCTCGGGGGCGCTGCACTTGGGGAATTATTTCGGCATGATGAAGCCTGTCTTCGTCTGCACCCGGCAATGCCGCCGCAGCCGCGCCAGGCCATGCGCGTTGCCCGCCATTATTCTGTGAAACGACGAATGGTCGTGATTAGATCAAAAAACTACAGCGGTCTGCGGGCGGGCTGGGCAACTTCGGTCAATTGCTCAACGGCTGGGGTGACTATGGAAGGCAAACCCGGTTGAGCGCGTTCGTCCGTCAGACGAAGGGTCAGGAGGTTTGGTGCAACTTGGGATAGGCCGCCTTGCGCGTTGTCCAAAAATTGACCGTCAGTCAAAGTGTTATTCGTGCAGCCGACATCATTGACCCGGAAGGCATTGCCGCCACAATGGGTGATCAACAGCTTTTTAAAAGCATTCCCTGTGCAGACGCTTCCGGGGAGGAGCCGCCAGCCACTGGCCGTGCTGACGCCGGACTCAGCCATGAAAACGCCGTGATGGCGGCTTTGATTGATCGTCACCCCTTCAAAAATGTTGTCGCGCGATTGCCGCATGAAAATCCCCAGATCATTATTCGTCAGGACCGCGTCACGGATCACATTATGGTTGAAATTCAGGTCCAGAGAAATACCGGCTCCAGGGTTGTCGTGCAGATTGAGGCGGCTGAAATGGCTCTCTTCAGTGTCATAACAAGCCAGCCCGTCAAATTGATTGTCGAACGCCTCATAGTCCCGCAACGTCAGCCGCCGTGTGTGCCCCGTGGTGACCAGGCCGCCAGAGCGACAATGGCTGCAAACGACGTTTTCGACCGCCGCCTTATCAGCGCCCCACACGTACACGCCGTTGTTATACAATCCCGCGCCCTCGGGCAGGAACCGCCAAACTTCCTTCTGCTGGTTCTTTCTGTTGCCGTCGATGAACAGGTCGGCCAGACGGACGCCTTGAATCGGATTTTTCGGATGGGCTGCGAGCGAACCCATGATTACCACCGGGCAATTGGCCCCATCGGCCAGATATAATACTGTCGAAGCGCCGCAGCCGCGCAGGGTCTGGCCGTCCTTGCGGAGCATGATCGGCTCGCGGATAAGATATTTCCCCGCGCTCAGGACCAACTCGCCACCGGCGGGAAGGCTGTCCAGCGCCGACTGAATCCCCTGACCACCCGCGCTGGGTGGAACGGATTGATCGGCCCCGGTATTGGAAAAAGGCAATAGACATATCAGAGCCAGAAGCGGTGATATTTTCAACCACATACCAACTCCAATCGCATTTGAACGGCTTTTTTGTGAATGTCGCGTCTCATAGATGCACCTAAATAGACGGTAGGGTTTTACCGTATATTCAACGATCTAATGAAAAAATCTTCACGAGCCTACGGCCGGACTTCCACGCGGAAAGACCGCTTCGCGAATTGGCCGTGAGCTGGAAACCGATGGAACGGTATTCAGTTGAAGAGTTTCGGAGAGTCTGTTAGATTATGGAAATGCGAAAGAGGTTTTTTATGCGGCGGCGCAGGCTCCGTTCGCCCCTGGCGGCCTTTCCGTTGAGCGCCGCCCGGAATGCGGAGTCAAGCGAATTTCCAGGCGGCCTCCTCGCTGCCACGGCGCTGATGGCGGCGTGTTGGCTGGGGTTCTCATTGCCAGCCCAGGCACAGGCAGCGCAACAGGTTCTCAAGGGCCATGTGCCGCCGATAACCAAACGTCTCACGCCCATCGGCCGGCTTGGGAGCAGCACGCGCGTGGACCTGGCCATCGGTTTGCCGTTGCGCAACCGTGAGAAACTCACAAACCTGCTGCAAGAGCTTTATCAGCCGTCCAATGCCAATTTTCGCCACTATTTGACCACGGATCAGTTCGCCTCCTCCTTTGGCCCCAGCCCGGAGGACTACCAGGCCGTGGCGGATTTCGCGAAGTCCCACGGGCTGATTGTCAAAAGGACCCATCCTAACCGCACTTTGCTCGATGTCAGCGGGTCGGTCGCCGATATTGAGAAGACCTTTCATATCAAGATGCGTGTCTTTCAACACCCGGTTGAGGCGCGCACTTTCTTCGCTCCGGACGTTGAACCGTCGCTGGACCTGGATACGCCCGTGCTGGCTATCAGCGGCTTGGACGACTATGTGCGGCCGCGTCCGCAGATGAAGCGGCTGGGACAGTCTTACGCGCCTGCGGTCCGTCTGTTGGGTGGTGGTGGGTCGAGCGGCAGCGGCGGTGGGGGAGGCGGGTCGGGCAGCGGAGGGACTTATATGGGCTATGACTTCCGCGCGGCTTACGCACCCGGCGTTTCGCTGGACGGCACCGGACAGTCGCTGGGGCTTTTTGAATTGTCAGGCTACGATCCCGACGACATCACCCAATACGAAGGCGAAGCCGGCTTGCCCAACGTCACCCTGACCGATATTTTGATTGACGGTTTTGACGGCGATGACACGAACATCGATTATGCGATCGAAGTGACGGGGGATATCGAAATGGCGATTTCGATGGCGCCGGGGTTGAGCGACGTGTTGGTTTACGAAGGCCCAACGCCGATGTATGAGGCGCCGCTCGACACAAACTATATCCAATATGCCACCACGACTGCTCAGATCAATGACGTGCTCAATCGCATGGCCACAGACAACCTGGCCAGCCAATTGAGCTGCTCCTATGAGATGGATGTCAACATTTCGACCGTGCAAATTTTCCAGCAGTATGCCGCGCAAGGTCAAAGTTTCTTTCAAGGCAGCGGCGATTCCGGGGCTTATCCCGGAGCGATTGACGAACCGGCGGACGATCCTTTTCTCACCATAGTAGGGGGA
>Ga0302324_100021942_pt1 | contig 12432 bp, 10 predicted proteins | sample Palsa_T0_1_FD_201949 | JGI IMG/M metagenome (GOLD analysis project Ga0302324, IMG submission 201949) | Peat permafrost microbial communities from Stordalen Mire near Abisko, Sweden - Palsa_T0_1 | ecosystem: Environmental > Terrestrial > Soil > Palsa > Peat permafrost | place: Sweden: Abisko...
CTGATCGGCATCGAAAGCCGGCGCGGATGGTTCGGCAGCGGCAGGCGCGGGCGGTGCAAAATTCTCCGACGGGTCGAGCGAGAGCTCGCGGAGAGCCTGGGGAGCGGGTGCGTGTGGTGTTTCTGGGGACTCGACAGGTGGCGCGGGCTCGGAAGGCTTCTCGACCGGCGCGAGCGCTTCGGCAAAGATGTCGTCCAAGGAAAGCTCGATGGCTGAAGTGCTTTGTTCTTCGACATGTGCAAGCTCAGTGGGCGACAGTTCTTCGTCGGTGGGGGCGGGGATTTCGGCGGAGATGTCCGCGAAATCGTTGTGGGCGGCAGGTTCAGCGACGGAGAGCTCAGAGATATCAAGTTCCGCGGCGTCCGCGCCATGCTGTTGCGCTGGAAGTGGCGCCACTTCCGAGGGAGTTGCGGGAACAGCCGCAGGGGGAAACGGCGACTCTTCTTCGATGGAAAATTCCTCGAGGGCGGATGAACGTTCGTCGCTAACCGCAAATTCCACTGGCGCTGAGGGTGCCGTTTCGGCAGGCAAATCGGTGGGCGGAACGGCAGAGGCGGAAGGCGCGGGGGCAGCGGATTCGCTGCCCAGCAAGGAGGCCCACTCATCGGAAAGATCGACTTCGTGAAGCTCCTGCGCGGGGCCAGGCTGAGAAGCACTGATTTCTTCGGAGGAGACGGCGACGGGCGTCGCGGGAACTTGCGGCGTAACCCTTGGCGGAGCCTCTGGCGCAAGCTCTGTGGCAATCTCGAGTTCCGGCAAGGCTTCCGGCTCATCGATGGAGGCTGCGGGGACGGACACGGCAGCGGGAGCGGCGGACAGCTCGTCATCGGCGAGACCCGCGGCACGCTGGAAGCGGCGGCGCAATTCGCCAAAGCGCTCGGCACTGCGCGCGTCACCGCGTTCTTTATGAATTTGTTCGAGGTGCGAGGCGAGTTCCGCGGTGCGGCGATCGTCTCCAGCGCCGAGGACAAAATCGAGCAGTTTCTCGAGGGTCGGAGTGTGGCGGGGAGCGCGACGGAGAATGGCTTCGAGCAGGCCGATGGCTTTTTGCGTCAGGCCGTAGCTGGCGAAGAGATCAACGTCCGTGAGCGACTGGGCGATGAATTTTTGAGTCTCGTCGTCAAGCGGGGCTTCCGCGGGCGCCGAGGACTTGACCCGCGCCGCGGGCTTCTCGACGGGGAGGTCCGGGCGAACTTTAGGCGCCGGAGCCTTCGGCAGTGCGAGTTCGTGCACCTCCGGAGGCGGAGGGGCGGAAGTATCCGGAGCCAACAAACCCATCTTGCGGAGAAGATCGTTAAGTTTGCGCTTGGCGGATTCGCTCTCTGGCTCGCGATCGACGAGGCGCTCGAAGACTTCCTTGGCGCGATCGAACTGTTTAGCGGCCACCAGGGCGTCGCCAAGATTGGCCAAAGCATCGGGGAGGCGGAAGGAATCGCTGGTGCGGCCGTAGCTATCGACGAGCCACTCGAGCGGCTCGATGCGCCCGGGCATGCGGGCCGCGAGATCGTTGAGCAGGCGTCCGACAATTTCATGCTCACCCGCGTCGATCATGGGAATACGCGATTTCTCGAGGATGGCCATGGCTTTTTCGGTCTGGCCGGATTCGAGGAGCGCTTCAATGAGCTTCTGCATGGGGCCGAAATTCTTTTCGTCGGCCGCAAAGACGCGCATGGCGAGGGCGGTGGCCGGTTCCCACTTGGCGCTCTTGAGGTAGAGGTCGAGAAGCAGCTCCGTCTGTTCGCCACCCTTTTCGAGGTCTGGGACTTGCTCGAGGAATCCGGCGGCAGCGGCGGTGTTGCCCTGCGCGGAAGCGGAACGGGCCTTCACGGTAAGCGCGTGGAGATTGTGCGGTTCGATCTTGAGAGCTTTGTCGGCGAGCTTTTCGCACTCGGCGTGGTCCCCACGGGCGGCGGCGCGTTGCGCGGCGGCGATGTAGGTTTCGAGGGCCTCGCGAGACTGGCCCATGGCCTGATACAAGTCGGCGAGACGCACCTGAATGCGCAGATTATCCGGTTCCGCGAGGAGAAGCTTTTTCAGCAGGCCAACGGCTTCCGGCTGGCGATTGTTCTTAAGATGAATTTCGGCGAGTTGCAGGAAAAGCGGGCGGGCCTCGCTCATAACCCCTTGCTGGACGTAGAGGTCGGCTAGCTTCTCGAGAGGGCGAATTTCCTCCGGGGCTAGTTTGGCAATTCGTTTATAGACGGCGATGGCCTTGGTAAGGAAACCGTCGCCCACGAAGATCTGGGCGAGGCGTTCAAAATATTCGATGGCCTGGAAGGTTTCGCCCTGGCGAATGTATAGCTCGCCGACGGTCATGAGGGTGACCTGGTCGCGTGGCTCAAACTTCAGGATCTGCTGGTATTCGCTGATCGCCTGCGGAACTTTGCCCTGATTCAGGAGCTTTTGTGCGGCTTCAACGGATTTGCTTTTGTTATAGGCCATGCGAATACCGGGACGTGGAAAGACGCGGCCGCGCTGCGGCCGGACTCTCCGTGGTGAAGCGTCCGAGACGTTCTCCTGAGCATCGCTGCGGAAGTTAGTGGCGCCGCAACGCCATGTTGGGAGGCTAGCAGGCGGGAAAAAGGCAAGTCAACGAACGTGGGGAGGGGTGTGAGCAGGCAGTTATCCCCGTGCGGAGGAGGAAACTTGACGGCGAAGACGAGGCGAAGCGGCTGGGAAAATATTTTCCAGTGATTTTGACTCTGTGGCGGTTCGGTACAGGGAGAGCTCGCCGGATTCAGAGCGGGAGTGCAGCTTGCTCTGCGTTGGCGGCCCAGCAGCGGGAGTCGCGGACTGGGGCGAAGGAGTTGCGATGAAGCGGGCTGGGACCGTGCTGGCGAAGGGCTGCCAGGTGCTCGGCGGTGGCGTAGCCCTTGTGTTGGGCCAAGCCATACTGCGGGTAGACGACGTGCCATTCTTCCATGCGGGCGTCGCGGTGGGTTTTGGCGAGGATAGACGCGGCGGCGATGGAGACGCTGCGGGCGTCGCCGTGGATGAGGGACTTTTGCTCGATGAGGACGTCGAGTTGCATGGCGTCGAGGAGGAGATAGTCGGGAGCGACGGGGAGCAGCTGGAGGGCGGCGGTCATGGCCTGGCGGCTGGCTTGGTAGATATTCCAAGCATCGATGCGCTGGGCGTCGATTTCGGCAACGGCCCAGGAGATGGCGTGTTCGCGGATGCGCGGGGCCAGCTCGGCGCGACGATCGGGAGAGAGTTTTTTGGAGTCGTCGAGGCCGACGATGCGACGCTTGGGGTTGAGGATGACGGCGGCGGCGACTACGGGGCCGAAGAGGGCGCCGCGGCCGGCTTCGTCGAGGCCGGCGATGCGCATCCAGCCTTGCTGGCGTGCGGCGCGCTCGAAGCGGGAACAGCACTGACGAGCCATCGAGGTGATAGTAGCATGGAGGCGATGGGTGGTGGCGAGAGCGCAAGAGTGTTGTGGATAAAAAAGACGGGCGCGAGGCCCGTCTTTTCGCTTCAATTATGGGGTGGCGCGGTCGAGTGGCTGTCGTGACTTACGCTTTGGCAGCGGCTGGCTCTGCGGCCGCGGCTTCCGTGCTGGGAGCGACCACGCGGTCGGCACGCTTGATGCGGGCGGCCTTACCCTTGAGGTCGCGGAGGTAGTACAGGCGGGCGCGGCGAACCTTACCTTTGCCTACGATATCTACCGTGCTGATGGAGGGCGAGTGGAGCGGGAAGATGCGCTCGATGCCGACGCCGAAGCTGACGCGGCGGACGGTGAAGGTGGCGCCGGATGCACGGCCCTTCTTGGAGATCACTACACCTTCGAAGGCCTGCAGGCGTTCTTTTTCCTTTTCGCCTTCACCTTCTTTGAGGCGGACGTTCACGCGAATGGTGTCGCCAACGCGAAAGTCAGGAAGATCGGTGCGCAGTTGCGCGTCGTGCAATTTCTGAATTACCGGGTTCATGTGCTTGATTCCTTGCAGACCCACTCAGGCGGGGCATGCGCTCGATAGACAATCACTGATTATAGGGGAATTGTGGGAAATTTCCTAGCGGATTTCCGGCTTATCCCCTACGACCGGTGAGAGGGTCGTCGGCTATAAAGGGCTGCCGCTGGTTATCGACGCGGGGTATTGGCGACGAATGACGGTGGCGGCGAAGCGCTCCATCTCTTCGAGCTGCGGGCTGAATTGGAGGAGGATAAGTTCGACGCCTGCGGACTCGAATTTGGCAAGGCGCTCGGCCACCTGTTCGGGGGTGCCGACCAAGCCACTGCGCAGACCGCGATTGCTTACCGAATAATCCTGGAGAGAAACTTTTTGCTCGAGTTGCGTGCCGGCCAGCCATTGCTGGTAGTTGGCGTAGCCCGCGGCGGATTGGTGGACGTCGGTGATGCGCTCCAGCTCGTCTTGCGCTTCGCGTTCGGTGTCGCGGACGATGGCGTAGCCGGCCACGCCGAATTTCAGCGGCGGCAGATCGTAGCGCGCGCGGCGGGCTTGCAGGTCGGCGATTTTTTCGGCTACGCGCTCCGGCGGATCGCCGTGCATCAGGTAGGCGTCGCACTTTTCGGCGATGAGTTCCTTGGCGGCGGTCGATTCGCCACCGGCGTACAGCCTGGGGCGGGGCTGCGAGAGCGGTTTGGGGGCGAGGATGTTGTCGTCCACGCGATAATATTTTCCGGTGAAGGAGAAATTATTTTGCTTCCAGACGCCGTCGAGCACGTCGAGCCATTCGCTGGTGCGGGCGTAGCGGTCGTCGTGCTGCTCGAAGTGGACGCCGTATTTGCGGGCTTCGTCGGCCCACCAGGAAGAAACCACGTTGAGCGTGAGACGTCCGTTGCTGATGTGGTCGATGTTGGCGGCTTGCTTGGCGAGCAAGGCCGGGAGATGGAAGGTGGGGCGGACGGCGACCATGATTTCGATGCGCTCGGTGACGGCGGCGAGGGCCGAGGCGGTGGAGAACGCGTCGAGAGATGGCGCGAGCGGGCCTTTGATGTCGTTGAGATTTAATTCCGCGACGAGCGTGCAATCAAAACCGAGCTGTTCGCTGCGCTGGGCCACGCGCTTCGCGTAGGGCCAGGTGGGCGGCATATTTTCGTCGACGATGTTGCGCAGCCAGCCGCCGAAGACGGGGAGCCAGTAGCCGTATCTCATGCGGAGACCTTTGTAGAGGAAAAGGGTGCGGAAGAGAACGGCGCGGTGACCGAGATTGCCGAAGCTTTCGTTGTGGAAGTTCGCGCTTCGTGCTGCACGGCTTCGGCGATTAGAAAATCGGCGAGGCGGGAATAGGGATTGAAGCCGACGATGCGCACGGGGTCGGCGACGAAATTGGAGAGGGCGTTGACGTCGTAGTAGAACTGGCGGCCGGTGCGGTCATCAAGGACGTACTCGAGGCCGCCGACTTCCACGTTGCCCAGTGCCATGATTCGCTCTACTTCATCGATAATTTTTTGCGGCGGGTTGTAACCCTCGACGGTCATGCCGGTTTTCGGCGCGTCCACCGGGCAAGCGATGCGCGTTAGCTCTTCGCCTTTGGTGTTCTGGCAAATATCTGCCGGGCAGAGATTGAAACTGTCGCCGGTGATGTGGATTTTGATGGCGTAGAGAAATTTGCCGCCGAGGACTTCGACGCGCGTGATGACGCCGTCGCGCGCGGTGAACGCTTCCTGCACGAGCGCGGTGGAATCGATGCCAAAGTACAGGCGATTTTCGTGGACCGCGGCGCGGAGCGCTGCGGGAGAGCTGAAGCGCTCGATGCCGGCGCCGCTGCCGCCGATGTTGGGCTTGATGACGATGGGATAACCGATGGCTTGCGCCGCGGCGAGCGCTTGCGACGGATGATTGATGACGATGGCTTTGGGATAAGGCAGGCCGAGCTTCTCCAGGTTCGTAAGCTGCTGGGCCTTGGAAATTTCATGCGCAAAACAACGGTGGCCATTCACGACACGCAGGCCCTTGGCTTCGAGATGGGCCAGGTAATTGAGCGTATAGAAAATCATGTGTCCCAAGCCGCGCTGCCAGGCGGACGGGCTCATGCGATTGAAGAGCAGGGAGTATTCGTTCGCTGTTGCGGCGACATCGTAGCAATGCTCACGCGCGTGAACTTTCCGCCACGGCACATCGCGTTCATCGAGTTGCTGAAACAGCGGACGAAACCAGTCCGGGTGCTCGTAGTAGATGGCAATGGGTTTTTCCGGGTGCCGGGTGCCGTCAGCCGCAGGGATCATCGCAGTTTCGCCTTTTCTCGTAGCGCAAATTCATCATCTCGTGAGATGCGTTTGGACAGCAAGGGTTACCGAGCTAGGAAAGGATGCCTCTCTGTAGCGTGGCAATCAATGGTGGTTCGCCGCAGCGAGGGGCGCGGCCTTCGCTTTATCGATACGCGACTGTGTATCGGATCGAATTTTCTTCGCCGTGAGGCCTTCCGGGCTGTCCGGATCCAGGCGGATATACGCGTCCAGATCCGCGACAGCGGCAGAGTCGTTGTGCTGACGCATGTGGATCAGCGACAGGAGACGGTAGATTAGCGCCTGCTCCGGTGCGAGAGCTCTGGCTTTCTCGGCCGCCACCAACGCGGCATCCAGGTGATTGCGATAGAGTTCCAGTTTTCCCAACTGGAAGAAGCCCGACCAGGAATTGGGGTCCAGATCCAGACCGCGCAGCAATAATGGTTCTCCGCGCATCGCGTCGTGGCGAGCCAACCACAAGGTGGCCAGCGCGAAATCGGCGTCCGCGAAGGCTTGATCGCTTAACTCCACCGCCTTCTGCAGGCTCTTCTCCGCTTCCGCGGAATTTTGCAGCGCCAGATTGGCCATGCCGATCTGATAGTAGGCCTCATAGTAATCCGGCGCTTTGGCCACCGCGGCTTGGAAATCCCGCAGCGCTTCCGCCGGCTTCTTGTCCCCGTAGAGTTTCTGCTTTCCCGCATCCATCAGCGCCCTTGCCGATTCGGAAATGGATAACTCGTGGGCGGAAATCGCGGAATCGCCCCGCGGCTTCCTGGCGAATTGTTCGACTGGCTTCAGGAAAACAGAGACGCCATGTTGCGTGCCAAAGTTCACGTCCACCTGCACGCTCGCTGGGAGATAGTCCGCGGCCTCCACTTTGAGCAGGAACGCTCCGGCCGGGATTCCAACAAACGAGAACTCGCCGGAATCGGTAGTGATGGACTCCTGGAGACGGTTTCCACCAGCATCGCAAAGCCACACTGCCGCGTGGCGGATCCGCTGGTTGGAGGACTCCGAATAAACGACGCCGTTCAGGTTGGCGGAGGGACTCGCCGCAGAACGCGCAAATCCCAGCGACACGCCTGAGACAAGAATCGCCAAGCTGCACAAACACAAACGGGCCGGCATCACAAACCACCTCCGGTGAGGCGGAAAGCAGAGTTTACACCCTTCTGGCAGGGCTAGTTCCTCGCTGCGACTCAGTCGGAAAACCCGGAGCCAATCAGGTCCGGGCGGTTTCGGCGCGTTTTTTCCCCAGCGGCTTCGCTGCGCCATTTGGCGACTTCGGCATGATTGCCGCCGAGCAATACCTCCGGAACTTGCCAGCCGCGATATTCCGCCGGGCGAGTGTAATGCGGAAAATCCAAAATGGAGTGGCGGGTAGCGGACGGTGCGTGGCCTGAAACACTTAGCGAGGGATCGGGCATCGCGTTCGTATTCTCGATGCCCACCGTTACCGCCAGCGGCGCGCTAAACGATTCATTTTGCGAGGAGGCTTCATTGCCTAAGGCGCCGGGGAGCAATCGGGTAACGGCGTCGAGGATCAGTATGGCGGGGAGTTCGCCGCCGCTGAGCACGTAATCACCGATGGAGAGTTCATCGGTGGCGAGATGCATGGCCACGCGCTCGTCAACACCTTCGTAGCGGCCACAAATGAAGACGATGCGTTCGAGCTGCGCGAAGCGACGAGCGGTTTGCTGATGGAAAAGCTTTCCCGAAGCGGAAAGAAGCACGATGGCGGTCTTGGGGTCGGCGGGGGCGGGCTGCGCAGCGTCTCCCATCGCGTGGCCCAGCAAGGATTCCACGGCCTCAAAGAGCGGCGCGGGTTTCAGCACCATGCCTTCGCCGCCGCCGAATGGGCGATCGTCCACGGTGCGGTGCCGATCTTTTGTGAACACGCGCAAGTCCTGGATGTTTATCTCGACGAGCCCGGTTTCTCGCGCGCGACGCAAAATGCCGTGGTCCAGGGGTCCGGCAAAAAACTCCGGAAAAATGGTGATCAGGTCGAAACGCATGGCGCTGCCAGTGTAGCCAAACGGCCCACGCGCTGCCATGGCGCGGGTCGGCCCGCGGTTGCTCCGCGACACCGCGTCTGGTACTACCTTAGGGCAGAGCCGACTTGCACTGCATACTCACAACTGTCACCCCGGTTTTTCCAGATCGCGCAGACCTTCTGGCAACAGCACCTCGATACGCCGGGCCGTAACATCAATGCGCGTGCAGATATCTTCCGCCAGGGGCACCAGCACTTCGCCTTCTCGCGTTTCCACCACCAGCAACGGCGTGCCGGGAAAATCCTCGCCCGGAATCTCCAGGCCTGCCACCACGCCGAGAAGCACAAAAGCCGCGCCACCCGCGGACGTCAACTCAAAAACGGAGCAGCCCACCAGGTCGGAAACGAAGTACTGGCCCGCAGGCAGCGTGATCCGGTCCGCAATGGGCAGGAGTACGTCCAGGCCGCGGAGTTTCTCGGCCTCGTTGATGGAATTTACATTTTCAAAATGGAAGACCGCCTGGCCACGGTGGTTTTGGCTAAGCCAGCAGTTTTTTACCACGACTGGGCGAGGCGAGGCGGAGTTTTTTGCGTCGGCCAAAAATACTTGTTGGAGTTTGGTGAGCCGTTCTGGAAAGTCGGTGAGTAACTCGGCGGCGAGTTCGCCTTTGTTACCGCGGGGACGCAGGAGATGGGCTACGGCGAAAAAGCGGGGCTGCTCGGCCACGGCTAATCTTCGACGATTTCGAGTGTGAAACGCTTGTGTTGCCTGGCGCCCGCGGCAGCCAGCACCGTGCGGATGGATTTTGCTGTGCGTCCCTGGCGGCCAATAATTTTGCCAAGATCCTGCGGATTCACGCGCAATTCGAGCACGCTGACGGGCGCGCCGGCGCGCGCTTCCACCCGCACCTCGTCCGGGCGGTCCACGAGGGCTTTGGCGATGACGCTGACCAACTCCTTCATCCTTCGCCCCCTTTGTGTGAATCAAAGTGCAGAATAGATTTACTGGGAACCGTTGCGCTGAAGCAGGCCTGAAAAAAGCGGCCCAAATCAAGCGGGCCGCTTCTTATCGCGACGTAACGCGATTTAGGCGATCTTTTCGCGCTTCAAGAAGCTGCGCACGGTGTCGCTGGGCTGTGCGCCCTGCCCGATCCAATACTTGATGCGCTCGCCGTCGAGCTTGAGCTCCGCGGGCTTCTTCAACGGGTCATAGGTGCCGACCAGTTCGCGGACGCGGCCATCGCGCGGACGCGTGCGCTCAATCACCACGACGCGGTAAAAAGGCTTTTTCTTCTTGCCAATACGAGCTAGACGAATCGTTAACACTAAATCACTCCTCCGGAACCCTTAATTGTAGCGTGAGGAGGGGCATTGGGGCAATGACGGATTTACGCCTGCGGGGCCTGACGCACGACAAAACCCGTATTCTCAATGGAATGCGATTGTTTTAGCTGAGCCGGTTTAGCCCGTTGAAAGCAGCGGTTTTGTAGCACTCCGCCAGCGTCGGATAGTTGAAGACGGTGTTGATAAAGTAGGTGACCTTGCCCTTTAGGGTGAACACCGCTTGTCCGATGTGCAGCAGCTCCGCTGCGTCTTCGCCAAAAATATGGACGCCCAGCAGCTCCAGCGTCTCGCGATGGAACAGCAGTTTCAGGCGCCCGTTGGTGTGCCCGCTGATCTGCCCGCGCGCGATTTCGCGATAATAGGCGACGCCCACTTCATAGGGCACATCGGCGTCCGTGAGTTGCTCTTCCGTTTTGCCGATGAAGGAAATCTGTGGAATGGTGTAAATGCCGTACGGGTAGCCGGCCGGATCCGACGTCACAGAAAGATTGAACGCCCGCGCCGACGCGATGCGCCCCTGTTCCATGGACACGCTGGCCAGGCTGGGGAACCCGATCACGTCTCCCACGGCGAAAATGTGCGGCTGCGACGTGCGATAGTCCGCATCCACCTTGATGCGCCCACGAGAGTCGCATTCGATGCCCGCTGCCGGAAGGTCCAGGCCGTCCACGTTGCCTTGCCGCCCCACGGCGTAGAGCAAGCCATCGGCAATGATGCGCTTCTTGCTGACCAGATTGGCGGCCACTTTACCGTCCGGCAACTCTTCGACGCTTTCCACCTCTTCGCTGAGCCGCATGGTGACGCGTTGGTCGCGCATGTGGTAGGTGAGCGCTTCCACCATTTCCGTATCGGCGAATTCTAGGAGCCGTGGCCGCTTTTCGATAATGATCACACGCACACCGAGCGTGGCAAACATGCACGCGTATTCCACGCCAATGACGCCGCCGCCGACCACAATGAAGGTGCGCGGAATCTGTGGCATGCTCAAAATCTGATCGCTGTTGATGATGTTGCGCCCGTTGATGGGCACTTTGGGATTCACGGCCGGCTTGGTGCCCGTGGCGATGATGATGTACTCGGCTTCAAATTCGCCGAAGCCGTTGGCGTTGTCCACGCGGATGTGGTGCGGATCCGTAAAGCGCCCGGTGCCGTGAATAATCGAGACATTGTTGCGTTTCAGCTGGCTCTGGATCACGCCCACTTCGTTTTCCACCACGTGCTGCACGCGGAAGTTTAGATCCGCCATGGTGCAGGCATCCTTGGTGTTGTAATTCGTGCCGTAAAAATTCTTGTCGTAGAAGCCAGAGAGGTGTAGCACGGCCTCGCGCATGGTCTTACTGGGAATGGTTCCCGTGTTGATGCATACGCCGCCGATGCTGGTCTGTCGCTCGACCACCGCGACGCGCTTGCCGGCCTTGGTACCCTGAATCGCGGCCCGCTGTCCGCCGGGTCCCGAACCAATCACAATCAAATCATACGGCTGCATTCTCGGTGTCCTCCGTGGCCGGATCCGGGGTGGAGGTCGCAGAGGACTTGGCCACTGGGCCCTGAGTATAAACGACCGGCGAGTTTCTAAACGCGTGATTGCCCGCTTCGTCACCGGATCCGTTGGCTATGCCCATCAGATATTCCTGCACAGAAAACCGGTAGCGACTGCGCGGCACGGGGGGACGGGAATAGGTTCCGTCGGACGACAGAATCCGGGCCTTGCGCGTATCGCTGAGATAGGAGGCCAATATCTCTCTGCACACGCGCTCACACAACTCCGGTTCTTTCAGCGGAAAAATCACCTCGACGCGCTCGTACAGGTTCCGCGGCATCCAGTCCGCGCTGCCCAGATACACTTCCGGGTTATCCCCATTTTCGAAATAGTAGATGCGGGAGTGTTCCAGGAACCGTCCGACGATACTACGCACGCGGATACGACTGCTGAGGCCACGCAGCCCGGGAACCAGCGCACACTGGCCGCGCACGATCAGATCAATTTCCACGCCGGCTTGCGATGCGCGATACAGCGCCTGAATCACCGGCTTGTCCGTAAGCGCATTCATTTTGGCAATGATGCGCGCAGGCCGTCCGCGCTTGGCATGGCGAGTTTCGCGGTCGATCAGCGCGATGCATTTCCTGGCCATGTCCCGCGGCGCCACCAGCAACGGCTTGTAATTGTTTTGCTCGGAATTGGCGGTCAGAAAATTGAAAACATCCTGCACCGACGCGGTGATTTCCTGATCCGCGGTAAACAGGCTCAGGTCCGTATAAAACCGCGCCGTCGAGGGATTGTAATTCCCGGTGCCCAGATGTACGTACCGCCGTATCTTCCCGTCCGGATCGTTACGCACGATCAGTAATAGTTTCCCGTGCGTCTTCAGGTCCACCAGGCCGAAGGATACTTGGACGCCGGCATCCTCAAAGCTGCGCGCCCAGCGAATATTCGTGGCTTCGTCGAAGCTGGCTTTCAGCTCCACAACCACGGTCACTTCCTTTTTTAACGCCGCATCCAGCAAAGCGCGCGCAATCGGCGAGTCCGAGCTGGTGCGGTAGAGCGTCTGCTTGATGGAGAGGACGCGCGGATCGTGGGCCGCGGTCTGCAGAAAATTGACCACCGCGTCGTAAGATTCGTAGGGATGGTGGATGAGCACGTCCCGATTGCGGATGGCCTCGAACATGGAGTCCGCATCGTGTCCGATGCGCACCTGGCGCGGCGAAAAAGGCGGATATTTCAGGTCTGGCCGCGCCGTTTCTTCGTAAAGATGAAAAAGACGCTGCAGATTCACCGGACCTTTGCAGCGGAACACCAGCGATTCATCCAGCTCGAACGTGGAAACCAGCCGATGTACGATTTCCGGCGGCCCGCCGGCGTCAATTTCCAGCCGCACGGCTTCGCCCTTGCGACGCTGCGTCACCT
>Ga0302324_100021943_pt1 | contig 12432 bp, 9 predicted proteins | sample Palsa_T0_1_FD_201949 | JGI IMG/M metagenome (GOLD analysis project Ga0302324, IMG submission 201949) | Peat permafrost microbial communities from Stordalen Mire near Abisko, Sweden - Palsa_T0_1 | ecosystem: Environmental > Terrestrial > Soil > Palsa > Peat permafrost | place: Sweden: Abisko...
AATCGCCGCAATTCGATGCGCCTGGTGCGTCTGGTGCGTCTGGTGCGCCCGACGAGCTATCCCCGTCGGCCAAAGGCAATCTCGAACTGCTTTCGAGCTTCAAAGACCGCGAAGAGGCGCAGATCTCCGGCATGCAGCTGCTCATCGAACGCATCTCTGCCTTCTTCGGCAGCGCCGCCTATTTCGCCTTCGCAGTCGCATTCATCGTTGTATGGGTGCTCGCCAACGGCTGGGCGGCGCACGCCGGATTGCAACCCATCGACGCACCGCCATTCTACTGGCTGCAAGGGTTGGTGAGTTCCAACGCCCTATTGCTGACCGTCGCCGTACTCATTCGTCAAAACCGCATGGCGAAGGTCGCCGAACACCGCTCGCACCTGGACCTGCAGATCAATCTTTTGAGCGAGCAGAAAGTGACGAAGATACTTCAGATCGTCGATGAGCTGCAGCGCGAGCTGACTGCGCTGCGCAAACACCCGGACTCGGACATTGCAGAAATGACCAAGCCCGCAGATGCCCACGCGTTGATGCACGCGATCAAGGAGACTCAGACGGATCGCTGACTGCTGCAGGCTGACTGCCGCGGGCTGACCGCTGCAGGCGTCGATCGTTGAGCTTCAGGTGTACATGTAGCGCCGCGTGAGCGGCACGGGCAGCTTGCCCTGGGCCCGCTTGGTCGCCAACACCTGATAGATACCGATGTCTCCCGACTCGAATTCCAGCGCACAAGCCGTCATGTACAGCCGCCAGACGCGGTAGGTGGCTTCGTTGACATACTGCAGGGCACGCTCGTGGTTGTGCTCCAGCCGCGCGACCCAATGGCGCAGTGTCAGCGCATAGTGCGGGCGCAGCGCTTCGACATCCGCGATTTCGAATTTGGCTCTCTCCATGGCGTGCTGGATATTGCTGATATTGTCCAGCTCACCGTCCGGAAACACGTAACGGTTGATGAATTCCGTGGACATGGATCTCTGCCATCCCTCGGAATTGTGCGTGATCCCATGATTGAGGAACAGGCCGTGCGGCTTGAGCAAACGATGCACGGTGGAAAAATAGACGGGCAGATTCTTGAGACCCACATGCTCGAACATGCCGACACTGGCAACCTTGTCGTAGACCGATTCCCCGGGCAGATCGCGATAGTCCAACAGTTCGACACTGACCCTGTCGGTGAGTCCGGCCTGGGCGATGCGTTCCTGCGCCACCTTCAATTGCTGCGGGCTCAAGGTCACTCCATGAGCACGGACTCCATAGCGTTGTGCTGCGTGAATCACGAGCGCGCCCCAACCGCAGCCGATATCGAGAAAGTTCTCTCCCGGCTGCAGCGACAGTTTGCGGCAAATGTGATCTAGTTTCGCCACCTGCGCGGTGTCCAGATCGACTGTGGAACTCTCGAAATAGGCGCACGAATACACCATGGCACGGTCCAGCCACAGTGCATAAAAATCGTTCGATACGTCGTAATGGAAATGAATGGCATCGCGATTCTCCGCCTTGGAGTGCGCCTTGACGGTGCGCCCATGCGAGGGCGTCCACTGTATATGCGCATGCCGCCGGTCGGCATTCAATGCCCTCAGCCGCAGAGCCGTGGCGGCTGCTCCGATCTGCTCGCCGACGGACAATTGCAGTGCCTCGAGATGATCCTTGAGCGCGAGAGCTGCGAAAAAATCGCCCTCGATATCCATCTCTCCGCGAAAATAGGCCTCGGCAAGCCGCAGTGGGTCCCTGCCCAGCACCGCCGAAGAAACCACCTCGGGGTTGCGAAACACCAGCGCGAACGCGGATTCTTGCGCGGCTGAATCGGTGGCACCGACCTGCACGGCATCGCCATTCCAGAGGCGCAGCGTGAGCTTGAACGGGAGGCGCTGAAACAGCCGCGTCAGCAAGTCGGATGCGAGCTCGCTTCCCCGGTAATTACCCGCCGCCGGCTCTTGCCCCTCCTGGGCATTGGGTATCCGGCTCCCGACTGATGCCGCCGAACGCAGCGTAGAATCCGTGTTTGCTTGATTCTGCATAGACACCCCCGTTATCCGAGATTGTCACCATCCCGTCACAATTATACGACGGCGCACCCGGTTTGGAACTCCCGGGCCGAACTTCAAGCAAATTGCATACCATCGCCCCGAAAAGGCGGGGAAACCGGCCTCGTTCGGTTCGTTGAATTATTTACAAGCCGCGGCAGCATCCGTGGCCGCGGGCGCGCAATTGCGCGCCCCTAGCCTTTGCCCCCTTTATTTTCCGCCGCCGTTGCGGGTCTTCTCGATGAACGCCGAGACATTGGCGTGCAGAGCCTTCAAGTCCGGCTCATGGGCGTAAACCATGTGACCGGAGGTGTAGAAGTGCATTTCGATATTGCCCTGCAGAGATTTCTGGATGGGCAGCTGATGCAGCTCGTACTCGGCGGCGAAATACGGTGTGGCCAGATCGTAGTAGCCGCCGTTGAGCAGAATCTTGAGATTCGGGTTCTGCTTCATGGCGACCGCGAGATCCGGCATGACGTTGACTGGACCCGGAACCTTGGTTTCCGCACCCGGCGGCTGGTGCAGCATGTCCCAGAACTTGTCGACGCTGAGTTCCGGCTTGTAGGTTTTTTTGTCGCCGAATTTCAGCACGGTGCGCACGTAATCGTTGAACGCCGACACATAGGCCGAGGAAATCGCAGCCGATTGCGGGTCGTAATCGGCCTCCTTGCTCATCGGATCGATGGTGGGCCCCGCGAACCGGGTGTCGAGCCTGCCGGTGGTGATTTCACTTCCGAGCAGAGTCTTTTCGAATTCACCGCCGTTGACGCGCAAATTGGCGCGCTCGATGTAGTCGGCCGGAAGTCCGGTGTAGTTGTGGAGCTTGGCTGCGATTTCCGATTTGCGTTCGGCGCTCAATGACGAACCCGCCGCCAACGCCTGCGTGTAGTCCGTCAGCGCGAAATTCTCGACCTCTTTCAGCAAGGGCTCGAGCTCGGCGGGCTGATTCGGCAGCTTATGGTGGTACCAGGCCGTTGCCGTGTACGTAGGCAGTGCGAGCGCATAGGGCAGATCCACGCCGGGATTGAATTGCGGCGCATCGACGCTATCGTCGAAGTTCAATATCTGCGACAGCAAAATGATGCCGTTCAGGTCCAAGGCTTTCTCGTTCTCGAGAATGTTGGAGAGCGCCGCCGAACGCGTGGTCCCGTAGCTCTCACCGAACAAATACTTGGGTGAATTCCAGCGGTTGTGCCGCGACAGGAATTCCACGATGAAATTGGCGAACGCGTGTGCGTCCTGATCGACGCCGTAGAACGCCTTTTCCTTGTCCGCTCCGCGCAAATGCCCAAACCCCGTACCGGGCGCGTCCACGAACACCAGATCGCTCGCATCGAGCAGGGTGTATTCATTGTCGACGAGGCGATAGGGAGCCGCCGGACTGTGCGTGTCATCCGCGGTTACCACCCGCTTCGGACCGAACGCGCCCATGTGCAACCATACCGTGGATGAACCGGGACCGCCGTTGTACAGAAACGTGATGGGACGGTGTGAGTCTTCCTTGTCGCCGCGGAAATAGGCGACATAGGACATGCCCGCCTCCGGCGGCTGCGGCGGCGGCGCACCGCCCTTGTCGTCGCGCGGGGGCGGCGCATCGTCATCCATGGGGTCTTTCACATGCACGACCAGGATTCCCGCTTCGGCCTGATAGCTGAGCGCGTGACCGGCGACGGTAATCGACCCTTGCGTGACCTTGGATTCATTTTGCAAGTACCGAGGCGATTCGGTGGGCTCGGGTACCACCGATATCTTGGTGTCGGGTGCATCGCTCGGCGAGGAATGCTCCGCGCCCAGCGACATCGACGCGGCGAGCGCCGCACCGACCAATGATGAACCAAGGAAAAGATTGAACCGTGAAGACATCATCCGTTCTCCGAAACCACAATCGCCCATTGTATGTGGTCGGAGAGCGCCGTTGCTAATATTCGAACTGGTAGAGCAAGCCCAGGCTGCTGCCCGGATCGTTGTCCGGCGTGACGCCCTGGACCGAGGCCGTGCCGTTGCCCAGCCGAGTCTGCAGCTTCAAGTGCTTGGTCAGGTCCACATCCGTTTCGAGCTGACTGGTACCCTGCGAGGTCTGCTTGGCCTGGACATAGATGCGCCTCGTGATGTAGCGCCCCGCGGCGATGCTGGCGCCGGCGCTCTCGGGCCCGGTGGCCGTATAGTTCGTACCCGAGCCGACGGTCAATCGGTCCAACCCCAGACTCTTCTGCAGCTTGACGAGCGGGTTCAGGCTGCCGTCGCCTCCCACCCCGCTCAAGGTTGCGAGCGTTGCGCCGATTTGCGCCACCTGAAGTCCTGATAGCTGCTGGACGGACGTGCCAAACAGCAGCTGCGCCATGATTTCGTCTTGCCCCAGAACCGGGCTGCTCGTCAATTCGAACTGCGGAGAATCCGCCTGACCCGTAATTTTCAAGGTCACGAGGGTACTCCCCGCCGTCGTCTGCACCGTCGTCTGCGCCGTGAAATTCAAGGTCGGATCGATCGAGTTCTTCAGGCCGGCGCCGTTGAAAGTGATGTTGCTGTCGGGTGTGAAGTTGAGCTTGTTGCCGGAGATTGAAAAATTACCGCGCACCAGACCGAAACTGCCAGTCGCCAGGGGAGTGTCCGTCGTGCCGCTGATACGCACCTGCCCGCTTTCCGCGTCGAGACCCCGGCCCATTTCCGCGTCGAGACCCCGGCCGTTGACCAAAATCTCCCGCGGCGCATTCACCACCACGTTGAGGCCGATCACCAAGGGCTTGTCCACGGCCGCCGGCGCCTTGGTGCCACGCCGGCGCACGTCGAGTACGGCGACATTGGGAGGCAGGCCGTTCGGAATCCCAATCAGCGTGCGGTTCAAATTCACGGACCCAGTAATATCGAGCCGCCTCCGTGCCGTGCCGCGCACCTGTAAATCCGCATCGAGATTGGCCGTCACCAATTTGCTGGCGAGAGGCTGCGCATTCTCAGCTTTGATTTGCAGATCAACCGGCATGCCCGATTGCAGTACGCCGACGCTCCCGGTCACGGAGATTGTCCCGGGTGCGGCCTTCGCGGTCAGACTCTTGATCTGCAAAGTCCCTTCACTGCCGACGATGGCGGCGGTGATGTCGGTGAGTCCCAGACCGCGCGCGTAATCGCGCGCGCTGCCCTTGGTCAAGTTCACCGTGCCGTCGATCTTGGGCGCAGCAACGCTGCCGCCCACGCTGGCATCGACGCTGAGTTCGCCGGCGACGTGCTGGCCGCGCGCCTCGAGGATGGGGTTGAACATTCCCACATCGAGGTTGCCGCCTATCTTCAAGTCCAATACGCCCGCGGCGGCGAGAGGCGCGTGGCCGGTGACGTTCAGCTGCGACGCCGCGCCCGCCGTCAACCTCACGTCCACGTCCGCCGTGTCGCCCTTCAGGTCCGCGGACGCATGCAAATCGAGCGGCGGCAAACCGAAGGCGGCATCGTCCGACATGCGCATGTCCGTTGCCGTGAGCATCACCTGGCCTGTCGGCGCGGCCAGGGTACCCTGCAATCGCGCGCGCCCTTCGATCGTGCCCGACGCCATCAATCCCGGCGCGAACACATTGATCAGGGCAGGCTCGACCTGGCGCAGCGATGCGCGTAAATCGAGCGCCGGCGATATTTCCCCCCGGATCTGCAATTCGGCCGATTGCACTCCGAGCTTGAGCACGTCCACAGAAACGCCGTCCGCCAGGGCGATCTGCGCCGGCCCCAGCAATCGCACGTCCTGTCCACGGTAATTGAGGTCGGCTGCGGCCAATGCAATCTTGCGCGCATCGAGATTCAACGATCCGCTCGCCGACAAGCTCGCCTTGGCACCGCGCAGGTCCGGCAGCTGCAGGGCCAGCTTGTAACCCAATGCATCGGGAACCCCTTCGACGCTCAGCTGTGCATTTCCCTTCAGCTGCTGAACCGCCAGGTCGTGGGCGTCCAGGTGCAGCTGCGCATGAGTATGTCCCTGCTCCGAGCGCAACACGACGGTTCCCGCCAAGCTGCCGCCGACCTCCATTCCTAGCAGGCCCGCTAGATCGCCGAGCTGTCCCATTTGTAGTTGCAGCTGCCCACGGGTTTGCGCGGCGGCGGCCGCCGCCGTGGCGACCGTGATATCCCCTTCCGCATGTGCGCTCTTCCATTCCGCGCGGCGGATCAGCGCTCTTATTGACCCCTCCTGGTTTCGCTCCACGCTCGCATCGACATGCACCGGTGCCCCGTCCAACACTCCTTGCGCCGCAAGGCTGCCGCTCGGTTTGGATGGCAGGCCCCTCATCTTCGCGGTGGCGGATATCTCGCCGCTCGGCGAACCTCGCACCGAAAGATTCGACGTCAATTGTGCCTCGCCCGCCAAAGCGGTGATCGGCCCCGCGAGCGTCCCGGACGCCTTCAGTGTGCCGGCAAGCGCCGGCGACACGGTCTTCAGGTCCGAGACGTCGAGGGCCCAGCGCGCACGCAAGCTTTGGAGATTCCGTTCCGCGCCGCCGGGCGCCGGCCTCGACAGCTCTCCGCCGGCGGTCAGCGACGCGGCGCGGCCGGTAAATTTCAGGTTCTCGAGAGTGATCGCGCGATCCGTCAGGGCGCCCGACAACTGCAGCGTGGCCCTGTCCCCCACCACTCCCGACCAGATCTCCCTGCCAGGGCGAAGCGCCGCGCTCGCATCGAGAATCAAATGCGTCGCGCTGCCGTCATCCTGCAAGCGCGCCTTGAGGAGCGCGCTGCCGGTAACGTTTTGCCCCGCAATCGCCGCCAGCTCGGTCAAGTTGGGCAGGCGCAACTCCAGCGTGGCGCTGCGCTTGCCCTTGGTGGCCGCCGTCGGGGCGGATGCCTGCAACGAGAACAATCGATGCGACGCCCTCAGATCCAGCGGCCGGGTGGCCGCATCGAGCCTCATGGCCGCATCCACGGTGATGGGCGAATCCTCGAGCAGCTGTGGCCGAGGTCCGGGAATTCGCAGTCCGGTGATGACGGCATGCAATGCCGCGCTTCCGGCATCGGCCTTCGCATCGCCGTTGAGGGCAGCCAGTTGCGCGCCTCCGGGCAGGCGCAATCGATCGATGTCGATATGTGCATCCGCGCGCGGCGCCTTGAGGCTGCCATGCCAGCGGCCATGTACGCTCGCCCGTTCCCACGCAAGGTCGGCCCGCGGGGCCAGGGCCGGCGAATCGACCGCAAAATCCAGATCCGCCGACAGATCATCAAAGTCGACGCTGCCCTCCGCGTGCCCTCGAAGACCGCCGGCGGCGATGGACAGCTCGAGGCGCTCCGCGGAGCGCGGCCCGCTCAAATTCACCGTGGCCGCCAGCGCGCCCAGGCCGGGCAGCTGCAGAATATTCTCCAAGGGTCCGCCGGCCGGTTCGTGCAGCGTCAACGCGGCGTCCATCCGTTTCCGATCGAATCGCAACTGCAAGTCATAGTCGCCGTCGCCGTCGATGCGATGTGCCGCGGCATCGATGACCATGTCTTGGACCGAGCGCAGATGCACATTGCCGCGCAACGCCAGCGTCGCGGGCGTACCGGCGAGCTGAGCGCCAAGTTTCACCGTATCGAACGACACTGCGGCGACGTCGATGCGCGGTATGGAGACGGGGCCGCTGCTGGGCGAGTTGGGGCGCGATTCCGGGAGGCGTTCCATGTCGACGGCCGCGGCATGCAGGGACTCGACCCGAATACTATTCGCCAGCAATGCCATGGGAGACCAGTCGGCCGACACCTTCTCCGCGGTGAGCCAAACGCCGCGATAGTCGCTGAGCTGCAGGCGTTCGAGCGTCAATCGCCGAGGAAACGAACCGTTTAGTCCAGACAACGCGACATGGCCCGAGGTCAGGCGCAGCGTCAGCCTTTCGATCATTGCGCGACCCGAGTCGGTATTGCCTGCAATGAATACTGTGCCGCCGAGCAACAGAGTCAGCAGGGCCGCTGCGCCCATCGCCCACGCGGAGATTTTCAATGCCCTGCGCATCAATATGCCTGTCCCAGCCCGATGTACACCTGAAAGGAACCATAGCCGGGAACCATCCGATCGCCGGCGGTGGCGTTGACGGGTACGGCGACATCCAAGCGGATAGGTCCAATCGGTGTGTAATAGCGCACCCCCACCCCGGCGCCGATGCGCAAGCCCTCGGGAAGCACCATGACACCGGCGGGGATCTTGCCGGGTACCGTCGTCACGGCGGCCTCGCCGGGCACCGCCCTGAGGTTCGCACTGACACGTCCGGCGTCTAGGAACATCGCGGCGCCAAAATTGGGGCCGAAACGCTGCCTCAATTCCAAACTCCCGGCCTCGATCGAGGTACCGCCGGTCGGCAAGTTTTCGGCCGGACCCGGGGGGGGGAACTTAGGGCCCACCGACTGGTAGGCATAGCCGCGAATCGTGCCGCTGCCGCCGGCATAGAAGCGCTGATCGGGGGGCAGGCTGGTATCGCCGGCCCCTTGCGCGACGCCCGCCAACGCGCTGGCGGCGAGCACCGTACGCCCGGGATCGATGGGCAGCAAGTGATCCAAATCAAAATAGCCCGAGGTTTTGAGCTGGGTGATGATGAACGTGGCATTGGGATGGCCTAGCGCCAGCGTCGGAGTCAGGGTCAGCGAAGCGCGGATTCCGCGGCGGGGATCATCCAGCGGCGAAGCGAGCTTGGTCGAATCGAAGCTCAGGTTAAACGGCACTGCCAGCAGCGTGTAATTGTAGTCGATGAGATTTTGAACGATTTGTTCATCGGTCGCCGTGCCCCCGACGCTGGCGGTCCAGAGGCTGGAAATCTTGCGAGACAGAGTAACGCCGGAAGTGCGGGCTGTCTGGTCGTAGGCCTGCAGCGATTGTTTGAGCGCGCCGACGGCGAACTGCAGCGATTGATCGCGCCGGCCGAAATCCTGCAAGAGATAGGTGGCGCTCGTGTTGTAGCCCACACCCGTCGTATCGCTGCCGCCAAGGTCGGTGCCGGACGCCTTGATGGTCAGCACATCCGCCTTGCCGGACACATCGCGGTCCGCCCATGTGACCGTGGCGCTGCCGCCCAGATCGCTGGAATACGCCGCGCCGAGGGTAATCGCATGGCGGGCGCGCTCGCGTACCTTGAAGGTGACCGGCACGCCTCCCGTGTCATCGACCGCAGTTCCGATCTGCAGGCTGATCTGGCCGAACACCCCCAATCCCAATAGATCGTTGCGTGCCCGTTCGATCGCCGAAGGACTGTAGGGATCGCCGGTGTGCAACCTGAGTCTGGCCCGCAATAAGCGCTCGTGCATCCGCTTCAATCCCTCGATGCGTACCTCGCCGATATTCACCTTCGATCCCACAACCACGTTGAAATGTAGGTCGAGTACCGGCGCAGCCGCCGATTCGTAGGCCACCGGGGGATCCACCTTGGCGAAGGCGTAACCTCGTTCCTGCAAGGCAGTCTGCAACCGCGCGCCTCCCGCGAGCACCGCCGACGCGACAGCCGGCTCGCCGGTGGTCAAACCCAGAGTGCTACGTACCCCCTCCGGCAGGTCCCCGTCAACATCGATGCTGCCGATGTGATACAGCGGGCCCAGGGTCAAGCTGATCGCGACCTGCGCGTCGCTGCCTTTCGGCAATGCAGTCAAGGTCTCGGCGAGACCCGGATTGCTGAGCAGGGTGCCGTTGATCTTGATGGCGACGGCGCAGTGATAGTAGCCGAAGCTCTCGAGTACCGTGGTAAGCCGGTCCACATCGCTGCGCGCGCGCGCGATCAGGCCAAACGGGCTGACCGGCGCCGTCCCGCGCAGCGCCAGCAAGTCAGAGGTGGCCTTCAGGGTTGAGTCCATGTTGCCATCACCGACCGAAGCAATATCGACGCGATACGGTTGAGGATCGGCTGCGTGCGCCACGGAGCCGATCGTCACGGAGCCGAACGCCACGACGGCGAACAATAGCGCGAAGGAGGAATGAGTCATTCTGTCGGAAGGATACTGGGTCCGGGCGTCCCCGGCGAACCGGCGACGGATGGCGGACAAACGTCGCGGGTCGTGTACCAGCGCGCGTTGTCGGTCAAGGCCTACAGTTCCTAGGCCGGCGCACGGACATCCCTGAACCGCAGACGGGGAATAGGCTGGGAGTCCTTTCATTCTTCAACGGAGCCGAGCATGGGCAACATGAAACCCGACGATCAACGGCCCGACGCCACCGATCCCGCGGCCGAAAGCAAGCTTCGAGGCGACGCCTTATCCGGTTCGGAGCGCAAGCGTGCCGTCGACCACACGACATACGATGAGACGCGCAATCCGGACAAAGTCGTTCGCGTCGACAACGAAGAGGACACCTTGTACAACGATGGACTCGAACTCGATGATGACACCCCTCCGTTGGGCACGGCAGGCGGGGTAGACCAGACGCGCTGAACTCGACCAGACCTCGGCACGATGATGTTGAGCGGTTGACGGTATCCTCCCGAGGGTCTGAGCCGTTGGCCGGCAACAAGGAAGCAGTTGCCGGCCAACGGCTCAGACCCTCGGGCGAATTCTCTCACCGCTCCACACCATCCCGCCAAGGGCACCCGATCTGCTCCCTGGTGATGTACCTCCTGCGCGGTGATGTACAGTGGCCCAGTGCGCACGGTCAGGGGGGATAAGAGGCTGGACGCCAACTGCTGCCTTTACGTTGGCGTCCAGCCTCTTATCCCCCCTGACCTTGTGAAAAGGTCAACATCACCGTGCAGAGGGGCGTGCCGATGGCTTTGGGCAGTATCATGACGGCGCGCGTCGTCACGGTCGAAATGGACGACCGTCTGGAGATCGTCAAAGAGATCTTCGACACCATGAATTTTCACCACTTGCTGGTGGTGGACAAGCATAAGCGGCTCAGCGGCGTGGTATCGGACCGCGACCTCCTCAGAGCCCTCAGCCCCTATGTGGGCAGCGCAGCGGAAACCGCGCGAGATCTAGCCACTCTCAACAAGCGGGTCCATCAAATCATGACGCGGCATCCCCTCACATTGCGCCCGCAGGCCACGGTTGCCGAGGCCGTCAGCTTGCTGCTGGCGCATCGTATTTCCTGCATTCCCATCGTCGATGAGGAATCCAAACCGGTGGGCATCGTCAGCTGGCGCGACCTGCTGAGGGCGCTGGCCGCTCCCTCGACCTGACCGGACCTCGCCGACCTGATCGACCGATCATTGCCTGCACAGCGCACCTGCGCGACGGCCCGGCGCGCCATGCTGCCTTGACAATTGTTGCCGCGGCAACTATATTGCAGCCATAGGTTGTGATTGATCGCACATGAACGAAGTCTACGAACCAAAGACCACGGAACTGGGCAATAGCCTGGCGCCTTTATTGAGCCAGGTGCGGATGGCCATTCTCAGCGGCACAGACCAGGAGTTTGTGCGCGACGAGGAGGTGGCGTCGCTGGAGGTCACCGCGGCCCAGTTCATCATCATCAAGAACGTGCTGATGGGGCATGCGAATTCGGCGTGCGAGCTGTGCAAGTACATGGACTACGATCGCGGCGCCATGAGCCGCATGATCGATCGGCTGGAGACCAAGGGCCTCATCAGGCGTGTCGCACTTGCCCATACTCGCCGGACGATGGCTCTCGAAGTAACCGAGGCTGGCAAGGCTGCATTTCCGAAGATGCAGGCCTGCCTCACCAAGGTGGTGAATCGATTGTTGAAGGGCGTAACCAAGACCCAAGTGCGGGAGGTCGAGAAAATATTGAAGCGCATGCTGGCCAACGTTTGAGCTTTTTTTTGGGCCAAATTGTTGCCCAGGCATATGTTGTTCAGGCAGCAGCGAGGTGCGGCGGCCAGGAGGTAGGAATGAATCATTTCATCGAGTCGAGCACCAGCCGGATCGCGGCTGGAATCCAAACGGTCGGAACCAGCTTCGATCCCGAGGTGCTGTCCCTGCCCGGCGGCACTATGATTGCCCTTGGTCTTTGGCTATACGCGTACATCGTGCTCGCCTGGAAGCGCGGCGCGGTGCACAAAAATCCGGTGATTGAGTCCGTCCCGACGCCCGCCTGCGCCGGTTGTCTCGGACATCTTTGAACGCCGTGCAACACGGCACTGACGATCAAACGGAGGGTGGCTCATGCGCCTCGTCATATTGACCGCGTCGATAGTCGCTTTTGGCGTCCTGGTGCTATTGGGCTTGGTGCACCTGGTGCAGGAGTTGTTGGTCAAGGAATTCTTTCACCCGCCCTCGATGCCGGGCGAAAACTCGAACCCCGACCACCAGGCCACCCGGCAGAGCTCCAGCTCCTCGCACCCGGCCAACCCGACCGCCTGAGGGCGGGTCGCTCGGAACGGGTGGCACCGGCCTGCTCGGCCAAAGCTTGACTTCGAACTTTGCGGCGACGATCTTGTCCATGTGAGTTACTGGTAAGTAACGCGACAATGAGTTGTTGGCTATGAGCAGCGATACATCAGGCATGAGCCCCGGGCGGGCGGAGCCCGTCGCAACCCTACCG
>Ga0302324_100021944_pt1 | contig 12432 bp, 14 predicted proteins | sample Palsa_T0_1_FD_201949 | JGI IMG/M metagenome (GOLD analysis project Ga0302324, IMG submission 201949) | Peat permafrost microbial communities from Stordalen Mire near Abisko, Sweden - Palsa_T0_1 | ecosystem: Environmental > Terrestrial > Soil > Palsa > Peat permafrost | place: Sweden: Abisko...
GGGCGATCCGGTCCAGAAGCGTTTGGGTGCGCTGGCTGCCATGCTGGGCCGCAAAGGTGAGATCCTGATCGGATAGGCCCGGTTAAGCTTGCATCCGCTAGGATGGGGGGCTTTAAGGGGGGCCGATACCGGCCGCCGGGGCGCGACCTTGCAGGCGCGGTGAAGCCCTGCAGCCGGCCGAAGGAGATTATCATGGGTTCGCTCAGCATTTGGCACATCCTGATCCTGGTGATCGTCGCCGTGCTTCTGTTTGGAGGCCGGGGCAAGATTTCCGACCTGATGGGCGACGTGGCGAAGGGCATCAAGAGCTTTAGGCAGGGCCTCAACGAGCCCGATCCCGACCACAAGATCACATCGGATCGCCACGACGACGTCTCGAACAAAGACCAGACCGTCGGCAGGTAAGGGCGGTACGTCCCTCTCGATATGTTCGATTTGAGCTGGAGTCATATTCTCATCGTCCTCATCGTCGCCCTGGTGGTGGTGGGGCCGAAGGACTTGCCCAAGCTGATGCGTATCGTCGGGCGCTGGGTGGGCAAGGCCCGCGCGATGGCCGACCAGTTCCGCAAGAGCTTCGACGAGATGGCGCGGCAATCCGAGCTCGACGAATTGCGCCAGGAGATTGAAGCGTTGCGCACGCAACGCCCATTGGCGGATATTCAGAACACCTTGCACCAATCCATCTTGCCGCCCGACCCGATGCCGGCCATCGAAGCGCCCAAGACTGAAGTCGCCGGCGAGACTGTGGAAACGGTCGTGGCTTCGGAAACGCCGATTGCGGATTCCACGGAACATGAGCCGCAGGTGCCGGAACCCAAACCGCTGGTGCACGAGTCCGGCGACCTGCCGCCTCCGCCATGATCTCACCGACACCCGACGACGAGGCCGCGATCGACGCGACCAAAGCGCCCTTGATGGATCACCTGATCGAGCTTCGGAAGCGGCTCGTCTATTCGTTGCTCGCGCTCTTCGGCGCGTTTATCGTCTGCTATGTCTTTGCAAAACCGATCTATGGGTTCCTCACTCAACCGCTCGCCAGCGCACTGGCGGGACAGCCGGGCCGGCATCTGATCTACACCGCGCTGTACGAAACGTTTTTTACCTATGTGAAAGTGGGATTGTTCGGTGGCATCTGTCTCGCATTTCCCATCATCGCGGCACAAATCTGGATGTTCATCGCGCCGGGCCTCTACAAGCACGAGCGCAACGCATTCCTGCCGTTCCTGCTGGCCACGCCTGTGCTGTTCATCACCGGGGCGGCATTCGTCTTCTATGTGATGCTGCCGTTCGCGATCAAATTCTTTCTGAGCTTCGAAACGCCGGGCGGTCATGGCGCGTTGGCCATCCAGCTTGACGCCAAGGTCAGCGAATATCTCGATTTCGTGATGACCTTGATCTTCGCGTTCGGCCTGTGTTTCCAACTGCCCGTGCTGCTGGCGCTGCTCGGACGCGTGGGTATCATCTCCAGCGCGCAGCTTCGCAGCGTGCGCCGCTATGCGATCCTGGGCATTGTCGTGCTGGCCGCCATAATCACGCCGCCCGACCCGTTCAGCATGATGAGCCTCGCGTTGCCCTTGGTGCTGCTGTACGAGATTTCGATCTGGTGCGTGCGCCTGATCGAGCGCGACCGTGCGCAGAAGGATGCCGCTGCGGCGAAGAGCCAGGGGACCTAGAAAGGTTCGCTTTACCTCTCCGTTTCGCCATGCCATTACCGGCGCGAACGAGGGATTCATGCACGATATTCGGGCCATCAGGGACAATCGGGACGCGTTCGTCGCGGGGCTGACGCGCCGCGGCATGGCGAACGTGTCGGTACTCGCCGACGACCTTATCGCGCGCGACAAGGAGTTGCGCGCGCTGCAGACGCGGCTGCAGGAAGCGCAAGCCCGCCGCAACGAAGCGTCCAAGCTGATCGGCCGCGCCAAGGCGCAGAAGGACAACAATCAGGCGGAAGTCCTGATGGTCGAGGTGGCAGGCCTCAAGGACGAAATCGCGAAGGGCGAAGACCGCGAACGCACGCTCCAGGCGGACCTGCGCGACATTCTCGCCAACATTCCGAACCTTCCCGCCTCCGATGTGCCCGACGGCGCCGACGAACATGCCAATGTCGAAGTGATCTCCCGCGCCTGGGGCTCGGCCCCCGGCATGAATGCGCCGAAAGAGCATTTCGATCTCGGCGAACAGCTCGGGATGATGGACTTCGAGCGAGCGACGAAAGTCGCTGGCGCCCGCTTCGTCTATCTGAAAGCCGGGCTCGCGCGACTCGAACGCGCGCTGGGCAGCTTCATGCTCGATCTGCATACGGAGCAATTTGGCTATACGGAAGTGTCGCCGCCGATCCTGGTGCGCGAGCAGGCGATGTTCGGGACCAACCAGTTGCCAAAATTCGCAGAAGAATCCTTTGTCACCACGACGGGCCACTGGCTCATCCCCACGGCCGAAGTGCCGCTGACCAATTACGTGCGCGAGGAAATCCTCGACGAGGCGAGCCTGCCGTTGCGTTTCACCGCCTGGACGCCGTGCTTCCGCGCCGAAGCGGGTGCGGCCGGCAAGGACACGCGCGGCATGATCCGCATGCACCAGTTCTCCAAGGTCGAACTTGTTTCGATCGTGACGCCGGACAATTCGCAGGCCGAGCACGAACGCATGACGGATTGCGCGCAGGACGTGCTGAAGCGGCTGGGCCTGCATCACCGCGTGGTGACCTTGTGCACGGGCGACATGGGTTTCGGCGCGCAGAAGACCTACGACATCGAAGTGTGGCTGCCCGGGCAGAATCGATTCCGCGAGATTTCCTCCTGCTCGAATTGCGGCGAGTTCCAGGCGCGGCGCATGAATGCGCGCTATCGTCCCAAAAGCGAAAAATCGATCCGCTTCGTGCACACGCTCAACGGCTCGGGCCTCGCCATCGGCCGCACGCTTGTTGCGATTCTCGAGAACTATCAAGAGGCCGACGGCTCCATCGCGGTGCCCGAAGCGTTGCGCCTCTATATGGGTGGCATCGAGAAGATTGCGAAATAGATGCGGATTCTGGTCACCAATGACGACGGCATCCATGCTCCGGGCCTGGCTGCGGCCGAACGCATCGCGCGCGCGCTGACGGACGATGTCTGGGTCGTCGCGCCCGAGACCGAGCAATCGGGCGCGTCGCATTCGTTGACGCTGACCATGCCGCTGCGCTTGCGCGAAATCGACACGCAGCGTTTCGCCGTCACCGGCACGCCGACGGATTGCGTGATGATGGCGGTTGCGCATCTGATGCCGGATGCGCGGCCGACACTGGTGATCTCCGGCGTCAACCGCGGCTCCAACATCGCCGACGACGTGACCTATTCCGGAACCATCGCAGGTGCGATGGAAGGCTGCGCTCTCGGCATTCCATCGGTCGCGCTGTCGCAGGCTTACGGTTTCGGCGAAGACTGGAAGACCGTCCGCTGGGATTGCGGCGAAACGCATGGTCCGGCCGTGATCGAAAAACTCATCGGGATCGGCTGGCCTTCCGACGTGCTGATGAACATCAATTTCCCCGATTGCGCGCCCGGCGATGTGAAAGGTGTCGAAGTGACGGAGCAGGGCAAACGCGATCTGCAGACGGCCACGCTCGACCGGCGCGTCGATGCGCGGGGCAATCCCTATTTCTGGATCGGCTTCAAGCGCGTGCGCAGCAACCCGCCGAAAGGCAGCGATCTGCGCGCGATCTACGAAGGGCGCATTTCGGTTACGCCGCTGCATCTGAACCTCACCGAATCCAGGGTCCGCGAGCGCTTGAAGCCGCTGCTGGACGGACCCTCTCCATCGAAGATGGCGCCGCCGAAAAAATGACCGAGGACCATCGCCCGGTTGCGCTCGTGATGGCGCTGCGGGGGCAGGGCATCCTCGATCCGCGCGTGCTCTCCGCGATCGAGCGCACGCCGCGCGAGCTGTTTGTCGACGCACCCTTCGAAGGCGCGGCCTACGACAACAGCGCGCTCCCCATCGCCTGCGGCCAGACCATCAGCCAACCCTATATCGTCGCCTATATGAGCGAGGCGCTGGAGGTGACCGAAAAGCACCGGGTGCTGGAGATCGGCACGGGCTCGGGTTACCAGGCGGCGGTCCTCTCCAAGCTCTGCCGGATGGTCTACACGATCGAGCGCCACCGGCCGCTGCTCAAGGCCGCGGAGGGCCGCTTCAAGGCGCTCAAGCTCCACAATGTGGTGACCAGACACGGGGATGGCCTCAAGGGGTGGCCTGAACAGGCGCCTTTCGACCGGATCATCCTGACGGCCGTGGTGCCCCGGATCCCTGCGGAAATTCTCGCACAATTGAAGCCGGATGGAATTTTGATCGCGCCGGTGGGCCCGGCGCCGGGGGCTGAAAGGTTTTCGCAACACTTGGTGAAGATTATGCAAACGGGGAGCGGCCCCAAATGGGACACGCTCATCCCGGTGGTCTTTGTCCCGATGGTTCCGGGCCTGCCGAAGGAGGCGCGAAAGCCCGATGGAGAAGAGAGCAAGACCTGAACATTCGCGCGGCATTTTTGCCGCGATGGTTCTGCTTGTGCCTCTTTTGCTCGCGGCATGCGCGACGGTGGTACCGGGAGACTACGACGGACTGCCTGACGCCGGCCCGCGTCCCACCTATTTCACCGTCGTCGTGCGTCCGGGCGATTCCCTCGCCTCCATCGGCGCGCGCTACGATGTTTCCACTTCGACGATCGCTCATATGAACGATCTGGGAAGGCAGGATGAAGTCCGCACCGGAGAACTCCTGCGCATTCCTGCGGCATCGAAACGGACCCGCGAAGCGGTATTTCATGACGCGACAACGGGGCCATTCCGCGCAACGCATGCCACTGTCACCACGCAAACGCTGCCGCCTCCACCGCCGCCGCCGGTGAGCGTCGCGCGCAACGACGGGTTTCCGCCTCCGCAGCACAGACCGCGTTCGCATACCAACCCGCCTGTGTCCCCGGCGCCGATCGTTCCGCCGCCGGTCGTTCAGGCGTCCGTCACGCCCGATCCGTCTCAGCAGATGCCCGTTTCTTATGGCGACGGACATTTCGTCTGGCCGCTGACAGGACGAATCATCTCGACCTTCGGCAGCGTCGGAAACGGCGAGCGCAATGACGGCATTAATATCGCGGCGAAGATGGGCGAGCCGATTCATGCCGCCGCCGGCGGCACCGTGACCTATGCCGGCAACGAACTCAAAGGTTACGGCAATCTGATTCTGATACGCCACGACGACGGTTACGTCACAGCCTATGCGCATGCACAGAGCATCGGCGTCAATCGCGGCGACCGCGTGGAAAAGGGCCAGGTGATCGGTCTCGCAGGCGCCACAGGCGATGTCGACAGCCCGCAGCTTCATTTCGAAATCCGCCGCGGCGTCGAACCCGTCGACCCCAAGCCGCTCCTGATGGCCGATCGCGCGAGCTGACCGCGTTGGGATTTGAATTGACCTGCTTCAGCATTGCCGGGCAGCCCGATGGCGACTCTGTTGTGGGCAATATCGCCGTCAGGGTTGTCTGACGCTGTTCATCTGCAGCGTCACCGCCGTCTGCGCAAGCAGCCTTCCGTTGACCGACGCGCCGGTTTTTATCGCGATGAGCGTCTTGGACAGGATAACTCCCTCAAAATGCGAAGTCGTTCCAAGGTTCACTTTGCCCGCGACCTGCCAGAATATGTTCTGAGCCTGGGCGTTTCTGCTGAGAATGACGGACTTGCCGTCGGCGAGCGACAGATTTTGAGCGATCTGGAATATCCATACCGAATAGGAATCGCCGTCGAGCGTCACGTTCGAGGGTATGGTGACGCTTGTGCCCCATTTGTAGACGCCGGGCCCGAGCGTAAGTCCGCCGATATTTCCGCCTCCCAGTCCGGTCGAACCTGGATGCCGGCCTGCGGCGTTCGTGTAGGCGTTCTCCATATCGTGAATGGCTGTCGTAAGTTTAAAGGGTTTGGCAAGGCTGCAGGGCGCCGGGCCCGCCGCATCGACCGAATAAATCGTTCCGTTCACCTCCGCGCAGGACAAGTGGTCTGCGGCGCCGGTGATGGGGCTCGTTCCGACATTTCCCACGACATCCGAAGCCGGGACGTCCGTAATTCCCGATTTGGTCAGAATGACAAAGTGGCCGGCTCCGCCGAGGTTCACCGGTTGTGTCAGCCCGTAAAGAGAATCTCCCGGCGGGATCGCGTCCTGGGCCGTTGCAGCACTGGTGGCGAGGACTGCAAAAAAAATAGTGCCCGCCTTCAATATGGAGTTCATGGGCGTCGGCTTTCTCTATGTGAGTGAATTTTGCGAGCCCCAATCGTCCGAATCCTGGAACGAACGGGCGCGGCGGACCCCCCAACTACGCCAAAGCTGCAAAACTTGCTGTATCGGATTGCTCACACGCGCCGTTCCTTCGATCGTCCCGCCGGCAGTTTGTTGAGGTGGTGAAACCAAGCGGGTGTAGCCGCGTTTGCTCTACAAGGTTAAGCGAATCCCACCTCACATGTATTCGCGGCGCACTGTCAGTCGGCAGGTCGCGCAGCCTCGGCAAGAAAAACACCTTGCAACGCGAGCCTCGGAGCATCGGGCAGCATCATGCCGCCGCGATGGCTCCTAAACCAAGGAAACTGCAATGAAGATGATTCTTAAATCGGCGATCGCGGCAGCGGCAATTACCGCGGCGATGGTTCCAGGACTGGCGCTCGCTCAAGTCGGCGTGTCGGTCGGCATCGGCGGTGTCGGTGTTGGCGTGGGTGTCGGCGCGCCCGTTTTCAATGCCGGCGTCTACGGCCCGTGCGGCCCGGGTTATGCCCCCTGCGGCGCGGAATACAATCCCTATGACGGCGACAACTACTACGATCCGATCTACTACGGCGGAGCCTGGTATCACGGCCCGTATCGCTGGCAGATGCGCGACGGACAACGCGAATTCTATGTGAATGGCGGCTGGCATCGCAACGAATGGGCGGGCGGCGCCTACCCGGCCTCGATGACGTTCAGCAATGGCGGCTATTACAGAGGCGGCCGGTATGACGGATGGGACGGTGCGAACGGCATCAATTCGCGCTTCCACGCCGGCAATCGGCCGATGCGCGACGAACGTCAGGATGGTCCGCATGACGGCCCGCGTGATGGCGGAGACGGCCCGCACAACTGATCCTGCGGCCATATAGCAACATGACGAAAGGCTCCCCGCGCCACCCTCGGGGAGCCTTTTGTTTTTACAGTCAGTCGTTGGGCGTCGAGACGGGCTTCCTGGCCCGGGTGCTGTTCGTCTTCTTCTTGACCGGCGCGTGATCGTTCAGCACCACGCTGAGTAGGGAACTGTGGACTTCGATCTTACCGTTGTAGCTGATGAAGCCCAATTTGCGGAACTTGTTCATGAAAAAGCTCACGCGCGAGCGCGTGGTCCCGATCATTTCGGCGAGAAGCTCCTGGCTTACCTTGGTGATGATGGGCTCCGGTTTACCCGCCTTGCCGAAATTTGCAAGCAGAAGGAGCGCGCGCGCCAGCCGTTTTTCGCTGGAATTGAACAGCTGATCGACCAGGTCTTCCTCGACGCGGATCGTTCTCAGGAGAAGATGCGCGACGAACAATTCGGAAAAGGTCGGTTCCGTGTTGAGCGTCCGGATGATGGCATCCTTGTCGATGCGCATGATCTCGCATTCGGTTATCGCCACGGCGGTCGCCATGCGTCGATTCTGTCCCGCCAGGCAGCCCTCGCCGCAAAACTCGTCTTTTCCGAGAAGGGCGACCACGGCCTCCCGCCCCTGTTCCGAGACGACCAAAACCTTGATCTCGCCCTTCAGGATGTAGAAAACGCAATCGGCCGGCTCTCCTTGCGAGAAGATTTTGTGATTCTTGCGGTAATTCGCAATCGTTCGTCCGCCGCCCACTTTGGACAGGAACTCGCGCGGATCGAAGATGGAAACGGGTTTGTTCAAAATTGTGCTCACTGGTTCGTCTTGGCGAGGGCAAGCCCAATAATATCACAGCCATATGGGCGGATTCACGCGCCAATTCTGGTCAATATGGCACACCGATGACCCGGACTGCGGCCGCGTTCCCGGCAAAGCGTGATGTCGCAAATTATTGGTTTTATTTGATCTTTTTTGACGCTCACCTGCGCGGCGCCCGAATCCGGTCCGTTCTGCGAAATATTGGCCTGTCTTGAGGAGCGCGGCAGCCAGTCGCCGAAGAGACGAATAAAGAACAGGTCAATCCGATACAGACATCTCGGCGCTCACGCGCCTACGGTAACGCCATGCGGGGCCGTTTGGTTGCCGATTGAAAGGCGCCGGATTATGTCGAAACCAGATTGTTCATTTCCTGTTGCAGGGGCGTCGCAAATTTGCCGGCGCTTCGCGAGGTGGTAGACGTGAGTACGAGCCCCCTCCTGTCCCCTGCACCGGACCGCGGTTCTGGGGATCAAGGTCATTTGCACGTCGTACCGTCCGATCAGGCATCGTCGTCGGAGACGACGCGCTATAGCAGCTTTGTGAATGCTCTCACAGCCGTCGCCCGCGAACCGCTCATCGTCCTGGATTGCGGCCTGCGCATCGTGGCTGCGAGCCCTTCCTATCGGCAGATGTTTCCGGGAAATTTCGCGAACGCGCATGAACCGCCGTTTGGCGAGATGAACTGCATTCAATGGGACAGTTCGGTGCTCGAGCTGTTGGCCGACGTCCTTTCGCAAGGCGCCATCGTCGAAGACTATGCGATCGAACTCGATGTGCCGAATTTCGGGCGCCGCCGCATGTTGCTGAGCGCACGTCAGGTCATGGGAGAAATCGGCCGTGACACGGCGATCGTCGTCGGGTTTGAAGATGTGACGGCGCTGCATGAAGCCCAGGATCTCAAAGCTGCCCTGCAGGAGAAGCAGGAAATGCTCCTCATGGAGGTGCATCACAGGGTCGCCAACAGCCTGCAGATCATCGCAAGCATCCTGCTGCTGAAAGCCCGCTCGGTGCAATCCGAAGAAACCCGCCACCACCTGCACGATGTGCATCACCGGATTGTCTCGGTCGCGTCCGTGCAGCGCCAGTTGAGCGTTTCGGGACCGGGCAGAAATGTCGAGTTCGGTCCTTACCTGACGGTGTTGTGCGAAGGCCTGGCGAGTTCGATGATCGCCGACGATCAGGGAATCGCGGTCACGGCATTCGCCACAGCCGGTACGATCAAGTCCGAAGATGCCGTCAGCTTCGGTCTTATCGTCACGGAGCTGGTCATAAACGCCCTGAAACATGGTTTTCCGGACGGTCGCAGGGGTCATATCGTGGTGGATTATGTCAGGGACGGAAACGATTGGCGCTTGTCCGTTTCGGATGATGGCGTCGGCCGGTCGGCCAGCGTGCCGGGGTCTTCGCATGTCGGACTCGGCACCAGCATCGTCGAGGCTCTCGCGCGGAATCTGGGCGCGCATGTCGAGATAGCGCCGCCCGGTCCCGGCGCCGCGACAACGATCGTTCATGCCGGCGCCGACTAACGGCATTCCCGGCAGATTGCGGACCAAGTGAACCGCGTGTCGAGACCGGCCGAGATTTCATTTTATCGGTGCTGCGCCGCCTGCAGGGCGCCTTCGCAAAGGAGATAGATCGTGTCCCTCGGGCTTATCCTCGTCATCATCCTTATCATCTTCCTGGTCGGCGGCTTCAGCGGTCGCTTCCGCGGCTATGGCTATGGCTACGGTCACCGCGGCATCGGTGTCATCGGCATCGTTCTGATCATCCTTGTCGTGTTGCTTTTGATGGGCAGGATTTGAGCACACAGGCGACGCGTCGAATGGCATATTGCGGCCCGGTGCGCGGCTCGCCGGCCTCCGTCTCGCGGCTGGCCCATGACGCGCGATAACACTCAAAAATCGTTCACGCGTTACGGCTGGTATGCCGTTCTGGGAATCCTCGCCGTCATTGCCGGTGTTGCGCTGGGCCTCGCAGCCGGGTGAGCCTGGCGCCAGGGCGCGCAAAGCCGCCTGCAACAACTTCAATCACGGCTACCAGGTGCAACCGTAGACCGTGCAGTGGGGCGTCGGCATGCCGGATTTCGTTGGCGGTGTCGCTGCCGGAACGGGCGCTGCGGCGTTTGCCGACGACCTCGGCGGCGCATCGAAACCCGAATGCGCCTGCATGCGCAAAATCTCCTTCTGATCGTTCTCCGCGATATACTCGGCATCGACGATTCCCGTCGATCGCGGATCGATTTCGCCTTGCCGATAAAGCTTGATCGTCACGTTTGCGCCCGGCCGTATCAATTCGTTTCCGCTGCGATCCGCCACGACGTTGTCCGTGCCGACGATCTGGAAATAACGAAAGCCGTGATCGAGCGTCATCGCTGCGGCCTTGAACAGAACAATCTCGGTCGCATCGTTTGCGCTACGGCCCGTGGTTGCGCTTCCGGAAATCTCGGCCGTGTGCGCGTCGAGCATCGGCGGTGCAGCGTGGATGCATCCCACCAACAGCACGCCGCAGAGCACGCCGGCTATCAGGCCGCGGCCATCGAGGATTGCTTTGCGCTTTCTAAAATGAGTCATCGACCGGCTCTCTCTGAATATCCCGCTGCGACTCGGACGAAGCGTTTGATTTCCAGACTGTGCAATTTTGACCAGCGGGAAAACCCGCCATGTCTTAGGTTTATATCGTAACGAGCACGCAAGCACACGGCGGCGATTGATTCAGATCAGCGCTAGTCGCGCGCGGACGTGTCGATTGCCTACACCACATTTCTGCTTTCCGACAATCGCCGGGACTGGCATTGCCTGGGGCTTTCAAGGAGAGGATTTTCAGATGTCCGAAGTCCGGAAAATCACCGCGGTTTCACGCCGCAATCTGTTGCGGAGCGCCACGCTCATGGCAGGCGGCGCAGCCGTTCTCGTCACGGCAATGACTGCCACCAGCGCACGCGCCGACAAGATGGCCCAGACCGCGGCCGCCTATCAGGCGAAACCCAAAGACGGTCAGCAATGCGACGGCTGCGGGCTCTTTCAGGCGCCGTCGTCCTGCCAGTTGGTGGACGGCACGATCAGTCCGTCCGGCTGGTGCAAATTCTGGGCAAAAAAGAGCTGAGGCGGCAGGTCCTCGAACGATCAAATTACTGGGGGAATATCGTCATGACGGGTCGTCGCACGCGCGCGCAATGGTCGGCTCGCCTGGTATTCGGCTTGTTCGTCATCGCGCCGGCCGCATTGCCCCAATCGGCCCTCGCCGTGCCGAGCTATGCCCGGCAAACCGGTCTTGCGTGCGAGGCCTGCCACACGGTGTTCCCGCAACTCACGCCCTTCGGGCGCGTGTTCAAGGCGAGCGGCTACACGCTGTTCAACACGCAGAAGGTCGAGGATATCGACAGGACGAAGCAGAGCACGCTGTCGCTGAGCGATCTGCCGCCAATTTCGGCGATGATCATGGCGGGAACAAGTTTTGCCGCCAAAGCCAATGACCCCGATTCGAGCAAGGTTGCCACCGATTTCCCGCAACAGGCGAGCCTGTTCTATGCAGGACGCATCTCGGACAATATCGGCGCGTATTTTCAACTGACCTATGACGACCAGAGCGGCACCATCGGGATCGACAATACCGATATTCGTTTCGCGGATGTGGCGACGGTCGACGGCCATAATGTGATCTACGGCCTCAGCCTGAACAACAATCCCACGGTGCAGGACCTCTGGAACAGCACGCCTGCCTGGGGACAGCCGTTCATCGGTGCTCCGTCCATGCAAGGCCCCGCAATTCCGGGCGCACAAATCGAAGGCGCGATGGCCCAGATCGTGGCGGGCGTGTCCGCATACACCTATATCGACAATTCGCTCTATATCGAGGCAGGCGTCTATCGGTCCGCTCTGCAGGGCGCGTCGGTCGCCGACAACGGCAACACGACGAACAACATCATCTCTGGCGTCGCCCCCTATTGGCGCGCCGCCTATGAATGGGATTGGGGCAAGAACTCCTGGGAGTTCGGCACCTTCGGTCTCTCCGCGGCGCTCGACAACCCCATCACGCCGGCTGGAAATGCGGTCAATGTGTCGCTGCAGAATTCGCCCTCGGACCATTTCCTCGACGTGGGCTTGGACTCCCAATATCAATTTATCGACGACGAGGACCAGCTTTCCGTCGACGCGAGATGGGTCCACGAAAGTCAGAATCTCGATGCGAGCTATCTGGCGGGTTTCGCGTCCAACAAGAACGATCGTTTCGACACCGCCGACGTGACGGCGAGCTATTACTGGCATCGCAAACTGGGCGCGAGCCTGGGCTTCTTTACGGTTAGCGGCTCGAACGATCCGCTCTATCTCGGCACCATCTCCGGCAATTCCAACAGCAACTGGGCAACGGCGGAGATCGACTATCTGCCTTGGCTCAATGTGAAGCTGGGCCTGCAATACACCGCATTCATGCGCTTCGACGGCGCCACATCGAACTACGACGGCATGGGCCGGAACGCATCCGACAACAATCTGCTGTA
>Ga0302324_100021946_pt1 | contig 12432 bp, 8 predicted proteins | sample Palsa_T0_1_FD_201949 | JGI IMG/M metagenome (GOLD analysis project Ga0302324, IMG submission 201949) | Peat permafrost microbial communities from Stordalen Mire near Abisko, Sweden - Palsa_T0_1 | ecosystem: Environmental > Terrestrial > Soil > Palsa > Peat permafrost | place: Sweden: Abisko...
GTTCCGGCACGCGCTGGGATATACGCTCGGCGAGAACGATCTGCAATTGCCGCTGCCGATCCGCATCCTTCTCTTCAAGAACGGGGCGCCACAGACTCCGGAGCCGGTGATCCGGGGCCGCGCCCAATATGACATCGTCCTCACCGCCCGCCAGGCGATCTCCAACGAAGTGTTTGCGCGCCTCACGCAGTTGTTTCTGGACGCCAACACCGCGCCCATGCCGGAGCGGCTGGAGCGCGGCCTGGTGGCCTTGTTCTCGACCATTGAAGTGAACGGCATCCGCATCACGCTGGGCGAGCCTCCCTTGCATCCCGACATGGACTGGGCGCGGGTACACTTGTTGGCCGTCGATCCGGAGTATTACGGCAAGCTGCGTGTGCTCGCTTACAACTTGCGCAAAGGTGTGGACGAGGACGCGGCCTTTCGCAACGCGGTGGGCAAGACTCCGGAACAGATTGAACTGCAAGCGCAGCAGCATCTGGCTGGGGGCCGCTTCCAGGCAACCTCGATTTCGCCGCTGCCCATGAGCCCGGAAGATTTTCCGGAGCGGTCCGTGGATTCCGACCAAGCGCAGTTGGCCATCGCCGACCTGTTGTTAGGCGAGGCGTCGCGCGCGATTTATCGCGATCTGATCGCGCAGAAGACGCGCGTCCCGGAAGCTTGGGAAGGCCTCGGCATGCTGGCGCTGCGCGACCGGCAGACCCAAGATGCGGGCAATGAAGCGCGCCAGGATTTCGCCGCCGCTATAGGCGCGGGCGCGAAGAGCGCGGAGTGCTACATGGAATACGCGCGCCTGGAACAGGACAGCGCCAAGGCCCTGGCCGCGCTGGAGCGCGCCGTGAAGATCAATCCCAAACTGGCGGAGCCGCATTTTCTGATGGCTCAGCGCCAAGCCGAGTTGCCCAAACGCATCCAGGAGCTCAAACTGGCCGCCAATCTGGATGCGCGCAACATGGCCTATTGGCAGGCGCTTGCAGAAGCCTATTTGGACGCGCACGATTTTCCGCTCGCCGCGCAGGCCTGGAAATCCGCCGAACAAGCGGCTTCCACGCCAGGCGACCGCGCCCGCATGCAGCGCCAGCGGCTCGATGTCGAAGCGCAACGGCTGGATTGGGAAGACGCCGAAAAGAAGCGTAGAGCCGACGAAGAGGCGCGCGAAATCGATAGATTGAAGCAGCAGGCGCGCGCCGATCTGCACGCGCTGGAGGCGCGCGCTAATCAGGGCCACGCCTCCGCATCGCCGAATGAAAAAGTAGTCCCCTGGTGGGACGGTCCCAAGGCATCTGGCGTGGCTATAGGTGTAATCAAACAGGTGGATTGTATCGGCAAGCGGTACCGCCTGTGGGTCCAGGACGACGATCACAATACGGTCAAGCTGCTGATCGCCGATCCTGCGCAGGTCGCCGTGACGGGCAACGAAAGACTGGAGTTGAGCTGCGGAACGCAAAAACTGCGCCGGGTGAAAGTGGAATACTTCCCGAAAGCGAACGCCAAGCTGGCGACCAAGGGCGAAGTGGCCACCATCGAGTTCCAGTGAAGCCCAGCCCATATCGTTGGGTGGTGCTGAGCGTTTTCGTGCTCTGCTCCGCGATCAACTACCTGGACCGCCAGACGCTGGCCACGCTGGCGCCGCTCGTGCGCGCGGAGTTCCGCCTTTCCAATGCCCAGTACGGGCTGATTCTGTCGGTCTTCTCGATCGCCTACGCCGCCTGCGCGCCGTTCGCCGGCATGCTGATCGATCGAATTGGATTGAATCGCGCGATCTCTTTGGCGGTGGGGGTGTGGTCGTGCGCCGGTATCTGCACGGGGCTCACGCGCGGCCTCGGCGGATTGCTAGGATGCCGGGGTGTGCTCGGCATGTCGGAGGCGGCGGGCATTCCCGGAGCTGGCAAGGCGATTTATCGCTACCTGCTGCCTTTGGAGCGCGCCTTGGGCAACGCGTGTAACCAGGCGGGTGTCAGCCTGGGACTGATTCTGGCGCCGCCATTGGCCACCTGGATTGCCATGCGCTATGGATGGCGGCAGGCTTTCGTGATCACCGGCAGCCTGGGACTAATCTGGATTCCGCTTTGGAACCTGACCGCCCGCGCAGCCGAGCCGAGCCTGTCCGAGCCCAGCCCATCCAAGCCGCGACCGTCAGGGAGCGGTCCCCCCACCCCCCTCGATCTGCTTCGGTCGCCACGCCTGTGGGCCTTGGTCGCGGCGAACGCACTCAACATGAGCGTTTACTCGCTCTGGACCAATTGGACGACGTTGTATCTGGTCGACAAGCATCGCCTGGCGCTGGCGGAAGCCAACTGGTATGCCGTGATCCCTCCTCTGGTCGCCGCGCTGGGCGGGTTCGGCGGAGGCTGGCTGTCGCTGCTGTGGATGCGGGCAGGCGTGCCCGCGCTGGCCGCGCGCACGCGCGTTTGTCTGGTAGGCGCACTGCTGGCCATGCCTACCGCGCTGATACCGCTGCTGCCCACTCCCGGTTTGACAGCCGCTGGAATCTCGCTGAGTATCATGGCCGTTTCGGCGGTCAGCGTCAACGTGTACACGATTCCGTTGGACCTTTTCGGCGGGGCGCGTGCGGCGTTTACCGTTTCCATGCTGGTGGCATCATACGGCGCCGCGCAAGCGCTGGTCTCGCCAGCCATCGGCGCGGTGGTGGACGCGCATGGTTATGGGCCGGTGTGCCTGATGGCCGCCGTGATGCCGCTAGCAGCTTATGCAGTCTTGCGGAGTGGCGCAGGTCCTGGGGATGGGGCTGTTAACATGGTTGAATGCGAATGATTGCAATTGCAAGGTCTGCCGCCAGCCTGTATTCTCCAGTCGAGATTTTTGTATATTTCATCACTTTCCCCTTGCAATTTCGCCTATCGTCGCGTAGATTCTTTTAGGGTTGTAGCGTGAATTGGCTCGCGGAACGGCGAAATTGGCAGTCCTCCGCGCGACATTGTGACAGACGGCCTCCGGAGTCTGGCCCCAGTACAAAGAGAAAACTACCCATGCGAACGATCACCCCTTTCCGTCTGGCGTGTTTGCTATCCGCTGCCTTGGTCTGCACCTGCGCGACAGCGCCCACCTCACCGCCGACAACCACGTGCACAGGCTTCAGCCCGTGGGCTGGTAACATAGTTCCATGCGAATGATTGCAATTGCCATGTCTGCCGCCGGCCTCTGCTCCATCCTGGGTTCGGCGATGTGGGCCGCCGAAGAGACGAAAACGAATGAACGCCTGGACGACGCTGCGGCGCTGTTCAAAGAGATCATGAGTACGCCAGACAGGTCCATCCCCCAGGATTTGCTGAATAAGAGTCACTGCATCATCCTGGTGCCCGGCCTGAAGAAGGGCGGCTTCGTAGTGGCGGCCAAGTACGGCAGGGGCTTTGCGGTTTGCCGAAATGCCTCCGGTCAGGGATGGGGCGCGCCGGGAGCGGTGCGCGTCGAGGGCGGCAGCGTCGGATTTCAGATCGGCATCTCGTCCACGGACTTGGTCCTGCTCGTGATGAATGAGCGCGGCATGAAGCGGCTGCTCAGCACCAAGTTCACGCTGGGCGGGGAAGCTTCGGTCGCGGCTGGTCCCGTCGGCCGCGATGCCACCGCGCAGACCGACGCCCTGATGACGGCTGAAATTCTATCGTGGTCGCGGTCGCACGGCGTGTTCGCCGGCGTATCCCTGGACGGCTCTACGCTGCGCAACGATATCGACGTGAACACCGAGTTATACGGCCAGCCTTGGGAGAACAAGCAAGTCCTGAATAGCGGGCTACAGCCGCCGGCGGCCGCCGCGCTGATCGCCTCGCTGAATAAGTACTCGCCGCGCGAGACGCATTAGTAGTCCGTCGGGCGGCGCAGACGGTTAGTTGGGCGTAGTTACCTGCACTGTAGCCGACATGGGCGAGACATCATTGCCGGTGTCCACCGCTTCTACTGCGTAGTAGTAAGTAGTGCTCGGGGAAACCCCGGTGTCGATGAATTCCAAGCCCACACGGACATTCAGTTTCGTCAGGCCGGCGGGTGACGTCCCCCGGAAGACATTATAGGCCTGAATCGGCAGAGCAGCGGGCGGGATGTTCTCGGACCAGGTTAGCGTCACTTCTGTGCCGCCGTTTGCCGTTACCGCGACGTTAACCGGTGCGGCGGGCATCGCGGGCGTAGTTACCAGCACTGTAGCCGACATGGGCGAGACGTCTCCACTGGTATCAACCGCTTCCACCGCGTAGTAATATGTAGTGTTCGGAGAAGCCCCTGTGTCGATGAATTGAAGCCCCGTCCGGGCGGCCAGTTGGATCAGGCCAGTGGGCGACGTCCCGCGGAATATAGTGTAGCCTTGGATCGGCAGACCCTCGGCCGGGATGTTTTCGAACCAGATTATCGTCACTTGTGTGCCGGCGTTTGCCGTGGCCGCGAGGTTGACCGGCGCGGCGGGCAGTGGAGGCGTAGCTACCTGCACCGTACCCGACATGGGCGAGACGTCTCCACCGGTGTCCACCGCTTCTATCGCGTAGTAGTATGTAATGTTTGGAGAAACCCCCGTATCGATGAATTGCAGCCCCGTCCGGGCGGCCAGTTGCGTCAGGCCAGCCGGAGACGTCCCCCGGAAGATATTGTAGGCTTGAATCGGCAGACCGGTGGGCGAAATGTTTTCGGACCAGGTGATCGTCACTTTCGTGCCGGAGTTGGCTGTGGCCGCGACGTTGACCGGCGCGGCGGGCGTCGGCAGCGTAGTGACGGATATCTGGTTGGATGGCACCGAATCGTTGTGGCCCGTATCCACCGCCACGATCTCAAAATAATAGGCTGTATTGCCGTTCAGCGATGTCGCCGTGTAGCTGGTGTCCGTTTTCGTGGCGACCTGGGTCAGTTGGCCGGGCTTGGTGCCCTGCAAGATCTCGTAGTAACCGATCGGTAAGCCATTAGCCTGGAGGCGCTCCTGCCAGGTCAGTGTAATCGTGGCGGCGGTAGGCGTCCCGGCTACGTTGCTGGGTGGACTCGGCAGCGGCAGCGTAGTGGCGGAGGCGATCGGAGGCATTGCCGCGTCAATCCCCTCTTCCATGGCTACGACGCCATAATAATATGTCGTTCCCGGGGCCAAGGGCCCGTTCCTATAAGTGGTTACGGAGGGCGACGTGATCGTGAGCTGCTGCAGATTTGACGCCGAGGTTCCGCTAAGAACCAGATACTGGCTCAAGCCGGTGGCGTTCGAGGGGGGAGCCCAGCTCAGGTCGATCTCCTGGGTCGAAACGGCCGTGGCCACCAGATTCGTTGCGGGGTCTGCCGTCGTTCTGTAGGTCTCCAAACTCAGCGTTTGCGAAAGCGGCGAATTGTTGTTTGCAAAATCGAATGCCTGAACCTGGTAGTTATATGCTGTGTTAGTCGTCAGTGTGGTGTCGTTGAAAGACGGTAGGGTCGAATTGGCGATCCAGATGCCCGTGCAGGGCTGGCCGGCCGTCGGCGGAGTGCAACGATACACGTTGTAACCCGCTACGCCGACGTTGTCGGTGGAAGCGCCCCATGAAAAATACGCCGCGGTGTAGGCCGGTGTGCCAGTCAGGTTGACCGGGACGGACGGCGGAATGGTGTCGGGCTTCCTCACTAATTGGTGGTAGTAGCGAAACGCGGTAGAGGTGTACGTGCTCTGCTGATCGGCCACAGTGGCCAGCGAATTCTCGGTATTCATGATGTCGGAATCCGAACAACTCGCGGTGGTGCATGTGCAGTTTGCGGCTCCGCCATTGTCGGCGGTTCCGCCATATGTCTGGTATGCGAACAAGAACACCGGCATTTCCGGCACCAGATAGATCATTTGCGTGTAGTTCGCCAGAGCTTGCGCGGTCTGCTGAAAGTACCCGTCCAGAGGAGCCCAGAAGCTGAAGGCTCCTCGCGAGCGGATCACGCCGGCGCTGAGAGTACTCCATTCCCCGGCCGCCTCCTTCGTAGCCCACGCCTGGCTTACGGCCACCGGCTTGCCGGCCGCCGCGGCCATTTGGGCGATGGTCAGCGAATTATCGAGGAAGTTGTCATTGTTTGTTGTGTTGATCGGAAGGAGATGGAAATCGATGTAGTCCAAGGGCAGGGCATCGTAGGCATTGATGTAGTTCAGCAGGCTGGCGGTCCCCTCAGGCGCCATCCAAGTGCCAAAACCGGCGCCTAGTTTAGGAGCTGGGGACAAGCCCCCTGTCAGAACTTCGGCCTGCACGGCCGCGATCTCTCCCGCCACCATCAGCGCGGCGTCCACCGGGTTGTTCAAATTTTCCTGGCCGGTCTGCGCGGCTTCCGTGTCAGGTTCGTTCGCGAGCATGAGATAATCGGGTTGCATCACCTGTGCGATGGTGGCGGCCATTTCGGCGCGCGCCGCCATGTATTGCGGCCAGCTAAGCGTGCTGTAGTACGCATTCATGTTGGTCCAGCCGGCTTCTATGTCGTTGGAGAACACGATCTCGTTGTCGATAATGAGTTTGAGACCGGCGCCCCTCACAGCCTGCGCCACCTGTTGATAGAAGTCCAGGTACGGCTGGAGGGCGGCCTGACTGCCAAAAAAAGGCTCATAGAGAACCGGAAACAGGACCGGCACCGACACGGCTTGGATACCCAAAGCTTGCAGAGCCTGCAATTGGGGATGCACCGTAGTCTCGAAGTAGTTGGGGCTCGATAAGGACGGACCGGTGTTGCTATCGGCCCACTGCAGATTGGCGCCGTACAACGTGGCGCCGCCGGGTATCGGCGTCCAAGTGGGAGGGGTCGCCAGTACGGTGTTGAACGCTTGCAGATCGCCGTTCAACTCGGTGTAGATGGAGCTGCAGTAACTGCCTGCAGGTACGGGAGGCGCCGCCGTAGGCGCCGGAACGTCCGCTTTGCAGGGCGCATACACGAGCGCTAGCAAGGCCGGCAAAAGACGGAGTGCACGCGGTTTGCGCGTGGCCGGTCGGGCTTTTCCGAGGGACACTTGCGTGGCCCCAGCGATGATCGATCCAAAATCGGCTTCGATTCGAGCGCTCCGGGGAAGTGGCATCGTCTCTCCAGACAGTACGGGAATCTCGGAAAAAGTCTCAGGCCTGGGTCTCATCCATCTCCTTTGCGTGTCACTCTAGGTGTTGGGCGGCCCCGGGTACACCTTCAGTGTTCTCGTTCGTAACGAATCCGAAATCCTTCTCTAAAACGGCGTCACCCAACATCACCAGCCCCCGGCGGCGCAGCCGGAGAATGGCGCACGTCTTTCAGACTAAACCGCCGCACATTCCGCGTCTTCTGTGCATACGCGCCTACGGCGGTCCTCGGGCGGACCAGTACCCAGCTCTCACTGACTGTTCGAAAGAGCCCACTTAGCAATCCGCGTGCCAAACTACATCTCGACAATATTAGGATGATAATAACGGTTTCTCGACGAGGCTGCAATACTAACGAGTCATTCTTACATGATGTTACTAGGTAACCTTTGGGTACACCACGCACTGGTGCATATTCTGGGGCGCCGGATGGGCGGTCACCTAACTTCAATCGCCGCATTGCGCTACGATTGGGTCCCCGCCCTTCGCAATTGCCCATTTTCAGTGGGGCAGGTTGTCAACCTTGCTGGCCGATTGTTAATCGGTTCCGATACCTCAAGTAATAGGAATGCTCCCAGGCGTCCACGCCCAGGATGGGATGCTAGCCTTACATCACCGGGTTGTCTTGGTTGGCGGTCGGAGTGATCCAGGTTTTTGGCTAAGGAACCTGGCATTTGGAGGCCACCCGGTCCTTGGGTTTCGGTGGTGCGCACGCCCGTCGGCTGCACTCGAAAACATGGTGGAAATGAGCACAATAGTACGACGGGCCGGCCTTCGGGAACTCGATCCTTTATCGAATACTGCCATGCCGGCGGCAATTTTACCCACCACACAGTTACGGACGTGCAAGAAAAACAAGTCGGGGCCTTGACAACGTGAGTTGCCTTACGCCACAATCTGCGCGCGTATAGGCACGCTCATCGGCGGAGGCTGCCGAAACGCTCGCTAATGCTCCCGACGTATCCGAAGGTGGTCGATAAAGCGGCGTACTCTGAGACGACTACGGCACGCACCATGACGCCTACAGAGAGGCCGGACGAGTTCCGCGGTCGATTGCCATCAGGCAAGGCAGCTATTGCCGTTGGCGGCGATTCAGTGGCGCTCGGCCTGACCGCAGTTGCCACGATAGCGCATCTGGCGGCCACTAAGGGGCCGGCGCCAAATGAATAGAACATTTTAGGGCAGGAATGTTTTATATTGGCATTGATGTCGGAGGCTGGCGGCTTCGCGCAAGTTCGAAGCCCTCGGGCGCGTCCTCGACGAACGCGCACGACGTTTGGTCGCGACCGCAGAGGCCGAGGCGATTGGCTTCGGCGGCGTGACTGCATCCGATCCGGCGAAAGGGAGGCGGCAGAAAGCGAACCGCCGCAAACGATACGACACTACAGCGCGATCTGGAAGCGTTGGTGGAGCCGGGAACACGCGGCGATCCGGAGAATCCCCTCAAGCGCAAGATGCAAAAGCGTGGGTGTGCGTGCGCCTTTACTTGTGCGAATTGAACCGCGCTTCCACCGCGGGCCAATCCACCACGTTCCACCATGCGCCCAGATAATCCGCGCGGCGGTTCTGATACTTCAAATAATAGGCGTGCTCCCACACATCCACTCCCAGGATGGGATGCTTGCCTTCCATCAACGGGCTGTCCTGGTTTGCGGTGGATGTAATCTCCACCTTTCCGCCGCTTGAAATCAGCCAAGCCCAGCCGGAGCCGAACCGGGCCATCCCGGCCGCTTGCAGCTTCTCCTTGAATTGGTCGAAACCGCCGAATGTGCCGGTAATGGCCTCGCCTACGTGGCCCACCGGCGGGCCGCCCGCGCCCGGCCCCATAATGGTCCAGAACATGGAGTGGTTGATGTGGCCGCCACCGTTGTTGCGCACCGCCGTGCGGATACTCTCCGGCACGATGGCGCAGTTGTTCGCCAGCAGTTCTTCGATGCTTTTGCCGGCCAGGTCTGGCGCCGATTCCAGCGCTTTATTCATGTTGGTCACGTAAGCGGCATGATGCTTGCCATGATGGATCTCCATGGTCGTCTTGTCGATGGAAGGCTCCAGGGCGTCAGGTGCGTAGGGCAGTGCGGGAAGCGTAAAAGACATATCGATCTCCGTTTATCTCCAGTTCGTCTCAATTTGCTCTGGCGCGCTCGAAAGCGTCAGCCAGGCGGAACATAGTTGGCTCGTCAAAGTGTTTGGCTAGAATCTGCATTCCCACCGGCAACCCTTCGGCGGTCTGGCCGCAGGGCACGCTCATGCAAGGAATGCCGGCCAGCGAGCCTGTAATCGTGTAAATGTCCGATAGGTACATCGCCAGCGGATCGTCGATCTTCTCGCCCAGCTTGAACGCCGGGAAAGGCGACACCGGCGCCACGATCGCGTCCACTTCCGAAAACGCCCGCGCAAAATCCCGGGCTATCAGCGCGCGCACCTGCTGCGCCTTCAAGTAATAGGCGTCGTAGTAACCCGCGCTCAATACATACGTCCCCAGCATGATGCGCCGCTTGCATTCCGCGCCGAAACCCTCGCCGCGCGTGTGCCGGTACATGTCGCTCAACGTGCCGGAAGCCTCCGACCGGAAAGTGTAGCGCACGCCATCATAGCGCGCCAGGTTCGAACTGGCCTCCGCCGTAGCGATGATGTAGTAGCACGCGATAGCATAATCGGTCGCAGGCAAGCTGATCTCGCGCACTTCGCAGCCCAGCTTCCGTAGCGTGGCGGCGCCCGCCGCGATCAAATCCCCGGTTTCGCTCGTCAAATCTTTTAGATACTCGCGCGGCAATCCAAGCTTCAGCCCTTGTACGCTTCCGCCCATCGATTGTGTATAGTCCGGCACGTGCGCCTCGGCCGACGTGGCGTCCAGCGGGTCGCACCCGGCGATGGTTTGCAGCAGCAGGGCGGCATCGCGCACCGTGCGCGCCAACGGCCCGATGTGGTCGAGCGAACTGGCGAACGCGGTCAGCCCATAGCGCGAGACGCGCCCGTAGGTGGGCGTCACCCCCACTACGCCGCAAAACGAAGCGGGTTGCCGGATAGACCCGCCAGTGTCCGACCCCAGCGCCACGACCGCCGTTCCCTGCGCCACCACGGCCGCCGAACCGCCGCTCGATCCGCCCGGAACGCGGTCCGGCGCCAACGGATTGCGCACCGGCCCGAATGCCGAATTCTCGTTCGACGACCCCATGGCGAATTCATCGCAGTTGGTCTTGCCCAGGACCACGCCGCCGGCTTCCTCGAGTCGCGCGATGGCAGTGGCATCGTAGGGCGGGACGTACTCGGCCAGCAGTTTCGAACCGCAAGTGGTGCGCAAGCCCTTGGTGAGGATGACGTCCTTCACTGCCACAGGCACTCCGGCCAACGCGCCCGGATCGTCGCCGCGCGCGATCTTCTCGTCTACACGCGCCGCCGCGCTCAACGCCCGCTCCGGCGAAAATCGCAGGTAGGCATTGGTGGCGGGGTTTTGCGCCTCGGCGAACCGTAGCGCTTCCTGCGTCAGTTCCACGGCGCTGAAGCGGCGCGCCAGCAAGCCCTCCCTGACCTGGTCAATAGTGAGCGATTGAATGTCCATACCTCAGCGTTCGATGACCTTCGGCACTTTGAAATACCCCGCGCCCGATTGCGGCGCATTCGCCAGCGCCACGTCCGTGCCCAGCGGCGGACGTTCGCAGTCGGTGCGCAATCTGCCCATATCGCCAGTCGCGTAGAGCACCTGCGCCATCGGCTCGACATCGGTCGTATCGATCTCGTTCAACCGCTCCACATGGCCGAGAATCTCGTCGAGGTCGGCTTGGAATCTATGAACTTCAGCCTCGCTAAGGCTCAGGTTGGCCAGTTCCGCCACGTAGCGGACTTCTTTTTCAGTGATTTTCACGCTAATGCCTTCTTGCGCGCCAGCTTGTACATGTTACGCATTACCGGGTCCGCGATCTGGTCGGCATCGTCCCGCGAAGCAAGCGCCGGCTGTGCCACTTCGGCCCGCTGCGCGTCGCGCCGTGGCGGCATGACGCGGAACTCCAGATCTTCCACGATTCCCTGCCCCAGATGCCGCTCCAGGTTCGTCAGGATCTGCCGCGAAAGCCCGAACAATTGCTTTTTCCAGATGGGATCTTCAACTTCCACGATCAGCCGGGTCCGCACCATGCGCGCGGGCCGCGTGCGCGCCGCGACTTTCTTGCCCACCGCCAGCGGCCACGCGGCGCGGGCCAGATCGTCGACGTCGATCGGACCGGTGAGCTTGCCGAGGAATCTGCTGGCGCGTTCCATCTTGAGAGGATGTCGAGGGGACCGGGATTATTGTAGCGCGTGGCGCACGCACACTGCGTGCCGCGTCGCGACTCCTCGCGACGCCTGCGCGTGCATTTCTTCACAAATCCGGACAGGTCTGGCCTTCAGTGTCTCCCCGCAGTAAAATCGGAAGCGGACCAGTCCTGTTTCCCATCACAAAGAGTCTCCTGCCAGTCGATTTTTCCGAACGCGCCAGCCAGGCCGTTCGCTTTGCCGTTCCCGTCGCGGAACGATTCGATTCCGAAATCATTCCGCTGCACGTGCTGCCGCCCTACCGCGACTTCGGCGCCATTGAAATGGTTGGCGCCATCGAGATGGCCGCAGTGACGCCGAGCGGCGCAGCGCCGGTTCCAGCGCGAGAAACTCGCTCCGTATCGCGTGCGGCGTCTATTGTTGGATGGCGATCCGGCGCGCGAGATCGTGGATTGCGCGTAGCGCTAAGAAGCCGGGCTAATCATGATGCCCACCCACGGCTATGGTCCATTCCGCCGCATGCTGCTCGGCTCGGTCACCGCCAGGTGCTGCATGATGCCGATTGCCCCGTCCGGACCACCGCGCATGCGGAGACGCCGACCTCGCGCGCGGCCGGTCTGCAGCGCATTCTGTGCGCCATCGACCTGGGCCCATCCGGGGCCGACGCCCTGTACTGGTCCGCACAACTGGCCGCGGAGTTCGGCGCGCACCTCACGCTGGTACACGCCATGGGCGAACTCGATCCGCGCACGGAGGGATATTATTTCTCGCCGGAGTGGCGCAAATTCCTGGTGGATGGCGCGGAGAAGGAGATTGCCGCCTTAGAGCAGAAAGCAGGCACCATGCCGAGGTCGGGCAACACTTTCAGCGCGACTTCGCGCTTCAGCTTGGTGTCTTTGGCGCGACAGACTTCGCCCATGCATCCCGCGCCAATCGGCGCAAGGATCTCGTAGTGTCCCAAACGAGTTCCGGGAGCCAGCGGCATAGGGCGTCAAGCTGATTTTATCTCACCGGGTATCGTGAACACCGGCACGGGCTTGTTTTTGACCCGCCGGATGTCCAAGAATAGAAATAGATATGACCCAAGATCAATCTCTGCGGGAACACCTGACCTACCTGCTGGATGGCGGCGGAGCGCACTTGGATTTCGACG
>Ga0302324_100021947_pt1 | contig 12431 bp, 11 predicted proteins | sample Palsa_T0_1_FD_201949 | JGI IMG/M metagenome (GOLD analysis project Ga0302324, IMG submission 201949) | Peat permafrost microbial communities from Stordalen Mire near Abisko, Sweden - Palsa_T0_1 | ecosystem: Environmental > Terrestrial > Soil > Palsa > Peat permafrost | place: Sweden: Abisko...
TCGGCGGCGACGCCGGCGCCTTGTTCGATACCCTCAAGGAAGGCCTTGCCGCACCGCTCGGCGGCATGGGCATTTCGTTCTCGTCGTCGCTGTTCGGCCTCGCCGGCTCGCTGATTCTCGGCTTTCTCGACCTGCAATCGAGCCAGGCGCAGAACCGGTTCTATACCGACCTCGAAGACTGGCTCGCCTCCACGGTGCGCGAATATTCCGGCGAGAGCGCCGCCGGCGCCAGCGGCGATCTGCAGAACGCGATCGAGCGGTTGCGCGCGACCATGGAGGAAGGCGGCAACAACCGCGGCACCACCGCGGCGATGGCCAATCTCGCCGAAGCCATTCAGGGCCTGGTCGCGCATATGCGGACCGAGCAGCAGATGATCCGGGAATGGGCCGACGGCCAGGGCGAGCAGAACCGCGAAATCAAGAAACTGCTGGAGCGGATCGCGCGCCAGCCCGAGAAGAATTAGCCCAACAACCAGCGGAGAACGCCGATGGCCCTTGCCCGTGCACGCCGCAGCGAAAGCGGATTCAATTACTGGCCGGGATTCGTCGACGCGCTGTCGACGCTGGTGCTCTCGATCGTGTTTCTGCTCTCGGTATTCCTGGTGGTGCAATTCTTCCTGTCGCAGGAAGTCACCGGCAAGGACAAGGCGCTGGAAGAGCTCAACGCCAAGCTGGCCCAGCTCAACGACCTGCTGTCGCTGGAAAAGCTCGGCAAGCTCAATCTCGACGACCAGCTCTCGCAGGTGCGGGCCGGACTGGTGGCCGCCGAGACCGAGCGCGACCGCATCAAGGGGCTCTATGAAGGTCTCGCCGGGGCCGGCAGCGACGCCGCCGGCCGCGCCTCCGAGCTCAACAAGGCGCTGGATTCCGAAAAGCAGGTGTCGGCGCGCGCGCTGGCGCAGATCGAGGTTCTGAACCAGCAGATCAGCGCGTTGCGCCGCCAGCTCGCGGCCCTCGAGGAGGCGCTCGATGCCTCGGAGAAGCGCGACAAGGAATCGCAGGGACGGATTGCCGATCTCGGCCAGCGGCTTAATGTCGCGCTGGCGCAGCGGGTGCAGGAATTGTCGCGCTACCGTTCGGAATTCTTCGGACGGCTGCGCGCCATCCTCGGCAACCGGCCGGATATCCGGATCGTCGGCGACCGCTTCGTGTTCCAGTCGGAAGTGTTCTTCGACACCGGACAGGCGCTGTTGCTGCCCGAAGGCCGCGCCGAACTCGACAAGCTGGCGACCGCGCTGATTGACCTCGACAAGCAGATCCCCAGTGAAATCGCCTGGGTGCTGCGGGTCGACGGCCACACCGATGTGCGGCCGATCAACAGCCCGCTGTTCAAGTCGAACTGGGAGCTGTCGTCGGCGCGCGCGATCTCGGTGGTGCAGTATCTGGTCTCGCTCGGCGTCCCGGCGCAGCGGCTGGTCGCGGCCGGGTTCGCGGAATTCCAGCCGCTCGACACCGCCGCCACCGAAGACGCCTACAAGCGCAACCGCCGCATCGAACTGAAGCTGACGGAACGCTGAGGGCATGTGTAGTTGCGTAACCCACTACATCGTCATTGCCGGGCTTGACCCGGCAATCCATCGCAAAAGACTCTTTCGAAGAAGATGGATGCCCGGATCAAGTCCGGGCATGACGACTGTGCCTGGATGAGCATTCCCTTCCAGCTTCGCCCCTATCGCGACGGCGACGAGGACGCCGCGATCGCGCTGTGGCTTGAGACCTGGCAGCAGGCCTATCCCGCGATCGATTTCGCCGCGCGCGTGCCATGGTGGCGCGCGCGCTGGCGCCATGAGCTGGTGCCGAATGCGGCGATCATGGTCGCGGAACAGGCAGGCGCACTGGTCGGGTTCGTGACCGTCGATGGGTCCGGCTATCTCGATCAGCTGGTGGTCGCCCCGCAGCACTGGGGCAGCGCGCTCGCCGACGGGCTGGTCAATGAGGCCAAGCGCCTGTCGCCCGATCGCATCACGCTCCTGGTCAACACCGACAACGCCAGAGCGATTCGCTTCTACGAACGCAACGGCTTTGTGCCGGCGGGTGAGGACGTCAATCCGACCTCGGGCCGGCCGGTGCTGAAGATGGAGTGGAAGGGATAGCGTTCCCCGACGCATCGTCACATTCAGTCGTCATACCCCGCGAAAGCGGGGTATCCAGTAAACGCCGGCTCCTGAGATAGAATCGAGACGTCACGGAATACTGGATCACCCGCCTTCGCGGGTGATGACGGCGGTGTAGAACGCACGAACCGCGCCTACACCCCCTCGAACTGCAGTCTTGCCAGCCGCGCGTAAAGCCCGCCGGCGGCGACCAGCGAGGCGTGGGTGCCCTGCTCGACGATGCGGCCCTGGTCCATCACCATGATCCGGTCGCAGGACAGTACGGTGGCCAGCCGATGCGCGATCACCAGCGTGGTGCGGTGGCGCATCAATTCCTCCAGCGCGGTCTGCACCAGGGTCTCGGATTCGGCATCGAGCGAGGAGGTGGCCTCGTCGAGCAGCAGCAGCGGCGCGTCGCGCAGGATGGCGCGGGCGATGGCGATGCGCTGGCGCTGGCCGCCCGACAGCGTGACGCCGCGCTCGCCGAGCGGGGTTTCGAATCCCTCGGGCAGGCGGCGGATGAATTCAGTGGCATGCGCCAGATCGGCGGCGCGCTCGACTTCGGCGTCGGTGGCCTCGGGCCGGCCGAAGCGGATATTCTCGCGCGCGGTCGCGGCGAACGCCACGGATTCCTGCGGCACCAGCGCGATCCGCGCCCGCACTTCATGCGGATCGGCGGCCCGGATCGGCACCCCGTCGAACGAGATCGTGCCGGCAGCCGGGTCGTAGAACCGCAGCAGCAGATGAAACAGCGTGCTCTTGCCGGCCCCCGACGGGCCGACGATCGCGACCTTTTCGCCGGCGCGCACCGACAGCGAAACGCCATCGACCGCCAGCGCCTCCGGCCGCATCGGATAGGCGAAGCTGACGCCCTCGAAACTGACATCGCCGCGCGCCGGCACCGGCATCGGGCGCGGCGAGGCCGGGGCCGTGACCTGCGATTTGACGCGAAGAATTTCGAACAGCCGTTCCGAGGCGCCGGACGCCGCCGAGACCTCACCCCAGACCTCGCTGAGCTGGCCCAGCGCCGCCGCGGCAAACGCCGCATACAGGATGAACTGGCCGAGCCGGCCCGGGCTGATCGCGCCGGTCAGCACATCGTGCGATCCGATCCACAGGATCAGCACGACGCTGGTAAAGACGATAAAGATGATGATCGCGGTCAGAACCGAGCGCGCGCTGGTCGAACTGCGGGCGGCATTATAGGCCTGTTCGACTTCGCTGCCGAAACGCGCATTGGCCACCGGCTCGCCGGTATAGGCCTGCACGGTGCGGATCGCGCCGATCAGTTCCGAAACATAGGCGGTCGCATCCGCCAGCGAATCCTGGGCGTTGCGCGACAGCCGCCGTACCCAGCGCCCGAATGCCACCAGCGGCAGCACGATCACCGGTATAGCCAGCAGCACGAAGCCCGAAAGCCTGGGACTCGTGATCACCATCATCGCGGCGGCGCCGACGAACATCATGAAGTTGCGCAGCGCAATCGACACCGAGGCGCCGACCGCGGATTTGATCTGGGTGGTGTCGGCGGTCAAGCGCGAGATCAGTTCGCCGCTGCGCGCGGAATCGAAGAACGCCGGCGACAGCGAGATCAGATGCGCAAACACGTCGCGCCTGAGATCGGCAACGATGCGCTCGCCGATGGTCATGACGAGGTAGTACCGCGATGCGCTGGCGCCGGCGAGCACCGCGACCACCGCGATCATGACGCTGAAATAGCTGTTGATCCTGGCGATGCCCTCGGGCGTGAAACCGAAATCGATCATCCGCCGCACCGCAACCGGCACCAGCAAGGTGGTGATCGCGGCGACCGTCAGCGAGACCAAGGCGAGGCAGGCGCGGCCGCGGTAGCGCGCCACATACGGCGCCAGCGCCAGCAGCGGGCGCAGCCGCGCACTGCTCTTGGCCGGCGATTCCGTCAGGACCGCTTCGATCGGGGAGCCGACCTCGAGCGCGGAAGTCTCGTCGGCGGCCAAATCGTGCCGCGGCGGCGTGTCGTCACGCCGGTCTTCAAGCCGTTCCACTGCGCTCATGAAATCCCAACCAATCGCTTTGCCACCCCCAGATAGGCGCCGCGGTCACCGCTGGCAAATCCGGGGCATGGGGGCGGGGCAAGATACTTCGAAGATAGTTGGCTGAAGGCGATACTTGTGCGGATCGACGGCTTGTTTTGACCGGCTTGCTGCGTTATAGAGCCGCCCAAATCCGTCACTATTGCCATCGAAACACAGGCGCCGGCGCGCCGAAGGATCTGTCATGAAAGCCGAAATTCACCCGGAATATCATATGATTACGGTCGTCATGACCGATGGCACCGAATATTTGACGCGCTCCACTTGGGGCAAGGAAGGCGACAAATTGAACCTCGATATCGACTCCAAGTCGCATCCGGCCTGGATCGGCGGCGCCCAGCAGCTGCTCGATCGCGGCGGCCGCGTATCGCGGTTCCAGAAGAAGTTCTCGGGCTTCCTCAAGAAGGATTGAGGGCGAAGCCCTCTTTCGTCCGGCAAGATGTCAAAACGCCCCTGCCCGGTCAGGGGCGTTTTTTGTGGCCGACCGGGATCAGAGGTGCCAGCCGACGCAAGCGGCGCCCGCAGCGATGATGCAGCAGGCCGCGATCCGCAGGCCGGTCAGGCGCTCCCCGAGGAACATCGCGCCGAGCAATGCCGCGAACAGCACGCTGGTTTCGCGTAACGCCGATACCGCGCCCATCGACCCCGCCTGCATCGCCCAGATGATGGCGCCATAGGCGGCCAGCGATATCAGCCCGCCGCTGGCCGCCTTGACGACTTCCGCCCGCGACATCACGAACATCGCGAACCGGCGCCGCGCCAGGTACCACAGCGGCATCACCAGGAAGAACGCGAAAATGCCCCCGACATAGGCGATCCAGTTGCCGGATGCCCGCACGCCGAGGCCGTCGACAATCGTGTAGGCCGCGATACTGACGCCGGTCGCCAGCGCCGCCGGGAAGTTCATCGCGTGCAGCCGTCCCGCCCGGGCGGCCGCCAGCATGAAAATGCCGGCACAGACGAGGCCGATGCCGACGCTCGCCATCAGGCCCATCCACTCCCCGGCGAACAGGCTGCCGCCGAGCGCGACCAGCGCCGGCGACGTTCCGCGCGCGACCGGATAGGTCTCGCCGAGATCGCCGGAGCGATACATCCGCACCAGCAGCGCATTATAGATCAGATGAAGCACACCGGAGGCGACGACGTAACCAGCCGCCGATGACGGCAGGCCGGCGACCGCCAGCATCGCGAGGCCGGCGACACCGACGGCGATGTTCATGACCAGCATCGACTGGGCGCGATCCGTGCCACCGCGCAGCAGCGCATTCCAGCCCGCGTGCAGCAACGCGGCCGACAGCACCAGCATAAGGGCGAAGGGAGTTAGCAAGACCGGATCATCTCGTCGCGACGCCTGCGGAGTAGCGCAGGCGCGGCCAATGATCCAGCGTTAGCGCTCGAAGGCCGCCTTGAGGCGATTGAGCTGGGGCACCAGCGGATTGCCGATCGCGGCGCGCTCGGTGGCCGGCGCATGGATCGTGGTGTCGAGACGGCGCACCTTGGCCTGCAGCGCCATCGAACGGCCGATCAGCTCCTGCAATTGCTGCGGCAGTTTTTCGATCATGTCGTCCGGGCCGGGTTCGGCCGCGCTGAGCTTGACCTTGGTCTTTTCGCGATTGGCCTGGGTCAGCGTCATCTCGCCTTCCTTGACCGCACGATGCAGCAACAGCCACGACGCCAATTGCATCAGACGGGTGGTCAGACGCATGCTTTCGGTCGCGTAAGTCAGGCTGACGGTGCGGTCGAGCGCCTTGGCCTCGGTGCGACCGGCGCCGTCGAGATAGGCGGCGGTCTCCTCGACCAGGTCCATGCCTTCGCGGAACAGCGCACCGAAAGCCGCGGAGTTGGTCAGCCGCTCGCTGAACTGTACGAGCGCGGTTTCGCCTTGCGAACGGTCCGACATAGTTAACGCCTCACGCCACTGATTACGCCGGCGGTTTGGGCACCCGCCGGGTTATGATGAACAAATCATTGCGCGCTCGCGGGCGAGAGTCCAGCCGCAAGCGTTTTTATGGTTTCCAGCGAGGTGACGAAGACGCCAAAAAAAGAGCCGCCGTTTCCGGCGGCTTTTGAAGTTGATAACAGGGAGGCGTCAAACAGAGTGGACAGGAGCCACTCGGTGTCCAAAACAGGACGACTTCAGTCATAACCGAGAAAGCTTAATCGATCGTAAACGAGCGGTTTTCTTCAGGCTTCGTTTGCCATGTCGGCCACTGGCCGAGTTTGGAACCTGCGCGGCGCGGGGCGAGCCACGCTCAACCCGTCGTCCCCGCGAACGCCGGAACGACGGTGGCTATGATTTGAAAATACTGTTCGCCGCGTCCCTGGAGGCGCGCTTTTTGGTCATGGCGGACTGCAGCCGCTCGATTTCCGAGGTCAGGAGCGCGATGCGCTGGCTCAGTTCCTCGACCGACAGCAACGAGAGGTCCTGCCCGATCTCGTGGGTGATTTTCTTTCGGGGCTTGTCGTCGTCCTCGATGGCCATGGGCTCTACTCCGGGCAGTGAAACGGTTGCCAGCCGGAACGCCGCTGGCTAATCAGATGCCTCTCTGGAATTCTCATGCCTTAAAGCTTTGGCCAAGGACAAATCATGGAAAAACTGCCCGCGCAAATGACCGTCATCGGCATCAGCAAACCGGGCGGTCCCGAGGTGCTGCTGCCCGAAACCCGCGCGGTTCCGGTTCCGGGGCCGAACGAAATCCTGATCAAGGTCGCCGCCGCCGGCGTCAACCGTCCCGACGTCGCGCAGCGATCCGGCGCCTATCCGCCGCCGCCCGGTGCCAGCGACTTGCCCGGCCTCGAGATCGCGGGCGAAGTCGTGGCGCTCGGCGCCGGCAGCCACAAGCACAACCTCGGCGACAAGGTGATGTCGCTGGTGGCCGGCGGCGGCTACGCCCAATATTGCATCGCGCAGGATGCCCAGGCGATGGCGATCCCCTCGGCGCTGTCGATGCTCGAGGCCGGCGCCACCCCGGAAACGCTGATGACGGTGTGGCACAATGTGTTCGAGCGCGGCGCGTTGCAACCGGGCGAGACGCTGCTGATCCATGGCGGCTCGTCGGGGATCGGCACCATGGCGATCCAGCTGGCCAAGGCGTTCGGCTCCAGGGTGATCGTCACCGTCGGGTCCGGCGACAAGGCCGACGCCTGTCTCCGGCTCGGCGCCGACCACGCCATCAATTACAAGACCGAAGACTTCGTCGCCGCAACCAGGACCGCGACCGCGGGCGCGGGCGTCCAGGTCATTCTCGACATGGTCGGCGGCGACTATATCGAACGCAATTACGACGCCGCCGCGATCGACGGACGTATCGTCCAGATCGCGCTGCTCGGCGGACCCAAGGCGACGGTCAATTTTGCCAAGCTGATGGTGAAACGGCTGCACCACACCGGTTCCACGCTGCGGCCCCGCAGCAATACGGACAAGGCGGCGATGGTCGCCGCCATCGAGGCCAGGGTGATGCCGCTGCTGCGCGAGGGGCGCATCAAACCCCTGATGGACAGCACATTCCCGCTGGAAAAGGCCGCGGACGCGCACCGGCGCATGGAAACCAGCGAACATATTGGCAAAATTGTGTTGGCGGTTTAACCCTCGCGAGCCATGACCGGCCGGAAACCCTTTGATTTCCTTCGCATTCATGTCATTTATCCGGCAACACCGGGCGGCTCGCTTCGCCCGCAAACGATGTTGATCGCGGAGAACTGACATTGCGTCTGATCAGGTGCCTTGCGCCCCTCGCGCTGGGCCTCATGATGTTTGCCGCCGCGCCACCGGCAAAGGCCATCGACGCCGTCAGCGTCCGCGGTGACGCGCCTGCGATCGACCTCACCGCGGTGCTGGACCATCAGCGCAGCGACACCGACCGCATCCAGGTTTCGACCGCGCCGGGCACCGACGGCATCGTCCGCCGCATCGAGGTGCGCGCCCGCGAGGGCGGCCAGAACTGGGTGGTGTTCGCGCTCGCCAACAACACCGACGACCAGCTCGACCGCCTGATCGTCGCCCCGCACTACCGCATCGTGTCGTCAGGGCTGTTGTGGCCCGATCTCGGATTGTCCCGCATCGCGACCATCACGCCGTCGACCGGCGACCGTCCCGAACGCCAGGAAAGTGCCACCGCGGACATTTTCCGCATCACGCTCGATCCCGGCTCCGTCATCACCTTTGTCGCGGAGTTGCGCACCGACAAACTGCCGCAGCTCTATCTGTGGGAGCCCGACGCCTACAAGGACAAGGTCAACTCGTTCACGCTGTACCAGGGCATCGTGATCGGCATTTCCGGGTTGCTGGCGCTGGTGCTGACCATCCTGTTCGTGGTCAAGGGCAGCATCATGTTTCCCGCCGCCGCCGCGCTGGCGTGGGCGGTGCTGGTCTATATCGGCGTCGATTTCGGCTTCTGGGGCAAAGTGCTCGACATGTCGAACAATGCCGAGCGGGTCTGGCGCGCCGCCGGCGAAGCGATCCTGGCCGCGACGCTGTTGGTGTTCCTGTTCGCCTATCTCAATCTCAGCCGCTGGCATGTGCGTTATTCCCATATTACCGTCGGCTGGCTGGCCTTTCTCGGCTCGCTGGTGGCGCTGGCGCTGTTCGATCCCGCGGTCGCCTCCGGCATCGCGCGGATGTCGCTGGTGCTGATCGCGTTCGCCGGCTTCGCGCTGATCGTCTATCTGTCGACCCACGGTTTCGACCGCGCGGTGCTCTTGATCCCGACCTGGTTCCTGCTGGTGGTCTGGGTGATCGCGGCCGGCATGACGGTCGCAGGCTCCGTCACCAATGACATCGTCGGCCCCGCGCTGCTCGGCGGCCTCGTGCTGATCGTGATGCTGATCGGATTTACCGTCATGCAGCACGCCTTCGCGGGCGGCGGCGCCACCACCGGCGTGGTCTCCGACGTCGAGCGCCGGGCGCTGGCGCTGACCGGCTCGGGTGACCTGATCTGGGACTGGGACGTCTCCGCCGACAAGGTCTTCACCAGCCCCGAGACCGAAAGCCTGCTCGGCCTCAAACGCGGCACGCTGGAAGGCCCGGCCGCCAAATGGCTCGAGGTGCTGCATCCGCTCGACCAGGACCGCTTTCGCGCCGCGCTCGACAGCGTGCTCGACCAGCGCCGCGGCCGGCTGGTGCAGGATTTCCGGCTGCGCACCCCCGACGGTCACTTCATGTGGTTCGCGCTGAAAGCACGGCCCGTGGTCGGCTCCGACGGCGAAGTCTCACGCGTGGTCGGCACGCTGACCGACGTCACCGAGGCCAAGAACGCCGAGGAACGGCTGCTGCACGACAGCGTGCATGACAACCTCACCGGTCTGCCGAACCGCAAATTGTTCATCGACCGCCTCGGCGCGGTGGCCAATTTCGCCAAAACCATGCCGAACCTGCGGCCGACGCTGATGGTGATCGATCTCGACCGCTTCAAGCAGGTCAACGATTCCGTCGGCATCGCGGTCGGCGATTCGATCCTGCTGACGCTGGCGCGGCGGCTGACCCGGATCCTCAAACCGCAGGATACGCTGGCGCGGCTGGCCGGCGACCAGTTCGGCCTGATCCTGATGTCGGAACAGGACCCGGCCCGCATCACCGCCTTCGCCGAGACCATCCGCAAGACCATCCGCGCCCCGATCGCCTTCAACGACCGCGAGATTTTCCTCACCGCCTCGATCGGGCTCGCGCTCTCCGATCCGCAGACGCAATTGTCCGACGAGATCATCAAGGACGCCGAGCTGGCGATGTATCATTCCAAGCGCATCGGCGGCGACCGCATCGACGTCTACAAGCCGGCGATGCGCGCGCGCAAGACCGACCGGCTGACGCTGGAATCCGAACTGCGCCGCGCCATCGAGCGCGAGGAAATCACCATTCTGTACCAGCCGATCGTGCGGCTGGAGGATCGCTCGATCGCCGGCTTCGAGGCGCTGGCGCGCTGGGACCATCCGAAACTCGGGCGGATGTCGCCGGTGGAGTTCATCAGCATTGCCGAGGAAATCGGCCTGATCGTCGATCTCGGCATGTTCGTGCTGGACCAGACCGCCAAGCAGCTGGCGATCTGGCAGCGCGCGATGCGCTCGCGCGAGCCGATCTTCGCCAGCGTCAACGTCTCCTCGCGGCAATTGCTGCGCCACGATTTGATCCACGATATCCGCACCGTGCTGTCGCGCTCCTCGGTGGCGCGCGGCACGCTGAAGCTCGAACTGACGGAATCGCTGGTCATGGAGAACCCGGAACACGCCGCACAGATGCTGACCCGGATCCGCGAGCTCGGCACCGGCCTGTCGCTGGACGATTTCGGCACCGGCCATTCGTCGCTGGCCTATCTGCAGCGCTTTCCGTTCGACACCATCAAGATCGACCAGTCGTTCGTGCGCACCACCAGCCGCGGCACAAGACCGGTGATCCTGAAATCGATCATCGCGCTGGCGCACGATCTCGGCATGGACGTGGTCGCGGAAGGCGCCGAGACCGATTCGGACGCGGTCGAGCTGTACCAGCTGGGATGCGAATACGCCCAGGGTTTTGCCTTCGGCGAGCCGATGGATGCCGACGCCGCGATGCGGCTGTTGACCGAAGAACGGCTCGAGCAGGCGAGCTAGGACGCTCCGCGGGTGTCCCCACGTTCGCGGGGACGACTCGTAGTGTGGGTCACCCGCTTGAACCGCACGCTTTTCCCGTCGGCCTGCCGGGTCGCGATGTAGCCGCCGGCGAGGCAGGCCTCGCGCTGCGGCATCTTCTCCTGCGGGCTGCGCAACGTCTCCCACCACGACGCGCGCTGCGCCGCGCGCGGCAGCGCAGCATCGATGATCTCCTCGATCTGATCGAACGAGAGCACGAATTCGGGAAGCTTCTGCTTCTTCAGATAGTCACGCAGCGCGTCGTAATCGTTCACGGGCAGACTCGGTGGAGGTTCAAGCGGATTTAGCCAAGGCTCGTGTGACGGCCTCGGGCTCTTTTTCGACGACCTTTAGCAGGATGCGCGCACTGCGTTCCGGCTGGCGGCGTCCCTGCTCCCAATCGCGCACAGCCGACAACGCGAACCCGTAGGTTTGCGCAAAGCTCTCCTGCGAGAGACCAAGTCGCGTGCGGATTTTCTTGACGTTCACCCGTGCCGGAACGTGAATTCCGTAGTCGCGCTTGTTTCCCGATCCATCGAGAAAGGCGTTGGCTTCGCTGAGTCCGGCCTTGATCTTGTCGAACGCGGCTTTCGTCATTTTCGTCTCCGGTAATTTTCGATCATATCGGTGACCATCTCGAGCCAGGGCATTACGCTCGGCAGGAGAAAGGTTGGCCTTCTCGTTTTTGGCGAAAGCCGCCAGAACAAACACGGGGAGACTCTCTCCGCTGAACAGGTAGATAATTCGCGCACCGCCGCTCTTGCCGCGCGCCGAAACCGAATCTCACCTTGCGAATACCGCCGCTCCCTGGAATGACCACGCCACATGTGGGGTCGCTGGCCAAACGCTCTACGATGGCCATGCGCTCGTCCAGTGAAAACAGCCGATCCGCGGCGGCGAGATAAGACGGCGTTTCCACCACGGTCTGCATCTGAATTATTTCCTACGGCATTGCCGTAGTACCGTCAAGCTTCAAATCGGCGCTTCGACTTCAAGCCCGGAGGAACGATGCCCGAAACCGTCCCTGCCTGGGCCGCATTAGCCAGATCGCGTCAACGAAGCGTTAACTCCGTAGAGCTGCGCTGCCGATATTTAAGCCGGCGGCAACCATTCGGGCGCATGCAACCAGACTGGGAGCAAGCGATGGGACTAGGACGGCGCAAGGACGAGGCCAGCCGGCCCTGGCGGCTATCAGCAAAATTGCTGATCGTGTCGTCAGTGGCGACGGTTATCGGCTTTTCCACGATCTGTGCCAGCGTCATGATCGACATGCGCCACGGCGAGGGAGAACTGGCGCGCCAGACCCTTGAGAACCTGGCATCCGGTATCGACGCCGACATCGGCCGCAACGTCGAACTTTTCGACCTGTCGCTGCGCGCCGTCGCCAGCAACATGGTGATGCCGGAGATCGACCAGGTCAGCAAGCCGATCCGGCAGCTGATCCTGTTCGATCACGCCGCGACCGCGAAGCATTTCGGCGCCATCCAGGTGTTCGACGCCGACGGCAAGCTGACCATCGATGCTTCGACGCTGGATCCACTACCCGAAAACCGCAGCGACGAGGAGTATTTCCAGGTTCACCGCGACCGGCCTGACGCCGGCCTGTTCATCAGCCGGCCGATGCTGCATCACGGCGCCTATGCCATCGTACTCAGCCGGCGCATCA
>Ga0302324_100021949_pt1 | contig 12431 bp, 13 predicted proteins | sample Palsa_T0_1_FD_201949 | JGI IMG/M metagenome (GOLD analysis project Ga0302324, IMG submission 201949) | Peat permafrost microbial communities from Stordalen Mire near Abisko, Sweden - Palsa_T0_1 | ecosystem: Environmental > Terrestrial > Soil > Palsa > Peat permafrost | place: Sweden: Abisko...
TCGCTCCGCCCTCTTTCCGCGCGAATCTGCCGCCTATCGCAAAGCGTGTGAACTGGCGGGCGCCAGCCCTGACCAAATCACAATAGATTGCCCGGTCGCCGAACGCCTGTTCGAGCACGAGATGGTCTCAATCCCCCACGAATGCCTGCTTGGCGACGACCGCGACCTCGACGACATCATCGCCGCAACCGCCAAAGTGGCTTCCAAAGCCACCGAACTCGCCGCCGCGAAGTTGCAATGAATCCGCTCTACGCAGGCGCCGCGCGCGTGAAGCTTGATCCTCCCGTCGGCCTCGCGATGCTCGGGTACGGCAGTCGCGTCGGCCGCAGCATCGGATCGCACGACGACCTCGCGGCGCAAGCGCTCGTGCTCAGCGACGGCACCAACAAAATTGCCATCGTCGGAGTTGACCTGCTCGCGCTCGGGGTTCGCATCGCCGACGACATCCGCGAACGCGCCGCAGCAAGTACCGGCATCCCCGCCGATTCGATCCTGGTTTGCGCCACGCACACCCATTCCGCGCCCGCCTTCAACATCTTCGCGACTCCGCGCGCCGACGCAAAACCGGCCGAAGGTCGAGACCTCGAATGGAAGCGCGCGCTGCCGGCGAAGATAGCGTCCGCGATCGCTCAAGCTCACAAAAATCTCGAACCCGCAATACTCCGCGCAGCCGCTGCGCCGTTCACACTCGGAATCAATCGCCGCCTGATGCGTCCGCACCGGCAGATTCAACTCGCCGCAAATCGCGCCGGCCCTGCTGACGCCGAAGTCGCAGCATTGGGCGCATATCGTCCTGACGGCACCGCGATCGCGTTCGTAATGAACTATCCATGTCACGGCGTCGTGCTATGCGAGGACAACCTGCTCTACTCGCGCGATTGGCCGGGCTTCGCGATGGATGAAATCGAAACCGCAGCGGCCTCTTCTACTTCGCAGCGCCCAATCTCGATCTTTCTCCAGGGCGCAACCGGCAACATCGATCCGCGCAGCCGCGGCAACTTCGAAGTCGCCGAACAACACGGCCGTGCGATGGGCCGTGCCGCATTCGACGCCCTCCAGCGCGCACCTTCACTAGCCGATCCGCGGATCGCCACGCGCAGAATCCCGCTCAACCTCGCACTGAAAGACCTGAGCGCAGAACTCGCGATCGCGCGCGAATGCGCCGCTCAGACACAGGCCTCGCTCGACAATCATCGCGGCGGCGACGGCTATCAGCTGAAGCGCCTGCGCGACCATCACGCACAATCGCTAGCATCGTTGGCGGCTCTGGAAGCCCTCGAGGAGCAAAACCGCCGCGACCGTCGCGTTGACATCAGGCGTCGCGAGCTAGCCACCGCAATGTCTATCGTCACAGTCGGCAATCTCGCGCTGGTCGGCGTCCCGGGCGAGCTGTTCGTCGAGCTCGGCCTCGCGCTCAAAGCGAACCCGCACTTCGCGCAAACTTTTATCGCAGGCTACTGCAACGATCTGATTGGATATATTCCCACCCGCGCCGCCTACGCCGAAGGCGGTTACGAAGTGGACACCGCGAGAATTGCCGCCGGCAGCGGCGAGACGATCGTCGACACCGCCTTCACCGCCCTCGCCGCGATGACCCAGTAGCAGTGCGCGAGATCGAACATCAAGAGCTCTCTACGATCCGCGCGTCCGGCGTTGCGCAGATCGTCGACGTTCTTCCCTCGCATGAGTACAATGCCGCGCATATCCGCGGGGCTATTCACGTCCCACTCGGTCGCATCATGCGTGATGCGCCCGACCATCTCGATCGCACACGCCCACTCGTCGTTTATTGCCGCGACACTTTGTGAGACCTCAGTGCGCGAGCTGCGGCGCAGCTCGAACTAATCGGATTCAACGACGTCCGTCATTACTTCCGTGGCAAGGCCGACTGGATCGTCCGCGGAATGCCAACCGATCCGCCTGCCCCGCTCCCGGAGCGGATTCGCGCCCTTCCCTACTTCCTGAACAACCTGGCTTCCGGCCTTCGCTCATCCTGGATTCACTTCACAGACCGCGTGCGCGTCGCCGAATTCATGCGCGACGACCTCATCCCTCTGAGCCCCGAAGACTCCGTCCCCGCGGCCTCACCCGACTCCCTAAACCCGCGAGCCATCGTGCTGAACACAGACGGAATCCTGCTAGGGGCGATTGAGCAATCCAACTCTGCCCCGCGCGCCCTCGACGCGATCAATCCCGCCCCACAAACAATCCGCCCCGACATGACCCGCCGCCTCGCCGCAAAATTATTGGAGTCAAATCCCTATCTGCTGATAACAACCGCAAAGGGAAAATATATGGGCCGCTATGAATACTGAGGTGCAGGGGTTACCCCTGCCGAAGGAAGCGTGAAACCCACCGCGGGTTTCACCTGGATACCGTTATCTTTCGATCACCCCATCACCCGAAATATCCAGCTGATATGCCACCTCGCGCGCAAGCTCCTCGGGCCGTTCGCGATAGAACTCGACCAGCGGCGCTCCGGCGAGCGTGCTCATGACGGTGGCAGCATCAATCGGTTCGAATCCCAGCCGCGAGAAGAACTCTCGCCCGTCATTCGCGAACAAATACAAATGCCGCGCGCCGCGAGTATGCGCCGCCTTGCGCGCCGCCGCCACCAGCGCGCCGCCGATTCCGCGCCGCCGCATCGATTCATTCACGCACAGCGATCGTATCAGCGCCGCGTCGATCTTCGGCTCTACGCCAATCACCCCGACCGCCTCATCGCCCACGTATGCAACGATGTAACACGCAGCCGGCCACTCGATTCCCTCCGTCATCATTCCACCGCGTTCGAGCGTCCCGCGCACGAGCCCGAGGTCGCGCGTCTGCTCGACTACGAGCTCGCCTGCGCGATGCTTCCGAATCGCCACCTTGCACTCAGCCCGCTACTTCTTCGGCGGTGGGAATAGCTGTACCCCGGCCTCGTCCACCACCGTGATCGCCTTGACCGGACACGAACGCGCGGCCGCGACAATCACCGCATCGCCGGCGCCCGTCGCGTCAATCACTTCGGACTTGCCAGCCGCGTCGAATTGAAAAACTGCGGGTGCCGTCTCGATGCAGTCGCCGCTGCCGATGCATCGAGTCTTGTTCACTGTGATCGAAAGTTTTGCCATCGCTGCCTCCAGGCCTTCCAGGTCGTCAATGAACAATAGAATCCACGGTCGGCGCGTCGCAAGTATTGCAATTGAATCCTTGCGCCGCGCGGCTAATACTCTCCGCGATGAGCCAGATTGCAGGCACCGGCATCGACGTCATCGAAGTCGAACGCATCGAGCGCGCACTCACTCGGCCCGCGACCGGCGAGCGTTTTCGCGCCCGCGTGTTCACTCCGGGCGAGATCAAGTACTGCGAGTCGCGCGGCCTGCCCCGCTACCAGAGCTACGCCGCGCGCTTCGCCGCCAAGGAAGCGACGATGAAAGCGCTCGGCACTGGATGGAACCGCAACGTCGGCTGGAGTGAAATAGAAGTAGTGCGCGAGCGCGGCAAAGCCCCGACCATCGCGCTGTCAGGCAAGGCCGCCGCCTTCGCGCAGCGCAAACAAATCACGCGCTTTCATCTGAGCCTCACCCACACGACCGCCCAGGCAATCGCGCACGTAATCGCTGAAACCTGACACCCGCTACTTCGCTGGTGACGGCGCGGCGGCCGGGACCTTTGCGACGTACGCCGATTCAGGCTGGTTGAGTTGCCCGTAGAGAAAGTCGCTCATCGAGTACACAGCTTTGCTGTTGCTCGATGACGCGTAGTACTCGGACCGCATGCCCGCTGGCTCTCCGGGCAGCGGCGGTGCCGTCGGCTTGACGCTGATCTTCGCGAGCTTGACCGCCGCGAGCTCCTTGCCGTCCTTGCCGATCAGCGTTATCTCCACCGCCGGATCATCCAGCCCGAACGGCTGCGCACTGGGCATCGGGTCGGCGACGATCGAGGTGCCCTTGAAATCGTGAAACTGATTGAGCAGCCGCTCGACCACCGGCATGTCGCCTTCCGTCGTCGTGCCCGCGGCTGTCACGTTCCACTTTCCAAGCGGCTCGCGCGTGAGCGTAAACTCCGATCCGTTGCTTTTCATTTTCACAGTGTCGACCGCTTCAGGATCAACCTTCACGATCGTTCTGTCGCGAAAATCCAGCGCCGACTTGTCGAGGCTGGTCAACAGATACTCGGCCACGGCGTAAACCGGTGCCCGCTCTCCGCGACGCGCGTAAATTCCGCTCTTGCCCGGCTCGTTTTGCTTGAACCCGAACAGCATCGATTGTTGCTCGCCGTTCTTCAATATCACCGTCGCCGTCAGATGCGGTTTCTCGAGACCGTACTGCGCAACGTTGGCCGGCGCGTCATTAACGAAGTCGGTCGCCCGCGCATTCACCAGCGTGCTCAGCGCCATCCGCACCGCCAGGTCGTCGGCCGGTGACGGCTCAGGCTTGACGATTTTCCAGTTCTCGCCGTCGCGATCGATTTCAACCAGCTGCCCGTTGTCGCGCGTGATTATCAACTTCTGCACGTCGTCCATCTTGAACGCCATCAGGTCGCGCACACGCAATTCGTTCACCGTCTTGTTCATCCCGGACGAGAACGCGCCCTCCGTCAGCAGCACCGCCGGACCGTTGCTCAGTTGCACGTAAGCGTTGAATCCAATCGGCGTCGATTTCCCGACTTCGATCGAGGGGATCGTTTTGCTGTCAAAAGTAGTAACCGTGACGGTCGTGGTCGCCGGCTTCAGCCCGAACGGCGCGAGGTCCGTCGGCTGCCCGTCCACCGTGCGCACCAGCACGCCTTCTGCGATCGCCCGCGCGAGATTGTTCGCCTGGCTCTGGTCTGCATCGGCGCCGATTGGCTTCACGAGCCGCCACGGCCCACCCTGGTCGCGCGCGATCACGATGTCACGGTCGGCGTACTTCAGCTCGATCTTCGCGATATCGTCCGCCTTGACGTCGATCAGCCGCTGCGGCTCCTCGGTCTGCGAATAATGCCCGACAATAAAAGCGTAGCCGCCTACGATCGCCAGCAGGACCAGTGCGATGATGGTATTGCGGAGCCGCATCGAAGCCTAAGTCGCAGCGCGGTGATCCATCAATTGCGGCGTTCCCACCACACTACGATCCCGGCAATCAGCAGCATCTCCGGCAACAGCAGCACCGCGAACGCGAACACGATCGAGAACTGCGAGGTAGTCAGGCGAAACCGCGACGCCCGAATCGATCGCGGCCTAATCGAGATCGAATTTTCCTCGCCCACGAGCCAGTCCGCGCTGTTCACGAAAAAGTCGCGGTTGAAAAACGTCGTCGCGTTTTGATTGTCCGCAAAATCCGTGCTGCCGAACACCACCATCCGCGCCTCGCCGCTCTTTGCGTATCCCAGCTGCTCGAGATTTCCCTCCACCGCCATCACCACCGTGATCGGTCCTCGCGTATCCTTCGCCGTCAGCTCCGCCTTCTGCTGCCGGAACAGCGTGTCGAGATCGACCTCCGCCCACGACGTATCGCTCGTCTTCGCCACCGGCGTGACCGTCAGCCCCGCTTTCAGGGTCGCCTCCGCCGTAAGCGACCGCGCCATCGGGAACACCGTGCGCTCCTTGAAATCCTTGGTGATCGGATGCTCCTCGTAGCTCTGCACGATCGGATTCAGCCCGAGCGCCGGCCCCTCAAACAGCCGCACCACCTGGTCCACCACGATATCGTTCCCGACCACCACGCCCCAATCCGCCGCCAGCTTCACCATCGCGTCTTCGTCAATCGGATTGTCGGGCCGCTGCGGCCGGTACATCGCGATCATCCGCCCGCCTCCCTTGAGATACTCGTTCAGCGCGTCTATCTCATGCTGTCCGATCGGCTTGATCGGCCCCGCCACCACGACCAGGTTGGCGTCATCGGGCACCTTCGCCAGTTGCGCGAGCTCGAGCTTGCGCACCTCGTAGCCCTCGCCTTCCAGATCTTTCTTGATAATTCCGTAGCCCGCCTGCGAATCGGCGTCGTCCGGATCGCCCTCGCCATGCCCGTCGAGGAACTCGATCACTTTCTTGGTGCTGCTGGTCGCGCGAATGATCGCGTTGGTCAGCGACTCCTCCGTCAGGTCCGTGATGTTGGTGCCCTCGCTGCTGTCCGCGCCGCCGTATTGCAGATGCGTCGTGCCCATCACCGACACCTTGAAGCGCTCGGCCAGCTCCGGATGCTTGTCGGGATCGACCAGCTCGTAGGTCAGTTTGGGATTGTAGTACGCGTAAGTCTCGAACAGTTCGCGCGCGGCCGCGTTCTCGCCGCCTTGGAAGAAGCCGTAAAATTTCAGCGGCTGCTGCAGATTCTTCACGACGTTGATCGATTGGCTCGACAGGCTGTAAACCTTCTCGGTCGTGAGATCGATCCGCGTATGATGCAGCGACGAAATATAGTTGACCGCGATCAACAGCCCGATGAACGCAATCGAGTAAACCGCCGCGTTGGCGCCGTAGCGCGCCGATCGCCCGGTCGTAATCGTGGCCAGCTCGGATCGGCTCGACGTGATCCACAGCACGATCGCGAACACGCCGCCAACCAGGTTGACCCACACGAACAGCCGAAAGCCGCTCGAAATAAAGTAGTCGACCAGCCCGAACGCCAGCAGAACCAGGCCGAGTATTCCGTAAAGCGCCGCCGATCTCCGCATCCGCCCCTCTACCTTATCGCCAGCGCGCCGACTCGACCGATCGTTGGGTCAGGAACAACGCGACGAAGATGAGACTCACGAAGTACACGATGTCGCGCGTGTCGATAATCCCGGTGACCATCTGCGCGAAATGATCCGGCAGCGACAGGTAGCGCAGCAGGTCCGAAAATGACGACCCGCCCGCCTGCGCCGGCCACGATATGATGAACAGCAACAGCAGCAGGCCGAAACAGCTGATCGCCGCGATTATCTGGTTCTGCGTGAGCGAGCTGGTGAACAAGCCGATCGATACGAAGCAGATCGCCAGGAACGCCAGCCCCAGGTAACCCGCAAACATCACGCCGACTTCCGGATTGCCGAACGCCACGAGGATCAGCGGGAACATCCCCGCCAGCCCGATCATGATCAGCATGAACGCCGACGCCGCGATAAACTTCCCCGCGACTATTTCGCCCGTACGAATCGGCGCCGTCAGCAGCAGCTCGTAAGTGCCGGTGCGCTTCTCCTCCGCAAAACTGCGCATCGTGATCGCCGGCACGAGGATCACCAGCACGATCGCCAGGTTATGCAGCATCGGCTCGATCACGCGCTCGTTCAGATTCAGCCGCTGCAGCACTTCAGGATTCTGCATCGCCGAATACGCCGTCAGCGTCACTTCGAAGTAACGCAGCAGCGCGAAGAAAAAGAATCCCCCCAGCAGCAGGAACACCGTCATCACGACGTACGCCACCGGCTGCAGGAAGTAGCCCGCGAGCTCCTTGCCCGCGATTGTCAGCGAATTTTTCATTCCAGCGCAGCGGGCGCCTAAGTATGCCCCGCGCCAACCTCCTCCAGCGTTTCCTCGGCCGTCGCGCCGTCCTCATGGCGCTCCTTGGTTATTGCGTTCAGGAAAATATCTTCGAGCGAGGTCCCCGCCGGCAGCGCCTTCAGGTATTCCTGCAGCACCACCCGCCCGTCCGCGATGATCACCACCTTGTCGCAGATCTGCGAAACCTCGGGCAGGATATGCGTTGACAGCACCACCGTCCGGTTCCCCGCAAGATGGTGTATCAGGCCGCGAATTTCATGTATCTGCCGCGGGTCCAGACCGATGGTCGGCTCGTCGAGCACCAGCACCGGCGGATCGTGAATCAACGCCTGCGCCAGCCCGACGCGCTGTCGATAGCCCTTCGACAACTGTCCGCATATCCGATGCGACATGTCGCTCAGCCCGCAAACTTCCAGCACATGCTCGAGCGCCCCATCGAGCTTCGCCCGCGGAACTCCCCGCAGCTTGGCGACGAATCGCAGGTAAGCCTCGACCCGCATATCCGGATACAGCGGCGGATTCTCCGGCAGGTAGCCTATCTTGCGGCGCGCCTCGAGCGATTGCGAAAAAATATCCAGCCCGTCGATCAGCACCGTCCCCGCGGTCGCGGGCATATAACCCGTGATAATCCGCATCGTCGTGGTCTTGCCCGCGCCGTTCGGCCCCAGAAAACCCAGGATCGAACCGCTCTCGGCCTTGAACGATACGTCTTTTACCGCGACAAAATTGCCGTAGGCTTTAGTTAGATTTTTAACCTCAATCATTCAGGTCGTCCGATTCCAGTGCCACCAGGATGACATGACAGCCCTTTCGCTCAGCTCTTTACAATTGACGAAGAGACCCTCACGGCAATTCGATCAACCACAAGGCAACCGACTAATTAAACACACCGCACCATACTGTCAATACGACGATCCGCGAACCCACAAAATTTTTTGACGCTGATTCCCTCCTCCCAAATGGGAGGAGGCTCAGGGTGGAGGACCAAGTGTGGCCCGATTGTCCGTCGGCCCGCGTCTTCTCAGTGGCGCGGGCCGCCGTGCCCGCGATCCGCCGCGCTGGCGCTTTTGCTTTCATGCTTTCGCTTTGCGAACCGTATCGGATACTTTCGACCTATGCCCGCTGAACGCAACCAACTGATCCTCGTCGATGGCTCCGGCTACATCTTCCGCGCCTTCCACGCCCTGCCCCCCATGAACACCTCGCACGGCATGCCGACGCAAGCGATTTACGGTTTCATCCGGATGCTCCTGAAGCTCCTCAAAGACGTGCGCCCCTCTCACATCGCCATCGTCTTCGACTCGCCCAAGCGAACTTTCCGCGACGACCTCTTCGCGGACTACAAGGCCAATCGCTCCGAGGCGCCGAGCGATCTGATCGTCCAGATTCCATACATCCATCGCGCCGTCGATGCGTTCCGCATCAAATCCCTCATGGTCGAAGGCTTCGAGGCCGACGACGTCATCGGCACGCTCGCCAAACGCGCCGCCAAACAGGATTTCGCCGTCACTCTCATCACCGCCGACAAGGACTTCATGCAACTGGTCGGCCCGCACGTCGCGCTGTGGGATACCATGCGCGACAAGCGCGTCGGCCCGCGCGAGGTGCGCGATCGCTTCGGCGTCGAGCCGGCCGCGCTCGTCGAAATCCAGGCGCTCACCGGCGATTCGATCGACAACATCAAGGGCGTGCCCGGTGTCGGCGAAAAGACCGCCGCGGCGCTGGTTCAAAAATTCGGCAGCGTGAAGGGAATCTACGAGAACATCGATCATATCGAAGAGTCCGGAATTCGCGGCGCGAAAAAAGTCGCCGGCCTGCTCGCCGAACACCGCGCAGCCGTCGATCTCGCGCGGCAACTCGTGCGCATCGAAACCGAGGTGCCGCTGAAAGTCGATCACGCCGAGTTCGCATGGAAGGGTGTCGACGAACGCGCGGCCGCTGATCTGATGCGCGAGCTCGAGTTCCACTCGATCATCCGCGAGATTTCGCCGTCGCAGGCCGACCTTCCCGCCCTCGAGTCCACCGCGAAGCCCGCCGCCACCGTCAGCGGATCAGATCTCACCGAGGCGCTGAAGACTCTCGCCGCCGCACCGCGCATCGCCGTCGACCTCTCAACCAGCGAGACCGGCGACGTATCGCTGCAACTCGCGAGCGCCGATCAAACCATCGTCGTCGAGCCGACCGGGATTGCGCTCGCATCGCCGTTGCTCGGCACCGACCGCCCGCCGAAGTCATGCCACGATCTGAAAAATCAGCTCGAAGCATTCGCCCGCCACGGCATCGCTCTGGCCGGCGTCGATTTCGACACGATGCTCGCCGGCTTCCTGATAAATTCCGGACAGGGCGAGCCTTCTCTCACCGATCTCTATCACGAGTACCTCGCTCCGCTCGGCGCCAGCAGTCCCCCGGGCACCAACGCCGGCCTCATCAGCAATCTTCGCGAAGCGCTGACGAAGCGTCTGGAAGCCGACGCGCTCACCTCGATGTACAACGAAATCGAAATGCCCATCGCGTCCATCCTTGCCGAGATGGAAACTGCCGGCATCGGCATCGACGGCGACGCGCTGAAAGTCATCTCAAAGGAATTTGCCGAGCAGATGTCCCGCCTCGAGCGCGAGTGCTACGACTCTGCCGGCCGCGAGTTCAATCTCAACTCGCCCATCCAGTTGCGCGACGTCCTCTTCACCCATCTCAAGCTCTCCGCCAAGGGCCTGAAAAAAACCAAGAGCGGTTTCTCCACCGACGCCGATACCCTCGACAAGCTCGCTGCCGTCCATCCGATGCCGCGCAAGCTGCTCGAATACCGCACCATCTCGAAATTGAAATCCACTTACGCCGACGCGCTCTCCGAAGTCATTCGCTCGGGCACCGGCCGTATCCACACCACCTGGCATCAGGCGCTCGTGCCGACCGGACGCATCAGCTCCAGCGATCCCAATCTGCAGAATATCCCCACCCGCAGCGTCGAGGGCCGCCGCATTCGCCGCGCATTCGTGCCCAAGCCTGGATTCGTCTTCGTGTCGGCCGACTACTCGCAGATCGATCTCCGCGTGATGGCTCATCTGTCGGGCGACAAGACTCTGGTCGAGGCGTTCAACACCGGCCAGGACATCCACGTCCGCACCGCAACCGAGGTGCTCGGCGTCACCGCCGACAAGCTCACGTCGGAGTCGCGCCGGCTGGCCAAGGTGATAAACTTCGGGATTATCTACGGGATGGGTCCGCAGCGGCTGGCCGGCGAGCTCGGCATTCCGCTGTCCGAGGCCTCGGACTATATCAAGCGCTACTTCGAGCGCCTGCCCGGCGTGCGCGCATGGCTCGACGAGACCGTGCGCATCGCGCGCCACACCGGCTACGTAACGACGATGTACGGGCGGCGGCGCTACCTGCCCGAGCTCAACGCGAATCCGGGCGGAGCGCGGGCGCAGGCCGAGCGAATTGCCATCAACACCCCCATCCAGGGCACGGCGGCAGACCTGATAAAACTCGCTATGATACGGCTGGACCGGGCGCTTCGTGAGCGCGGGCTCGCCGCCCGGATGATTTTGCAGGTGCATGACGAATTGCTGCTGGAAGCGCCAAAAGACGAATGGCAGGAAGCCGCAAAGCTGGCAAAACGCGAAATGGAAGGCGTCGCCGAACTCAAAATTCCGCTCAAGGTGGACTTGAAATCCGGCCCAAATTGGGCCGAGATGGCCGGCGCCGCATGAAAACTTCGCTGAATTTACTCGCCCGCCCCTGCGTCTACTCAAGTTGAGAACACCAGGCCGCCAGGACGGTGATGAAGCCGAACTTATCGAACGCTCACGCAAGGGCGATTCGGCTGCCTTCGGCGTGCTGGTCGAACGATACCAGCGCCGCGTCGTCGGCGTCGCCCTCGCGGTGGTGCACAATCAGGATGATGCAATCGAACTGGCGCAAGAGACCTTTGTTCGCGCCTATGAAAACCTTTCGAAATTCGAATCGCGCTCGAGCTTCTCAACCTGGCTCTATCGCATCGCCGCCAACCTCGCGATCGATTTCTGGCGCCGCGAGGGACGCCATGTCGTCCTCCACGGCGAAGATGCGGAAAACGAAATCAGCAAGTTGCCGACCGCCACGGGAGACTCATTCAAGGAAGTCAGCCGCAGTGAACTCTCAGCGCGACTAAAGCAAGCGCTGGAGGAGTTGACGCCGGAACATCGCGCAGTGATACTTCTACGCGAAGTTGAAGGGATGTCCTACGACGAGATCAGTGAAGTCTTGCAGTGCCCCAGAGGAACGGTCATGAGCAGGTTGCATTATGCCCGCACTCACCTGCGTACCATCCTGAAGGACGTGGCCGGGAGCTGAACGATTTTTTATGGCTGAATGCGCTGAAATAAGCATGATGCTCGGTGCGTTCGAGGACTCCGAACTCGAACCCAACGAGATGCAGGAAGTCGCGTACCACCTCGCGCGATGCGACTCATGCACCGGCGTCCTCGCCGACTATTCGACGCTCGGACGTGACCTCAGGTCGATTACCGCCGAGCCGTCGCTCGCTGGATTTTCAAGCGCGGTAATCGCCCGCGTCGATCGCCTGCCGATGCCGATATTCACGCGAATCGCACGCGCCCTGCGCCGCCAGCTTGATTCCGTCGGCGCCGGTCTCGCATGGGGCAGCGCCGCAGTCGCGATGGCCGTCGTGACGATAATCCTGATGACCCCCTACGCCGAGAAGTTCGCCAATCACAGCGCGCCGCCGACCTTACTCGCCAAGGCCGAGCCCAACTCGCCCTCTGACGCGACGACCAGCGAGCCGACGATGGCGGATAACGACTCTCACGCAGACATTTCGCGGCTCGAATCGGAGAATCGATCAGTCGCAGTGTGGAGCGAGCCGCGCAGGGACACTACCGTCATCTGGTTGCCGGATCAGCCCTAGACAGGCCATGACGCTGCGTCCCGGTAGCCTCACCTTTCTCATCATCGCGATCACCGCTTTTGGAGCGCCGGATCTCGT
>Ga0302324_100021952_pt1 | contig 12430 bp, 10 predicted proteins | sample Palsa_T0_1_FD_201949 | JGI IMG/M metagenome (GOLD analysis project Ga0302324, IMG submission 201949) | Peat permafrost microbial communities from Stordalen Mire near Abisko, Sweden - Palsa_T0_1 | ecosystem: Environmental > Terrestrial > Soil > Palsa > Peat permafrost | place: Sweden: Abisko...
GCCAGCGCACGGTCGCGGTCAGCCGCGCGTCGTGGGTGACGTCGGGATCGTCGCCTGCGTCCTTCACCACGACCGCCTCGGCTTGGCTTTCTGTCAGGGTGCAGGCGTCAACGGGGAAGCGGACCCGGCGGCCGGACGGCAGACCGATCTCGACGCTCTGCTGGATTTCCCCGCTGGCCAGCGTGGTCACCGCGGCCTTCGCCGCGGCCGCCGCGCAGGTCCCGGTCGTCCAGCCGGTACGCAGCGCCTGTTTCCTGACCTTCGCCGTGCGGGGCAGGTCAGGCTCGATCAGCTCGGGCTCGGGGGTCATGGGCCGTCCGCCGGGGTTGGTCTGGATGCGGCGCGGAGCTGTTTCCTGGCCTGGCGATCCGCTTTGCGGTACCCGTGAAAGTGCCCCGGATGGTACAGGTGAGAGCGACTGCCCTCGGCGGCTAGGCCCGGGCCGACCAGGACCAGCGTGTGCTTCCAGAGCTTGCGTTCCTTGATGCTGGCGGCCAGATCGGCGAGCGCGCACCGTACGATCAGCTCATCCGGCCAGGTCACCTGGAAGGCGATGACGCACGGGGTGTCCGGCGGGTAGCCGCCGGCCAGCAGTTCGTCCTGCAGCTGGGCCGAGCGCGCAGCCGACAGGAACAGCGCCATCGTGGTGCCATGCCGGGCGAACTCGGCGACTTGCTCGCCCGGCGGCATCGGGGTCTTGCCGCCGCCGAGCCTGGTCAAGATCACGGACTGGGCGACTTCCGGGATCGTCAGCTCGCGCCCGATCCGCGCGGCCACGGCGGTGAAGCTAGACACGCCGGGGACGATCTCGGTGTCCAGGTTCAGCGCCGCGCACTGCTCGAGTTGCTCCTGGATGGCACCCCACAGCGAGGGATCACCAGAGTGGACGCGGGCCACGTTTAGTGCTTCCCGGGCGGCCCGCTCGTAGTAGGGCAGGACGCCCTCCATCGGTAGCTGGGCGGAGTCCACGATCTCGGCGTTTTTTGGTGCGTGGGTCAGCACGTCCGGGTGCACCAGGCTCGAGGCCCAGATCACCACGTCGGCCGCGGCGATGACTTTCGCGCCCCGCAGGGTCAGCAGGTCCGGGGCACCGGGGCCGGCACCCACGAACGACACCCGGCCCCGGGCGGGCTCCGCCGGACCGCTCGCCTCCGCCGGACCGCTCGCCTCCGCCGGACCCATGGCCTCCGCCGGCCCGATGGAACATCGGGCCGCATAGGACCGGCCCGATGGTCCATCGGTCCGGCGTGTTTCCGGGGCGGACTGGTCTCGGGCCAGGGAGGAGCCGCGGCTGGGGCGGCGTACGGGGATGATAAGGGTGGACAAATACGGAATATCGGGAATGTTCCTTGGCTCGGGGGTGGGGGCGGGCTTGGGGGTGGAGGGCGACGGGGCGGTCAGGAACTCGGCGGCGGGGGCGATGATCTCGCCGGGGAGGCCCAGACGGGCGCCGATCACGGCGTCCTCCAGGCGGCCGGCGTGGTGCAGGCGATCCCGCAGGGTCTGCGCGGCGGGGCTGGCCGCGGCGCCTACCTTGTAGCCGACGACGGTTGCGCCGCTGGCCAGCGCCGCATCCAGCGCGCCGGCGCCGCCGTTGAGGGGGACGAGCGTGACCGGTTCGGTGCCCTCGGCCAGCGAGATGCCGGCCCGGGACGCCAAGTCTTGCATGGCCGTAATGCCGGCCATGGTCTGCACGTCCACGCCGGGAACCAGATCGCGGACCGTCTGCGCCAGGTAGCTGAACGTGGAGTAAAGGTTGGGGTCACCCAGGGTCCCGAACGCGACCGTGCTGGCGCCGCCAGCAAACTCCGCGGCCACCGCGGTGGCGGCCGCTCGCCACGCGGCCGCGCGCCGAGGCGTGACGCCGCCAGTGTCGTTCAGCGCGAACTCCAGGCGCTTGATCTTGTCCGCATCGACGTAGCCGCGGATGATCGTCTCGGCCCGGCCGGGTTCGGGGATCGGCCGGCCCGCTGGGGCCTTTGGGTCCGAGCCGGCCAGCACCGGCACCAGCACCACGTCGGCCTCGCGCAGCACGCGGACGGCCTTGACCGTGACGAGCTCTGGATCGCCCGGCCCGACACCCACCCCGATCAGCCGCTTCATCGCACCGACTCCCCTGCGGAGCCAGAGCGGGCGGCCGCGCAGGCGGCGGCGAACCTGGACGCCGCGGCCGGGTAACCCGCCCAGTGCATGTGCAGGTAGGAGGCGACACCAGCGGCCGCGACGTGACCTTCGAGCTCACCTGAGCTGAACCGCCAGGCGGCCCGGGCGCCGCTGGGCGGGGCGGTCGCGGTGCGGTGGAACTCGTGGCCGCGCACCCGCTCCCCGGTCCGGGCCAGAACCGAATCGGTGATGGCCGTGGCGTTGCGGTAGCCTAGCGTCAGCTTCGGGGTCATGGTGGCATGCACATCCAAGACGCCGCACATGGGCAGCCCGTCCAGGGTTCGCCCCAGGTAGAGCAGGCCCGCGCATTCGGCGGCGACCGGCGCGCCCCGGCGGGCGAGCGCGGCCACCTGGCCGCGCAGCCGCTCGTTGGCGGAGAGCTCGGCCGCGTGCATCTCGGGGAATCCCCCGCCGAGGATCAGCCCGCTCGTCCCTTCAGGCAGGCTCTCGTCGTGCAGCGGATCGAACCAGGCCACCCGCGACCCGGCCGCCTCAAGCAGCTCGCCTTGCTCGGTGTACCCGAAGGTAAAGGCCGCCCCGCCCGCGACCGCGACGAGCGGGCCGGGCCCGGCAGGTGCGGGGACGTCGCCCGGGACAGCCAGCGCCACCGCAGGCTCCCACGCCGGCCCGGGCAGGTCGGCGGCACTGCGGGCCAGGGCCAGCAGGGCGTCGAGGTCGCAGGAAGCGGCGGTCAGCTCCCCCAGCCGGCTGATCGCCTGGCCGGCCACCGCCGCGCGCTCCGCGGCGGGAATCAGGCCGAGGTGCCGGGACGGCGTGACGATGCCGTCGGTCCGCCTGATCGCACCGTAGACGGCGATGCCGGAGGCGGCGAGGGCCTCCCGCAGCAGCCGTTCATGCCGGTCCGAAGCGACCCGGTTCAAGATCACGCCGTGGACCGGGGTGCGCGGGTCGAAGGCGGCGAAGCCGGTCACCAGCGCGGCCACCGACCGTCCGGCCCGCGCCGCGTCGACCACCAGCACCACCGGGGCGCCGAGCAGCCGGGCCACGTGCGCGGTGGAGCCGAAGTTAGGGTCTGTATCTTCTCGGGGGGATGGGTCCCCCCCAAGGGGGGTCTGGTGGGATGGGTCCCCCCAGGAGCGGGGGGTTCCGGGGGGTCGTCCCCCTGGGGCCCAGGTTTCACTCGCGACGCCGTCGAACAGGCCCATGACGCCTTCGATGACGGCGACCTGGGCGCCGGCGGAGCCGTGCCGGAACATCGGCGCGATCAGGTCCTCGCCGCATAGGAACGGATCAAGGTTCCTCGGTGGCCTGCCGGTGGCCAGCGCGTGGTAGCCGGGGTCGATGTAGTCCGGGCCGACCTTGTGCCCGGAGACCGCCAGCCCGCGCCCGCGCATCGCCGCCATCAGCCCGCAGGCCACGGTGGTCTTGCCGCAGCCGGACGCGGGGGCGGCGATGACCAGGCGGGCGATGGCTACCATTCGATGCCCTTCTGCCCTTTCTGGCCGGCGTCCATCGGGTGCTTGACCTTTGTCATCTCCGTCACCAAGTCGGCGCAGCCGATCAGCCTGGCGTCCGCGTCCCGGCCGGTGATCACGACGTGCTGGTCGCCCGGCCGGGCGGCGAGCACCTTGACGACCTCCTCGACGTCCACCCAGCCCCACGTCATCGGGTAAGTGAATTCGTCCAGCACGTACAGGCGGTAGGTCTGCGCGGCAAGGTCCCGGCTGATCTGGGCCCACCCCTCGGCGGCGAGAGCGGCCTGACTGTCGATGTCGCGCTGGATCCAGGACCAGCCCTCGCCCATCTTGTGCCAGCTGACCGTCCCGCCCTGGCCGGTCTCGCCCAGGAGCCGGAGCGCGCGTTCCTCGCCAACGCGCCACTTCGCCGACTTGACGAACTGGAACACTCCTACCGGCCATCCCTGGTTCCAGGCGCGCAGCGCCAGGCCGAACGCGGCGGTGGACTTCCCCTTACCCGGGCCGGTGTGCACGATGACCAGCGGCCGGTTCCGCCGCTGCCGCGTGGTCAGGCCGTCATCGGGAATCTGGGACGGAGTTCCCTGCGGCATCAGGCGACCCTCCCGCCCGTCAGCTGACGGGCGCCCGTCAGCTGACGGGCCACCGTGGCCAGCGCTGACCCCGAAGACCCGGCGTCAAGCTCGTCGAGGCGGAACAGACTGCCGCCGAGCACGACCGCGAGCCGTTCGGCCAGGCCGAGCCGGAGGACTGATGCCTCGCAATCCACCACCACGCTGGCCACGCCGGCCAGCATGGCCGCGGCCCGCCTCAGGTCGGCGTCACTGCCGCTGGTAGCCCGGCCGTCGGTGACGACGACGAGCAACGGGCGGCGGCGGGGATCCCGGAGGCGCTCCGCCGCCAGGACGCGGGCAGCCTTGGCCAGGCCAGCCGCGAGCGGGGTCCGGCCGCCGGTCGGCAGGCTGGCCAGACGGCGTGCCGCCGCCTCCACCGAGGAGGTAGGAGGAAGCGCCAGTTCGGCTCCGGTGCCGCGGAACGTGACCAGCCCTACCTTGTCCCGGCGCTGGTAGGCATCCAGGAGGAGAGAAAGGACCGCGCCCTTGACCGCGCGCATGCGCTGCCGGGCCGCCATCGACCCGCTGGCGTCCACGGCGAAAAGCACCAGGTTTCCCTCCTTACCCTCGCGTACCGCCTGGCGCAGGTCAGCGGGGGTCAGGCGCACCCGCCGCCCGGCCGCGGGCCGGCCGACGGGGGTGACGCCGGAGGCCGGGGTAAGGGCGGGGGCGTGCGGGACCCGCAGGGCGGCGGCGCGGATGGTGGCGGGAAGATGCAGGGCAAAGGGACGGTCCCGCGGGATGCGAGCTTCGACGGTGCGGCCGAACGGGCCGCGGGTGGCGGAACGCCGACCGGGGGCGCCCTCGCCGGTGCCTGGCACGGTCAGCAGGCGGGCGCGGAACGGCGCCGCGGGTGCGACCGGCGGGCTCGCCGGGGCCGGGGCGGAGGAGGGGGCCGGGGCGGAGGAGGACGGATCCGCGCTGGTGTCGCCGGAGTCGTCCGGGCCATGGGAGCTACCGGGACCGTCGGGGCGGCCGGGGCCGTGCGGGTCGGGGTCGTCGTCCGGGTCCTGCGGGCCTTCCGGCTGGCCAGAGTCCCCCTCCGGCTGGCCAGAGTCCTGAGACGCCTCTCGCAGGGCTTCGTCCAGGGCTTGGGAGTCCAGGCCGGGGGCGTCGAACGGGTCGCGGCGGCGCCGGTGCGGCAGCGCGAGCCGGGCCGCCGTCCTGATGTCCTCCTCGGTCACCAGGTCCCGGCCGTACCAGGCGGCCAGGGCGATCGCGGTCCGGGCGGTAACCAAGTCGGCGCGCATGCCGTCCACCCCGAACGCACCGCAGACAGCGCAGATCTGGTGCAGCGCGGCGTCGGACAGCTCAACCTGGGGCAGCCGGGCCCGGGCCACGGCCACCTGCCCGGCGAGCGCGGCGGTGTCGGCGGCGAAGCGGTCCGCGAATCCGGCCGGGTCGGCCTCGAACGCGAGTCTGCGACGGACCACCTCGGCCCGCTCGGCGGGATCATGGCTCGCCGTGACCTGGACGGTCAGCCCGAACCGGTCGAGAAGCTGCGGGCGCAGCTCGCCTTCTTCCGGGTTCATGGTGCCGACCAGGAGGAAACGCGAGGCGTGCCGGACCGAGACGCCTTCGCGTTCGACGTAGTTGACGCCCAACGCGGCGGCGTCGAGCAGCAGGTCCACCAGGTGGTCGTGGAGCAGGTTGACCTCGTCGACGTACAGGACGCCGCGGTGGGCCGCGGCCAGCAGGCCGGGCGAGAAGGCGGTGGTGCCCGCGGTCAGCACGCGCTCGATGTCGAGTGAGCCGGTCAGCCGGTCTTCGGTCGCCCCGACCGGCAGTTCGGCCAGCGTGACGTGACGGAGCTCGGCGGGCGCGGCGGGGGCGTTGGGTTGCGGGAGATGGGGTCCAGCCGGGCACGAGGGGTCGGGCGCGGCGGGATCGCAGGAGTACGGGCAGCCGGGGATCACCGGTACCGGCGGCAGCAGCGCGGCCAGCCCGCGGACCATGGTCGACTTGGCGGTGCCCTTCTCGCCCCGGACGAGGACACCGCCGATGGCCGGTGACACCGCGTTGAGCAGCAGCGCCAGCTTCAGGTCCGCCATCCCCACGATGCCGGTGAACGGATAAATCCTGTCCCCGGTCGTCGTCATAAAAGCCAGTCCTTCCCGGGTTCCTCGCCCGAAGTCCGGAACAAACGGCAGCCGGAGTCTCTGGCTCCCGGATGTGACGACCACCTGCGCAGCGGTCACTCCCGGTTACAGTTGCGGGACAGCCCCGGGCTCGCACCGGCGTTCCTCCGCGTCGCTACCTGAACAAAGCATGGCACACCAGCCCGGCACCACGACGGCCGGCGCGAATTAAGGACCAATCCGTTTACCACGGGTACACATCCGTTTACCACGGGTACACTGACCCGGTCGGGCCTGCGGACCAGCCGTTGCCAGCCATTCATCAGCAAACTCTCAGCTCAGCCAGGTAGCGTGAGCAAACGGCAAACCGGTAGAACCGAATGGCGATTTAAGCCGTCCGCGAGCAGGCGGACACAATGTGCCGAAATAACCAAGACGTGGCGCATTACAACATGGCCTGACATGTAAACGACTTGTGACACATATTTCTAGATGCCGAACGGAGCACGCATGCCGAATCATTCCCGCGTTCTGGTGACCGGCGGCGCCGGCTTCATCGGCCGCCGGGTGGTCCGCGCTCTGCTGGCCGCCGGACACGAGGTTACCGTGGCCGACCTGCGGGCATTCCCCGACTCGGCGGTGCGCTCGGTGGTCGGGGACCTGTGTGACCCCGACGGGCCTGCGCGGGCCGTCCGCCCGGGCACACAGGTGATCATCCACCTGGCCGCCGTCACCTCGGTGCTGGCCACGGTGGCCGATCCGGTCAGCACTCACCGCCTCAACGTGGACGCGACGGCCCGGCTGCTCGAGCTGGCCCGGGAGAACGAAGTCGGGACATTCCTGTTCGCATCGACGAACGCGGTCGTCGGCGGCGGCAGCGACGTCGGTGAGGTCATCACGGAGCGGGCCGTGCTCCGCCCGCTCACCCCGTACGGCGCCACCAAGGCAGCGGCCGAGATGCTGATCGGCAGCTACGCCAACTGCTACGGCATGACTGGCGTGTCGCTGCGCTTCTCCAATGTCTACGGGCCCGGGATGGCCGAGAAGGACAGCTTCATCCCGCGGCTGATGCGCGCGGCGCGCGACGGTGCAGTCGTGCAGGTCCGCGGCGACGGGACGATGCTGCGCGATGTGGTGCACGTGGACGACATCGTCCAGGGCATCTTCGCGGCCTGGCAGAGCGGGCACAGCGGTCCGCTGATCCTCGGCGCTGGCCATTCCGTGTCCGTGAACGACATGGTGGCCACGGCCCGCCGGGTCACCGGCGCGGCCATCCCCGCCGAGAACGTGCCGGTCGAAAAGGGCGAGATGGCCGCCATCGTGATCGACATCTCCGCGGCGAAGGCGCTCGGCTACCAGCCCGGCTACGATCTGCAAGCCGGCCTGGCCACGGTCTGGCCCGAGTTCGACCCGGCCCACCCGCAGGACGCCAGGATCGGCGCGGGCGAGGTGACGCGGGCATGATGTACCGCAACCCGGAGGACGAAGTGGTCGACGACGCCGCCCTTAAGGCGTTCGTGGACGGCTACGGCAACCGGGCCACGCAGCTGGCCCCGGTCGCGATCGTGATCGCCGCCTACAACGAGGAAGGCGCCATCGGCCCGGTCATCGAGGCCCTGCCCGGCGAGGTCTGCGGGCTGGCCACGGTGCCGATCGTGGTCGCCGACGGCTGTGCCGACGGCACCGCGGCGGAGGCGCAGGCGGCCGGCGCCATGGTCTGCGACGTGCCGGTCAACCGCGGCCAGGGGGCCGCGCTGCGGCTCGGCTACCGGCTGGCCCGCGAGGGCGGCGCCGGCTACATCGTGACCACCGACGCGGACGGCCAGTACAATCCGGCCGAGATCGAGCGGGTGCTTGCGCCGGTCGTGGCCGGCGAGGCGGACTTCGTCACGGGTTCCCGACGGCTCGGCAGCCAGGAGACCAAGGACGTGATCCGGCGGGCCGGCGTCCGGTTCTTTGCCGGCACGATCAGCATGCTGACCGGGCAGAAGATCAGCGACACCACCTTCGGGCTGCGGGCCATGCGCGCCGAGGTGACCGGCACCGTCCAGCTGGAACAGCCGCAGTACCAGGCGTCCGAGCTGCTGATCGGGGTCATCACCCACGGCTACAAGATGGCCGAGGTGCCCGCGACCATCCAACGGCGGCGGGTGGGTGCGAGCAAGAAGGGCCAGAATCCGCTCTACCAGCTGCACATTCCGGGCGTGAACAACTTCTTCTACGGGCTGCGCTTCGCGCGGGTCGCCTACGGCACCTGGTGGCGCGAGCGTCAGCGCCCGGGATCCGCTGGGCCGATCTTGTCGGAGTCCGAGACCGAGCGCATCGGCCCGGTCGAGTCCGCGGCCCGGGCGAACGGCTCGGGCCCGGGGTCGGTCGAGACGAGCGCCTGCTCGGCGGGGCCGGCCTGGCCCGCGGATCCGGCGAAGAGGACGTAGTGGAAGAACAGGAACCGCAGCACGAACGTGCCGAGGTTGGCCACACCGGCTACCGCGTCGATGTAGAGCACGCGCTCGGCGCCACGCAGGTGCAGCCAGCCCGAGGAGTGGTAGCCGAACTTGGTGGCCAGTGTCAGGACGACGATGACCATCGCCGAGACGATCCAGAACGGCAGGGTCTCCCGCAGCAGGTTCGGACGGCCCTTCCGCTTCCACGCCCAGCGGCTGAGCACGTAGCTCACCACGGCACCGGAGAACCAGGCGATCAAGGTAGCCCAGGTAGCGGTCAGCTGCAGCGGCCCGGCGCAGATGGAGAGCACCACCTCGGTCGTGACGAACGCGGCGATGGCCGCGACCGCGAAGCGGCCGAAGCGGATGCCGAGCTTGCTGCGGGCCTTGCTGGCCAGGGAGCTGCCGAGCCGGTTGGTGACCAGAGCCATGAATGTCCTATGTGGGCGAGCCGACCTATGAAAGAACAAACGGTTAGGTATGAGGTGCGGAAACCGCAGGCCGGTTACGCTACCCCGGCGAAGCCGCACCATGCGACCTGGCGCGGAGGGTGATTCAGCATCCGCACTCAGAGCACGTTACCGCCCCGTGCGGCACCCCGCACAACGGCAGGAGTAGTCAAACCCATCTGACCGACGGAAACGGTAGGAGCCGGAGCATGAGAATCTTGGTGTTGGGCGGGGACGGATACCTCGGGTGGCCCACGGCGCTGCACCTGTCGCAGGCGGGCCATGAGGTGGCCGTCGCCGACAATTTCGTCCGCAGACACTATGACAACGAACTCGGGGTCGAATCGCTGGTCCCGATCGAGCCGCTGCAGACGCGGATCGCGGTCTGGCAGGAGCTGACCGGCAAGAAGATCGGGATGTACGTCGGCGACCTGACCGACGCAATCTTCACGTACCACATCATCCGGGACTTCGAGCCGGAAGCCGTGGTCCACTTCGCCGAGCAGCGGGCCGCGCCGTACTCGATGATCGACCGGGCGCACGCGGTGTACACCCAGCAGAACAACGTCGTCGGCAACCTGAACCTGCTGTTCGCGATCGCCGAGACCAACCCGGACATCCACCTGGTCAAGCTGGGCACGATGGGCGAATACGGCACGCCGAACATCGACATCGAAGAGGGCTGGCTGGAGCTGGAGCACAACGGCCGGACCGACCGGGTGCTGTTCCCCAAGCGGCCGGGCTCGTTCTACCACCTGTCCAAGGTGCACGACAGCCACAACATCGAGTTCGCCTGCCGGATCTGGGACCTGCGGGCCACCGACCTGAACCAGGGCGTGGTCTACGGCCAGTCCACGCCGGAGACGGCGCAGGACGAGCGGCTGGCGACCCGGTTCGACTACGACGCGGTGTTCGGCACCGTGCTGAACCGGTTCACCATCCAGGCGGTCATCGGGCACCCGCTCACGGTGTACGGCGAGGGCGGCCAGACTCGCGGCCTCATCGACATTCGGGACACCGTCCGGTGCATCGAGCTGGCGTGCGAGAACCCGGCCCACCGCGGTGAGTTCCGGGTGTTCAACCAGATGACCGAGTCGATGTCGGTGGCCCAGATCGCCGAGACGGTCAAGGCGGCCAGCCCCGAGGACGTCACGATCGAGCACCTGGACAACCCCCGGGTCGAACTGCCCGAGCACTACTACAACGTCAAGCACACCAAGCTGGTCGAGCTCGGCCTCGAGCCCCACCTGCTGTCCGACACGCTGATCGAGTCGCTGTTCGAGATCACCAAGCGGTACGCCCACCGGGTTCGCCTAGACGCGCTCCGTCCCACGGTGAAGTGGCGCGAGCCGACCGCCGAATAAGGGCCGCACGCACCGGTGCGGAAGAGTGGACCACTGCCCGTTCGGTAGATTACGGACGGGCAGTGGTGTGTCAGGTACAGAACGGACGGTGGTTCTGCATGTCAACGTCGATCTGCGCCACCTGCGGTAACCACTATGGCGATCCGCGGCCGGAGGTCTGTCCGGTGTGCGCGGACGAGCGGCAGTGGCTGCCGCCTGGCGGCCAGCGGTGGACCACGCTGGCCGAGCTCACGGCGGCCGGGCACGCCTCAGACGTGCGGGCGGTCGAGCCCGGGCTGACCGGGCTCGGCGCGGACCCGCCGTTCGCCATCGGGCAGCGTTCGCTGCTGGTGCGCACGCCCGCGGGCAACGTGCTCTGGGACCCGTCCGGGTTCATCGATGCCGCGGCGGTGGCGGCGGTCCGCGAGGCGGGCGGGCTGAGCTTCGTGACCGCCAGTCATCCGCACTTTTACGGCGCGATCGCCGAGTGGGCGCGCGCGTTCGGGGCGCAGATCCTCATCGCTTCGGCCGACGCCGGATGGCTGCGGGCCGACGCGGGCCTGGCGGTCCGGACCTGGTCGGGCGCTGTGGAGGTGATGCCCGGGGTGACGCTCGTGCAATGCGGCGGGCACTTCCCCGGCAGCGCCGTGCTGCACTGGGCCGACGGCGCGGACGGCCGTGGTGTGCTGCTCAGCGGGGACACCATCTTCGTGACGCCGGGCGAGGACCGGGTGTCGTTCGTCTGGTCGGCGCCGAACCGGCTGCCGCTGTCCGAGGCGGCCGTGCGCGGCGTCGCCGACGCGGTGCGGCCGTATGCGTTCGACCGGATCTACGGCGGGTGGTGGACTCCGGTGCTGCGTTCGGGCGGATGGGACACCGTGCAGCGATCGGCGTCGCGGTACATCGAGCACCTGCGGGGCACGGCGGGTTAGGGACCGGTTAGGCAAGACCCTGGCGCAGGGTCCAGGCGTCCGTAGCGGCTTCCCGGCGAAGCTCGTAGACCCCGGCCGTCATGCCCGGCCCTCCGGACGCCTCGACCCGCCAGAATTCAAGCTCGGGCCGCACCCACTCACCCCGTTCATCCCGGTCCGCCCCCTCGCTCCGTTCCCCGGCGGACCCGGGAGCTCGCCACCATTCCCGGTTGACGATCCAGTGCTCGAGAATCGCGCTTACGGTGTACAGCCGGCCTCGCCACACGAACCTGGTGGGCCTGCCGTCTTCCCGGGCCCGAACGTCGACCGGCTCGCCGTACACCCGGTTCATCAAGCTAGCCGTCTGGTCTCGGTGCCTTCTTGGCGCGGTGCCATGATCGAATATAAGTTCTCTCGAACAAGGATGCAAATAATATTTGCCAGCTAATCTTTAGCTGTCCAGAAATGTCAGTGGTCTTCGGCATAGTGGTGGTAGTCCGGCCATCTCAAGGGAGGCATATATGTGCTGGCTGTGTGACCGCGCGGGTGCTACCGAGCGCGACTACCTGGACCACATGCGGCAGCTGATCCAGACGTACGGCTGGGCCGTGCAGGCGTGGAACGTGATGGCGTCCGTCCGCCCTGGGACCGCGCCTACCAGGGCGTGCGCGGCGGCCAGCCGGTCCTGGGCCGCCGGGAGCCGCCTGAACGCCGGAAGCGGGTCAGCTACGGGTCCCGCGGGTCCCGCCCGTCCCAGCCGGGGATGGGGTAGGACACCAGCAGCTCGCGGACCTCGGCGGCGATGCGCTCGAGCACCGCCTCGTCGTCCTTGGCGGCGGCGGTTATCGCCTCGTCCATCCAGGCGGCGATCGGCTCCATGTGCTCCTCGCGCAGGCCGCGGGTCGTGACGGCCGGCGTGCCGATCCTGAGGCCGGAGGGGTCGAACGGCTTGCGCTGGTCGAATGGCACCGTGTTGTAGTTCGTCTCGATGC
>Ga0302324_100021953_pt1 | contig 12430 bp, 8 predicted proteins | sample Palsa_T0_1_FD_201949 | JGI IMG/M metagenome (GOLD analysis project Ga0302324, IMG submission 201949) | Peat permafrost microbial communities from Stordalen Mire near Abisko, Sweden - Palsa_T0_1 | ecosystem: Environmental > Terrestrial > Soil > Palsa > Peat permafrost | place: Sweden: Abisko...
CCAGGCCGATCAGCATCCCGCCGAGCAGGACGCCGAGCCAGACCTCGGTGTGCTGCGCGCGGTGGGCCCGGGGCTTGCGGAACTCCGGCACGGCGTTCGCGATCGCCTCCACGCCGGTCAGGGCCGAACAGCCGGAGGCGAACGCCTTCAGCACCAGCAGGATGCCGACCGCCTCGGTAGACGCGCCGAAATGAGTATCGATTACTACCGCGGGATGAGCCCGGAACAGGCCGCCGAGGATCACCGCCACGATGGCCACGATGAAGGCCACCGTCGGCACCGTGAAGACCTTGGCGGACTCCGAGACGCCCCACAGGTTCAGGCCGGTGATGATGGCCAGCGCGGCCAGGCACAGCCAGACCGAAGCCCCGTAGAGCCCGGGGAACGCTGAGGTGAGAGCCTCGATGCCGGCCGACACGCCGACGGCGGCGTTCAGCACGTAGTCGACGATCAGCGACCCGGCGGCGACCAGGCTGGCCTGGGTGCCCAGGTGCGCCTTGGACACCGCGTACGCGCCGCCGCCGTTGGGGAACGCCTCGATCACCTGGCGATAGGAGATCACCAGCGCGGCGAGCAGGAGGATGATCGCGCCAGTGACCGGTAGCGAGTAGCGCAGCCCGGCGGCGCCCGCCGCGACCAGGACGACGAGGATGGCCTCCGGCCCGTAAGCCACCGAGGACAGAGCGTCCAGAGACAGCGCGGCCAGCCCCTGGATCGCGGTCAGCCGATTTCGCTCGTCATCCTCCGTCATAGGTCACAGGATGTCATCCGGGCCTGACCAGACGCGGTCCGGCAAGCTACTGCCAGGTAACGACGAGCCGGGCCACCTAGGCTACGGCCACGATCACGATGATGATCGCCACGATGACCACGGCCACGGTGATGAGCATGACCGGAGAAGCGGGACGGCGGCGGGACGGCGCGACATCCTCATCACCACGTTCGACAAAGGCCCGGAAGCGCCCGGTATTCGCACTCGGATCTTCAAACTCCGGCATGCGCACGACTTTAGCTGCTCAGGCGGCTCGTGATGCGCAGAACGGACATGATGCGGTTCAGGGTGGCGGGGCCAGTGCCTCGGCCCGGTCGACGAGCCGGGACAGCACGATCACGCTCCGCGTCCTGACCACGAACGGCTCGGCCCGGATCCGCTCCATCACGCCTTCGAAATGCCGCACGTCGGCGGCCCGGATGTGGACCAGGGCGTCCGCCTCGCCGGTGATCGTGCAGGCGTCCGCCACCTCCGGATATCGTCCCACCGCGGCCGCGATTTCCTCCGGCGAGGTGCGCCCGCCGCAGAACAGCTCGACGTAGGCCTCGGTGGTCCAGCCCATGGCCACCGGATCCACCCGGGCCGAGAAGCCCGTGATCGCGCCGGCCGTCCGCAGCCGGTCCACCCGGCGCTTAACCGCGGGCGCGGAGAGCCCGACCTGCTGGCCGATCAGGGCATAGCTGGCCCGTGCGTCCTCGATCAGCGCGGCGATGATCCGTGCGTCGATGTCATCCACGGTCCCCGCCCACAGTGCCCGCCCACAGTCCCACCCACGGGGCCCGCCCGAAGGGCAAACCCGGCCCGGCTTCCGGGCATGAAACGAGGCTCGGCGTCCCGCTTTCGCCGAGCCTCACTAGGTGAGACGCGAAGGTCGCCGCGCTGGTTGACGTGATCGGCGGAAAACCTCGCGATCCACTTCGGAGATAAATTCGCGGTCACTGGGGGTTCTGGGGCGCGATCAGCCCGGGCGGGGTCGGGGCGGTGAACTCGATGCGAAGAATGTGCTGACCGCTCAGGAGGAGCATGGCCACGATCCTGATCGGGCGGTAGCCCGCCGATACCGCGCCCAGGCTGGCCCGCAGGGCCCGCAGGTACGCGGGGCTGGCCGCATGAGCGGCCGGATCACGCTCGGCCAGGTCCGCGAACCGGAGCGGGATGGCCGGGTCGGCACCGGGCCCGACGTTCCCGAAGTCCAGGATGTCGACCGGCAGCCTGATGGCCAGGGAGGTGATGTCCACCAGCAGCCGCGCGTCGACCTGGCCGGCCAACAGCTGCTTCTTGGCCTCAGCCGACACCGTGACGCCCGATGTCTGCGCCAGGTACGATCCCGCTTCGGCCGCGGCGGCCCGATCCGCGGCGAGCTGGGCCCAGTACGCGGCGGCACCGTGGGGCGCGATCACGCGGACGGTGATGCTCGCGTCGGCCGAGCCGAAGGCGGCCAGGACCGCGGGCGCATAGTCGGAGCTGAGGCTGCTGCCGAACAGGTCACGAACGGCCTGTGTCACGACCACCACGTTGGACGTCAGCGGGTACGGCGCGGTCGGCCCGAGCGTGCGGACATTGCGGGACGGGAACCCGTCGGCGGTGAGCGCCGCGCACATCTGCGGATCACAGGAGACGACGGCGGCGTGGCTGACCTGCTGGGTGACCCAGATAGCCGCCTGATGGCGCGATTTCGCCTCCGCACGCTGCTGGGCGGGGCTCAGCGTGGCGACGTGGGCGGGCCAGCTGGCCACGTACCTGGCCACCGCGACGCCCAGACACCCCGCGGCCAGGACGGCCAGGGCCACCGCGATCGCGCTGGTCGCGATCAGGGGCCGGCGAGCCGACGCTCGCACAGCGGGGCTGGGTCCGGCGGCGCGTTCGGGCTGGACGGGCTGGACGGGCCGGACCTTGCGCTCGGGCTCGACGGCGGGGTCGGGCTGGCTGACGGGCTCGGGCCGCGCGGCCCGGCTGGCGGCCGGCGCGGCCACCCCGTTGTCCGCGGGCGCTGGCGCGATCGCCGGCGGGACCGACTCGGCGCGCTCCTGGCCCTGTCGCGGCTGGCCCTGTCGCGGTGGGTCCTGTCGCGGTGGGTCCTGTCGCGGTGGGTCCTGTGGTGTCACCCGGGCACGCTCGGCGCTGACCGCCTCTTGCATGCGCTGCCGCAGCTTGTCCGACAGCCCCGGTGATGCCGATGAGGCATGCCTGGGTTGCGCCGCACCCCGCAAGCGGTGCGGCAGCTGCTCGCCACGATCGTCGTCGCCCATGTGGAACCCCTCGCTCGGTGCGCACACGGGACGATGCGGACCGCACGGTATAGCGGAGCATAGGATCGGCGCCGCTTCAAGCAAAAGCGCAAGAAATGTAACGGCAACTACTGGATTTGCCCCAGAACCGGCGGTTGCCGCGAGGCCGGCCGGATGTCGCGGAGAGGATAGTTTCTGGTTCAAAATGCGCAAAAGCCCTTCCTTCCGCGGGGCCTGCAGTTACCGTCTGGGGGTGCGGCGTCTGTATCCTCCCGCGGGGCCGCTGCTTTAAGTGACGCATCTAATACATAGCGCGAGCTGACGATGCGGCTTCCCTCCGCCCCCGGGAATGCCCTGACCACAGGCAGGTACGTCTATGGACTACGGCCCAGCGACCCAGGAGTCGGCGGAGGCTGCGATGGCACCGGTGCCTCCGAGCCGGACGGCCGCCGTACGTCCGCACGGACGGACGGTCAAGCTGCGGGTCCCGGCCAATTGGGCGCTGCTGGCCGTACTGGTCGTCCAGGCCGCCCTGTCGCTCCGGCTCGTCCGGGCCGATACGGCGTTCGAGGACGAGGCGACGTATCTGTGGGCCGGGCACCTCGAGTGGGCGCACGTGTTGCACGGCACTCCGCTGCCGCAGTTCCCGGCCTACTTCTCCGGGGCGCCAGTCCTCTACCCGCCCATCGGCGCGCTGGCTGACAGTGTCGGGGGCCTGACCGGGGCCCGGATCCTGTCCCTGATCTTCATGCTGGGGGCCACCGTCGCGCTGCGGGGCACCGCCGGCCGGCTGTTCGGGCGCCGGGCCGGACTCTTCGCGGCCGCGCTATTCGCCGTCCTGGGCCCGACGTTGCACCTGGGATCGTTCGCCACCTACGACGCCATGTCGATATTCCTGATGGCGCTGGCCGCGTGGCTTGTGGTCGCGGCCGGCGAGCGAAAGGACGCGACCATCTGGATGATCGCGGCAGGAGTGGCGCTGGCGCTGGCCGACGCGACTGCGTACACATACGCCCTGTTCGACATCGTCGTGCTCCTGCTCGCTCTGGTCACCGCGTTCCCGCAGCCCGGCGGCAAGTTCGCTGCCTCGCGCCCGCTGACCATCGTGGCCGTCGCGACGGTGCTCCTCACGCCCGCCGTGCTGATCGGCGGAAGCCGCTACCTCCACGGAATCGGGCAGACGACCGTATTCCGCGCGGCCGGTCACGACTCCCCGCTCACCGTACTCGGCCAGTCCTGGTCGTGGACCGGCGTCATCGTCGTCGTCGCAGTGTGCGGCGCCGTGTTCAGCTGGGTCACCCGGCCCGGACGCCCGCAGAGTTGGCTGCTGACCCTCCTGGCCAGCGCCGCCCTGCTGGTGCCGGTCGAGCAAGCAAGCCTGGGCACGACAGCCTCGCTGAACAAGCACGTCGATCTCGGGGTCTGGTTCGCTGCCATCGCCGCAGGTTACGCCGTAGACAGATTCATCGAGGCCGCGCCCGTGGGGAAGTTGCGAGCGGTCACCAGCGGGGCCTGCGTGATCGCGCTCTCGTTCCCGATCTCGCTCGGGGCCGGCCAGTCGCGGGCGTTGGCTACCAGCTGGCCCAACTCGGCCGCCTTCATTGCCATCCTGGGCCCGCTCGTCGCGCACACCAACGGGCGGCTGCTGGTCGAGGACCCGTCCATCGCCGAGTACTACCTGCCGGCGGGAAGTCAGTGGGAGCGGTGGTCCGGCACGCGGAACATCGTCCTGCCGTCCGGGGCCGCGACCGGCGGCCCGAGCGACGCGGCCGGGGTGGTCGGGGAGGGCAACGCCGGCACCTTTGTCCTGTACATCGAGGAGAACTACTTTTCCCTGGTCGCGCTTAACTTCTCCGACACGGTGTCGCTGGATAAGGCCATCTCGGCGGCCATGCACCGCAACCCGCGCTATCAGCCGGTCCAGGTCGTGCCCTACGGGGCCGGGCCGGCGGGCCCCGCGCCAGGCACCTACGTGATCTGGCGATACGGGTCACGGCGGTGACCGGTCAGAGGCCAGTTACCATCGGAACCATGGCGCGACCGTTCGGGCCCGCCGCCAGAGGGCACCGGCAGGGCGGCCCGGAGCTGCCGCGTCCCCCGGATGACGAGGAAAAGTACTGTTACGTCTGGCGGAACCTGCCGTATCTGACCACCGTCATCGTGATCGGCTCGAGCTGCGTCGTCCTCAGCCAGCTCAGGTTCGAGACGCAGGACCTGGCGCTGTCGCCGTTCCTGTTCTTCACCGCCATTTTCGTCATCTACCAGGCGACCAGCTTGCCGGTGAATTTCACGGGGTCCGGATTGGATCTGAGTGCTCACCAGGCGCGCATCCAGGCGTGGCGGCCGCCCTCGTACCCTGACGTGGACATTTACCTGCCCATCTGTGGCGAGCCGATCGACCTGCTCCGCAACACCTGGACCGCGGTCCTGGGCCTGATCGGCGACTACCAGGGCGAGGCGCGAGCCTTCGTGCTGGATGACGGGCCGTCCCAGGCGGCGCGCTGGATGGCAGAGTCCTTCGGCTTCTGCTACCTGCACCGGCCAGACTGGCCGGCCGGCAAGAAGGCCGGCAACCTGCGCTACGCCTTCTCCCAGACCAGTGCCGAGTTCCTGGTCATCTTGGACGCGGACTTCGCACCCCGGCGTGACTTCCTGGCCGAGACGCTCCCCTACCTGGACGATCCGGCGATCGCGATCGTGCAGACCCCGCAGTACTTCAGGAGCACTCCCGGGCAGACCTGGGTCGAGCGGGCCGCGGGACCGATTCAGGAGGTCTTCTACCGGACGGTTCAGGTGGCTCGCAACCGGCTGGGCGCGGCCGTCTGCTGCGGGACCTCGGCGGTCTACCGCCGCGCCGCACTGGAGCCCCAAGGCGGCCCGACCCTCATCCCTTACGCCGAGGACGTCCACACCGGGCTGGACGTGCGCCGGGCCGGCTGGTCGATAACCTACCTGCCGATCCTGCTCTCGACCGGGATCTGCCCGGATCATCTCGACGCATTCGTCAGGCAGCAGTACCGCTGGTGCTCGGGGAATGTCGGCATCGTGTTCTCCCGGCGGCTATGGTCGATACCCATGTCCGTACCGGCCCGGCTGACCTACGTCTCCGGGTTCTTGTACTACACCTACACCGCCCTGCTCACCTTCCTCGGGCCCGCTATCCCCATCGTCATGCTGGCCTTCCTGCCCGGCCAGATCAGGCTAAGGAACTTCGTCGTCCTGCTCCCGGCCATGCTGACCGGCTTCGCGTTGTACCCCCTCTGGCACGTTTCCCGCTACGGGCCGGCCACCTGGCCGCTGGGCATCGCCCGCGGCTGGGCGCACGTGTTCGCGCTCTGGGACGGGGCCCGGGGCAAGTCGATGAGCTGGCACCCGACGCGGACACCGGGCAGCTCGCTGCCGCGATTCCGGCTTGGCGTCACCTGGTGGAGCGGCGGCGTGGCCCTGGCCTGGCTGGCCCTGGCGTTGTGGCGAACGATCACCCTCGGTTCCCCGCAGTTCGCGGTCCTGCTGTTCTTCGGCTCGCTCAATCTCGTGGTGGTCGGCCGCGTTATCTTCCCCGGGAGCCGGGCAGCATGACAGCCCGGCTGATCACGATCCTGGCCGTCGCGCTGGCGGTGGCCGCCCTGGTGGGCGCGTCCATCCGCCTCACCGGGCCGTCCTCCTCCCCGCCGCCGCCCGCGCACGCGTCGCTGCCGCCCACCCTGGCCTCCTACCTGGGGGTCTTCGAGCCGGGAGCGCCCCCGTCCTACGACCCGGTCGCGGACTTCGCGGCGGTGGCGGGCCGCAAGCCAAACCTGCTCGAGTATTACAGCGGGTGGGCGCAGTCGTTCGACACGTCGTTCGCTGAGATGATCCACCAGCATGGCGTGATCCCGTTCGTGCAGATCGACCCGACCGACGCCTCGATCGCCGCGATCGCCGCCGGCACCTACGACGATTACCTGCGCTCGTATGCCGACTCCGTCCGCGGCTTCGACCATAATGTGGTCATCGGCTTCGGGCACGAGATGAACGCCTACTGGTACTCGTGGGGTTACATGCATGTCGCGCCGTCGACCTTCGTGGCCGCGTGGCGGCACATCGTGACGCTGTTCCGCGACCAGGGCGCCGACAACGTCACCTGGGTGTGGACGCTCCAGGCCGATGAACGCGGCACCGGACCGATCGCCTCGTGGTGGCCCGGTGCGCAGTACGTGACCTGGGTCGGCATCGACGGGTACTACCAGGTGCCGACCGACACCTTCGCCAGCGTCTTCGGCCAGACCATCAACCAGGTACGAACCTTTACCAGCAAGCCGGTTCTGCTGTCGGAGACCGCCGTCGGGCCCGAGGCCGGCCAGTTCGACAAGATCCAGAACCTGTTCCGCGGGATGGCGACCTACAAGACGCTCGGGCTGGTGTGGTTCGACGAGGCCCAGCACGGCGGGATTGATCATCAGGACTGGCGGATCGAAGACAGCCCGCCGGCCGAGGTCGCCTTCCAGGCGGGCGTGGCCAGGGAACTGGGGCCGGGTCCTCCCGCTAATTAAACCGGCGGCTCCCGTATATGCGCAGCCGCCAAGCCGGACAAAGGTCGCGCATCGGTACATATGTCACATTGGTTTCACGAAATACTTTGCCTGCATCGCTCGCCGGAAAGATCATCAGTTGCTTCTTTCTCGCATACCGGGAAAATCCGCAAACAGCGCTCTTCCCGGGCAAATGGACTGTACCTTTTCGTAGTTGGCTCGTTGCCTCCTAGGCGGGGCCTAGCTACGGCAAGTGAACTTATCACTGCGTTGCGCGAGTAAGGGGGTGGCCGGAGTGCCTCCGGTATCGTCCGGCCACAAGCATGTGCGCCCTGTCGGGTATCAAAGCGATGAAGAATTTACGGGTCCTGTTTCACCACGGCAGCCCGCCGAAAGCAGGCGCACCAAATGCCGGTCAGCAGGGTAGGCGACCGGCGTCCGGCGCTGATCGGCAGCCAGCGTTCCGCGAACGAGACCGGGCAGTTCAGCGCGGCCGGGCAGCCGGCCCCCATGGCCGGGGCAGAGCTAGCCACCGTTCCGCGGGCCGGCGAGGATACTCATCACGGCAAGGCGGCGGTCTCACGTGATGCCAGGCGACGGCCGGGCGTCCCGGGAAGGATATTCCCCGCGGGCAGGAGATGGCCGCTGCTCACCGTGCTGGCCGCCCAGGCCGTACTGTCGTTGCGGCTGATCTGGTCTAATACAGCATTCCATGACGAAGCGCTCTATCTGCGAGCGGGGCACCTGGAATGGGCTCGGTGGCTGCACCACGCGCCGATCCCGAACTTTCCCGCGTATTTCTCTGGGGCACCCGTCATCTACCCGCCGCTCGGCGCTCTCGCGGACGGCGTTGGCGGCCTGGTCGCCGCGCGCATTCTCTCGCTGTGCTTCATGCTCGGAGTCACCAGCCTGCTGTGGGCGACGACCATCCGGCTGTACGGGCAGCGGGCGGCGCTCCTGGCCGCGGCCTTGTTTGCCACATTGGCGGGCACGCAGTTCCTGGGTGCTTTCGCGACTTTCGATGCGATGGCGTTGTTTTTGCTTTCCCTGGCGGTCTGGCTGGGCGTCCGATCGGCCGACTGCCAATTCCGAGCCCGGATAACTCTGCTGGTTGCATCCGGCCTGACCCTGGCCACAGCGGACGCGGTGAAATACGCGACGACAATTTTTACTCCGGTGGTTTTCATCGTCGTGGCGCTGGCCGTACGCCGGCAGCACCCCGGTGCTGCGTGGCTGGCGGCAGCGCTGGCCGCGCTCGGCTCGTGGCTCGCCCTGGCGGCCGCGGCCATCCTGGTCGGCGGTCACCAGTACTGGCTGGGCTTGATGACCAGCACGCTGGCCCGCCCCGGGTCGGACGTCCCGGTGACCACCGTTGTCCAGCAGGCGTACGTGTGGACCAGCCTGATCGTCGTCCTGGCCGCCATCGGCGCGGTGCTGGCCAGCCGCGGCGAGACACGCGGGAAGTTCCTGCCCGCGGTCCTGGTCGCCGCCGCCTTGCTCGCCCCGGCCGAGCAGGCCAGGCTCCACACCACGGTCAGCCTGCAAAAGAACGTGGTATTCGGCGCCTGGTTCGCGGCCATCGCGGCGGGTTACGCGATGGCGCGCTTCAGCAGGGTGGATCCGGGCCGGGGGTGGGCAGCGGTCCTGGCCTTGCCCATCGTCGCATCGACGCTGTTCGGCTCGATGGGGCAGGCGACCGCGCTCTACCGGGTCTGGCCGGACAGCGCGTCGCTGACCGGCGTCCTGCGCTCGGCGGTCGGCTCCCACCCGGGTAACTACCTAGCTGAGGATTACGACGTCGAGGCGTACTACCTGCGCGCGGAGGTTCCCTGGCCGCGGTGGTCGAGCACCTATGACCTCAGCTACCCGGGCGCCCTTCCCGGGGCGCCCTCCTACCAGGCCGCGATCAGCAGCCATTTCTTCTCGCTGGTGATCCTCGACTTCACCGACACCGCGGCCACCGATCACTTGATCACCGCGGACATGAGCCACGCGGGCGGCTATTACGTCCTGGCCCGCGTCGGCCCGTACGCCATCTGGGCCTCACAGAGCCCGGCGCCGGACCAGTCAAACGGGAGCGATCGTGCCCGTCGCTGAGTCTTACGTCACCGAGCGGCCGGACACGTACCTGCCGCGGCCACCCAGTCACCGCGAGAAGTACGCCTACTTCGGCAGGCCGCGCCGCTGGGTGTTCGCAATTCTGCTCATCGCCTCGTGCGGGGTGCTCTACGGGTACATTCACGTGGCCGAGCGGGCCTGGGCCGTGTCTCCGCTCATGTGGCTGCTGCTCATGGTCATGGTACCGCCGGTGGCGGTCAACTTCTGGCTGCGGATCGGGCGTCCGAGGCTGACGCTGGAGGAACACCAGGCCACCGTGGCCAGCTACACCGAGCAGGGTGAGACCGTGGATGTATTCCTGCCCAGCTGCGGAGAGGCGCTGGCGGTGCTGGACAACACCTACAAATACGTGAGCAAGATGAACTGGGGCGGGCTCAAGACGGTCTATGTGCTCGACGACTCGGCCCGGGAGAGCGTCCGCGACCTAGCCGAGCGGTACGGCTTTCAGTACGTGGTACGCCCCAACCCCGGTGAGATGAAGAAGGCGGGCAATCTCCTGCACGCCCTGGACATCAGCGACGGAGAATTCATCGCCGTCATCGATGCCGATTTCGCGGTGCGCCGGGAATTCCTCTACGAGACCATGCCCTACTTTTCCGATGCCAAGATCGGCATTGTCCAGACCGCTCAGTACTTCGATGTCGACAACCGGTCATTCTCGTATATCCAGCGGTACGCGGGGACGCTCCAGGAGATCTTCTTCAGGTTTATCCAGCCAGCCCGGGACCGGTACAAGGCGGCGATTTGCGCGGGCACGAACCTGGTTTACCGCCGCTCGTCCGTGGTGGCCGCAGGCGGGTTCGCCCGCGTGCCGATCGGCGAGGACGTCCACTCCGGCATGAAACTGTGGTGGGCGGGCTACGAAACCCGGTACCTGCCCATCTGCCTGGCCAAAGGGATAGCGCCGGCCGACTTCCCGTCCCTGGCCAATCAGCAAGCCCGCTGGTGCCGTTCCTCCATGCTGCTCATGGTCGATAAGCACTTCCAGGAGGCACCGCTCAGCTGGCAGCAGCGGGCCGCGTTCTGGGCCGCTTTTCTCTACTACATGTCATCGGCCGCGCTGCTGCTCACCGGTCCGTTTCCCACACTGACGATGATCTGGTTCTATCCGCAGCGGATCTACCCGCACAACTACCTGCCGGTCCTGCCCGCGCTCGCCGCCACCATCTTCGTGTTCCCGCTGCTGAGCCGCGGCTGGCGGCCGACCATCTACCGGGTTTGCATGATCAACGCGTGCTGTCACGTTTACGCGATCTGGTACGCACTCCGGGGGCGCGTCGCCGAGTGGGTCCCCACGGGCGCCTCGCCTGAACGGGGAAAGGTTCCCGCTACGGTCAACCGGATCCTGTGCAGCTGGATCCTCATCGTCCAGGTCCTCCTCTGGTCGGGCCTCGCGCTGCGGGTCCGTCAATACGGGTGGCATCCGTACTGGGCGACCGAAGTCCTGGGCGGCGTGCAGCTCTACATGCTGGCGCCGTTGCTGACCCCCAGCAAGGGCGTCTGGAAGCGCGCCCGTCCCGAGCTCACGGAGGTTCCGGCATGAGATACCCGCCTGCCTACGAGGAGGATGACGCGCACCTGACGCTGCAGCCATGGCCTGGTCACAGAAAGAACGGTTCCGTTAGGCACCGCGGCCGCGGCCAGCCCAGGAGGCGTCGGCGGATGCTGACGGCCGGCGTGGCGATCGTGGCCGCAGCCGCGATCGCGGCCGGGGTCGGCCTGTACAACAAAGCCGCGGATCGTCCCGCGCCCACCAGACCGCTGCCGGTCCAGCTGCCTACCACACCCGAGTCCTACCTGGGGGTGTACACGAACGAGGCTCCTACCTCGTACAGCGGCGTGAGCGCGTTCACGAGCGCCACCGGAGCCAAGCCGGATGTGGTCATGTACTACAGCGGATGGTTCGTACCGTTCCCGACCGCCTTCGCCACCACGGTGGCCAGCAACGGCGGAGTGCCGCTGGTGCAGATGAACCCGGACCGGGTCAGCGTGGCCGCGATCGCCGCCGGACGGTACGACGGCTACCTGAGCGCATACGCCGAGGCCGTTCGGGCCTACCACCACCCGGTCATCGTGAGCTTCGGCCACGAGATGAACGGCAGCTGGTACAGCTGGGGCTACCGGCACACATCACCGACGAAGTTCGTAGCCGCCTGGCGGCACATCGTCACCGTGTTCCGTGCCCTGGGCGCCGAGAACGTGACCTGGCTGTGGACCGTCAACATCATCAACAACACCCAGGACGGCACGATCCCTCCCCCAGCCCGGTGGTGGCCCGGCAGCTCGTATGTCACCTGGGTCGGGATCGACGGCTACTACCTGGAGCCTGACTGGCAGTTCGCTCCCTTGTTCGGGCCGACCATCGCCAGCGTGCGCACCCTGACCCAGGACCCGATCCTCATCGCCGAGACGGGGGCAACGCCCGCTGCGGGCCAGCCCGCCAAGATCGCCGACATGTTCGCCGGCGTCCGCCTCTACGGCTTGCTCGGGTTCGTGTATTTCGACGCGACCGACTACCAAGGCCAGGACTTCAGCATCAGCAGCCCCGCAGCGGTGGCCGCGTTCGGAAAGGGCGCCGGTACCTTCCCCAGGCCCGGGTCATGAACGGCCCGTTGCCGGAGATAGCGAGGCGAAGCACAGCAGTTAAGGGTCGCACGGTTTGGCTGACAATCGCTGCTCGCGACGCCGCTCACTCGACCATGTCAGGACGCGCCAACGCACGCGGCGGGCCTGCGTCGTGAGCAATCGGCCGCGTCTGACTGCGCTCGGCACCGAGCATATGAACGCCTGGTCCCCACGGC
>Ga0302324_100021954_pt1 | contig 12430 bp, 11 predicted proteins | sample Palsa_T0_1_FD_201949 | JGI IMG/M metagenome (GOLD analysis project Ga0302324, IMG submission 201949) | Peat permafrost microbial communities from Stordalen Mire near Abisko, Sweden - Palsa_T0_1 | ecosystem: Environmental > Terrestrial > Soil > Palsa > Peat permafrost | place: Sweden: Abisko...
GCTGCTGACAGGATCAGGCCAAGCAAGTTCTTCACCATAATTCTCATAGCTTCAAAATCTCCTCTGCGTACCGGTCTCAAGCTGAACAATTTGCAATTCCGTTTGGAACACTTTTTACGGATTGGTAATGTCTATGCTTGCCAACTGTAGGGCGTAAGGTGCTATTAGGAATGGTGGGGAACGGTACAAGGTGCAGTGCTGTGTAAATTGGCCAGGTATACTGTTGGTCAAGGCTTTTATTATCAGCATATTAGCCAGAAATGTACCTTTGAAGCCATGCCGCGGTTGTGCGGTGTCCCGGAGCGGGGGGCTAAGAATGACAGAAGATATTCATCTCGGAGAGAGGCGTCTGCAGCCGCCGACTATCGACGAATCGCTGGATCAGATTCTGAACAGCTCTCGGTTCAAAGGCAGTGCACAACTGCAGACCCTCCTTAAATACATAGTGGAGGGATCGATCAATGGACACAGTGACGCCCTCAAAGAACGCATTATCGGAATCGACGTTTTCGGGAGGAAATCTGACTACGACACTGCCGATGACCCAATCGTTCGATCCCGGGTAGGCCTGCTTCGAAAGCGACTGGCACAATACTACGAGAGCGAAGAGTCGAGGGGCTCCACAGTTCAAATTGTCATCCCCAATGGCTCCTATCGTCCGACGTTCATTTTTCGCCCCGAAGACAGCGCTGCTGTTAGCGAAAGACATCCTGCGAGCCTGTTGCAAGACGCCGTGCCTCACGCCGCCCAAGAGAATCCGGAGCCTGAAACAGCGCATTCCGTTCCCAGGTCATCGAGCGCGGTTTGGTGGCTTGTCCTGGGAGTCACCGCGTGCGTTTTGTGTGTTCTCGCCTTGGCGGCATGGGCGATAAACGCAAAATGGCAAAAGAGTGAGCTTTACCTCGTTTGGGCGCCGATCCTCGAGAACAAGAGAGGCGTACTTCTCTACACTGGCACGATCAACCCGGTCTACCTGCCGTCAGAAGGCAATGCCGCCAGAACCTCACCGGCGAGTGATCAGGAGCTACCCGCGACATCGCCATCCCCGCTACAGGAGAGGCCTTCAGCGTCGACAAGCGATCTTGTACCACTCCGGGATGGCCTTGTCCCTCCCGGAGACATCATGGCGGATATGAAGGTCGCCGTTCTATTGAATACTTACAACCGGAATCTCAGCTTGCGCTACGGGTCCGGCTTGCCTTTCGTTGATTTGAAGGGTTCGCCAACCATTCTGATCGGTGCATACGACAATTACTGGACCATGGAGCTGGCCCGGGATCTCCCCTTCTTTTTCGATCGTGGCGGCAGAATCCGAGAGCGTGGGGGCAAGCATCGAGTCTGGTCCAGCTTGGCGCGGACAGACAGTACGATTAGTGAGGACTACGCAGTGATCTTTCGACTTTTGGATTCGAAGGCCGGAGGTCCGATCATCGCAATTTCTGGATTGACAACTTGCGGAACTCAAGCTGCCGCTGAATTCATGACAGATCCACTGCAATTAAGAAAACTCGCGAGCATTCCGCGAAATGCGCTGGAAAGCAAGAATCTTGAGTTTGTCCTCCATGCATCCCTCGTCAACTGTACGCCGACCTCCGTCGATATCGTTGGCCAGCAGGTCTGGTAAGAATACATAACGGCTTGTCTTCCACCAGATCACCTTCAACCGAGGATAGCCAGAGCATGTTTCGGCCGAGCTTGTTCTGGTCCGATACCTTGTGGAATCTGGTTCGCCGCACATTCTCACGATCTGCTCCGCTGCCGAAAAGCCATCGACTGCAATGATTCTGCCCGGCAATAAGACCGGCATTATGACTGACGGAAGCCGCTTCTGGACGAGTCAATGGTGCTACGGCTATCATCGCTTTCTGACATTCTCCTTTGGGCCTCATCCTTCCGGGATGGAGCGTCATCTATATGCTTGCTGAACTGAACTTCAGATTGAGAAGAGGAATATGGCTTTGCGTCGAATTCAACTTCTGGTCTTCGGTTTAGCCGCACTCCTTCCCTCGTGTTTCCAGCCCTGGTCACTTCCATGGTCTCTGGCATTCCATGCTTAAACTCTCAACTTACAAATGGCTGAGTTTTTGGGTTTTGGGTCAGTCCACAAGTCGCGACCTGTGGACACAACCAGTCAATAACCGAATGTCAATACGGCCCTCACCCCACGCTCACGAATACTCAACAACTTCACATTTAACTACTGACCCAGTTTTTACTCCGCCCTGGACAGGTCTGTTTGCCCTCCTCTTGGCGGGCAACTCGATCCGCGAAATGCACCCGGCTTCCGTTCACGCACATCGAAATCTCGTTGCAGATCGAGTATCTGCCTTGCCTCTATAAATTAATGACCGGTTCCACAACTGCAAATTCCATGTCCACTGCCAAGCTGTTGGATGAATTGACATTGTGCCTGTAGAGCGGACGATAAAGTTGCACTCAGGGGTGTTTGAGAGAGAGTTTCTTCAGAAATTGCGCTGGTGCTCGGAGTAGGTGTCTGCACGTGCGTGGCCCAGGCCATTGCCGTTCCGGAGGGGGTGATCGAGGAAGCGTTGCAGGACGGATTGCTGACGTAGTCTGCCGTCACCAGCAGGACCGACCCGGTAACTGGAGCAGTGCCAGTAAGGGGATTGCTGATGAGGTTGCGGTTCAACGACAGCGTACGGAGGCCGTTCTGCGAGATCAGGCAGCCACAACACTCGGCCATTTGCTGATTCTGGTCGAATACATACGCCATGGCACATAGATCCGGTTCATCGCCGCCAGGATTTGTAAAACGAAATGTTGTATCTATCATCTTTGGCCCCGTGGTGAAGTAGCTGGTTGCAGCAAAGGGCTCGATGACGATAATTGTTGAACCCTGAATGCTACCGAGAGTTGCCTCCACACTTGTTGAGCCAACATGTTGAGCGGTTACATTGCCCGTGCTGCTGAGGTTCACAACGGAAGCATTCACTACACTCCATATCACCGAATTCGTAAGATTCTGCAAGCTGCCGTCGGTAAAGGATCCAATTACACCAAGTTGAAGACTGCTTCCAAGCGGGATCTTAGGGCTTGCGGGTGAAATGCTGATAGAGCTAAGGGCCGGCGAGGAAACAGTCAGCGCTTCGCTGCCCCTGATCGCTGAAGCAATTGCAGAAACGGCCGTTGAGCCCAGTGCCCTCGCTTGGGCTACTCCGCGGTTACTGACGCTGACGATTTGGTCGGATGCGCTGAACCACGAGACGGAGTTTGTCAAATTGTGCGAGCTGCCGTCGGTATAAGTACCTGTGGCTGTCATTTGCTGCGCGGTGCCAAGCGGCATCGTGGTCTTGTCTGAGGTGACCGCGATCGCTGTGAGCAGCGCCGCAGAAACTGTAAGCGTGCGCGAACCGCTGATAGTCCCTGATCGCGCCTTGATCGTCGCTGTTCCGATCTTTAGACCTGTCGCCAGTCCTGAGGTATTGATGTCCACCACGCCGACGGGCGAACTGCTCCATGAGACAGAGCTTGTCAGATCGCGCGTGCTGCCATCGGAATAGACGCCTTGCGCCTTAAACTGCGCTGTCACCCCCAACGGAACCGTGGAGCGATCCTGGCCGACTGAGATGGAAACGAGTGCTGCCTGCAAGACGGTGAGTTGACAGGACGCATTCGCGGATCCTGAGGCAGCAGTAATCGAAGCCTTGCCGATAGATCTGGAAGCTGCAAGTCCGGCTGAGCTGACAATCGCGATATTCGGTTCGGAACTTTTCCAGGTCACAATGTTTGTGACATCTCGTGTGCTGTGGTTGGTGTACGTACCGGTAGCCTTCAGTTGTGTTGTAGACCCGAGCGCTATGGATGAAGCTGATGGATCGACTGCGATGGACGCAATGGCTGCTTTGGAAACAGTAAGGGTGGCTGAGCTGCTGATTCCTTCGACAGTGGCAATCATCGTGGCGCTTCCCACAGAAAGCGATGTGGCAAAACCGGTTGTATCAATACTCGCAACGCCACCGTTGCTGCTCGTCCATACAGCCGATTTGGTCTCATCCATGGAAGAACCGTCGTTGAACGTCCCTGTTGCCTTGAACTGTGCAGTCAACCCCAGCGCAATGCTTGAGGTCTGCGGAGTAATTTCCAAGCCTGTGAGTAGAGGAGAGGTACTCAGCATCGTTCTTGGCCCTCCGCATCCCTGTAACAGCAGACTCAGAAGAATAACAACCGCGAAGCGCGCGGGATTGGTGACAGGGAGTGATCCATCGATAGAATTGATCATACTCTCAGGAACCTATGGGTTGGCTAGTACCGATGGGCTAGGCGGACCAGCGAAGACGACTGTAAGCTATGCGTAACGTCCTTGGTAGTGTCTATGTAGCCTAGATATATTGCGCTAAAGCATAGGCGTTAGTTCGTTGGTATTACTCCATCCTTGCTCGACTGCCGGCAGGACACAAGCGTATAAGTCAGGAAATCCCCTTGGAAACTGAATGCCCGATAGCGATCTAGGCAAGATGCTACTATTTCAGATTGTAACGGTGCACGATCAGATGCACTTCCACAAACGAATGATTCACAATTTCGGAAGGGCATTGTACAAAGTGTGCAGTGTCGACAAATCGTGCGGTGGCACGGTAGACACAACAGCGATTAAAGAAGGGTCTCGAGTCCAGATATGAAGCTTTCTGGTGTCGCACTTTGCTTTCGCGTCCAGCGAACCTGCATAAGCGTGGCAACGCGTAGTGGCGCATCGCCAATCGCGATCTCGCAGCGAAGGACAGACGATTTCTCAATGGGACATGCAGTGACAAGGCACACTCCGCCCTGACTCATATTCTGTACGCGTGCCGTTACCGTGCAGCTCTCTGGGGCATCCACCAGGCCGAGTTCTGGTAGTTCCCTGATCAATACTTCAAGGTTTTGGGGATACCGTGCTTCATGGCGTAGATCGGATTGGCTGATGCGTTTCATGTAGAGTCATGAATACGCTATGATCAACGCTTGGTAAATTCCTCAGAGGGATTAGTTCAGCAGATTTTTTGCGTCCTATTATGTTCTCACGAGTGAGGTCCGATAATCTTCCCCACAATCCCCGAGCGAGTGGATACATCCATCTTCACCATCACGAGGCGCAGAAACGCCTTAACCGTGTTGGGGCTGATATTCATGCGGCTTGCAATCTCCTTGCTGGTAAGTCCTTCGATAAGGAGCGTGACAGTCTCCTGCTCGCGGGGAGTCAAGTCAAATTGCAGGAGTAGATCACGCATATCGGTTTCTGAGGAGCAATGACGCTCAAGGAGCAGAGCTGTCGAACATAACGGATTCTCTTGCACAGGGCAATGGATGTTAAATGCACGACATATATACTGTCGCCCCCCTGATCTGTATTCTTTGACAAATGCTACGTCGCATCCGCTATGGTGCTTCAAAAGGCTGGATCTAATCTTGTCGTTGAGAAATACAGTTGCGTGCTGAATCCGATCCGGCTTGGTGGGATAAGCCAGTATCTGGACTGCCTCCGAATTGAAGGCAATTGGCTGTAGTGATCCGTTTAGCAACATAAAGCCAGGCATTGCCGAAGCCGTAGTCACGGTTCTTACCCTCCCCTTCGAAGAGCCCTTTGTTTTCTGCACATTGAGCCAGTAGGCGAGAAATCCGATGTACGGGGCGAGCTGGGGGCACCATGCATCCGACCAGCTCCCTGGTATACGGTCCACATCGTACAAAACTCCGAACGCCAGGTGAGTTGGTTTTGTTCAACTGGGAGTTTTCCATGGTAACTGAGCTTTGTCAAGAACAATCGATTGCGCCTTTTGGGCTCGCCTGTTTGAACTAATCTGCATTGAAAATTCTGGAGATCCACTTAGTAAGATTGCTAAGTTCTGCAGGGAGTCTGGGAGTACTGTGTGGGCCGCCGCATCGCGGATGCGGGCGTGATTGGATACCATAGACGCAGCTGCACGTTTGACATAGAAGGGCTCATCTCAGCCAGATTATGCTGGAGCAACTACTGGTAACTTGTGCCTTCTACAGCGTTAGTACAGATGATTGAAGGCGATTCAGCGCCAGCGCGTCGGCTGGCAAGCATATCAATCAGAGGTACCATGGCGTTGCCGCTATCAGTTCAATGCCGGAAGATACGCGGCCGCTGCGTGATGCTCGCAACGTTCAGCTCGAGCTTCAATTGAGGCGTAAGGGAAGAAAGAGCACATTTTCACAGTCCAGGATTCAGCATCTATAGTCCTCCTGGTTAGTCCATACGTGCGATTGCGGTGATTCATCTGTGATGGTCGAATTGAAGCCGCAGGAGGACGCTATGCTGCGTTCCAGATCATTGTTGTACGCGGATCACAATCGTCCGACACATTCGACTCTTCCTGAGCACGCTCGGCTCGGCTCTGAGCACTTTCTCTTGCTCACAGCATTAGGGGCGCTCATTGCGTCAGCGCCACCCATGTTGGGGCAGGCTGATAACCCTACTGGTGGCGGCCAGCGAACGAGTTCTCAAGCGCAAATCTGTGATGGATTGAAGTCCAGCGATCCGCATCAGCTTTCACTGGCAATAGCCAAGCCACAGTTATCCGATGAGGGAACGGATGTTCCGGAGCAGCAATCTACCTCGCAAGGCAGTTCGGAATTGACAAACGGAGATATCAGACTCCCGGAAGTGAGGAGTTCCAGTTCCACCACGCAAGAACAAGTGTTACTCTGCAAGAAAAAAAAGAGTGGGACGGAGCCGGTGAGCTCTGTTGATCCGCCCCTGCCTAGCAATCAAGCTGCTGATAAGGAGGCAGTTTCAACCCTCCCGACTGTTTCCTATGCGGACGGAGAACTTACGGTTAACGCACAGAACGCCCGGTTGGGGGATGTGATAGAGGCAATTCGAGTGCGCACCGGAATAGCCGTGGAGTTTCTTTCAGAATCTATGAATGATCGAGTCTTCGATCGAGTGGGACCGGCACCTCTACGCGATGCGCTGACAAAGCTTCTGTACGGGTCAGGACTCAATTATGTCATTCAAACTTCGTCCCAGGATCCACAGATTGTAACTAAGCTGGTTCTGAGCGCACAGCCCCAAGTGGCTGCCACAGGACCGCCGCGGCAGGCGAACCTGCCAGTGGCTGAGCAAGCAGACAATCGAGCATCGTCCGGGGGGGCGGATTTGAACAATGAAGCCCCGGTCGTGCCAGTCCAGCCTGTTCAGAATCCAAGTGCCATAGGTATTCCCGTCGGCTTCAATATTCAACAAGCTGCGACTGCATCCGGGAAAACCACCGGTCAGATCCTTGATGAGCTACAGAAACAGCAGCAACAGGTGCTTGACGCCGAGGCTCCGCCACAATAGATGTCTTCCGCGCACAAAGGTAACAGCGCCGGTGAGCAATTTGCGTTCTTCGCGACTATTTCCCGTGGATAAGAGACCACCCCTTTCATCGTTCGTTGAGGTGGACCTCCAATGAGGATGCAGGTTTGTGTATCTGGCGCAGTGTTCACAGTGCCAGATACACAAGGAAGTGCAGCTTGACTGGGGAAATATATCTAGTGGAGTGAGAGCGCGCGCGCTTCGCGAGCGTCAGTCAAATTGGCTAACGAATTCAGCCTAAAGTCAGATTAGTACATATGGGCTAAATTGGTTGGCATAGCTAACCGGAGTAGGTCAACTGGGTAATTGCAAAGAACAGAATACTGTATACAGTTGGACGCTGAGCGCTGCCAGCTATTGTTATCGAAAGCTGAGGATGCGCTAAGGAGGACTCCGAATGAAACTCACAGCATGTAAGACATTTTCCGTTGCCCTGGTAATCGCTGGCCTGGTTACAATCGGTGCTGGCATTGCCTCAGCTCAGGATGTGTACAAAGTCAACTACTTCGCAAACAATGCTGGTACAGCGCCCGATGCGACCGTCCGGATTGACAATCCTGGCCTGACGTATGGGAATCTCTGTGCCATGATCTACGTGTTTGACAATGACCAACAGTTGTCAGAATGCTGCGGATGCGTTGAAACCCACAACGGCCTGCGGACCTTGTCCGTGCGCAACAACCTGACGTCGAACCCGCTCACCGGCGTACGTTCGAACAATGGCGTAATCAAGATCGTATCTGCCGCAGTAAACGACGGGCCGTGCGATCCGACATCCAATGTCAAAGCGACAGCAAACCTTCGTGCATGGGTAACTCACATTCAGAATGCGGTAGGCACCACTTGGCCAATTACTGAAACTGAGTCCTCAGACTCAACCCTCGGAGCCACCGAGCTTGCCAATTTGCAGGCACAGTGCGATTTCGTGAATATACTGGGCAGCGGCCATGGTATTTGCTCTTGCGGTACCGGAGACTGATGCTGCAACCGCCACGGCATGTGGAGACAGTAGAGCGACACATGCCGGGTTCTTGGAATAGCCATCGTGCCAGGGGCAGCAGCCATCCCCACCCTGGCACAACTTATCACTTTCTCGATCGATCATCCGGACTGGAGAAGGATTAGGCAATGAAAACTGCTCACATTGCGAGCTTGCTAGTTATGGGTCTATCTCTCACCGCAGCTACCATCCTGCATGGACAGGCTGCTCAAGAACCACTTCAGGTGGTTGCCAGGGTCAGCGGCACCGACCTCACACTCAGTGATTTGCAGCAGGATGAAGGCGGAAAGCTTCTTCAGGCTGAATATCAGTACTACCTGAACGAACGAAAAGCCCTTGAAGAACTGATCGACAATCGGCTGCTGAGGGATGAAGCGCGCAAGAAGAATATTACGCTTGAGCAACTCTTGGAGACGGAAGTCTACAAGGGCGTGAAGGACCCAACTGAAGACCAGCTTGAGGTCTACTATGAAGGCCTCGATACGCAGGAACCTTACCAATCTGTCCGTGAAGACGTTCTTCAGCACATACGTGAACTGCGTCGTACCAAGGCACGTGCTGCCTATGTGGAGCAACTTCGGAAAGAAGCGAAAATCAACGTCATGTTGATGCCTCCGTCCGCGCAGGTAAACGTATCTAAGGCCTATGCCCGCGGTTCGGAGAATGCACCGGTTGTCCTCGTAGAGTTCGCCGATTACCAGTGCCCCTATTGCCAGAAGGTAAATCCTCAGATCCAGCAGCTCAAAAAAGAGTACGGAGATAACCTTACGGTCATCTACAAGGATTTTCCGCTACCTATGCACCACGGTTCGGAAAAGGCAGCGGAGGCATCTCGTTGCGCCGGGGAGCAGGGTAAATTCTGGGAATACCACGATGTGCTCTTTTACAGCAAACTGCTGGACGTGGATGCACTGAAAGAGCACGCCCGAGTACTGAAGCTTGATGGAGATCGCTTTGACACCTGCCTGGACAGCGGGGCGGAGACAGGTGCTGTAAAGAAAGATCTGGACGAAGCCAAGAGTCTTGGACTGACAGGCACTCCCAGCTTCTTTGTCAATGGGCATTTCTTCAGCGGTGTTGTTGACTATGCGGCCCTGAAGGACATCGTGAATCAACAGTTGAATCTAGCAGCCACCCAGCACCAGGAGATTTCAAAGAAGTAATCGGATTCCGGTATTGATATCTCAATGATTGCTTTGCAACACTTTGACGCTACTTGCGGGGGGTGGCCAATGAAGTGCGTTCAAAAACTCATATGGAGCGTACTCCTGGTTTCTATTTTTGAGGGTGCGGGTCTGGCGTCAGTTGTAGTATCTCCCGCGTCCGCGCAAGTTAAACTACGCGGTCAGGTGCAATTTAGTGCAACCGGCTCCGCGGACAACGTTGTGATCTGGAGCATTACGGGGACTGGTTGCAGCGGCGTTTCCTGCGGAAAAATTACCTCAGACGGTCTTTACACGGCGCCTGCGGCGGCACCAACTCCTCCAGTGGTTGCTGTCGTAGCAACGTCTCTTGCCGATCTCACGCAATCCGGCAGCGCCTCTGTCGCCATCGGGGCGTCCATTAGTGTCGGAGTCACAATCTCTCCCGCGCTGGCAACTGTTGTCCAAAGTAGACAGCAGCAATTCACCGCCGTTGTTACTGGAAGTTCGAATAAGGCGGTGAAGTGGAGAGTATCAGGAACGGGATGTGCCGCTGCGGCGTGCGGCACAATCACGTCCGGCGGTCTCTATACCGCCCCCGCCCTAATTCCTAAACCTCCTCAGGTTACCGTCACGGCCACCTCCATCGCATCTCCCACAAAATCGGCTGCTGCAAAGGTCAGCATCGAAGCGGCGACCGCCGTGTTGGTTTCCGTCTCGCCATCTACTGCTCAAGTTTTTGTCCGTGGACAGCAGCAGTTTTCCGCCAAGGTTACAGGAACCACGAATAAGTCAGTGAAATGGACCGTTGCAGGAACAGACTGCGCTGGTTTAGCGTGCGGATCCATCTCCGTTTCCGGTTTATATACTGCACCGGCAAGCATTCCTGCTTCGCCTAAGGTGAAGATTACTGCCGCGTCAGTTGCCGCTCCTACAAGATCGGCCTTTGCAACGGTCACCCTCGCATCGGCGGCGTCTGTGGTGGTTTCAGTCTCACCGTCTGCTGCTCAAGTTTCCGTCGGCAAGCAGCAGCAGTTTTCTGCGACGGTTACAGGAGCCACGAATAAGTCAGTGAAATGGAACGTTGCAGGAACAGGCTGTGCCGGTGTAGCGTGCGGATCTATCTCCGCTTCAGGTTTGTACACTGCGCCGGCGAGCGTGCCCATTTCGCCTAAGATAACCATTACGGCCGCTTCGGTTGCCGCTCCCACGAAATCGGCTTCAGCGACCGTCAGCATCGAATCGGCGCCCTCAGTGGCGGTTTCCGTATCGCCATCTTCTGCCCAAGTGTCTGTCGGCAAACAGCAGCAGTTTTCTGCCACGGTCACGGGCGCCACAAATACGTCCGTGAAATGGACCGTTGCAGGAACGGGCTGTGCAGGTGCAGCGTGTGGATCTATCTCCGCATCAGGTTTATACACAGCGCCGGCGAGCGTCCCCAACACACCCAAGGTGACCATTACGGCCACATCCGTTGCTGCTCCAAGCAAGTTTTCCAACGCCACGGTGACGATCATTGCTCCTCCTTCGCCACTTACCGTAACTCCCAGTTCTCCTCAGGTGAAGCCCAGAGCGTCGCTGCAATTCTCTGCGAGCGGTCCTGGGGTCGGCGTGGTCATCTGGAGCGCTTCCGGCAGCGGATGCTCTGGGATCACATGCGGTTCGATCACCGCGGCCGGCCTCTACACGGCACCGGCAACGGCGCCAAATCCCGCCACCGTTATCATCACTGCAATCTCACTCGCAAATACAACGATTTCGGGTTCAACAACAGCTACGATCGCCGCGCCAGGCCAGGTCGGGGTCACTGTGTCGCCGAGCAGCGTACAGTTGAATGGGGGCGCTCAACAACTATTCAACGCTGCGGTGACCGGTACTACAAACACCGCCGTGACCTGGAGTGTAACCGGCTTCGGTTGCGCGGGATCCGCATGCGGCACGATTACATCGGGCGGACTTTACACGGCGCCGACAACTCCTCCAAACCCATCATTCGTAACTGTGACGTCGACGTCCGTTGCCGATTCCACGAAGTCTAGTTCGGCGACGGTGACAATTTCACAGAAGATTGGCGTGAGCATATCGCCAACCTCCGCACAAATTGCCGAGGGGGGCACCCAGCAATTCACAGCCAAGGTTACTGGCACAGCGATAACCGGAGTGTCCTGGAGTGTAAGCGGCACCGGTTGCTCTGGATCGGCGTGCGGCATCATTTCGTCCAATGGCCTTTATATGGCTCCTGGCACCGTACCCAAACCCGCACAGGTCACGGTAACCGCAACCGCCAATGAGGATGGGGAAACGGCAGCCTCAGCCACGGTCACAATCATAGTTCCCGTCGTGGTGGGAATATCACCGACGAGCGCCATTATCACGGTCAGCCAACAACAGCAGTTTCGCACCAGTGTTTCGGGTAGCACAAACACGGCAATAATCTGGAGCATTAGCGGGTCTGGTTGCTCTGGACCCACCTGCGGAACCATTACCTCGGGTGGGTTGTATACGGCTCCTGCCACTGTGCCTTCACAGGCTACTGTTATCGTAAAGGCGACCTCACAGGCCAATGAATCTGCATCGGCTTCGGCGGTCGTCAGTATCGTCGCTACGAATAATTCGAAGTTCGTGGGTCAATTTGCGTTCCTATTTACAGGATTTGACAGCAGTGGTCTATATCAAGAGGCTGGATCCTTCACGGCTGACGGCAAGGGAAATCTCAAATCAGGTCTCGAAGATGTGAACGACACGGCTGGTCCCTCCTCAGATCTCGCAATTGCTGGCACTTATCAGATGGGCTCAGACAACCGGGGTGTCTTGACCATCAACAGTCCTCTGGGGACGCATACTTTTCGATTTGCGCTTAACCTGCTCGGGACAAAGGGAAGACTCATTTCGTTCGATCAGTCCGGAGTCCGCGGTTCGGGTGTTATTGAACTTCAGGATCCGACTGCCTTCGATCCCTCTGTT
>Ga0302324_100021959_pt1 | contig 12429 bp, 11 predicted proteins | sample Palsa_T0_1_FD_201949 | JGI IMG/M metagenome (GOLD analysis project Ga0302324, IMG submission 201949) | Peat permafrost microbial communities from Stordalen Mire near Abisko, Sweden - Palsa_T0_1 | ecosystem: Environmental > Terrestrial > Soil > Palsa > Peat permafrost | place: Sweden: Abisko...
TGATTCACAATGTCAAAGAGCCTCCCGGCGGACCGGGATCAGTTCGCGGTTGACATTATAACCAAATTGGTTTAGTGTCAACCGTGAAATTTCAGCGGGCCCAGGCGCCTGGGCGGCAGTGCAATTGCCATAAAGGCGGCGTGCGCTTGTCCTTTCTGGAGCAGGAGGGGGAATAAAAAAGAGATGCCGCACGTCCGTATGATACTGGTGGCCGCGTCCGGCGGTTGCCGTTTTCACTCGAAAGGGGAGTAACTCACCGATGTTGAGATCGAAACTGCTTTGCGGGGCGGCAATTGCGCTTGTCTCCGCCGCGACGGCGGGGGCCGTGAGCGCGAAAGAATCATTCACGACCTTCGACCCGACAGGGTCGATCTACACCTTCGCCGCCGGCATCAATACGTCCGGGACGGTCGCCGGCTATTACGAGGATTCCAAGGGCGTGACGCATGGCTTCCTGCGCATGTCCGACGGCACAATCACGGCCTTCGATCCGAAGGGATCGACCCTTACCGAAGCGACCGGCATCAATGCCAATGGCGACATTGCCGGCTGGTACCGCGACGGGGGCGGCACGTATCGCAGTTTCGTGCGCGCGGCCGACGGTACGATGACGACGTTCAACCCGACAAAGGGCTATGAGCCGAGCATGATCGGCCTCAATGCGAACGGCAAGGTCGCCGGCTGGTATGCGATGTTCGGCAATCAGAAAGCCGGATTCGTCGGCGCGCCCGGCGGCAAGATGAAGCAGTTGACGGTCGAAGGCGTCGCAATCAATGGCAAGGATGTTGTGACGGGTGTCGACGGCTCGCAGGGCTTTGTGCGCTCGAGCTCGGGAAAGACCGTGACCTTCGTCGGCCCGGGCAGTCCGGATACGACCACACCGACCAGCATCAACGATCCGGGCGTGGTCGCGGGATATGACGAGACGATTTGCGGCATCTCCACCGGCTTTACGCGCGACTCAAGTGGCGCCGTCACGGCCGTCAGTCCGCCGAACTCGTACTACACCTGGGTCATGGGAATTAACGACAAAAACGCGCTCACCGGCTATTACTATTACGGCGCCTACCATGGCTTTGTGCGCGATGGCAGTGGGGCGTTCACGACCTTCGACATCGCCACGGATGGCACCTATCCGCAAAGCATCAATACCAAGGGCGAGGTCACCGGCGGATATCGCGACAGCAACGACGTGCTGCACGGCTTCGTCGGGAAGCCTTAAGCGTATATGCTGAATTGGCCGTTCGCCGGGCGACGGCCGGCCGAAGGCGGAAAAAAGCAAAATTCCCTCGGAACTTTCCGTTCTGGGGGAATTTGCGCATGCGCCGGAGCATGTATGAAGTCGCTCGCAGGAATTTTCGCTTCCGCATTGTTAGCGTCGACGTCGGCGATTGCGGGCGACGTATCCGCCGATCGCATGGCCATGCCGAATGGCGACATGGGCGGGATGGTCATGAAGATGATCCTGCCGCCCGTGCCGCCGATCGTCGAACAGAAGGACGACAAGCCCGGCGCGCCGCTGTTCGCGGGCTATGGCGATCACCATCATCCGATCACCACCTCCAATCCGCACACGCAGGCCTATTTCGATCAGGGCGTGCGCATGCTGTTCGCCTTCAATCACCCCGAAGCGATCCGCTCGTTCCGCGCAGGCGCGCGCCTCGATCCGCATTGCGCCATGTGCTGGTGGGGTGTCGCCTTTGCGCTGGGCCCCAACATCAATCAGCCGATGCACGCGGATGCGGCCAGCCCCGCATGGCAGGCCGTCGAGATGGCGCGCGCGCTCGAGCCCTATGCCTCGCCCGAAGAAGCCGCCTGGATCGAAGCCGTCGCCGCGCGTTACGCACGCAATCCGCCGCCGGATCGCACGCCGCTCGACCGGGCGTTCGCACAGGCGATGCGGGGGCTGTGGGAAAGCTATCCGCAGGATCTGGATGCAGCCGTGTTCGCCGCGGAAGCGATGATGGATACGCAGCCTTGGGATTTCTGGTCGCCCGACGGCACGAAACCGAAAGGCTATGCGACGGACATCGTCTCCTCGCTGGAAGCCGTCATCCGGCAGGAGCCGCTGCATCCCGGCGCGCTGCATCTCTACATCCACGCGGTTGAAGGATCGAGCACGCCCGAACGCGCCGAAGCCGCCGCCGACAAACTCGAAACCCTGATGCCCGGCGCGGGGCATATCGTTCACATGCCGTCGCATATCTATTTCCGCGTGGGACGTTATGCGGATTCCATGGCGGTCAACCTGCGCGCGGCGAACTCCGACGAGGCTTACGCTGCCGCCTGCCGCGCGCAGGGTTATCTGCCGCTGGGCTATTATTTTCACGACATCGATGTGCTCAGGACGTCGGCGGAAATGGCCGGCAATTACCGCATTGCCATCGATGCGGCGCAGCGCGTCGTGCAGGCGGAGGCTTCGTATCCGCAAGGGCTGCAATGGGATGGACCTCTCGCGACCGCGCTGCTCACCAATCTGCGCTTCGGCAAATGGGACGCAGTTCTGGCCGAACCGCGCCCGGACGCGCGGTGGAAACTTACCATCGCGATGTGGCTCTATGCGCAGGGTTTCGCCGCGGCGAATGTGCATGATTTCGACCACGCCGCCAGGGACCGCGCCGAACTCGCCGGCATGATCGGCAAAAACGCCTTCGCGGACGACTTCTCCCGGCGCCATGCCAATCTCCAGATGGCGCAGACGGGACTTGCGTTGCTCGACGGCGAGATTGCGCGGGTGGGCGGCCACATCGACGACGCAGTTGCGGATTTCCATAATGCCCGCGATCTCGAACAGGCGCTGCCTTATGGCGAACCGCCAACCTGGCACCAGCCCGTGAGCCATCTTCTCGGCGCGGCCCTTCTCGCAGCCAACAAGCCCGCCGATGCGGAAACCGTCTATCGCGACAGCCTGAATACCTATCGCGCCGACGGCTGGGCGCTGTTCGGCCTCGCGCAGGCGCTCGACGCGCAGGGAAAATCCGACGAAGCATCGCATGTGCGCGAAGCGTTCGCGCGCGCCTGGCGCCTGTCGGATGTCAAGCTGGCGTCATCGCGATTCTGACGGGCGGTTGAAAAACTTGCGGCAGGTTTTGGCCCGGGACGATTCTCCCGGCGCGGAATGGCGTTAATCGGAAATGCACTGGTCGCGTGCCAATGATTCGGCACGGAGGCCCCGATGCTTCGAATTTGCAATATCTCCAGTCTGTTTATCCTGACCGGCGTGCTGGCTCTGAGCCTGATTGCGACAATCTCTGGCGCCCAGGCGCAGGGCAAGTATGAAGTTCTCTATGCCTTCTGTCCGCAGAGAGCGTGTCTTGATGGAGCGGCTCCTGTAGGAGGTGTCGTTGAGGACAAGAAGGGCAACCTTTACGGCACGACGTGGGGTGGCGGCTGGGGCGGCGCTGGCGCCGTCTACAAGCTCGCGCCGGGCGGCGTCGAAAGCGTTCTCTATGATTTCTACGGTTACCCCGATGGAGACGGGCCCCGGGCTGGTTTGACGATGGACAAGGAGGGCAATTTCTACGGCACGACGAACGAAGGCGGTACTGGCGGCCCCTGTAACGGCCGGGGCTGCGGCACCGTGTTCGAGCTTGCTGCGGATGACGCCGAAACAACGCTCTATGCCTTCAAGGGTCCGCCCGCAGACGGCGCATTTCCTGTCGCAGGCCTGATCGCGGATAGTAACGGCAATCTCTACGGTACGACGCCCGAAGGCGGCAATGGTTGTCAGGGGCAGAACTCCCAAGGCTGCGGAATCGTTTTCAGAATTGCACCGGACGGCACGGAAACCGTGCTCTACAATTTCTGTCCCCAGGGTTACCCCTGCGCCGATGGCGCCTACCCCCAAGGCGGCCTGATCGCGGACAAGAAGGGCAATCTTTACGGCACGATTTGGGAGGGTGGCGCGGCGGGCCACGGCGCCATCTTCAAGCTTTCCCCGGACGGCGCAGAGACGCTGCTCTATTCCTTCACGGGCGGAACCGACGGCGCCGGCCCTTCCGGCAGTCTTATCGCGGATAAGCAGGGCAATTTTTACGGCGTGACCGAATTCGGCGGTGGTGGCACTTGCGCTGATGGCGGCTGCGGCACGGTGTTCAAGCTCGCGGCGGATGGCGCAGAAACAGTGCTGCATTCCTTCGCGAGCGGAGCCGATGGGCATCAGCCATTTACGGGCCTAGTCATGGACGATGCGGGCAATCTTTACGGCACGACCCCACAGGGCGGCGGGGGCGGCGGGTCCACCAATCGCGATGTTGGTTGCGGCGTCGTCTTCAAACTGGCGCCGAACGGCACTGAGACCATACTCCATGCCTTCAAGGGTGCCGCCGATGGCTGCGTTCCCTATGCCGGTCTTATCGCGGACAAAAGGGGTAATCTTTACGGCACGACCGCACAGGGTGGTCGCATCGATTGTGGACCTGGCGGCTGCGGCACGGTGTTCAGGCTCAAGGAGTGAAGACGGAATTGCGCCGTAAGCATACTGCTTGAATTGTTCGCCCGCGCAAGCCGTTGAGATGCGTGGTTGTGGTACGATTGCCTTCGCACGCATCGACGGAACCGCGCGGAAAAGAATAGGCTACCCTCACCGGGCATGAGGGCACATGCGATGCGCGACGTCGGGAATCCATTGGCCACGGCGGACACACGGGCGCTTGAAGCGCGCGCCATTCGCGTTTTCCATCTGCCGCAGGTGCAGGCGGGCAAAGCGGCGATCAAAGAACAGTGGCGGTTTCGCATCGGCGACGACATGACCGCGGACGGCGCGCGCTGCTTCGACGATTTCATCGACGAATATGCCTTTTGCTATGTTCTGAAGGCCGTCAATGGCGACGGGAATTGTCCGAAAGTCCTCACGCCCATCTTTGCGCCTCCCCATGACTGGATGGGTCTGCAGGTTCCGGGATCGCGCGGCGGCGGCAGCGACTCGCCCGACAACAGCTATTCCTTCATGCCGATCGATTACGGCCCGCGCTACGAAATCAGCGGCCGGCGTCATGAACCGGTGCCCGCCGATACGCCTTACACGCTGACGGACATCACGTTCACGAAGTCGCTCAGCCATCTCGATGGACCTGATCTGCAAGTGGGGCCAGACGGACATTTTACGATCACGCTCGATCCCGAACCGGCCAATGGACGCGCGAACCACATTCAGACAAAACCGGATTGCCGCTACGTGTTCAACCGGGAAAGCCGTTCCGATTGGAGACAGGTTCCGGCCGGCCACACGATCAGGCGTCTCGACCCGCCGACGGCGCCACCGCTTTCGGACAGTGAGATCGCCGAGCGCGCCTTAGGGATGATGGGCGAAGGGATAAATCCGATATATGACATCATAAAATTGTGGTGGTCGCTCGCGCCGAATGTCATCGCCTCACCGCGCAAGACGGGCGATTTCGGCGGTTTCGTCTCGCAGCAATTCACCATGGCGCGTCTCGTTCTGGAGGATGATGAAGCCTTTGTTGTGACGATCGGCCATGGCGGCGCCGGCTTCCGCAATTTCGTCGCCGAGAATTTTTGGCTGCTCACCATGGACTACTGGAAAATCACGAGCTCCATGAACAACAGTCAGGGCATCCCCAATGCCGATGGCCTTTCAACGACCTATGTCGTCTCTCTCCAGGATCCCGGAATTCACAATTGGATCGATCCGGCCGGATTGCGCCAGGTCAATCTGATTCATCGTTGGCAGCGGCTGCCGCGCAACTCCGCGGGCTGCGGCGAACCTTACGCAAGCGGTATACTGACGAAGATCGGCGATCTCGCGCGGCATCTTCCGGCGGACATGAAGTGTGTCACGCCGCAAGAGCGCGCAACCCAGCTGGCGGATCGCCTGGCAACTTACAAACTGCGATTCGCGTGGGACGAAAGCCCATCGCAATAGGAAAAACGGGATAAAGATTATGTCGAACAGACGCGCGAACTGGACGCCCGCGCCCCGGCCGGAATGGGTGCAACGCCTGAATGAAGAAGGCGCGTGCATGAATATCAGCGGTGTGGTGCCGCTGGACGAGGAGTCCCTCTTGTCGGCCGCGCAACGGGCGACCGGCCTTTCGGATTTCGGGCGCGACGACTGGCGCGAGCCTTTCCGCATCTTCATCAGATCGCTGGAAGAGGAGAGCGAGCTCAATTTGATGGGCCGGATTCGCACGCGGTCCGAAATACTTCAGCTTCTGGAGGCGCGTCTGCAGATCGAAGATGCCTATCGGCGGCATCCCGAGATCGCCGACGAAAGGATCGAAAAACCGATCATCGTCGTCGGCCAGGGGCGCTCCGGCACGTCCTTTCTCCTGAACCTGTTGAGCGAAGATCCCGACAACGGCGTGATCCGGATTTGGGAGACGATCTATCCCTGTCCGCCGCCGGAGAAGGCGACCTATCTTACCGACCCGCGCATAGAACGCGCCCACCAGGCCATCACGCAATGGAACCGGGTGACGCCGGAATTCGCAACGATGCACGAATTCGGCGGAGCGATCCCGGCCGAATGTTCTCCGGTCATTGCCATGAACTTCATGTCGATTTCCTGGCTGGCCTGTTTTGGGCAGGTACCGGCGTATGAAAGCTATATGGCCGCGCAGCCGGTGGAACCGGCGCTCCGTTATCATCAGCGTGTGTTGAAGCTGTTGCAGTGGAAGAATCCGCGGCGGCGCTGGGTCTTGAAGGATCCCATGCATCTCGACCGACTGGAGGCGCTCCTGAAGCTTTATCCCGACGCCTGCTTTGTCTGGCCGCATCGCGATCCGGTCAAGGCGTTGGCTTCGGTCGTGAGTTCGATGGGCACCGTTCAATGGGGACGCAGCGACCATCCGTTCAAGAACAATTCGCTCGACATCGGCCTTGACCCGGACATCGTCGGCGCAAGGTTCAACGCGATCATCGACAAGATCGAGTCCGGCGACGTGCCGAAGGACCGCCTTTTCAATGTGCTCTATCGCGACCTGATCGATGACCCCATCGGGACGATCGCAGCGCTTTATCGTTATTTCGACATCGAGTTCACTGGAAAGGCGCGCGAGGCCATCGCGGCCTATTGCGAACGAAATCCGCGGGGGGCGCGCGCAACCCATCGCGTCGGCTCGGCTGCCCAGGAAGACGTTGAATATGAACGCCGCGCGCTCCGGCGCTATCAGGACTATTTCGGCATACCGGACGAATAGCCCCGCGGCACAGAAAAGCATTTCCGGCCCTCCCCCTGCGTAGCGCCCCCAAAGAGTGCCCCTTGACATTCCCTTTCATATGTAATAAATAACTTACACATGATTGTTGGAGCTTCTAGTTGTCGATCAGCGGAGACCAATTGCTCGCCATGTTGACGGCGCTCGCCAGTCCGCCCCGATTGCGGATTGTCGCGGCGCTCAAAGCGGATGGCCGCAACTATGTCAGCCAGCTCGCCCGCGAGGTGGGCATCAGCCGCCCGCTCCTGCATCTCCACCTGCAGAAGCTGGAAGAAGCCGGCCTCGTCACGAGCAGGCTCGAACTGTCCGCCGACGGCAAGGCGCTCAATTATTTCGAGGTTGCGGACTTCCATTTCGAACTCACGCCGGCGGCCATTGTCGAGGCCGCCAAATCGCTCACCGCCACATCCACCAAATCCGACCCATGAAAGGCGTCCACCATGTCTGAACAAGTCTATCTGGCCTCCATCGGGGTGTTGTTCGGGACACCCCTCTTCATCTTCGCGATGAAATACGCCTCGGCGGCCTATCAGGCCCGCTCGCGCACCCTGAGCGACAATGCCTATCGCGAACTCGCGACCAGGGCCGTCACGGTCCAGGCCGAAAATACCGTCTCGCTGTCCGCCGTGCAGACCTCGCTCACGGAAATCGCCACGCGGCTGGCTTCCGTCGAAAAAATCCTGAAGGAGGTCGGGTGATGTCCACACATCTGAACGCAATGGCGGCCTTCACAGCACCCTCGCCCACCGCCCGGATATCGGCGTTCCGTCTCTATGTTCTGAGGGCCGGTTACCTTCTCCTCGTTGTGGGGCTCGGTTCCCGGATCTGGCCGCTGATGATCCACCATGCGAAGCCATGGGACCTGATGCATGGTGTGGCCAACAGCATGCTGGCGGCGCTATCGGCGATGGCGGTGTTGGGGCTTCGCTATCCGCTCAAGATGTTGCCGCTGCTTTTCTTCGAGGTGGCCTGGAAGACGATCTGGCTCACCATCATTGCGCTGCCGCTGTGGAACGCCCACCGCATGGACGCGGATACGGCGGATACCGCCCAGGCCTGCCTGATGGGCGTTATCTTTCTCATCGTCATTCCCTGGGACTATGTGTTCACCAACTTCATGATGAAGCCCGGAGACCCCTGGAAATGAAACGCGCCGAACGCGAGAGCTTCAGTATTTCGCGTGTCCCGGCGTTCTGGGGAACGGGATCGCGTCGCGCACATTGGAGAGGCCCGTGACATACGCGATGGTGCGTTCGAAGCCCAGGCCAAAACCCGCATGGGGCACGGTGCCGTAACGGCGCAGATCGCGGTACCAGGCGTAGTGATCCCTGTCGATGTCACGCTCCGCCATGCGCGCGTCCAGCACATCGAGTCGCTCTTCGCGCTGGCTGCCGCCGATGATCTCGCCGATCCCCGGCGCCAATACGTCCATCGCCGCCACCGTCCTGCCGTCGTCGTTCACCCGCATGTAGAACGCCTTGATGTCTTTCGGGTAGTTCATCACGACGACGGGCCGCTTGACGTGTTTCTCCGTGAGATAGCGCTCGTGCTCCGACTGCAGGTCGACGCCCCATTTCACGGGATACTCGAATTTCTCCGGCGCTTTTTCGAGCACCGCCACAGCCTCGCCATACTCCATGCGCGCGAATTCCGAGTTGACGATGCCCTCCAGTTTCGCGACCAGACCCTTCTCGATCCGCTCATCGAAGAAGGCGAGATCGTCCAGCCGCTCATTCAGCAAGGTCTCGAATGAGAATTTCAGCAAACGCTCCGCGAGGGTTGCATCGTCCGAGAGATTCGCAAACGCGATTTCCGGTTCGATCATCCAGAACTCGGCGAGATGACGGCTGGTGTTCGAGTTCTCGGCGCGGAAGGTGGGCCCGAAGGTGTAGACCTTGGAGAGCGCGAGACAATACGTCTCCACGTTGAGCTGCCCCGACACGGTCAGGAATGTTTCGCGCCCGAAGAAATCCTGCGCGAAATCCACCGTGCCCGCCTGCGTGCGCGGCAGATTGGCAAAATCGAGGGTGGACACCCGGAACAGCGCACCCGCCCCTTCGGCGTCGGAGGCAGTGATGATCGGCGTGTTGACCCAGAAAAAACCGTTCTGGTCGAAGAAGCGATGGATCGCCTTTGCCAGCGTGTGCCGCACCCGCGTCGCCGCCGCGATCACATTCGTTCGCGGCCGCAGATGCGCCACTTCGCGCAGATATTCCAGGGAATGCGGCTTGGGCTGAATCGGATAGGTGTCCGGATCCTCCACCCAACCGATCACATCGATCGCGGTCGCCTGCATCTCGAAGGGCTGCCCTTTCGACGGTGACGGCACGATCGTCCCCGTCGCCTCGACAGAGCAGCCGGCGGTCAGCTTCAGGACCTCGTCCGTGTAGTTGGCGAGCGTGTTGGGCACAACCACCTGCACCGGATGAAACGACGAGCCGTCCGACAATTGCACGAACGAAATGCCCGCTTTCGAATCCCGCCGCGTGCGGACCCAACCTTTGACGGTGACCGGAGCATCCTTTGGCGCCGCATCGGCCAGGATCTCACGGACACTGAATTCTCGCTTGTCAGTCAAACGCGACCCCACCCGGTTGATCTATTTCGCAAGGAAGGCGGCACGTTACATGCGCCTGCGACGGGGTCAATATTGGACACGATTTTGCGGCGATTGCTCCTGTTCAGCGCAGCCGAACTCTTCCGCTGCGACCTGCCTTACGGCGGCATCGCGCACCGGATCGAATGAGCCCGGACCAGCGACTTTGTGCGGCCTTCAGGGCCTGAAATCTCAGTTCCGCGCGCTCTGCGCCGCGAATTCGGACGATGCACCCGCAACCAAGTCTCCGCCCGCGACCCTGTCGTCGCACGTCGCATACCCATAGATCTCGGGTATGTATTGAGCGGAAACGAATGTCGCCAGTGCCCTATTGTCCGGATTGAGCGCCGCATCGAAGGCGGCATTCGCCCTGGAACAGTAATAACCCATGTGACGCACGCTGCTCACTGAAAAATTGTTGGCAAGCGCCGTCTTGTAGGCATGGTAGTCGTCCGTGCCCGTGTTCACATTTGTGCGCTGAAAGTAATTCAGCAGGACGGCATCCGAATCCTGCAATTCCTTCTGGAAGGTAATGACGAACCGGTTGTAGAAGCCGACATCGTCGCAATAGAGTGCGGCCACCATCAGCTTTTGTTGCACGGCCGCGGTCTTCAGCGCTCTAGCTTCCTGGGGGTTCGCGCAAACTCCGGCTGCCCAGCATTGCCCCACCATCGCACACATCATCGACGCTGCAACGCCCGTTCTCAATATCGCTTTCATGTCGTTCTCCCTCGATTGTCGGCTGTGCTGTTGACTATGAAGTGCCTGAGCGGACGCAGCGCCCCGCCGGAGGCTCGATCTGATCGAGATGAGCCACAACATCGCTCGCGCCGCCGCTGCAGGCGACCCAGCGGAAATCATGGTCCGCATCGGTGGATTTGATGTTTGAACTGGGCAGCAGGACGGCGAACCCATTCGCGACGACGTTTCCTGTCCTGGCTCCGACGTCGCAACCGAGTGCCGGATCGCCAGCGTTTGCCTTCTGCAGGCAATAGGCGAACTGCACGCCATAGGCGCAGTGATTGCGGAAGCCCAGGCTGGCTCCGTCGGTTTCGACGCTGAGGCAATCCGATGCCCCGCGCCCCACGGGGACCGGCATCGCCATTGCCTGCGCCGGTTGTGGTGCAGCGGCAGCTGCACTTGGCGGTGCCGGCGGCAACGGCCCATCGATCGCGTGCACTTCGGAGGCGCGCACGGCCACCGGCACCAGCGCGGCGTCGCCCGAACCCGTTGTTAAGGCGCCTCCGGATTCCCGCCGCTGCAGCGACGCCGGGCGCGGCATTGCCGACGACCGCAGCGTAGTTGGCGCGTCATTGGCCTTGGCGCTCTGGATTGCGGGCACGCAAGCCGACACGGCAACGGTCGCCTTTTTCGATTTGGTCTGGGTCTTGCTCTGGCCGAGCCCCAGATGATCGGCATAGGCTGCCAGTGCGGCGCGGCGCTCGGCTTCGCCGAAGACATGATCAGGCGGATACCAGGACGTGCAATAGGGCGCGCTCGAAGAATCGTGGATCGTCATCGAAACGCCGCCGGCCGTGTTGGCAACGAGCGACTCCGTGTGTCCGTCTGCGAATTGGGCTTCCAGGCCGTTTTCCGTCTCGCGAAAGAAGCCGATCATGCGGCCGGCATCGGTTTCGTCCGCGATCGTCCCCAAATTGTCGCTCATCAGAACGAACGACGTTTTCTGCGCCGCGCCGTTCGGAGAGAAAAGCGCGACTGCCAGACCGCCGTTCTGAGCAGAAAGCGTGATCGACGATCCATCGACGGAGACGAGCCGTTCGCCGGCCAAAGCTGCAAGCCATGCCGGCTTGTCGACCGGCACGCTGCTGCCGATCTGTGCCGCGGGAACGACGGGAGGCGACGCATCGCCGGCCCAGGCCTTCTCCGCGACGCAAGAAAATGCGAGTGCCATCGCCGCCAGGAGAAGCTTGTTCATCGTCGGATGTCCCGACGCGTCCGTCCCCTGTGGTGCTCTATGCCAGCGACCACTTTCAAATGTTGTGTTCTGAGATACAACCATCGCAAAGCCCAACATCTATCTCGGCTTTGCGATGATGTTCCGTGCCCGAAGAATGTCGAATGAACTCGCGCGTCATGGTGAATCGCTTCTTGGTATGGCCTCGCATAGTTTATGAGAAATCAAATTGAATGAGATGACAAAAGGAAGTTCATGGCCTTCGTGGCGGAGCCCCGGTACGAACACACAATCAATTGATTGTATATCGGGGGCTGTGTCAGAAACGGCCATGGTCAGGATCGAGATCACACCCGACATCGCAATCGACGAAAGCGAGCTCGACGAGAGTTTCATTCAGTCGGCCGGCCCCGGCGGGCAGAACGTCAACAAGGTCGCGACCGCGGTGCAGCTTCGCTTCGACGCGCGCAATTCCCCAGCGCTGCCGGAAAGCGTTCGCCAGCGTCTGGTCGTGCTCGCGGGAAAGCGACTGACCAAGGACGGCATCCTCATCCTGACCGGCCGCCAGTTTCGCACCCAGGAGCGCAATCGGGCCGATGTCCGCGCCCGGCTTGTGGCCTTGCTGCGCCAGGCGGCCGATATTCCACGTCCGCGACGACCGACCAGGCCGCCCAAGGCGAGCAAGAAGAAACGACTGGAGCGAAAAGGCGCACGCGGGCAATTGAAGCGCTGGCGGGCCA
>Ga0302324_100021960_pt1 | contig 12428 bp, 8 predicted proteins | sample Palsa_T0_1_FD_201949 | JGI IMG/M metagenome (GOLD analysis project Ga0302324, IMG submission 201949) | Peat permafrost microbial communities from Stordalen Mire near Abisko, Sweden - Palsa_T0_1 | ecosystem: Environmental > Terrestrial > Soil > Palsa > Peat permafrost | place: Sweden: Abisko...
AGGCCGAATTCGTTGAAGCGGAGAACCTTCGACGGAGCACGGTCGCCGCGAAGCGCGTCTTCGAGCGCGGCCATGACTTTGTCACGATTGCGCCGCTCCTCCATGTCAATGAAGTCAATCACGATGATGCCGCCGAGATCGCGCAGGCGCATCTGGCGGACAATTTCCTTCGCGGCCTCGGCGTTCGTGCGGACAATCGTGTCTTCTAGGCGGTTCGAGCCCTTGCCGACGAATTTTCCCGTGTTGACGTCAATGGCGACGAGCGCTTCGGTGTGGTTGATGACGATGTAGCCGCCCGATTTGAGCCAGACCTTCGGCCGCAGCCCTTTGTCAATTTCCTGCTGGATGCCGAATTCCTCGAAGACCGGATTTTCCTTGGTGTAAAGCTTCACGCGGCTCACGAGCGCCGGCTGGAAGCGGCTCATGAAGTCCACGACTTTTGTGTACTCCTCTTCGGAGTCAACCCAGATCGCGGTGTAGTCGGAACTCATGTGGTCGCGGAGCAATCGCTGCACCAGGTTGAGATCGCGGTGCAGGATTGACGGCGCTTTTTTCTGCTCCGAACGCGCCTTGATCTCAGACCAAGTGCGCGTGAGGAATTCGACGTCGGCGCGAACTTCTTCCGGCGCAGCAGCTCCGGCGGCGGTACGGACGATAAAGCCTCCACCGGCGCTACCCTTCGCATCGTTCACGAGATGGCGGAGGCGGGCCCGCTCTTCAGCCGAAGCGATCTTGCGCGACACTCCGGTGTGGTCGAGCGTGGGCATATAGACGAGAAAGCGGCCCGGAAGAGCGACATGGCTGGTGATGCGCGCGCCCTTCTTGCCCAGCGGTTCCTTGGCGATCTGGACGATGATTTCCTGGCCCTGCTTCAGCATGTCCGCGATGAGCTGTGGACGGCGTGGCGCCGAATGTTGATGGCCGTGGCTCCCGCTGCGTCCCTGCTGGGGGCGGCGTCCCCGGTCGTCGCGACGGCCGCGATCGCGGTCGCGTCCACCACGGCGCGCGGGATTCTGCATCCGCGCGCGGAAATCGTCGCGGACCTGGGCCTTCCACGGCTGTTGTTCCGGCGGCGGAGGATTCTCTCCGGGAATGGCCGATTCGCTTTCGGCTGAAATTGTTTCCGGCTCGTGCTCGTGTTCATGCTCGTGATCGAGCTCGGAGGGCGGCGCAATCATGCCTTCCGTTTCGGCGTCGGCTTCTTCTTCCTCAAGCTCGTGCTCTTCCGCTTCGGCGTCCACAGCGCCGGCCTCCGCTTCGGCAGCGTCGTGCGCCGCTCGCGTGGCCTCATCGGCGGCGGCAAAGCCTCGTTCTTCCGCTGCGCGCTGAGCTTCTTCCTCTTGAGCTTCGGCCACTTGTTCGGCCAATACCGCGGCTTCTTCCGGGCTTAGCTCCGGACCAGCGTGATCTTCATGCGCGGATTCGGCCGCGTGAATTTCGGGCTCGTCGTGCTCGATCGCGGGCTCAGGCTCATGCTCTTGATGGGGCACAGAGGGAGCTACCGCCTCCACGTGTTGCTCGACGGGGGTATCGCGATGCTTCCATTTCGAAAGCGTCTCGCCGGGCAAAGGCTCGAGGCCGGTCGAAAACGACCGAGGTGCCTCTACGCGAGGTTCAGAGTGAAATTCGCGCCGGGGTTCAACTGCGCGCGGGGCAGGCGACTCGCGCACTTGCTCGGAGTGTTCGACGGGAGCTACCGGCGCCGCGCTTGCGGCGAAGTCCGTTGGCTCGTTGGGAGCGAAGGTTCGCGTCGCGTCGTCCGATGAAGCCGGAATGGATTCACCGGCGGGCTTGTCGCGATACTTGGCGAGAGATTCTCCCGGGAGAATGATTGAAACATGGCCCTCCGGAGCTCCTGGCTCGCTCGGCGCCTCTTCGAAGGGGCGAGGCGAAGCGTATTTCGATTGGGGGAGCTCGCGGCCGAAGCGCTGGTTGCCTCCGCGTCCGCCACTTCCGCCGCTACCACTGCGCCGGCCAAAACGTCCGCCTCGTCCAGGCCTCCCACCACCACTACCGCCGCGGCGTCCGAAGTCGCGGCCCGGTCTGCTGCTGCGATTGTCGAAGCGGCCGCGGTCGGAGGGAGCCGACGGGCCGGCGGGCGGCGGATTCGACGTATTCATTGGGCCGGGCGCGACGGGATTCATCACGGCGTTGCCAGGCTCGACCGCCGGCGATTCGTATTCCGCGCGCGAATCATCGGTGGAGGGAGTGGGGTCGGCGAATTCGACGAGGGGTAATGCCGCGCTGGGCGTGACAAAACGCTGCGCGGCTTGATCCGGCGCCGCGGAATTCTTGACGTCCGTTGCGATGTGGTCGTCGAGCTCCTCGATACCTTCGAGGAAGTCGGTGACGTAAAGGAAGGCGTCGCTATCGAGCCCGATATCAACAAAAGACGACTGCATGCCTGGCAGCACTCGCGTGACACGCCCCTTGTAAATGCTTCCGACTAGCGCAAACTCTTTTTCCCTCTCAACGTAGTACTCACAGAGCAGACCTTCTTCCATAATGGCGACCCGAGTCTCGTGGGGGTTCGCCGATATAACCATTTCCTTCGACATGGATACTCCTCATGGCGCATCGGACCGCGCCGGCGCACGTGTGCGCGCGGAGCGCCCGGCGGGCGTGGCGGAAGGCTGTGCCTTGAACCTGCCACGGCGGGCCGTCCAGGAAAGAACCATCGCATCCTTGGATCGATTTCCTCACCCGATGCATTCCTCAATTCAAAATTGAAATTCCGGTCCCGAACGAACGGGGCGCGGGTGATGCTGAAACTTTTATTGGCTTTAACCGACGGGGTTCAGTTAACGAAACGCCGCATGCGGACGTTCATCACGAGTCCCAAAGCCAAAAACACGAAGGCCGTTGCCGACCCTCCATAGCTCATCAGCGGCAGTGGAATGCCGGTGACCGGCATATATCCGATCACCATCGAAGCGTTGACCAGAACGTGGAAACCCAGGATCGCGGTCACTCCCATCACGACGTACATCCCGGCACGATCTTTCGCTTTCTGCGCGTTGTCCACCAGCCGCAGAATCAGGCCTAAGTACAACAGCAAAACCACACAAACGCCAATGAAACCTTGTTCCTCAGCCAGCGCCGCCAAAATAAAGTCCGAATAACGGACGGGCACAAAGCCCAATTGGTTCTGGCTGCCCTTGCCGAATCCTTTTCCCCAGAATCCCCCGGAGCCGACGGCGATCTCGGACTGCAAAATCTGGTAGCCGGCGCCGCGCTGGTCTTCCTCGGGATGCAGGAACGTCTGAATGCGCTGCTGCTGGTACGGTTTCAGATGACGCCGCATGTTCCAGCCCAGCGGCACAAGCAGCGCAATGACGATCAGGCCAATCGCCGCGTGTTTCCATTGAATGCCGGCGAAGAAGGCTCCGACCACTGCAACGGGAACGAGCACCATCGCCGTTCCCAGATCGGGCTGCTTCAAGATCAAGCCTACGGGAATTAGCGTCAAAACGCCAATCTTGAGCAGATCGGTCAGCGTCAAGCGATCGGTGCGCACTTCCGCGAAGTAGCGCGCGAGCACGATGATTATAATCAACTTCATTATTTCCGACACTTGTAAATTCATCAGGCCGCCGAGCGAGATCCAGCGCTTGGCTCCCAGGCGGGAAAATCCGATCAAGAGCACGACGAGGAGCCCCGCCACTCCGACGAGATATAGCGCGGGCGCCTGATCCATCAAAGTATGGTAGTCAATGCGGGAGATTACAAACATGCCAATGATGCCGATCCCGATCCACATGAGCTGCTTCCATTGCATTCCAGCCATGGCGCTGGCATGCGTGGAAGAATAAATTTCCAGCACGCCGAGCGCGCTGATCGTGCCGGCGATGGCGAGAAGGGGCCAATCGAAATCCTGAACGCGCGGGCGATCCTTCATTGCTGTTCCGCTCCGGAGCTCACCCCTGGCGGATGAATCGCTGAAGACGGCGGCAAATTGTCGGCGGTCGAAGGCTGCTGCAGGTGTCCGCCTTTTTTGTCGTAGTAGGCCTTCACCACATCGCGCACGATCGGAGCGGCCGAGGTGCTGCCCCAACCTCCGGATTGGACGAGAGCGGCAACGACAATATCCGGATTGCGGCGAGGAGCGTACCCGACGAACCAGCCGTTCTCTTTCAATTTCTTGCCTAGTTTGTTCTGCAGTTCGAAGCCTTCCACTTGCGCAGTGCCGGTCTTGCCGGAGAAGTCCACGTTTTGCAGCTTGACCTGCCCGGAGGTAGTGCCATCAGGCTCATTGACGACACCCCACATTCCATCGGTCACCTGTTGGACCGTGTCATCCGAAATAGGAAAGGAACCGGACTTAAGGTCCGTGGCGTTTTTCATGAGGTGCGGCGGAATCAGAGTGCCGCCATTGGCCACGGCCGCGATCATGCGGGCGAGCTGAATCGGCGTGACCATGACGGCGCCCTGGCCGATGGATACAGAGATTGTTGAGCCGGGATACCATTTGTGATGGTCCACGCGCTCGACCCACTCTTCCGACGGCATCAATCCGGGTTCTTCACTTGGCAAATCGATCCCCGTGCGCCGGCCGAGGCCGAGGCCCGTCGCGTACTGATCGATACGGTCAATTCCAAGAAGTTTGCCTACGTTGTAAAAATAGACGTCGCAGGAAGCGACAATGCCCTTGTGGAGATCCACGGAGCCGTGCGCGTGATCGCAATGAAATACTCGTCCGTAAAAGGTCGCGTAGCCCGGACAGTATACGGTGTAGCTCGCTGGGATGGCTTTTGATTCGAGCATAGCCGTGGCCATCACGATCTTGAAGACGGAACCCGGAGCGAGCTGCGCCTGAATCGCGCGATTTAGCAGCGGCGTTTTCGGGTCGGTATTGAGATGGGCCCACTCCTGGTTGGGAATCCGGACGGCGAAATCGTTGGGGTTGAAGGTGGGCCGGCTGACCATCGCCAGGACTTCGCCGGTGCGAGCATCCATGGCGATGAGCGCGCCCTCTTTGTTTGCGAAATCCGCTTCAGCGATCTGCTGCAGATCCTCGTCAATCGTGAGCTGGATGGGCCTTCCGGGAATCGCCTCGACGTTGTCGAGCGTGCGCATCACTTTGCCGACGCTGTTGACGACGACGCGCCGCATGCCGTCGGTGCCCACAATCTGGTCGTTGTACTGCTTTTCGAGGCCGGCCTTTCCTACGATGTCTCCGGGCCGGTAGCGGTCGGGATTCTTTTCCATGTCCTGCACGGAAACTTCACCGACGTAGCCGATGGTATTCGCGAGCATTTCGTCGTGCGGGTAGCGGCGCCGCTGGACCATCATCAGATCGAGCACGGGAAGATCGGCGCGGTGGGAATCCACGAACGCGATATCCGCCTGACTCGCTTCCGGCTTGATGATCAAGGGCAGGAATTTCGGCTCGGCTTTCGCGGCATCGAGCTGCTGGTCCAGATCCTCTTTTGCGATCCCAAGGCCTTCTTCAATTTGCGGGAGATTCTTCTCGAGCAGCTTCGGGTTGTCGCGCAGCAACAGGATGCTGAAAGAGGGGTAGCTATCCACGAGTACCCGGCCGTCGCGATCGAGCATGGCTCCGCGCGGGGCGATGATGGCGATGGAGCGGATGCCGTTTTTTTCGGCCAGGTCGGAGAAATGCTCGGACTGCATGACCTGCAATTTCCAGAACCCGACCAGAAGAAATACGATCATGGTCGCGGAAAGATAGGAAAACAGGGCCAACCGCCCCTGCGGAATCCTCTGGTCGTTAACGTTCCACGATGGCAACTAAACTCCTGCGCGGCGGGCCGTTCTCGGCCCGGATGTCCTGCTCCCCGACTCCGAACGGATCGAATCTGAGGCGAATCCCAGCTAAACCCGAATGGGACCCGGAACATCCACGCTAACACCGCGCGTGTGCGGGCCGCAAGCAGCCCATGTCCTTTCGGTCAATGCAATGTTCCATGCCGGATGGCGGTTTTTTCGGTTTTTCAGCGCCTCCCGGCGCCAGCCCCCGGTCGCCGGAGGGCCCTACAGGGGCGCAGGAACTCTTAACCGTCCTGTCACACGCTGTTTACATGGACCCGTTACCGTCGCGCCCCTCAGCCCGAATCTTTGATACGAGGAGGGTACATGTCAAAGCAGGCAGCAGAGCATCACCAGCACGCGGCGGAACACCATGAACACGCGGCTCGGCATCATCGCGAAGCCGCCAAACATCACGAGTCCGGCGATCACACATTGGCGGCTCATCACGCCCATTCAGCACAGGGCCATCTGCATCATGCAACACACCACTCAGCGGAAGCAGCAAAGGCTCACGCAGAGCACCACGGCCACAAGGCCAAGGCAGCCGGGCAGTAGAGCGGGCAACGGGGGCGTTGCTTCTGGCGGCCAAGGCAATCTGCGAAGCGCCGGACCAGCAGTGAGGCAATCACTAAACTAATTTTGCACCAGGGAGAGAAGAACAATGGCGACGGGCGCAACCGCACTTGATTCAAAGATGACGTCAAAGCCGGGCCGGATCGGGGTCCTGATCTTCGGAATCGCGATGATCATTGGGTTCATCTACGCGGGAAGCCATCTCATCGGCGACCTGCAGGACTTCCATCCAGCGAGTGCGTTGCCGTTCATCCTGCTGGGTGTGGCGCTTCTGACCGCGTTGGGATTCGAATTCGTGAACGGATTTCACGATACGGCGAACGCCGTAGCTACTGTGATCTATACGCACTCCCTGGAGCCGCATGTGGCCGTGGTTTGGTCTGGGGCCTGGAATTTCATCGGGGTTCTGGTGTCGAGCGGCGCGGTGGCGTTCGCGATCGTGTCGCTTCTTCCGGTCGAATTGATCCTCCAGGTGGGAAGCAATGCGGGGTTCGCGATGGTGTTCGCTCTGCTGATCGCGGCCATCATCTGGAATCTGGGAACATGGTATTTCGGGCTGCCCGCGTCGAGCTCGCACACGCTGGTGGGGTCGATTATCGGCGTAGGCATCGCAAATCAGCTGATGTCGGGAAAAACCGGCACCAGCGGCGTGGATTGGGCCCAAGCAACGAATATCGGGAAGTCTCTGCTGCTGTCGCCGGTGGTTGGATTCGTGGGGGCGGCGCTGCTGCTGCTTTTGGCCAAGAAGCTTATTCCCAATAAGCAACTCTACGAAGCCCCCAAGGGGAAAGAGCCCCCGCCGTTCTGGATTCGCTCGCTGCTGGTGCTGACGTGCACGGGCGTAAGTTTTGCCCACGGCTCAAATGACGGCCAGAAGGGTATGGGGCTGATCATGCTGATCCTGATCGGCACGGTGCCCACGGCGTACGCGGTAAATCACGCCGTGAGTCCCGCGCAGACGGCGGACTTCGCCGCTGTTTCCACGCAGACGGCTGACATGCTCAGCCATTACGTATCCCCTGCGGCTGTGGTCGGCGACTCGCGGGACGAAGTGACCGACTACATTCGCTCGAAACAGTTCACGCCGAACACGATGCTAGCCCTGCGGGAATTGGTGAACGGCATCGGCACGGAAATGACGCTCTACAAGGATTTGAAGGCGGTGCCGCAGGATAAGGTTCGCAACTTCCGCAACGACATGTACGTGGTGAGCGAAGCGCTGCGGTTGATGCAAAAGACCCATACTCCGGAGTTTTCTACTGCCGACGCGGCGATACTAAAAAACTATAAAGGCCACATTGATAACGCGACGAAGTTCATCCCGAGCTGGGTGAAAGTAGCCGTGGCGCTGGCGCTAGGTATGGGGACGATGATCGGCTGGAAGCGAATCGTGGTAACGGTCGGCGAGAAGATCGGCAAGGATCATCTGACCTACGGCCAGGGCGCAGCGGCGGAAATCACGGCGATGTTCACAATCGGCGCGGCGGATTGGTTCGGCCTGCCGGTCAGTACGACGCACGTATTATCTTCCGGCGTCGCCGGCACGATGGCGGCCAACAAATCCGGCTTGCAATGGGCCACGGTGCGAAGCCTCGCGATGGCCTGGGTGCTCACGCTGCCCGTGTCGATGTGTCTGTCGGGAACTTTGTTCTGGGCCTTCCGGACGCTGGGAAAGTAATTCCGCTGCGCGCCGCCGCTGCTCCGTTTGATAACGAGCCGCGGACGTCGAGAACCATTCCGCAAGAGAAACGGAGAAAATATGCTGCCACCAAAACTGATTCTTTCCCCGCTGGATTTCAGCGATCCCTCGCACGAAGCGCTCGATACGGCCGCGGGGCTCGCGTCGCGGTTCGATGCGGAACTTCTCCTCGTTCACGTCGTTCCAATGCTGCCGAGATTGCCTTCGCCCGCGGCGATCTTCAATGAGGCAGAATTCGAGCAGGAACTGCACAAGGACGGCGTGACGCGCCTGAACGAACTCACGCGCAAGTTGATCGAGAAGGGTTTGAAAGCGCGGTCGGAAGTAGGGACAGCGAATGACGTGGGCATGGAGATCGTCCGACTCGCCGAGCACAACAATGTAGATCTGGTTGTGATCGCGACGCACGGCATGACCGGCTGGCGCAGGCTTGCGTTCGGCTCGGTGGCGGAGAAGGTCTTGCGGCTTGCCGGGTGTCCCGTGCTGTTACTGCGGGCGGAGGCGGCCGAGAAGCCGGCGTCTTCCGCCGCGGCGAGCAGCGCGGCAGTAGCCCGTTAGGTGATTCGAGGGTTTGGCGGGCCTGCCGTGATTCTCGCGAAAGTTTCGGCGTGGAAGCTACGACGACCTGCGGAGGCGATCGAGTAGCGCGAAAAGGAACACGCCGAAGACCGCGGTGGCCACGGAATTGACCAGCAGGCGAACCGTGAAGAACGGCTCGGGATGATTCAATAGAACTCGTTCCGTTACGGCAAAAATAAACTGGTGGAGATGGAAGAAGAGAAAGATCAGGGCTAGGCGGCTGACGGGATGCTGGGTATCAATCCGCGCGCCGATAGTTGACGCGAGGTAGCCCACGATGGTCTTCGCAATACCAAAGAGACCGATGGGATTGTCGTGGCTGAGCGCATCCTGCAGGATTCCAATCGCTCCGCCGAGAAACATCCCCGTAACGGGATTTCGCCGGCTCACACCGAAATAGACCGTCACCAACAGGGGCAGGTCAACCAGCTCCGACCAGCGGCCGTACTTGTGCAGGAACGCCTGCAGGACCAGCGCCAAAAACGCCGTGACGATTACCGTGCCGCCGTAATATTTGTGGACTTCGATATTCGATTCGGACTGCGCCCCGGCATTGAGCATGTAGGACATCGTTCAGTTTTTGGGAGCGGTCGGCGCGGCGGCCGGCGATTGCGTTGCGGGAGACGCCGAGGGCGGCTTAGACGACACCGCGGTCGGCGCGGTTTCCTTCTGCACGATTCCTGGGCTGTTCGCGTCGGCGCCGCCAGCGTCGGCTGATTCGTTGGCCTTCTTCAGCTCCTGCGGAGTCAGCAGAATCAGGACGTCCTCCAGCCGGTCGAGGCGCGCGGCAGGCCGAACGTGAATCACTTGAAACGGATTTCCCTGATTTGCGATTGACACTGTGCCGATCAGAAGATCCTTGGGAAAGATGCGGTCCTCACCGGAAGTGAGAATCATTTCGCCCGGATGGACCGGTTCGTCGTTTACCACGTAATCCAGCCGCGGGTCCGGATCGCCGCTGCCCTTGACCACGCCGTGCGTTCGCGTGTCGGCCAGCAGAGCGCCGGCGCCGCTGTCCTTGTCGTTGATCAGAAGCACCTGCGACGTGGCCGGAAAGACCTCGACGATTTTTCCAACGATGCCATCGGGCGTGATGACAGCTTGATTGCGGCGCACGTGATCGCGGTCGCCGCGATTCAGGAACAGGGTGTGCGAGGCCGGGTCAGCGCTCGCGCCGATCACTTGCGCGGCGAGCATCGGCGTTTCCGGATGAGCTTCGTGGAAATTCAGCAGAAGGCTCAGGCGCTGCGCCTCGCCCGCCTGGCCCTCGAGGTCACGGTTGCGCAGGCGCAACTGATCGACTTCAGCCTGCAAGCGCGCGTTCTCCGCATGAGTGCCGCGCAAGCCGATGTAGTTGGACCAAATGCCGCCCGTCTTGGAAAATCCCCAGGTGCCGCTGCGTTCGAAGGGCATTATCGCCGCCGTGGTCCAGTAGCGGATCAGCCGCACGTCGTGGTCGCGCTTGATCTGGAAAGCGAGCAGCAGAACTTGCGCGAGCACAAGTGCGGCCAGCAGGGCCAGCGGACGTTGACGAAGAGTGTTGTCGAGCATTCTAGAGACTCAATGCCAGGGGCCGGAAGCCGGAAAACCGCAAACGGCTTCAACGCTCCTCAATCGATGGATACGAGGCGTAGCAGTCGGAAATCGCTGAGCATTTTTCCAGTGCCGAGCACGACCGAAGCCAGCGGATCGTCGGCGATCGAAACCGGCAATCCCGTTTCCTCGCGGATGCGCTTGTCGAGATTCTTGATCAATGCGCCGCCGCCGGTGAGCACGATGCCTCGGTCGCTGATGTCGGCCGATAGCTCGGGAGGCGTGCGTTCCAGCGCGACGCGTATGGCGTTGACGATCGTGGAAATATTCTCGGAGAGCGCCTCGCGGATTTCGCTGTCGTCAATCGTGACTGTGCGCGGCACACCCTCGATCAGGTTGCGCCCCTTGACTTCGAGCGTCATCGGCTTCTCCAGCGGATATGCCGAGCCGATTTCGATCTTGATCTGTTCAGCGGTGCGTTCTCCGACCAGCAGGTTGTACTTGCGCTTCAGGTAATGCATGACGGATTCGTCCATTTCATTTCCGGCCACGCGCACGGAGCGCGAGTAGACGATTCCGCTCATGGAAATGACGGCAATGTCCGTGGTCCCGCCCCCGATATCCACGACCATATTTCCGGAAGGCTCCTCGATCGGCAGGCCGGCGCCGATGGCCGCGGCCATGGCTTGCTCGACCAGATAGACTTCGCTCGCTCGCGCGCGATAGGCGGAGTCCTGCACGGCGCGCTTCTCAACCGGGGTGATTTCGCTGGGAACTCCGATAACGATTCTGGGATGAACGAGGACGCGGCGGTTGTGCGCCTTCTGGATGAAGTAGGTGAGCATTTTTTCAGTCACCTTGAAATCGGCGATCACGCCGTCCTTCATCGGTTTGATGGCGACTACGTTGCCCGGTGTCCGGCCGAGCATTTCCTTGGCCTCGCGGCCCACCGCAACGACTTCGCCGGTGTTCTTGTTGATGGCGACGATTGAGGGTTCGTTGACGACGATGCCTTTGCCGCGAGCAAAGACCAGCGTGTTGGCGGTTCCCAGGTCAATGGCCAGGTCGGAGGAGAACAGGCTGAAGACCGACCGCATGCTGTAGCCGTTTTTATTCACGAAGTGCTTTCCTCTCAGGGTATTGGCGAGCGTTGCCAGAGCCGCGCGCCAGCCGGACTTCTACGACTCTACGGAATCACCACATCCACGCGCTTGATCGCCGTTCCGCCCCTGCGGTTCTGACCGGTAATGACGATCGTGTGGCTGCCGCGCGTCATGGGGTCGGTAAAATACCGGAAATGGCCGTCCGGTTTGATGTCGGCCACCGCAGCGCCGTTGATAATCAAGGCGGCGCCGGGTTCGGTGCGTCCAATGACCTCCACCACGCTGCCCTGCAATTCGGTGGAGTCCACGTCCAGGAGCATGTCCTGCTCCTTGCCTTGGGTCACCAGTGTGAACTTATATGATTCGCTCGCGTCGCTTACGTTGCTCTTTTCGTCGATGGCGCGCACTCGCCAAAAATAGTCTCCGGGGTCAAGGCCCGAAACATCCACGCTCGTCGCGGCCGTCTTCCGCTCCATCACAATCCGGTTGAAGGCAGTCGTTGTGCTGGCCTGCAAGTCGTACATCTTCGCCGTTGCCGCTGCCTTCCAGGAAAAGTGAACCGGATCATGCTTGGGATCGGCGACGATGATCGGCTGCAAATTGAGCGGCTCGACTAACTGGGGAGGAGCCAGGACCTGGGATTTCGTGATGGCGCCGCCGCCGGCGGTCGGAAACGTCGCCCGCTCGTATTGGCCGATATCCACGTGCTCGTCGCCGCGATTCAGTTGCGCGCTTCCGGCATCCACGGTGATCTGCTGTTCCTTGGTGTCCGGATCGCTGCGAACTGCCGCGCGGCTGTTTTCTCGCAGCGAGGCGACCGCATTTTCGAAGGAAACCTCGGCCTTCGAGCCCGGAACCTGCCATGTCGCGGTTTGCAGGTCCACCTGCCCCGAAGTGATGTGCACGCCAACCTGCGAAGCCTTGTCCTGGTCAACGATATTTTCTTCGACAGTCACGAGCGTGTCGCCCTTCACGGTGTACGTCGTGCCGTCGGCGAACGCGATGCGCGCGACTCCTTCGGAGGTCGTTTGGATCAAGTCTCCCTTGTCCAGCGTGACTTGATAATCGGCGTTCACCCACTGCACCGAATTGACCTTTTTCACTTGCACTTTGCCGTCGAGGTTGACGAAACGCGCCTGGCGCGACGAAGGGTTGGCGACGCCGCTATC
>Ga0302324_100021962_pt1 | contig 12428 bp, 9 predicted proteins | sample Palsa_T0_1_FD_201949 | JGI IMG/M metagenome (GOLD analysis project Ga0302324, IMG submission 201949) | Peat permafrost microbial communities from Stordalen Mire near Abisko, Sweden - Palsa_T0_1 | ecosystem: Environmental > Terrestrial > Soil > Palsa > Peat permafrost | place: Sweden: Abisko...
CGTCGCACGCGGGACGCGCATGAAGCCGATGCGCGTCCCGGCGCCGGTCGTCTTGTCGACCGATCCCAAGGTGAGGATCGGCGCGTCGGGGGCGTAGGATGCCAGCGGCCGGGTCGTCCCGGCGAAGCCGCACATCGCCAGCGCCCGGTCGTCGATCAGCGTGACGTCGGCGCGGGCCGACCAGCGCGCCAGCCGCGCCGCCGCGCGCGGGTCGATCGTCGTGCCGACCGGGTTGCGATAGGAGCTGGTCGCGTAGACGAGGGCGACCGAGCTGCCGGCTTTTTCGAGCGCGTCAAGCGTACGCGGATCGTCGAACGAGCCGAGATCACGGATCGCCGCGCCGTGGGCACGGAAGATGTCGAGCGCGCCGGCGTACATCGGCGTCTCGGCGACGACGACGTCGCCGGGCGAGAGCGCGAGCATCGCGGCTAGACCGATCCCTTGATACGCGCCTTGGGTCACCACGATCTGCTCGGGGGTCGTGCGCAGCAAGACCATGCTCGTGTACGTGTCGGCGATGCGCTCGCGCAGCGCAGGCAGCCCGGCGGCGAGGTAGGTGGTCGGGGCTGGACGGTGCTTGAGCGCCCGCGCGTACGCCGCCTCGACCATCGCGTGCGCGCCCGCTGGGACATCGAGAAAGGCGAAGGAGAGATCGAGCGCCTGCGGATCGCGCAGTGCGTAGTCACGCAGGATCGTCTCCTCGACGGTCCAGCGCGCGGCCAGCCGCGCCGCCCGAACCGGGACAGCCAGCGCGGCCAGGTCGGGCTGGGTGTAGCCGCCGGGCCGGCTGGCGACCAACTTGCGGTCCTTCAGTTCGGCGTAGGCGGCCGTCACCGTCCCGCGGCTGACCCCCAACGCGGCTGCCAGCCGGCGCTCCGCCGGCAAGGGCTGCTCGCCGAGCGCGCCGGTGACCAGTGCTTCCTCGAGCGCGGCGGCCAGCCGATGAGGCAGGCGACCAGGACGGCGCTCCCAGCCGGATAAGGCTACAAGGTCCACGATTGGCCTGTTGCTTTGGGCCAATTCATGAATCCTGGCTCTACCCGAGTCGCGCGCGGCGCGGCACCATGAACCACGGAGGAGAAGACCATGATCGACACGACCGTTTCGGGTCTGCTGCGTCCCGCCACGTGGGACGGCAAACTCTACAGCGATGGTTGGCGCGCCGCGAGCGGCGGCACCACCGACGTCCTCGACAAGTCGAGCGGTGCCGTGTTGGGCCGCATCGGCGTCGCCTCCGCCGCCGACGTGGCCGCCGCGGCCAAGCGCGCCGCTGCGGCCTTCCCGGCCTGGGCCGCGGTGCCGGCCGCCGAACGCGCGGCGATCTTGCTGCGCGCAGCCGATCTGCTCGAGGGCGCCGCCGCCGAGCTCGGGCCGTGGAACGTGCGCGAGACCGGCGGGATCCCGGCCAAGGCCGGGTTCGAGGTCCAGATCGCCTCCGGCGAGCTGCGCGAGTCGGCCGCGCTCGCCGCCTTCGAAGCGCGGCGCGTCATTGAAACGACGCCCGACGTCGAGAGCATCGCGGTGCGGGTCCCGCTGGGCGTCGTCGGGATCATCACGCCCTGGAACATGCCGCTGATCTTAGCGATGCGGTCGGTCGCCCCGGCGCTTGCGCTGGGCAACACGGTCGTCCTCAAGCCCGACATTCAGACCGCGGTGATCGGCGGCTTCGTCATCGCCGAAGTGCTCGAGCGCGCCGGCCTCCCGGCGGGCGTCTTCCACGTCTTGCCGGGTGACGCCGAGCCGGGCGCGGCGCTGACCGAGGACCCGAACGTCGCGATGATCTCGTTCACCGGCTCGACCGCCGTCGGCCGGTTGGTCGGCGCGGCCGGGGGCCGTTCGCTCAAGCGCGTCGCGCTCGAGCTGGGCGGGAACTCGCCCTTCATCGTCCTCGAGGACGCCGACCTGGACTTGGCGACCTCGGCGGGTGCTTTCGGCTCGTTCTTCCACCAAGGACAGATCTGCATGGCCTCGAGCCGGCATCTGGTGCACGAGAAGATCGCCGGCGCGTACGTCGCCAAACTGGTCGAGCGCGCGGCGCGGCTGACGGTCGGCGATCCGTCGAGCGGTGAGGTCGCGCTGGGCCCGCTGATCAACGAGGAGCAGTTGGCGCGCGTCGTCGACATCGTCGACCGCACCGTCGCCGCCGGCGCGCGGGTCGCGACCGGCGCGACGCACGAGGGGCGGTACTATCGTCCGACGGTGCTGACCGGCGTGACGCCCCAGATGCCGGCGTTCACCGACGAGATCTTCGGCCCGGTCGCGCCGATCACGACCTTCCGCAACGACGACGAGGCGGTCGCGCTGGCGAACCAGACCGAGTACGGCCTCTCGTCGGGGATCTACTCGGCCGACGTCGCGCGCGCGAGTCGCATCGCGGCGCGGCTGCACACCGGGCTCGCGCACGTCAACGACCAGACGGTCAACGACGACCCGCGCATCCCGTTCGGCGGTTTCGGCGCGTCGGGGAACGGCGGGCGCTTCGGGAGCCTCTCGAATCTCGAGGAGTTCACGACCTGGCGCTGGTTGACCGTCAGGGAGCGGGGGCACGGGTATCCCTTCTGATCCAAAAGTGCCTCTGACCGTCCGCGAGGCGACGGTCGCCCTGCTGCGGGAGCTGGGGATGACGACCGTCTTCGGCAACCCCGGCTCCACCGAGCTGCGCTTCCTCAATCACTGGCCGGCGGATTTCCGCTACGTGACGGCGCTGTACGAAGGCAGCGCCGTCGCGATGGCCGACGCGTACGCGCAACTGACCGGGCGTCCCGCGCTGGTTAGCGTGCACTCCGCCGGTGGGCTCGGCAACGCGCTCGGGACGCTCTTCACCGCGTCGCGCAACTACGCGCCGCTGGTCGTGCTCGCCGGACAACAGACGCGCGCGATGCTGCCCGGCGATCCGTTTCTGTACGCCAAGGACGCGGCGCTCTTTCCTCGTCCCTACGTGAAGTGGAGCGTCGAACCGGCGCGCGCGGCGGATGTCCCACGGGCGATCGCGCACGCCTATGCGCTCGCCGCCAGTCATCCCTTCGGCCCGACCTTCGTCTCGGTGCCGGAAGACGACTGGGACGCCGAGGCCGCACCGTTCGCGGCGCGCCGCGTCGTCGACGAGCCGCTCGGCGACGTCACGGCGCTCGACGCGCTCGCCGACGCGCTGGGCGGAGCCCGCTCGCCGGTCCTCGTCGTCGGGGCCGGCGTCGATCGCGACGGCGCGGCCGAGGCGGTCGTCGAGCTGGCGGAGCGTCTCGCCGTGCCGGTCTGGGCCAGCGCGCTGGCCAGCCGCTGCGGTTTCCCCGAAGACCATCGGCTCTTCGCCGGCGCGCTGGCGCGCACGCGCCAGCGCGTGCGCGAGACGCTCGCGCCGCACGATCTGGTCGTGGTGCTCGGCGCGCCGGTCTTCAACTACCACGTCCCCACCAACGGCGACTACGTCGTGCTCGGGACGACCGTCTACCAGCTGACCGACGATCCCGAAGCGGCTGCCGCGGCGTCGGTCGGGACGGCGATCGTCACCGCCCTGCGCCCGGCGCTCGCGCGGCTGCTCGCGCGCGTGAAGCCGAGCCGGCGCAGCGCGCCCGCGCGGCGGTCGCCGCCGCCGGTCGACGCGAGCGCGACGATCTCGGTCGCCACGCTGCTCGCGACGCTGGCCGAGGTGCTGCCGCGCGAGGCGATCGTCGTCGAGGAGGCGCCCTCGACGCACACGACGCTGCACGACGTCCTCCCGCTGCGCCCGGGTGCGTTCTTGACCTCCGGCAGCGGAAGTTTGGGCTATGGGCTCCCAGCCGCGATCGGCGCGGCACTCGCCGCCCCGGGCCGGCGCGTGCTGGCGCTGATCGGCGACGGCTCGGTGCACTACGGGATTCAAGCCTTGTGGAACGCGGCGCAGCTGCACCTGCCGATCGCGTTCGTCATCGTGAACAACGGCGGGTACGGCGCGATGCGCTCGTTCTCCGAGCTGCTCGGTTTCGTCGGCACGCCGAGTATGGCGGTCGGCGGGATCGACTATCTCGCGCTCGCGCAGGGCTACGGCCTACGCGGCGTGCGCGTCGCCGAGCGGGGGCAGCTGCGCGCCGCGCTCGAAGAGGCCCTGCACACCGACGGCCCCGTCCTGGTCGACGTCATCGTCGACGAAAAGGCCGAGAAGCTCTACTGAGGCGGCGGTGGCGTGCCGCGCGTGATCTCGCGGATCGTCGCGATCTTCTGCAGGCCGCCGACGGAGTAACGCTGGAAGTGCGGGCTGGTGAAGTGCGCCTCGAGGTGCGCCGGACTCTCCCACTCCTCGTGCAGCCAGAACAGCGTCGGGTCGCCGTCGACCCGGTAGACGGTATAGGCGATGCAGCCCGCTTCCTGCCGCGAAGCGGTTTGGATCGCGCTGAAGCACGCCAGCGCTTGGTCGACGTCTTCCGCCCGGAAGCCGTACCGCACGTGGACCGCGATCATGCGCGAGCTATTTCAGGTGCTCGCGGCCGGGCGGGGAGCGGAGATCGAGCAGCGGGCCGATCGGGACGATCCCGGTTGGGTTGATCTCGTCGTGCGTCATGTAGTAGTGGCGCTTGATGTGATCGAAGTTGACCGTGCCGGCGATCCCCTCGATCTGGTAGAGGTCGCGCACGTACCCCGAGAGGTTCGGGTAGTCGGCGATGCGGCGCAGGTTGCATTTGAAATGGCCGACGTAGACCGCATCGAAGCGGATCAGCGTCACGAACAGGCGCCAGTCGGTCTCGAGCGGCCGCGGTCCGAACAGGTAGCGGCTGGCGGCGAGCCGGGCGTCGAGCGCGTCGAGCGTCTCGAAGATGCGGTAGGCGGCGGTCTCGTAGGCGAGTTGCGTCGTCGCGAAGCCGGCCTGATAGACGCCGTCGTTGACCGTCTCGTAGATCGCCGCGTTGAGCGCCTCGATCTCGGCCCGCAGCGGCGCCGGGTAGAGATCGAGATCGGCGCGGCCGAGGGCGTCGAACTCGGTCTCGAACATCCGCATGATGTCGTCGTCGGAGTTGCTGACGATCCGCTTCGTCTGCCGATCCCACAGCACCGGGACGGTGATCCGGCCGTGGTAGTGCGGGTCGGTCGCCCGATACGCTTCGGCCAGATAGCGGAAGCCGTTGATCGGGTCGACCGAGGCGCCGGGGACCGAGCGGAAGGCCCAGCCGAGCTCGTCGCGGAGCGGGTCGACGACGGTCATCCCGATCGCATCCTCGAGCCGCTTGAGCGTGCGCACGATGATCGTGCGGTGCGCCCACGGACAGGCGAGCGAAACGTAGAGGTGGTAGCGTCCGGCGACCGCCGGAAAACCGCTGCGCCCGTCGGCGGTCACCCAACTGCGAAAGACGTCGGCCTGGCGCACGAACCGCCCGTCGTCGGCTTGCTCGTGCGGAAACTGCGGCGTGACGGTCATCGGCGAGTCCCCTTCCCCGCGCGGTGGGAGCCGCGGATGCGTCTCCTACCCCGCAGGGGGTGCCAATCCCCCTAGCGGACGCCGGCTTCGTTGGCTTCGAAAGGCGCGCTAACTCGCGTAACTGGGATCGGTGCGGTCGAGCAGCCGGCGCAGACCGCTCCAGGCCAACTGGGTGACCGGGACCCCGCCGCCGTACTTGGCCTGTTCGCGCACGACCTGCTGGGCGCCCTCGGAGGGCCAGTGCAGTTGCGTCCCGCCGGCCAACAGCGCGATCTGCATCGCGCAGGCGCGCTCGAAGAAGTACATCTTCATGAACGCCTCGGGGACGGTCCGACCGACCGTCAGGGTGCCGTGATTGCGCAGCAGCAGGATGTTCTTGTCGCCCAAGTCGGCGACGAGCCGCGGGCGCTCGTCGTGGTTGAACGCGATCCCCTCGTACTCGTGCGTCGCGATCCCTTCGTTGAGGATCATCGCCGTCTGGTTGATCGGCAGCAACCCGCTCTCCTGACACGAGACGGCGACGCCGGCGACCGTGTGCAGGTGCAGCACGCAGTGCGCATCTTCGCGCGCGGCGTGGACCGCGCTGTGGATCGTGAAGCCGGCCGGATTGACCGGGAACGCCGACTGCTCGACGATCTCACCCTCGAGATCGATCTTGACCAGACTCGACGCGGTGATCTCCGAGAAGAGCATCCCGTAGGGATTGATCAGGAAGTGATGCTCCGGACCCGGGACCCGCACCGAGATGTGGGTGAAGATCAGGTCGTCCCAGCCGTAGTGCGCGACCAGCCGGTACGCGGCGGCGAGGTCGACGCGCAGCGCCCACTCCTCGGGACTCCAGCGCTCGCGCGGGGTCGGGACGACGATCGGGGTGGCAACGGCGCTCATAGGGCTCCTCCTGAGGGTTCTCTGTATCGTGTTCGGCAGCTCCCGAGGCGACCCCTTAGCCGGCCCCGACGAGGCCGTCCTGGAGCAGCGGGATCGCGTCGAGCTCGCGCATGATCCGGGCGAAGTCGCCGAAGGTCAGCGCCTGGTCGGCGTCGCTGCGGGCCTCGCTCGGGTTCGGGTGGACTTCGACCAGCAGGCCGTGGGCGCCGACCGCCTTGGCGGCCCGGCAGAGCGGGCCGATCCAGCGCCGCACGCCGACCCCGTGCGAGGGATCGATCATCACCGGCAGGTGCGTGCGCTCCCGCAGCACCGGGACCGCCGAGAGGTCGAGCGTGTTGCGCGTCGCCGTCTCGAAGGTGCGGATCCCGCGCTCGCACAGGATCACGTTGGGGTTGCCTTCGGCCAGGATGTACTCGGCGGCCGAGAGCAGCTCGTCGATCGTCGCCGCCATGCCGCGCTTGAGCAGCACCGGCCGCTCGGTGCGACCGACCGCGCGCAGCAGGTCGAAGTTCTGCATGTTGCGCGCGCCGACTTGGAGCAGGTCGACCGACTGCGCCATCCGCTCGACTTGATCGATGCTCATCACCTCGCTGACGATCGGCAGCCCGACCGAACGGCCGGCCTCGGCCAACAGCGCGACGCCCTCGAAGCCCAGCCCTTGGAAGGCGTAGGGCGAGGTGCGCGGTTTGAACGCGCCGCCGCGCAGCATCACCGCGCCGGCGGCGGCGACGGCTTCGGCCGTGGCCAGCACCTGCTCGCGCGACTCGACGCTGCACGGGCCCGCGACGACGACGAACTGACCGTCGCCGACGACGACGTCGCCGACGACGACCCGCGAGCGGCCGTTGAGATCCTTGCGGGTGACCTTGGGCGTCGAGCTCTTCGCCTGCGGCGGCGGTGCGGCGGGCGGCGTCCGATCGACCACGACGGCCGGGGCGACACGCACGCGCGCCGGCGCCGTCGCCGCGTCGTAACTACCGATCACGTGCAACACCGAGGTGACACCGCGCAGTGCGCGCAGCGCGGCGTCGAAGCGCGCATCGCGCACGTCGCCGTCGACGTCGGCGTAGAAGGCGTACTGGTGCGTCGCACCCAGCCGCGATTTCGAGTCGAGCTTCGAGCAGTTCAGCCCGTGGTCGCCCAGCACGCTCAGCACGCGCCCCAGCGCCCCCGGCTCGTCGGCGACGCCGAACACGATCGAGGTCTTGCGGTTGGTGAAGTGCTCGGCCGGTTCGAAGTCGGCGGCCGGTCCGCGCGCGTTGCGCGAACGGAACAGGATGAAGCGGGTGAAGTTGTCGGGATGGTCGGCGATCGTCCCGGCCAGCTCGACGAGGCCGAAACGCTCGGCGGCGGCGGCCGAGGCGATCGCGCCGCGAGCCGGGTCAGCGGCCGCCGCGACGTCGCGCGCCGCCAAGCCGGTGTCGGGGACGGGGATGCGCCGGATCTCGGGTAGGGTGGCCAAAAAGCGTCCGCACTCGGCCAGGACGACCGGATGCGAATCGATCTCGCGCAACCCCTCGAGCGTCGCGCCGGGGACGCCAAGCAGCTTGTGGTCCATCCGCCAGGCGATCTCGGCGAGCAGGTCGAGCTCGTACTCGGCCAGCACGTCGTAGCCTTCGCGGATCGTCCCCGCGATCGCGTTGTCGATCGGCAACAGGCCGACGTCGGCCCGCCCGGAGAGGACGGCGTGCGCGACCCCGCGGTACGTCTGGCAGCCCAACAGCGCGAACGCGACCCCGCGCCGGCTGGCGTAGTTCTCGAGCACCGCGTGCGAGTACGAGCCCTCGATCCCCTCGAAGGCCGCGGTCATCGTCAAGGCGGGGTTGCCGGTTGGGTCGGTCAGCGTCTGGGCGTCCATGTGCTCTCCAGAAAGAACAGAGCCCCTCGCGTCGGCGAGGGGCTCTGCAGTTCGGTCCGTCCGGACTCGTTTACGGCAAAGGCCTTCCACGCCGCGGCGCGCGCCGAGCGAAAAAATACCAGTAACCAAAGGTCGAGACGGTCATGTGCAACGTTTCGTATCATGGGCGCCCGACCGCCGTCAACGGGGTCGGGATGAAAGCCCGCTTACGGACGGGCGGCGTCCGGCCTGGTACGATGGCACTGCCGGCCCCGGCCGCCCCGCACCCACAGGAGAGACCCGTGCACAACCCCCGGACCCGACTTTCGACCCTGCTCGGCGGAGCGCTCGCCGCGCTGCTGTTCGCCGTCTGCGCGCCGTCCTGGCTGCCCGCGCCGGCGGGTGCCGACGCGCCGCCGCCGGTTGGAACCGAGCGCGCCGTCCTGGCCGGCGGCTGCTTCTGGGGGATGGAGGCGGTCTTCGGGTCGTTGCGCGGCGTCGTCCGCGCGACGCCGGGCTTCTCCGGCGGGAGCGCGGCGAGCGCGCACTACGAGATCGTCAGCACCGGCACGACGCACCATGCCGAGTCGGTCGAGGTCGTCTACGATCCGCGCGTCATCTCGTATCAGCAGCTGCTGCAGGTCTACTTCCGCGTCGCCCACGATCCGACCGAGCTCGATCGCCAGGGCCCCGACAGCGGGACCCAGTACCGCTCGACGATCTTCTACGCCGACGCCGCGCAGCGCGCGACCGCGCAGTCGACGATCGCGCAACTGACCGCGCAGCGCGTCTTCGGCGCGCCGATCGTCACGACGCTGGAGCCGTTGACGGCGTTCTATCCTGCCGAGGCGTACCATCTGCACTACGTCGCGCGCCACCCCGACGACCCGTACGTCGTCATCAACGACCTGCCGAAGCTGGCGCATCTGCGCGCCGCGTTTCCGGCGCTGGTGAAACCACAGCAGGCGGCGCTGCGCTAACGCTGCGTCGGAGTCTCCTGCTCGGCGGCGAAGTCGGCGATCGCGAGCGCCGTCCCGAGCGTCACCATCGCTAGGAACGCGTTCAGCGGAACGTCGACCAACGTGAGGAGCAGGCGCGCGCCGAGCGGGATCCCGCTCCCAAACGGGCCGGGGATGCCTTGGACCGGCACTCCGGGCAGCTGCGGGAACGGTCCGCCCGGAAACGGGATGACCGAGCGCACCGGCGGGAAGATCGCGTTGAAGAGCCTCGATGCGACTCCGTCGACGAGCGCGGCGATGATGCCGCTGGCGATCAGCACGGCGATGGGGAGCGCCCAGCCGGCGACGTTCAAGCGGCGCCATGCGTTGCGCAGCGAGGCCGCGGCGCCGGTCTCCTCGACCGTCGCGTTGGCGAAGGCGATCTGAAGCACGAAGACCGGCAACGCGACGACGACGCTGCCGACGGCGACCGCGATGACCAACTCGGCGCGCTGGTGCGGGTCAAACGGAAACCGTGGCCGGAGCACCACCCAGGCGATCAGCAGGTGGATCACCGGCCAGAGCAGGCCGGCGGCGAGTCCGAGCGGGATGAAGGCTGCCGCCCGGCGCGCGAAGCGCTGCGCGAGCGTCGGTGCGCCGGCCTCGGTGGGCGCGCTGACGACCAGGAACATCGTCGCGTCGGCGCACACCGTCACGGCGATCGCGGCGAAGTCCATCGCGGCCAGCGGCAGGCCGAAGAGCGCACGCGGATCCACCGCGCGTACCGCCGTCTCGATCATCGGGATGACGACCTGGGCGAAGCCGAGCGCGAAGAGCGGGATCCAGAACGCGCGCCACGTGCGGAATGCCCAGTCGAAGATCGCCGTGAAGAGCTGGCCGCGCTGCATCGTCAGAACAGGCTCGGCTGGCCGCCGGTCGCGATGATCTCGGCGCAGACCGCCCGCGCGGCGTCGACTTCGGCGGCGCCGGCCCGCAGGAACAGCTTGCGCCAGTAGGCTTTGCCCGAGAGCTTCCCGATCAGGTCCGAGGCCGTGCGCGCGTCGACGACGCGGCCGGTCAGCCGCACCAGCACCGTCGGCGCCTGGCCCGCGGTGCCCAGCGGCAGGCGGTGGAGGAGCTGCTCCTGCGAGTCGGCCCAGACCGCCTCGCCCCAGCGCTTGCGCAGCGCCCGCTCGCAGTGCTCGAAGACGTGCAGGTCGCGCTCGGCGTTGAACTCGGCGGCCAACCCGTAGACCGTGTGGCGCTCGCGCAACGCGCGCGCGTTCTCGTCGTCGAGCAGACGCAGGTCGTCGAGCACGCGAAAGTCGTCCCAGCCCAGGAACACGTCGATCGCGTCGAGCGCGCGCGGATCGGGCCATAGGAGCGGCAGCACGTCGTTGAGGACGCGCTCGAAGGCGCGCGTCGTGTGGTGGAAGTAGACGCTGGCGAACATCATGTAACGGGCCAGCACGAACGACTCGAGCGCGACGACCCCGCGTCCGTCGACGCCGAGCTGCGGGCGGCCGTCGATCTCGAGGATGCGCAGCGAGGCGAGGAGTTGCGCCGCGTCGTACGTCCCGCCCGCCACGCCGGTGAAGTAGGCGTCGCGCAGCAGATAGTCCATCCGGTCGGCGTCGAGGTTCGGCCCGCTGACCAGCTCGCGCAGCACGTCGTTCCCCTCGGGCGCGCCGACGATCAGCCCCAGCACCGCCGCCGGATCGACCTCGAGCGCGGCCAGCGCCGCTTGCAGGTCGGCTCGCTGCAGAATCGCCTGCGTGCGTGCCTCGTGACGGACGCCCAGTACCGCCTCGCTGGCGTGCGAGAACGGCCCGTGCCCCAGGTCGTGCAGCAGCAGCGCCGCGCGCAGCAGCCGGCGCTGCTCGGCGAAGTCGCGCGCGGAGTCGAACGCTTCGGGCGAGTGGTCGCGCAGCGCGTCGAACGCGCGCGTCCCGATCGCGAGCGCCCCCAGCGCGTGCGAGAAGCGCGAATGTTCGGCCGACGGATAGGCCAAGTAAGCCAGGCCGAGCTGTCGCAGCCGGCGCAGCCGCTGAACCACCGGCGTGGCGAGCAAGGCCACCTCGCCGGCGTCGAGCTCGATGAAGCCGTGGACCGGATCGTAGATGCGCTTGGGTCGCATCGGTTGCGGTCTGCACCGCCGGCGCGGGCGGGACCTCTGCCGCCTCAGGGGCGGGCCCGCCTCGCGCGCGCGTCGAACTCAGCGGCCGTGCGTGTCGACGACGGGGTCAAGCGAGAGATCCTCGCGCGCACCGACATCGGTGAGGTGATCGGGGCGTATGTCGCTTTGCGCAAGCGCGGCAACGACTTGGTCGGCCTGTGCCCCTTCCACGGCGAGAAGACACCCTCGTTCCACGTCCACCCCGACCGCGGTTTCTTCAAGTGCTTCGGTTGCGGCGCCGCCGGCGACGCGCTGACCTTCGTGCAGAAGCACGAGAACGTCGACTTTCTCGACGCGCTGCGAATCTTGGGCAAGCGGGTCGGCGTCGAGTTGCAGAACGAGGATCCGCGCGCCGCACGGGCGCGCAGCGAGAAGGAAGCGATCTATCACGCCAACGAGGTCGCCCGGGCGTGGTTCCACCAGATGCTGCTCGACCCGCGCGAGGGCGCGCAGGCGCGCGCGTACTGCGAGGGGCGCGGTATCAGCGCCGCGACGATCGAGGCGTTCTCGCTCGGCTACGCGCCGGAGCGCTGGGACGGACTGGTCGACGAGCTGCGCCGCAACGGCGTCGACCTGGCCCTGGCGGCGACGGCCGGGCTGCTCAAGCCGAGCCAGCGCGGCGGCTGGTACGACTTCTACCGCGGCCGGCTGATGATCCCGACCCTGGCGACCACCGGCGAGACGATCGCCTTCGGCGGGCGCGCGCTGGGCGACGCCGAGCCGAAGTACCTCAACACCGCGACGACGCCGGTCTACACCAAGGGCAGGCATCTGTTCGCGCTCAACGTCGCGCGGCGCGCCGCCGCGAAAGAGGACGCGGCGCTCGTCGTCGAGGGTTATCTCGATTGCATCGCGTTGCACCAGGCCGGTTTCGCCAACGCCGTGGCCGTGCTCGGAACCGCCTTCACGCCGGAGCAGGCGCGCGAGCTGCACCGGGTCGCGTCGCGCGCGATCCTGTGCTTCGACAGCGACGCCGCCGGGACCGAGGCGGCGCTCAAATCGATCGACGTGCTGAGCGCCGAGGGGATGACGGCACTCTCGGTGCGACTGCCCGAGGGCAAGGATCCCGACGAGTTCGTGCGCCGCAACGGTACCGCGGCGTTCGCCGCGCTGCTGGCGGCGCCGCTGACCGCGACGCAGGTGAAGCTCGACGCGGAGATCGAGCGGCGCGGCTCGCGCACGGAGCGCGGCGCGCTGGCGCGC
>Ga0302324_100021963_pt1 | contig 12428 bp, 9 predicted proteins | sample Palsa_T0_1_FD_201949 | JGI IMG/M metagenome (GOLD analysis project Ga0302324, IMG submission 201949) | Peat permafrost microbial communities from Stordalen Mire near Abisko, Sweden - Palsa_T0_1 | ecosystem: Environmental > Terrestrial > Soil > Palsa > Peat permafrost | place: Sweden: Abisko...
GCACAGCGCGCGCCAGAGGAGTTGTCAGGACTGCCAGGTGTGGCTGCGGTGGTGGGCAACAGCCACAAGGCGCTGGCGGCGGAGATTGCATCGAGGTTGGCGGGCGATAAGACTCTGGATGCCGCCGGCGATGGAGCGGTCGCTCGGGCGGGATTGCTGAGCGTGGGGTCCTTGTTGACCAATTCGGGGCGGAATGCGGCGCCCACCTGGGTGGATGACCACTTTGCGCATTCGTTTCTTGGAGAGACGCAGTTGGTTCCGGGCGCGCAAACCCGGCCCAATTTGAAGATTCAGGAAGGGTGCCGAAACCGATGCACGTTTTGCGTAATTCCGCAGACGCGCGGCTCGTCCAGAAGCTTGCCTGCCGCGGCGGTTCTGAAGCAGGTAGCGGGGTTTGTCGCGGCCGGGGGCAACGAACTGGTGCTTTCGGGGATCAACCTGGGGCGATGGGGCAGGGACCTTTCTGATTCGCACGATCCTGACGCAGGTCCGGACCCAGATCCAGACCCAGAGCGGTTGCCTGTTCGAACGCTGGCCGGATTGGTGCGACGAATATTTGACGAGACGGCGCTCAGGCGGCTGCGGCTCAGTTCCATCGAGCCCATGGATTGGGGTGGAGAACTGATCGGGCTGATGGCGGAATTCGGAGGCTCGAGGCTGGCGCGCCATGCGCATTTGCCGTTGCAGTCGGGCTCAGACGCGGTGCTGCGGCGGATGCATCGACGGTATCGGCCCTGGCACTACGAGGAAAAGGTTTGGGAGCTGGTGGAGGCTGCGGGGCCTGAGATGACGCTGGGCGCGGATGTGATGGTTGGTTTCCCAGGGGAAACGGACAGCGAGTTTGAGCAGACGCTTGAACTTGTGCGGAAGCTGCCCTTTGGTTATCTGCATTTGTTTCCATTTTCACCGCGGCCCGGAACCCGCGGCTGGGCGCTGCACGCCGAGCGGCCCGTTGCGGCGCAAGCGATGGTGGAGCGGATGGCTGCGCTTCGAGCACTGGCGGCAGACAAAAGCCAAGCACACAGGAGGAGCTTTGTGGGCAGAGAATTGGAGGCGATTACCCTCCATACGCCGATGGAACTGGAATTGGCGGGCCGGACTTCGGCGCTGACGGAGAACTTTCTGCCCGTGGAGTTGGACGGGCAACTTGTTGCCAACCAGTTGGTCCGCCTACGGGGCACAGATTTGAAGGCGGATGGGACGCTCCGTGCCATCACAGCTTCAGCGGCGCGGAATCAATACGCCGCGACAGCAACGTCCGTCTTACCGAAGTCTGTTCCTTTAAAGAGCAGCTCTTCGCCGGTTTCCTTGGCCAGCGCATAGGCCATGCAATCGCCGAAGTTCAACGTTGCGGGATGTCGTCCCTTGCCGTAGCGCTCAAATGCCACCCGGGCGATGCGCGCCTGCGATTCTGTAAATGGAGCGATCTCCATCCTGCTGCGGGCCAAGTAGAGATCAAGATCTCGAACGGCGTCTTCAGTGCGGCGCCCAATGAGGAGCATGGAGGTCTCAAGAAGGCATGAAGCAGGCAGTCGGCACAGGGAACTCTCCGCGATGGCCGTGGTCAGTCGCAGCGCCTCTGGCTCGTACTGCAAGATGGCAACGAGGGCCGACGAATCGACAATCATGTTGGGAGCCCATTCTCATCCCAACCCATGATTTCGTCCTCTGTGCGGTCATCGAGGACTGGAAGAGATGCACAATGCCTTCCAATCGCCATCAAATCGTCGATGAGTTGGCTCTTGGTCGCCTGCTTTCGCTCCTCGCGAGCCAGCCGCTCGCGCATGGCCACAATCACCGCATCCGTGATGGTTTCTCCGGTGACGGCAGTCAGCTGACGGGCCAGCCGGTCCGCTTCAGGGGCTTTAATGCTGATCGGCATGGTACCTGTCCTCCTATTTGTCTACCTATCTATACAATAACACGATCGCGATTCCTGTAAACTTCAACGAAATCCGGAGGCAGCGAGGGCTTTTCAACCGGAAAGCCATGCGTTCATCCGTCGTAAAGCGCTCGTTCGACGGGAACGACCCAATGCTATACTCAGGGTGCGTTCATGTACCCGCGGCGACTCCGGAAGACCCCGGGGGCGGGCAGGGGCGACTTTTGGAGGAGTATCATCGCACTCGACAAACGTTCTGCAAAGTCCTTTATCCGCATCAACGATCGAATTCGCGCGCGTGAAATCCGCGTCATCGACGAAAACGGCGAACAGATGGGCATTCTTCCGCCCTTTGAGGCGCTGAAGATTGCCCGGGAGCGCGGTTTGGATCTGGTGGAGGTTTCGCCCAATGCGGTGCCTCCGGTGTGCCGCATCCAGGACTACGGCCGTTACCTTTACGAGAAGGAAAAGAGCGAACGGGCCGCGCGCAAAAAGCAAAAAGTGATTGTGGTCAAAGAGGTCAAGTTCTCCGTGACCCTCGACGAGCACGACTACCAGACCAAGAAGAACCAGGCAGTGCGGTTCCTCACCGAGGGTGACAAGGTGAAGGCCAGCCTGCGCTTCCGCGGCCGCCAAATGGCCCACCGCGAACTAGGCTACGCGAAAATAAACCGGCTGATACAGGACATTGGCGACAACGGCATTGTGGAGTTTATGCCGCGCATGGAAGGCACGATTCTGCACGCAATTATCGCCCCGGCCAAAAAGCAGGATGCTCCCAAGCCCAAGCTGCCAGCAGCTCCTGCGGCACCCGTCCCGCAAGCGCAATAAGACGCTGCCACCGAATAGAGACTCAAGGCCGCCCTAGCGAGTCTGTTACGAAACTAGAAAATCTTGAGCATTGACCACAATCTATAGGGCTCTGAACGAACTGCAAACCCTATATGTGCTCTCGATTTTGAGTTTCGTAACAGCCTGTAGCGGGCGGCCTTTGAATTGTCCTTCCGAAATAAAAGGTCGGAAGGCCCCACATGCGCCGGGTGCCCCCATCCTCGGCGCGTTTTTGTCTTTGCGCCTAGGGTGGGAGGCCACCAACCCGAACGCGCCCCGTCCGTCGGGAGCCTTGTCGAAGGCATGCCCTGAGCCTGTCGAAGGAGACTTGCGGTTGCTTTTTCTTCTCTCCTCTTGACAATCGAGATGAATATAGGTTACCTCTTGATCATCAAGAGGAGATTCATTCATGGGGCAGAAGCCGGCCGAACCAAAATCGCGGGAGCCGAAATCGCGAGACATGGTGCAGGGAACTCTGGAGATGCTGATTCTGAAAACGCTGGCCCTCGAGCCGATGCATGGCTACGGCGTGGCGCTGCGTATTGAGCAGGTGAGCGAGGGCGTGTTTCGCGTGAATCCCGGCTCGCTGCTGCCGGCGTTGGCGCGGATGGAGCGCGCCGGGCACGTGAAGAGTGAGTGGCGCTCGACGGAGAACAATCGCAGGGCAAAGTACTACGGGCTGACGGCGAGCGGTCGCAAAGCGCTGAGGGGCGAGACCGAGTCCTGGGGCCGACAGACGGCCGCCATTTCCAGAATCTTGCAAGCGTAACGCTGCCGATCCAGCCAGGATCGCCCGATGGGGTCAGGAGTGTGCCATGGGATTGCTCAGAAATATATCGTCCGGCATCGGAGCGCTTTTTGGCCGTGCGCGAGTTGAACGCGAGATGGACGAAGAACTGCGCGGCTTTCTTGAAGCCTCGGCGGAAGACAAAAGGCGCACGGGGATGACGCCCGATGAAGCCGCCCGCGCAGCGCGTGCGGAGATGGGCAGCACAAACGCGGTAAAGCATCGCATCCGCTCCACAGGCTGGGAGACGGCAGCGGAGAATCTCTGGCAGGACCTTCGCCACAGCGTGCGCATGCTGGCCAGGAGCCCCGCGTTCACGCTGGTGGCTGTAGGGTCGCTGGCGCTGGGCATCGGGGCCAACACAGCCATCTTCAGCCTGATGGACGTGGTAATGCTGCGGTCGCTGCCCGTCGACGATCCGGGGCAACTCGTTTTGTTTGGCCACGGCAGAAATGTGGGCAGCACAAACAGCCTGCCAAACGGCAGCACAGATCTCTATTCCTATCTCTTCTATCGCAGTTTCAGCCAAAAGAACGCAGCCTTCTCCGGTGTTGCGGCTGTCCACAGCATCGAGTTTGGCACGCACGGTTTTCTGAATGGAGAAGGCGGGACTGGGGCGGCCCGCGAAATGCTGCGCGCTGCGTTGGTTTCAGGAACATATTTTTCCGTGCTCGGCGTGAACCCTGAGCGGGGCCGGATGCTGGACGATGCCGACGACCGCGCCCCCGGAGCCGGCGCGGTGGCCGTGGCCAGCTATTCCTGGTGGCAGCGCCATGGCAGCAACCCTGCAATGGTGGGCAAGATCGTGCACATTGAGGGAACGGATTACACCATTGTCGGCATTGCTCCGCGGGGCTTCTTCGGTACCACGGTTGGCGAGTCGCCGGATTTGTGGATTCCGCTCTCGATGGAAAAAGAAATCTCGCCCGGCTGGAACGACCTCGACAACAAATGGTTTCAGTCACTCTATCTCATTGCCCGGCTCAAGCCCGGCGTTTCAACGCAGCAAGCGACGGCGAACACGAATCTGGTATTCAAACAGTATTTGCGCAGCGAATACCTTGACCAGTCCCCTTCACGGAAGGATCTCTCTGACGTTGAACATGCGCAGATCGAATTGACCTCCGCTGCTCGAGGGCTTTCGCGGCTGCGCGTGGAGTTCTCACTGCCGCTTGAAGTCTTGAGCGCCATCGCTGGACTCGTGCTTCTGATTGCCTGCGCCAATCTCGCCAGCCTGCTGCTGGCGCGCGGCACAGCTCGCTCACGCGAGTTCGCCATGCGCATGGCCATCGGCGCTACGCGATCGCGCGTGATTCGGCAGCTTCTCACGGAGAGCTTTGTGCTCGCCCTGCTTGGTGCGATTCTCGGTGTAGCCGCTGCGTGGAAGGCCAGTCATCTGCTGCTGACGATGGCTACAAGCAGCCCGCAGGTAGCAGAGATGAGCGTGAGTCCCGACTTGCGCGTACTCGCGTTTACGCTGGCCCTGGCGGCTTTCACCGCGCTTCTTTTCGGAATGGCGCCGGCGATTCGAGCCACGCGGCTTGACTTGACCGGATCCTTGAAGCATGGTCGCGGAATTGCCGCGCCATCGGCCCGAATTTCGCTGGCGCGCGGCTTGATTGTTGCGCAGATCGCGCTCTCGCTGGTTCTGTTGGCCGCGGCCAGCCTGTTTTTGCGCAGCCTGGTGAAGCTGACCAAAGTCGACCCCGGCTTCAACCGCCAGAACGTTCTTATCTTCTCGCTCGACGAAGGCGCGGCTGAGATTCCTGTGGATGCGCGCCTCGTGAATCTTCGGCAGCAGATTGAAGACCGTGTGCAAGCGGTTCCAGGCGTACATGCGGCCAGCTTTTCCTGTTTCAGCTTCAATCAGGGCATGTGGTCCAACGACATTAGTGTGCAGCGTGTTCCGCGTTCCCCTGAAAACAGCCAGGATGTGCTCTTCAACATCGTTGGCAAGGGCTTCTTTTCCACCATGAGCTTGCCCATTGTGGCCGGCCGTGGGTTTGACGCGACCGACAAGACCGATTCGCCCAAGGTCGCAATCATCAATCAGACAATGGCCAGCAGGTTCTTCCCTGGCAGCTCGCCGATTGGGCAACATTTCGGCATGGGTGACGATCCTTCGCACAGCGGGGATATAGAAATCATAGGCGTGGCGAAGAATGCCAAATACGTGGCCTTGCAGGAGAGCGCCGAATCCGCTGCATATTTCCCATATCCACAACACATCACATACCTTTTCAACTTTGAAGTGCGTTACACGGGCGATGCAGCGCAGATGATCCCGGCCGTGCGGCGCGCCATTGCGGAGGCCAACCCGAATGTGCTGATCAACGGCATCACAACGCTCACCGAGCAGGTGGATGAATCGACGGCCAATCAAAGACTGATCGCGCGTCTCTCTTCGTTCTTCGGCCTGCTGGCGGCGTTCCTGGTTTGCATTGGCATTTACGGATTGCTGTCGTACGCCGTCGCGCGGCGCACCAGTGAAATCGGCGTGCGCATGGCGTTGGGAGCGATGCGCTCTAACGTTCTTTGGCTCATCCTGCGCGAAATCCTGGTGCTGGTTGCAATCGGGGTATGCATCGGCGTTCCCGTGGCGCTTGAGGGGAATCATCTCGTCGCTAAGCTAATTTATGGCCTGAGTCCGGCAGACCCAGCGAGCCTTTTCGCGGCCATCGCCATGCTGATTGCCGTCGCAACGCTTGCCGGTTATCTGCCGGCACGCAAAGCTTCATTGGTCGAGCCAACCGTGGCGCTGCGCTGCGAGTAAGCGTGGTACTGCCGATTTGTTTTTTGGGAGAGTGCGATGGGATTGTTTGGAAACATATCGGCAGGTTTGCGGGCGCTGATGGGCCGCACGCGCGTGGAAGGCGAGATGGACGAGGAACTGCGCGGGTTTCTTGACGCATCTGCCGAGGACAAGAGGCGCGCCGGAATGACGCCCGAGCAAGCAGCCCGTGCCGCGCGCGTGGAGATGGGCAGCACGCATGCAGTGAAGCACCGCATCCGCTCCGCGGTTTGGGAGACAGCAATGGAGAATCTTTGGCAAGATCTCCGTTACAGCGGGCGCATGCTGTCCAAGAGCCCGGGCTTTACGCTGGTTGCCGTAACGTCGCTGGCGCTGGGGATCGGGGCCAACACAGCCATTTTCACGCTCATCAATGGCGTGCTGCTGAAGCAACTACCGGTTCACTCACCAAAAGAGCTGGTGTCGTTTGGCAAGGCTCTCAGCGGGGGCGTGCTGGGCGGTGTCGATATGGGAACCGGCGATTTGTATCCATACGATTTTGCCCGGCAATTGGAGAAGGAGCCGGGGCCGTTCGCGGGCATATTCTCCTACAACAGCAGATTGCGCAGGGTAGGCGTACAGGTGGGTGAGCATCCCACGGGGCAGGCCGCGCAATTCCTGGCGCACCTGGTTTCAGGGAACTATTTTGACCTGCTGGGCGTGCCGATGTTCATGGGCCGTCCCATACAGCCTTCAGATGCGGAAGCGCCGGGCCGCAACGCGGTGGTGGTCGTCAGCTATCACTATTGGCGCGAGACGATGGACGCAGATCCTGCGGCAATCGGCAGGATATTGACCATCAACGGGGTGCCGTGCACCGTAGTTGGCGTGGCGCCGGTCAAGTTCTACGGCATTACGCTGGACGCTCAGCCGCCCGACCTTTGGGCGCCGCTCACTATGCAGGCGGAGTTGACGCGGGAGCCTTCGCTGCTGGACGTGAATGGACCCTATTGGCTGCATCTGGGAGCGAGGCGTGCGGCCGGGTCAAGCTTGGATCAACAGCAGCAGTGGCTGAATACACAGATTCGCTCATACGTTCTCGCGCACGAGGGCGCGAAGGTTACCCTGGACCGGCGCAACGGGATTGAGCGCATTGCGAAGCCGCTGGTCGCGGCAGGATACGGCGTTTCCTCGATGCGCGCGAATTTCGAAGGGCCGCTGATGATTCTGATGGGCGTCGTGGTTCTGGTGCTGCTGGTGGCATGCGCGAACCTTGCCAATTTTCTACTTGCCAAAGCGGCTGCGCGTGAACGCGAGATTTCAACGCGTCTAGCGCTTGGATCGAGCCGCATCCGCATCGTGCGTCAGATTCTTACCGAGGCATTGCTGCTTTCCGCGGCGGGCGGCGTTTGCGGATTGGCGCTGGCCTGGCTTGCGACGCGTGCGCTGATCGGCTTTGTGGCATCGGGCGCGGCCTACACGTCGCTCGATGCCAGCCCGGATATTTCCGTGCTGGCGTTCACGTTTGGGGTTTCGCTGCTTACTGGCCTGCTGTTTGGCCTCGCTCCGGCGTTGCGCGTTGCCCGCAGCGATGCAGCTCCGGCGCTGAATGCGAATGCACGGACCGCGGCAGGGAGTGGCGGACGCGAAGGCCGGCTGCTGCCGCGAGCGTTGGTCATTGCTCAGGTGACGGCCTCGGTGGTTCTACTGGCCGGCGCGGGGCTCTTTCTGCGCTCGCTCAACAATCTCGAGCAGCAGGACTTCGGCTTCAATCGCACCCATCTTCTTGTGGTGACTCTTGGCGACAAGTTTGGCGGCGTCAAGTCGGAGCAGCTTGCCGCCTTCTATCAAAAGGTGCAGGACCGAGTTGACGCGTTGCCTGGAGTGAGCGCGGCGGCTTTCTCCAACGCCGCACCGATGAGCCATAGCAGTTGGAATTCGTCGATGAAGGTTCAGGGTTACGTCCCGGGGCCCAAGGAAGACACGTATGCGATCCTGGAGCGCGTGACGCCTGGTTACTTCGAAACCACCGGAATTCGAATCGTTCAGGGCCGCGCGCTGGGCCGTGAAGATACACCAGCTGGCATGAAGGCGGTGGTTGTCAATCGCGCCTTTGCGGAGCACTACTTTCCGCACAATGATGCTGTCGGCCACCAGATCACGCTCGATGACGATACCAATGCCGGTCCGTGGCAGATTGTCGGTGTGGCTGCCAACACGCGCTATTCGGGGCCGCGCGAGGAGCCGCAGCGCCAGGTTTATTTTCCCGTGCAGCAGCTGGTTGTTGGAGATAACAGCTACGCGGAGTGGCTGCAGGTGCGCACCTCTGGCGATCCGGCAAAGATGACCGGCGCGGTGCGCGCTGAGCTGGCAGAGATTGACCCCAATCTGCCCGTGCTCAGGATTCAAACCATCGGCGATCTGACAGACCGTTTCGTCGCCAACGAGGCACTTATTTCGAGGCTCTCTGGAATCTTTTCCGCGCTGGCGGTGCTGCTGGCGGGAATTGGGCTTTACGGCGTTATGAGTTACAGCGTGGTGCGCCGGACCAACGAGATCGGCATCCGCATTGCCCTCGGCGCGCAAAGCGGCAAGGTGCTGTGGATGGTGCTACGGGAGTCGCTGGTGTTGCTGGGGATTGGCCTCGTGCTCGGGCTCCCCTTGTCGTTGGGCGGTCTGCGCCTGTTGCAGTCGCAACTGTTTGAGCTCAGTTCCTCTGATCCGCTCACTCTGGCCGGTTCTGTGCTCATCATTGCGTCGGTCACGATGCTGGCGGCGTGGCTTCCGGCGCGCAGGGCGACAAAGGTCGATCCGATGGTGGCACTGCGCTGCGACTAGGAGCGAGTCGCGCAACGGAATTGGACCGGAGGGATTGAAAAACGCCGCATGGCGTGTATGCTGTCGGCATGCGCTTTTCATCCAGTCAAATGCTATTCAGCGGCATCGCCAGCGCTGCCATCGTCGTCACAGCTTCTGCCGCTTTTGGACAGGCTGCCGCAAGCTCTCCGGCGGAGTCCAAGGTGCCTGCGGTCCCGGGACCCGCAGTATCGGAGCCGCACTATCCCACCAATGAAGACCTCCGCCATCTGAAAGCGCTGGGCTCGCTACAGCTCTCGCCCGACGGCAAACTCGTGCTCTTCGCCGTAACCGAAGCTACGGCCGACGGCGCCGCGAGCCACTTGTGGCTGACAGCGGTTGGGAGCCAGGACAAAGCGCGTCAGATCACCTTTTCGCCGCCCTCTGACAAACGCGGAGAGCGTGCGGCGCAATGGGCCCCGGACGGTACCGCGATTTATTTTCTGGCCAAGCGGGGAGAACAGACGCAGCTCTTTCGCCTCGACATGCGCGGCGGCGAGGCCGCGCCATATGACTTGAAGGTTCTACCTGCTGTGGACGAATCGAAAATTCCCGGCGCGATTCCGCCGCCTGGGACCGCGGCCTCAGCGGCAGACAAGAGCTCCGACAAGAAGCCGGCTGAGACGACAGCCGAGAAGCCAGCGGAGAAAAAGCCGGATGCCGCCGCCGATACGCTGCCGCTCGATGTGGGCGGATTTGCGCCCTCACTGGATGGGAAATGGCTGGCCGTCTGGGCGCGCGACCCTGAGACTCCCGGCGAAAAGAAACAGAAGGACGCCAAGGCTGATGCTTCCTGGGTGAACCACGGATTGCACGGCACTCGGGTCTACCTGGCCGCGCTCAAGGCCGATGGTTCCGTCGATGGCGCCTTGAAGCCAGTGGCGATTGCTCCCGATGTGCATGGGGTCACTTGGTCGCCAGCTTCAGACCGCCTGATAGCATTCACCGAGAAGCCAAATGGAGCCTCGGATCTTGGCCCGGCAGGCGCCGGCTGGCTGGTGGATGCCGCAGCTCCAGACAAGCCGATGAAGCTGGATGGATTGCCTGCCACAGTGGGGGGTGGCGCGGCTTGGCGACAGGATGGCGGCGAGATCGCGTTTGCCGCACTTACGCCCGAAGACGCGCCGCCGGGCTACGACGAGTTGTTTGCGCTCGCGCTGGGCGGGTCTGAAGCCGGAACGGGTCCGGCACGCAGGCTTTCGGCAGGTTTTGCCGGTCAACTGTATGGCGGGTCTCTTTTTTACGCGCCAGATGGGAAACTGGTGGCGCCCGCAGCCGTGGGAACGCGTATGACTCCTGTGCGGATCGCCCTTGATGGCAAGACTTCGCCAGCGCAAGTCGATCTGGGCGCAGCGGTGGTGGAGGGGCTGAACACCAATCGCCGGCAAACGGGCTGGGTTTGGGTCGCGAACGGCGGCGGGCAGCCCGCAACGCTCTGTTTCGCGCTCAAGTTGGGCGAACCCTGCCAGACATTGGCCACGCCGGAGCTGGGTCCACCGAATCTGCGATTGGTCAAGCCGGAGCTTGTGAGTTGGAAGAGCGGCGGGTTCAGGATTGAAGGGCTGCTCTACCTGCCGCAACCGGCAGCGGGATCGGCAAAGGTTCCGTTGATCGTCGATGTGCATGGCGGCCCTCACGGGGCTTGGGAGGACCGGAATGATCCCCTGGCGGCCTTCATGGTGGGGCATGGATGGGCTGTGCTGCGACCCAATCCGCGTGGGTCGTCGAATTATGGGGTGAAGTTTTCAGCCGCCAACAAGAACGACCTGGGCGGCGGCGACTATCAGGACGTGATGGCTGGCGTGGACGCTGTGCTGGCCAAATACCCGCTGGACGCGAGCCGCATGGCATTGATCGGCTACAGTTACGGGGGTGAGATGGCCGGTTTCGTCGAGGGCAAGACAGACCGCTTCAAGGCCATCGTCAGCGGGGCGCCGGTGATTGACCAGTTCAGCGAGTATGGCACTGAGGGCGACTCCTGGTACGACCGCTGGTATTTTGGCAAGCCATGGGAGCACATGGAAGACGCATGGCGGCAGAGCCCGCTGTCCGGTGCGGCGCATGCAAAGACGCCGTTCATGCTCCTGCAGGGCGATAGCGACAGCACCGACCCGCTGGGCCAATCCGAGGAGATGTATCGGGCGCTGCGCCAGGAGGGGGTGCCAGTGGAACTGGTGACCTATCCCCGCGAGGACCACGGCCCGCTGGGCGGCGGCGTTTTCGGCCGACCATCGGCAGAGCCGTGGCACGGCTTCGATGCACGGCAGCGGATTGTGGAGTTCATCGAAAAGGGGTTCGCGTCCGCGGCGAGCAGCAAGCCCTGAATCGCCTGAAATCGAACTTTGCGGTATACTGATAAGAGCCTAAAGAGGGCGGGGAGACCCCTGTCTCACGGGCCACGCGCCAGGGCAGCCGGACAACAATCGGCCCGCTCCGGCCAAAAAGAGAAGAAAATGCCCAAGTTGAAGACCCATACTGGCGCGGCCAAGCGCTTCAGCAAGACTGGCACCGGCAAAATCAAGCGGGGCCAGACGAAGACGCGGCACATCCTTACTTCGAAGGGGCCAAAGACGAAGCGCAAGCTCGGCAGGACCGTGCTCGTTTCTGATGGCGACTACAAGAAGGTAGCGCGCATGATTCCTTACGCCTGATCGTGGTGCTGGCTCTATCAAGAGACAGCGCTTCCGGGCCCGAAGTCGAATCCGCTTTGGCGGATCGGGCCCCCGGCAGACCCAGTTGATGGACTGCCGAGAGATTCAGGATTGCAATAGCGAGTGAAGAGGCTTACCGCTCTCCCATAACGAGAGCCTCCTGCCTCCAGCCGTTCAAAATCGACAAACCAGGGCCACGCGCCCAAAATGGAGACCACCAATGCCCCGCGTAAAACGCAGTACCAAGCGGAACGACCGCCGGAAGAAGATTCTCGACCGGGCAAGCGGCTACTTCCTTACGAAATCGAAGCTCTACCAGGCAGCCCAGGAAGCCGTGGAGCGCGGCCTGAAGTTTGCCTACACCGGCCGCAAGCAGAAGAAGCGCCAGTTCCGCTCGCTGTGGATCGTGCGCATCTCGGCCGCCGCCAAGCTGAACCACACCAGCTACTCGCAGTTCATCAACGGCCTGAAAAAGGCCGGCATCGAACTGGACCGCAAGATCCTGGCGGATATTGCGGTGAAGGATGCAGCCGGGTTCACCGACCTCGTGAACAAAGCCAAAGCCGCCCTGGCGGCCGAAACAAAAGCCGCCTAAGCAAGTCATCGAGTAACCAACCCCAACGGCCCGGATTCCCCAGGGTTCCGGGTGGTATTGCGTTCGGAATAAAGCAGCGGAAATCGGCTATAATC
>Ga0302324_100021965_pt1 | contig 12427 bp, 15 predicted proteins | sample Palsa_T0_1_FD_201949 | JGI IMG/M metagenome (GOLD analysis project Ga0302324, IMG submission 201949) | Peat permafrost microbial communities from Stordalen Mire near Abisko, Sweden - Palsa_T0_1 | ecosystem: Environmental > Terrestrial > Soil > Palsa > Peat permafrost | place: Sweden: Abisko...
GGATGACGTCGGCTTTGTTACATCATAGAGTAGTGGGGCATCTGAAGTAACGTGGCTGTCTCTACCGGTCAAGGCGAAGAAGAGGTGATGTCGACGATCAACATCACGCCGTTTACGGACGTGTTGCTGGTTTTGCTCATTATCTTTATCATTCTCGCGTCGGTCACCAAAGAGCCGAAGCTTCCGATCGCCAAGAACACGCATAAGGTCGATCCTTCGCAGATCGTCGTGATCATCGATGCGAAGAATATCATTCAGGTTGGTTCGAAAACCGTCGATGAAGCCGGCGTGACGCAAGCCTTCGAAGAGCTGGCCGGAACCACCGGCCATCGACTCAAGGACGTCATCATCAAGGCTGATCCGAAGACGAGTTTCGGAACGATCTTGCGCGTGATGGATGCTGCAAAGAACGCCGACCTCACGGGTTTCGGTTTGGCGAACAAAATTGAGGGTTCGAAGGACTAGTGGCCGTCACACCTCCGCCCAAACCAAACGCGAACGCGCAGACGAGCGCGCAACGGGTGCGCCAATTTCTGCTCTACGGATTTGGGATTTCCATTATCATCCATCTTCTGGTCGGACCGTTTCTCCAAATCAAAACGTCCCAACCCGAACCGGATAAAGTGTCCGTGATCAAGCGCGACGTCGTGCCGACGCCGCCGCCGACTCCGCCGCCGACGCCCAAACCAACCCCCACGCCGCCGCCGACGCCGCCGCCAAAGCAGACGCCGCCGCCGGTCAAGCATACGCCGGAGCCCGAGAAGCCGAAGATCAAGATCAACACGGCCAAGACGAACTCGCACAACGGCCAGCAGAGCGAAGCCGCCAACACGCACACCGAAGGCTCGATCAACGGCGTCCCGCAAGGCACGACGACGGCCGAGGCTGCAACGGCGGTGCCTGCTGCCACTGCAGCGCCCGCGCCGCCAACGCCCGTGCCGACAAAAGCACCGACGTGCGCTGTTCCGAACGCCAGTCCTAAGACGATCGAAATTGCGGAGCCGGAAACGCCGCAGATCGCGCAGCAGCAAGGAATCACGGGCGAAGTGACCGTGCAGATCGAACTCGACGACAAGTCCCATCTCGTGGGAAATCCGATCGTTACGAAATCACCGAGCTCGATTTTAAATCAGGCAGCGATCAATGCGGCGAAGCACAGCCGGTATCAGACGGAAATCAAAGACTGCGTGCCGCAGGCCGCTAAGTATTTGTTCGTCGTCGACTTCCAGAGTCAGTAGCGCGTAAAGGCCCGGCTTTAGCGAGCGCGCGAAGCGGGCTAGAGGACGCCTAGGTCGCGGAGGTGGTGGATGGTGTCGATGTAGCGGAGGAGTTCGCGTTCGTGTTCGGCGTCGCGTTGGATGAACTCGACGCCGGTCCGGTATTTGGCGAGCAGCTCATCGTAGGTAGACCAGCGGACGCGGCCCGAGATACTGAGTTTGGGGCGGACGTCGCCGCGCAACTCAAGTTCGATGATGATGTCTTGGTGGACGGGCAAGGCGGCGTTGGTGAGCATCGCAAGGCCGCCGATGCCGATGTCGTAGGTCTCGGTGAATTCCGGCTTGATTTCGTCGGAGATCGTGTACGAAACGAGCAGCGCGTCGCCGACGCGCCGGTGGACGCGCGCATCGATATCACCGGTTGCCGGAATTTGCTCCATGACATAAACGCGCTTCATCGATGGTCGCTAGGAAACCCTGCCGCTTCGCGCGTACGGACCGTACCGTGACCTTTGCGCAGGCGATGTTTCTCGCCGTTCTCCAGGGCGTGAGCGAACTTTTCCCCGTTAGCAGCCTTGGCCACACGATTCTCATACCGGCGCTCCTGCGCTGGCCGGTCGACCGCTCGGACGAGTCCTTTCTGGCTTTTGTCGTTGTGCTGCATCTGGGTACGGCAGTCGCGCTGATCGTTTTTTACCGGCGCGATTGGCTGGCAATTAGTCGGGCGCTTGTTGCGAGCGTGGTTCGCGGGCGCCTATCGGGCGACCGGGACGAGAAGATCGGTTGGTTGCTGGCGGCCGGTACGGTGCCGGTTGCGCTGCTGGGTGTGTTTTTCCAGTCCGCGGTTCGCTCGTTCTTCGGCTCGCCCGCCACGGTCGCGCTCTTTTTGGTGGCCAACGCGTTTGTGATGTTTCTTGGCGAGTGGCTGCGGCAGCGGCAACATGCCGCCGGCAACCGCACGGGTTTGCAGCTCGAGGGCATGACCTGGGCCGACGGCGCAAAGATCGGTCTTGCGCAAGGACTGGCTCTCTTGCCCGGTATTTCCCGCTCGGGTTCGTCGATCGTCGCCGGACTGCTGGTAGATCTCGATCACGAAGACGCCGCAAAGTTCTCGTTTTTGCTAGCAACGCCGGTGATCTTCGCCGCCAGTATTTTAGAGATTCCAAAACTGTTCGAACCCGCAGCGCACGTCGTTGCGCTCGAAGCGGCGCTTGGTGGCGTTCTCGCGGGAATCACGGCGTATGCTTCGGTTGCATTTCTAACTCGGTACTTTAAGCACAACGATTTGCGCCCGTTCGGCTGGTATTGCTTGATTGCCGGCGGCGCAGCATTTTTGTTTTTCGTCACGAAGGGAGTTACATGAAACCGCTCGCGTTAGTCTTGGCTGCTGCTTTTTTTGTTATGGCGATCCTGTATTTTACGGGTCATGGGTATCCGGTGGGAACACACTATAAGCACGCCGTCGCTATGTTGGCGCTAGCGGTCGTTGCCCTCATCTGGTACCGCTTTCTCTCAGCTACTCCAACCCGCCGCTAGAGAAAACGCTTCCCGCCTGCGTCATTTTTTTCCGATGACATAGGTTTCTTCCGGGTGGGGGGAGACGATTTGGATGTCGGAGCGGAAGGGACGCACGATTTTTGCAAAGCGTTCGGCTTCGGCGGCGGTGGTTTGGACGACGACGTACGGTGACGCTTCGGCGGCTTGGAGCACGCTGCTGATTGCGCGGTCGTAACTGCCGTCGTCGCTGGTGCGTTGGCCGAAGACCGTGTCGCGGTAATAGTGCTCGATGTTGAGATACGGATCGCCCTGCCACCACGCTTCCCACATCCAGATGCGGGCGTCGGCTTTCTTGGCAGAGTTGCGGCCGGGGGGCGCGATGTAGACGCAATCAGTGCGAACGGCGGACAGTGTCGCGTTGAAATCGGCGCGCCGCACCGTGTTACGGGCGTTGTTTGTACACACCCAGCGTTCGGTTGCGCGAATATATTGCCAGGCAAGTTCGCTCGGCGGTAAATCGGCCATCTCGTCGGGGTGATGCGCTTTTTGCAGCCAGTAACACAGGACGTGCCAGAGGCCGACGATTGCGAGGCCCGTTTGGCCGTCGCTGCGGAGGTTATGCACGTTGGCGTGCCAGACGCCGAGATACTCGCACTGCTCTTGTGAGAAGAAGACGCCGTCCCAGCCTTTAAAGAGATCGATCGGATAGATGCGGCCCGGCAGCATCTCGACGATTTCGGCGACCTCGCTATCGCGTAGCACGGTGAAGTCGTTGACGACGAGCCCTTCGCCCGCGCGCACGAACCATTCGACGAGATCGCCGCCGTGGACGATGATGCCGTGGCGTTTGAGGTAGTTGAGATGCGTCGGCATACCCATGAACGGGTCGACGATGCTGCGGATGCCGCGCTCGGCAATGAGGTCGTGCAAGCGCGAGCCCGAAACGCGTCGTGTGCGCTCGCCGAGGTCGATCATGCGCATGCCTTCAGATATGCGGCTACGACGGCCGGGTCGAATTGCGTCCCGGCTGCAACCGCGATGCGCGCTGAGGCTTCGGGGTAGCCGTTTGCAGCGTTTGCGTACATCGAACCCTGGAGTGCATCGGCGGCGACGGCGACGGCAAGGACCCGCGCGATGGGATCGATGGCTTCGCCTTTGCGGCGCGTGGGAAGTCCCTTGCCGTCAAACCACTCTTCGGTTTGCGCGACGATCGCTGCATAGGGCGCGTATGCGGGCGCACTCGAAAGCGTTTGTGCAGCGGATGCCGACGCGGCTGCGCGTGCTTCACGGCCAAGCCGTGCGAGCGGATCAAAATCGTCGGCTCGGCGGTCGCCGCGTAGCCGGCCCAGTGATGTTAGCCGCGCAGCAAACGCTGCGCGGTCGGTGTCAATGCGCAGGTCCGGCGAGGCGCCCGCGATTGCCCGCACCAGCGCATCGAGGCGCTCACCGCGGCCGAGCGTGCGTTCCTCACGCGCGTCGATTTCATTGCACATTGCAACGACGATCGCGTCGCCATCGATGCCGTCCAATGACCACTCCGGCTCGAACGGTTCGTCGAAACCGGTCGCAGTCGCAGCAAAAAATTCGCGAAACTCACGCACGACGTTGATGGCGAAGGTTCGCCCGCATTCGCCGACGATCGCGAAGAGTGCCTCGGGCGGTGAAGGGTCTTCGCCTTGGGCTTCGATCGTCGCAATAAATGCGCGCGCAATGTTGATCGCCATCGCGGCGTGCGGAATTCCGTTCCACCGTAATTTGTCGGGGAAGCCGGTCCCGTCGAAGGCTTCGCGATGCCAGCGAATGTAATCGCCGGTCGCGTGCGGCAATCGGCCGATTGTTGCGCTGATTGCCGCGCCGGCGACAGGGGCATCCCATGCGGCGATGGCGGCTTCGCGTTCGCTGATGTTCTCGGGGACGACGACGCGGACCGCGCCGATCTCGTGAAGCGCGGCAGCATAATATGAAGCCGCAACGGTTTCCGCGTTCGCGCCACGGTGCAACGCAAAGCGAGCCGCCGTTTGGGCGACACGCATGGCAAAACCGGCTTCGTGTCCGCCGAGCGCGTCACCGATTGCACTGAGCAACCGGATCGCATCGCCCGTGGCGGCATCAGAACGTAACAAAGTCATCGTCGTTGGATGACGAACCTTCCCCGGACCGTGACGAAACCCTCACACATAGCCGACGATGGTTCGCTCATTATGGTTGATATCGGCCAAAAGGCCGTCACTGCGCGCATCGCGGTCGCCGAGGCCGTGGTCCGCATGCAGCCGGCGACGGCGGATGCGTTGCGATCGGCGACACTGCCCAAGGGCGACGCGTTCGTCGCGGCCCAACTGGCCGGAATTCTGGCTGCAAAGCAAACCGGGGCGCTGATCCCGCTGGCCCATCCGCTCCCGCTTTCATCGGTCGAGGTGACCTTCGATTGGGCCGATCCGCGGACGCTACGCGTACGGGCGCGCGCATCGACGGTCGCCCAGACCGGCGTCGAGATGGAAGCGCTCGTCGCCGTCAGCCTTGCGGCGCTCACCATTTACGACATGTGTAAGGCGCTGGAAAAAGGCATCGTTATCGAGTCGGTTCGCTTGCTTGAGAAGTCCGGCGGAAAGAGCGGCGATTGGCGCGCACCGGCCACATCGTGAGTGCCTACCGAACGGCGGTCATCGTGTTGTCCGACCGGGCGGCGGCCGGAACCCGGCCCGACGGGTGCTTGCCGGTCGTCCGCGAGGCGCTTGGGCCCGCATTCACCGTGGCGGATGAGCGCATTTTGCCCGACGAGCCGGCGGCACTCCAGGCGGCCCTGATCGAATTGGCCGACGCCGGCATGCCGCTCGTGCTCACCAGCGGCGGAACGGGCCTGGGCGCCCGCGACCGTACCCCGCAGGCGACCTCGGCGGTGCTCGATTATGAAATCCCGGGCATCGGAGAAGCGGTGCGTGCCGCGTCGGTCCGGATCATCGCCACCGCGATGCTTTCGCGGGCGGTGGCCGGCGTGCGCGACCGGACGCTGATCGTCAATTTGCCGGGCAGTCCCAAAGCCGTCCGCGAGACGATCGCGGTGCTGGTACCGGTCCTGCCCCACGCGCTCGACCTCTTGGCCGACAACGTCGTTGACGGTTAGCATCAAACAATCGTTATATAGGGCATGACCTTCGCGCAGGCTCAGGCGTATCTGCTGGGCACCATCAATGAGACAGCCTCCCGCCGGGTACCGAACCGGCTTGACCGGATGCGGGCGCTTTTGGCTGCGCTGGGCGATCCGCAGGACCGCTATCCGTCGGTCCAAGTCGGCGGTACGAGCGGCAAGGGTTCGACCTGCACGATGATTGCGGCGGCGCTCGGTGCGACCGGCAAGAAAATCGGCTTGCATACGAAGCCCCATTTGACCGCGGTCACCGAACGTGCGCGCATCGACGGCATCGCGATCGACGAAGAGCGTTTTGGGGAAATACTCGGTGACATGATGCCGGCGATTGAAGCCGTTGCGAACGATCATGGCCGCGCATCATATTACGAGACGTTGCTCGCGATCGCATTCGTCCATTTCGCGCACGAGAACGTCGACATTGCGGTTATTGAAGTCGGCATCGGCGGAACCTTGGACGGTACGAACGTCTTGCATCCGCTGGTGTCGGTGATCACGAACGTTGCGCTCGATCACACCGAGATCTTAGGCGACACTCCGACGGCGATTGCGCGTGACAAAGTCGGCATTGCCAAACGTGGTGTCCCGCTGGTGAGTGACGTTGGCGATCCGGCCGCGCGCGCCGTGATCGAAGAAGGCTGTGCGCATGCCGGTGCCCCGTTCCTGTCGGTGCGCGATCTCGTGCGCATCGAGCCCTATGAGGGCGAACGGTACGGCCAATCGTTCGCCGTGATCACGCCGGCCGACCGGTACGAACTTGCAATCCCGATACTCGGGGATTTCCAGCAGCGCAACGCGGCAACCGCCGTGCTCGCGCTCGAGCAGCTTCCGGCCGGCCTGCGCCCGGACCGGGCCGCGATCGAAGCGGGATTCTCGCGTCTGTTGATCCCGGGCCGAATGGAGTTCTTTCCCTCGTATCCGGCCGTGATCTTCGATATCGCCCACAATCCCGATAAGGCGCAGCACCTTGCCAACGCGCTGCGTCACGCGTTTCCGGAGCGCCGCTTTGCATTCGTGATTGCCGTTGCGGATACGAAAGATGCGGGTGCCATTATCGCACCGTTCGCTGAGTTGCCGGCGACATTTACCTTCACGTCATTCGATACCGACGGGCGTACGGCAACGCGACCGCAGCGGCTCGCGAGCCTCGCGGGCGACCTCGGCATTTGGGGGCGCGCGGTGACCGATCCGGTCGATGCTTTTTCGATCGCGCGGCGCAACGCCGACGGCGACGATATCGTTGTCGTTACCGGCTCCACGTTCGTCGTTGCGACCTTGCGCGATTGGTGGTTGGCGCACGTCGCCAGCGGTGTCTAACCGGATGACAAAGGTATCCGAACGCGGCGCATTGCGCGTGCGCGGCCGCGAGTTGCCTTGGGGACATCGCACGTACATTATGGGCATCGTGAATCTGTCGGCGGATTCATTTTCCGGCGACGGTGCGCACGGTGTTGACGCCGCGGTCGCGCGAGCGTTCGCGCAGCGTGATGCCGGCGCTGACATTCTCGACCTTGGCGCTGAATCAACGCGGCCCGGGCACCGGCCGATTGATGCCGCCACCGAACTCGCGCGTCTCGTGCCGGTCGTCGAACGCGTACGCGCGGCGGACCCCGACGCCATTCTTTCGATAGATACGTTCAAGCCGGAAGTCTATCGCTGCGCGCACGCCTCAGGCGGCGATATGCTCAATTCGATTTGGGGGGCAAGTGACGAGGCGATCGCGGTGTGCGGCGAGACGAACTCGGCAATCGTCGTCATGCACAATAAAGCCGTCGCCGTCTACGAAGTTGACGTTGTTGACGAAGTCTTGCGTTTTTTGCTCGAAGCGGGAACGCGCGCCGTGCGCGCGGGACTCGCGCCCGAGCGGGTCATCCTCGATCCCGGGATCGGATTCGGCAAGCTCCCCGAACACAATCTCGCGATTCTCCAGGCGCTCGAGCGATTCGTTGCGCTTGGTTTTCCGACGATGGTTGGGACCTCGCGCAAATCGACGATCGGCAAGTTGACCGGCCGCGACGTCGACGCGCGTGCTTTCGGCACAGCGGCGACCGTTGCGCTCGCCGCTCGGGCGGGTATCGATATCGTGCGCGTTCATGACGTCGGTGAGCAGCGCGACGTCGTTCGGGTCACAGACGCCATCGCGCGCGGTTGGCGTCCGGACGACTGGCTCGAATCGTTGCCGTGACCGATACGATCGCGCTTCGCTCGATCCGCGTTTTTGCACGCCATGGGGCCAATCCCGGAGAACGCGATGCTCCCCAAGCCTTCGATATCGACGTGGCGCTCGACATCGATCTCCGTGCCGCCCGAAAAACCGATGCGCTGGCCGACACCGTCGACTACGCCGCGCTACACGCCGGTATCATGCGAGCCGTTTCCACGACGTCGTATTTTTTGCTCGAACGCTTGGGCCAAGATGTGCTCGACGTGATCTTCGCCGATTCCCGCGTCGTTTCGGCGGAGGTTTGCATCGCGAAGCCCGGCTTACTGGGCGGCGCGACCCCGTCGGTTACCGTGCGCCAAGAGCGCTGATGGCGCCGGCACTCGCGCGCATCGGGATTGGTTCGAACGTCGGCGATGCTGCGGCAAACGTGCGGGCAGCATTCGATGCACTGGCCGCCGCCGGAACCGTCATTGCACGTTCATCGCTGTATAGCACAAAAGCGTGGGGCGTAACCGAACAACCCGATTTCTACAATGCGGCCGTGCTCCTTGAAACGACTCTCGATCCACACGTGTTGCTCCGTGAGCTCAAAGCGATCGAACGGACGATGGGACGGGTCGAGACTTACCGCTGGGGTCCGCGCGTCATCGACCTCGACATTCTCGCCTACGACGACGTGCAATTGAACGAACCCGAACTTACTATCCCGCATGCGCGCTTGCACGAGCGGGCCTTCGCGCTCGTTCCGCTTGCCGAAATCGACGCGATGTTCGGGCCACTGCTCGATCGGCTTGACCCGGTCGCGCGCGCGCAGGTCATCCGCTTATAGTGTTACGAACTGTGGCGCTCGGCTAGCGGAGTTGGCGGTGATAGCGCCAGATACTTAGCGAGAGCAGCACGATCGTGAATGCCAGCAACGCTAAGAAATTCGGCCATAGGACATCGAGGCCGCTCCCTTTGAGCATTACGCCGCGCGAGATGACGCCGAAATGCCGGATTGGATCGAGTAGTGTGACCGGCTGCAACCATGTTGGCATTGCTTCGACCGGCGCGAAGGCTCCCGAGAGCGCCGAGAGCGGAGGATTCAGAAAGAAGATCGTGAGCTGTACTTGACGGGCCGTTGTCGTTATCGTTGCAACGAACGTACCGAGGCCGATGCCGCACAGTAAGCATAATACGGAAGCAACGGCAACGAGCAGAAGACTCCCGACAAACGGCACCCCGAAGACAAAGCGAACGATGCACATCGCAAAGACGGCCATCACGGAGAGCAGGACGAACATCGGCGTGATCTTTGCGATGATGATCTGCGTTGGTGTTGCCGGCGACATCAGGAGCTGCTCGAGCGTGCCGGCTTCGCGTTCTTTGATCAAGGTCGTTGACGCGAGCAGCGAACCATTGAGGATCAGGAGCATCCCAAGTACGCCGGTCGCGGTAAACCATGTGCCGACAAGGCCGGGATTGAAGAGGAACGCCGGCTGGAGGACGACTTGCCCGGTTTGCGACAACGTTGGCGCGGCAATTTGCGTAAATGCGGCATGAAAACCCGAACCGGCAAGTTGTGCGTTGTATGCTTGCAGGACGCCATCGGCATAGCCCTGTGCGATCGCCGCGGTGTTGGCGTTCGAGGCATTCAACAGCCACTGTAACGTCGTGGGGTGACCGCGCCACAAGTTGCGCGACAGATCGTAGGGAATCACGATACCGGCATCGAGCTGCCCGCGGCTCAGGCCCCCCTCGAGTGCGGTCGTCGAATCGAAATACGCGGCGAGTCTAAAACTTTGGCTCTGCGTTAAGGTCGCGATGAATTCGCGGCTTTCCGGGGTTCGGCTTTCATCGACGATGCCCAGCGAAAGATTCGTCACCGTGGCGACGAGCAATGCGCTAAAAATGACGAGCTGCAGAATCGGAGCCACGACCACCGACATCGCAGCGCGCGGATCACGGCGGAGTTGGCGAAACTCCTTGATGATGAGCGCGACAAGACGCCCGTCGAAAACGTTCACGCTGACATCTGCATGCGGCGCATGTTGCGCCACGCCAGCGAATAGAACAGCGCCCCAAAGCCTCCGATTGCGGCTACGCTGCTCCAGACAGCCGCCCAGCCGCCGCCTTGCAGCAGGGCGTCGCGTAACACGTTCACATAGTAGGTTCCCCACACGAGGTTCGACATCCAGCGCAGGGCGGCCGGGATGGCCTCGACCGGTACGAGAACACCGGAAAGCATAAAAACCAAGAGATAGCCGCCGAGGCTCACGACCTGCACCGCGGCAATTTGGCTTGGAATCGCATCGCCGACCCATATGCCGAACGAGATCACGCAGAACGCGTACAGGATCGTTGCCACGATGAACGGGCTTGGATCGCCCGCGAATTGCATGCCGAAGTACGTCACGATGAGCGCCATGAGAATCACGGCTTGGGCAAATGCGATTGCCATCGTACCAAGGATTTTGCCCAGCAGAAACTCGTGGGCAGATATCCCCGAGACGTAGACTTGCAAGATCGTCTTTTCTTCGCCTTCGCGCGCCGCCGCCAAGGTCGCAAGCAGCATCGGAAAGAGAGTGAGCACGAGCACGAACATTCCCGGCCCGTAGAATTTCTTTGAGTCGCGTCCGGGATTGTACCAGAGGCGAAATGCTGTCTGCACCGGCTCGACGAGGATCGAATCCGCATGCGCGGCGTTGTAGGCGTCGGTGGACTCGGCCGCGTAGCCGGCAACGAGCTTGGCGGTATTCGCATCGGAGCCGTCGATCAACAATTGGACCGGCGCGTCGACACCGCGCGCGAGTTCCCGACCGAAGTGGGTGGGAATCACGAGCGCACCGCGCGCAGCGCTATCGACGAGTGCGCGCTGCGGATCCTCGTCCACCGGCCACGGCACAACGCGAAACGACAGTGAACCGCGCAAGGTATCGATCAAGTCGCGCGACGCCGGCGAATCGTCGAAGTCTTGTACCACGAGCGGCATGTCCTCGACGGAAAGCGAGAATGCCGTCCCCATCAATATCAGCATCACGGCAGGCAATGCGAGCGCGAGCGCCAGCGAAAGCCGATCGCGCAGCACCTGAATGATCTCCTTGCGCGCCTGCGCCAGAATGCGTCTCATGCGGTAACGGGTTCGCGCTGCCGCTGGACCGCACGAATGAACACATCCTCCAGTGAAAAGCGCGCTTCACGTACGTCGATGACGGAAATTCCGGCAGCGGCAAGTTTTTGCTCGGCGTCATGTTTACCGGCATCGAGATCGTCGACGATCACGTGCAGACGTGCGCCGAATTGAGAAACGCGCCAAGGCTCGCTCGGCGTACGCAGGAGGTCGACGGCTTTTTGCGGCTGATCGACTGCAAACTCCAAAAGGTGTCCCGTTTCGCGGGCTTTGAGCTCGCTCGGGCTCCCCTCGACGATCAGCTCGCCGCCTGCCATCAAGCCGATCCGATTGCACTGCTCTGCCTCGTCGAGATAATGCGTCGTGACGAGTACCGCGGCGCCGGCGTCGGCGAGTTGGTGAACGAGCGACCAGAGGGTACGCCGCGCCAGCGGATCGACGCCCGACGTCGGTTCATCCAAGAAGAGAATCGGCGGCTCGTGCATGACGGCCGATCCAAAGGCCACGCGCTGTTTCCAGCCACCGGGCAAACTGCCGGTGAGCTGATGCTGCTTGCCTTCGAGTCCGGAAAATGCCAGCACCCATTGTACCTTCTCGATACGTTCTTCACGTGATAGGCCGTAGATCGATGCGAAGAATGCGAGGTTTTCATCGATCGGTAAATCGTCGTAGAGCGAAAACTTTTGCGACAGGTAGCCGACCTGCTGGTGAACGCGCGATGACCGCACGTCACTTTGCTGGGCCAGCATGGCGCTTCCGGTGGTGGGGTCGACTAAGCCGCACAGCATCCGGATCAACGTCGTCTTGCCGGCACCGTTGGCGCCGAGGAGTCCGTAGATATCGCCGTAGCGGATCTCCAAATTGATGTTGTTGACGGCGGTAAACGATCCAAAGCGCTTGCTCAGTCCGCTTGCAGCGATGGCAACGTGACCGCGTTCGTCGTGGTGCCCGCGGCGGACAGGAAATGGAACGTTTGTCTCCACTTCGCCGCTTGCTCGCATCGAGGCGATGAAGACGTTCTCGAGGATCGGCTCGTCGATGCGCAACTCGTCGATATGAATGCCGGCGGACTGCAGTGTTGATTTCACCGCGCTTTGTGCCGCGTCAACATCGGTTGCGAGGATGTCGAGGTGATCGCCATAGCGCTGCACGTCGAGAATCGCGTCGGCTTTTTTGTCGACGTTCAGCAATGCTTGTTGCGCGGCGCTAAGGCCGGCGGTACGAAGCTCAAGGCGCTTTGCGTGAAGGCTGTTGCGAAGTTCCTCGGGTGTGCCGATATCTTTGATCTCGCCGCG
>Ga0302324_100021971_pt1 | contig 12425 bp, 11 predicted proteins | sample Palsa_T0_1_FD_201949 | JGI IMG/M metagenome (GOLD analysis project Ga0302324, IMG submission 201949) | Peat permafrost microbial communities from Stordalen Mire near Abisko, Sweden - Palsa_T0_1 | ecosystem: Environmental > Terrestrial > Soil > Palsa > Peat permafrost | place: Sweden: Abisko...
GAGCTACGTCTTTCGGCCGAACGGAACCGGCCCATGGCCCGCCGTGCTGGTCTACATGGACGGCGTCGGGATCCGTCCGGCGATGCTGGAGGTCGGCGAACGGCTCGCGACCTACGGCTACTACGTCCTCTTACCGGATTTGTTCTATCGCGCCGGCCCCTACGAGCCGATGGATTTTTCGATGTTCGCGAATCCGGAAAAGCGCAAGGTGCTGATGGAGAAATTCATCGGCCCGGCAAACGCCGCCAACGTCATGTCGGACACCGTAGCGTTTCTCGATTACCTCGCCGCCCAGCCGGACGTGAAGCCGGGCGGCATCGGTACCACCGGCTACTGCATGGGCGGGAAACTCTCGCTGACCGCGGCGGGGACGTACGGTGACCGTTTGGCTGCAAGTGCCTCCTATCACGGCGGCCGTCTTGCGACCGACGATCCCGACAGCCCGCACAAACTCGCGCCGAAGATGCGGGCCCGCGTCTACGTCGCCGGTGCGACCGAGGACGACTCGTTTACCGATGCGATGAAAGCCCAACTCGAAGCGGCGCTCACAAGCGCGGGTGTCGATCACAAAGTCGAGACGTATCCGGCCAAGCACGGCTGGGTGTTTCGCGATCTTCCGATCTACGACGCCGCGGCCGCCGAGCGTCATTGGGAGACGATGACGGCCCTGTTCCGGGAAACGCTAGCGGCCGCTTAGGCGCTTGCGATCCGGTTCGTTTCCGAACCGGGTGGGGGCGGATTCGATTGAGCCGCCCTCGCGGATGATGAAGTCCTCGACGAGCGTCGGGACCGTGGCTTCTTCAACGATGAGTACGGGCCGATCGGCGATTCTGCCCTCGACGTTGGTTGCGTCTGCGTCGCTCAAACCGTGTTCGCGCAGTGCCGCCGAGAGCTCGCGCGCGTTGTCCGACTTGACGAACTGCGAGACGAGTCGAAAACCTTGGGCGCGCAAGGCTGCCGCCACGAGCTTTGCTTGCGAGCCATCGCTGAAGGAGGCGACGACGGTCTGGGGATCGCTGCTCGCTTGCTTCATGGAACCTCCGAGAACGTTGTACCCGGTGGTCTTGGGAGCTACGCGCAGGCCTAGTCGCGCAGCGCCTTAACGGCTTCCGCTTCGTTCATCGACGCGCTGAGGCGCTCGGCGACGTTCGTAAGGGCCAGCATATGGTAGACTTTGTCGTTCGCGATGAAGACGGCAACGCGGCGGAACTTTAACGCGAGCCGCCGCCGGAACAACAGCAGCTCCGAGAGGGTGAAGCTGTCGACGAAGCGGACGCTTTCGTCGAAGACAATCAGGACGTGCAGCGATTCTACGTCGGCGGCGCGCTGAAGGACCTGGCCGACCTCGCTATAGCGGCTGATGTCGAGGTCGCCACGAAAGGTGATTCGGACGATCCCGTTCGTCGTCTCGACGGCAAAAACCAAGGGCGAGGACCCCTCCGGCGGCCGCATCCGCACTCCACTACCCAGGTCGCGGGCCGGATAAACGTGACGGACCCCACGGGTCCGGTCAGGAAGCGATGAATTCGGCGGTGCTTATGGGGCGCGCGATGAGGCCGTAGCGGTACGCGAAGTCGAGCGGGGCTTGAACGTACTTCGGGTCTCCCGACGTCGCAAAATATGCCCGCGTCATGCCGACGACGACGGCTGGATCGAGCTGCGCCACTTTCGCGATGATCGGGGCGGAGTCGGCCTGGTGGGCGTTGGCCCAGCGCGCGGTGGCGTAGATGCCCGCCACGAGCTTCTTGACCGTGTCGGTGTTTTTTTGCAGCCACGGCTTCATCGCGAACCAGACGATGTTCGCGAACTCCGGCGCGATCTCGCTGTAGACGTTTGCGAAGGCGCGGGCTTGGCTGCTGTGAATCGCCGCGCTCAGTGACGGCTCGGCGATCGTCGCCGCAGCGACCGTGCCGCGCTGGAGCCCCGGTCCCATTTCGGGAAACTTCAACTCGACGAACTTCACGCTGGCCGGCGCAACGCCGTTGTGGTCGAGCCACGCCTGCACGCCGAGTTGGTTGAAGTCGTTGAGCGTCGAGACGGCGATCGTCGAGCCGACGAGGTCCTTGGCCGTCTTCAGGGGAGAATCTTTCGCCACACACATCAACGAGTAGGCGTGCTTGGCGGAGAACAACGCGGCCGGTGCGATCATCTGCAACGGTATGCCGTGCGCGACCCCGGCGGCGACGTTCACGATGTTCGCCATGCCGGCGTCGAGATCACCGGCGATCACGCCCTGCACGATCGTCGAACCGTTGGCGAACGTGCTGATCTGCACGTTCACGCCGTTGTCGCGAAAGATACCGCGGGCGTCGCCGAAATAGGCTTCGCCGAACGAGTCGATCGGGTCGGAGCCGATGCGCACGACCGGAAGATCGGCCTGCGCTCCGGCAGGCTGCATTCCGGCCAGCACGCCGCCGGCGAGAAGTGCGAGGGCGCTCGAGCGTGGCAGCATCATGGTCGGATCCTTACTTTCGAAGTTCGGGGGCGAGGAGGTCTTCGGGCTGAACGGGTTTGGCGATGAGGCCGTATTTGAACGCGGCGTCGAGGTGGGGCTTCAGCGCTGGGAGGTCGGGGTTTTCGGCGAAGTCGACGCGCGGCATCGTGCGCGCGATTGAAAGGTCGAGTTTGGTGACGCCGATGAGCACCACGCCGGTCTGTGCGCGGTGCGTGTTGCACCATGCGGCGGCCCGGTAGATCATCGCGGCGAACCGGCGCGCGAGGTCGGTGTTTGCGGCGACCCATTGGGCCGTGGAGAACCAACAGGTGATCATGAAGCGCGAGCCGATCGCATCGTAGGGGTCGGCGAAGACGCGCGCCTGTCCGCGCGCTTGGGTCGCCTGCGGTTCGGCGATCAGCGCGGCATCGATGCGGTGCGTGGCGAGTGCTTGCGGCATTTCGGCGAACGGCATGTCGATGAACTTCACGGTCGATGAGTCGCCGCCGTTCTTGTCGATCCAGGCCTGCGGACCGAGTTGCGAGATGCTCTTGAGGCCGTTGACCGCGATGGTCTTGCCGTTGAGGTCGGCGGCGGTTTTCAGCGCTGAATCGCTGGCGACCATGAGCACCGACGTTGGGGCTTTCGATGAGTAGAGGGCGGCGGAGGCGATCATGACGACCGGCAAACCCTTGTCGCGCGCGATGGCGAGCGAGCTGACGTTGGTGAGACCGACGTCGGCGGCGCCACCCGCGATCGCAGCTTGCACGGCGGCGCCCGCATACAGATTTTGAACTTGTACGCTTAGGCCGCTCTTATCGACGATGCCGGCCGCTTGCGCGTACTGGACCTCGAGCCCGGTATCGATCGGCAACCCGATGACGCGAATGACGTCGGCGGCCGATGCCGGCCGCGTCGGCAGTAGCGGCGCTACGCCGCCGGCGCCGAGCAAACGAATGACGGTATCACGCTTCATGTCCGACGCGTTCACCACTCGGCCGTGGAATCATGTGTCCCGAACGCAACTGCGGGGGCAGCGCGAGCGCGAGTGCGGAGACCCCGACGGACAGCGCGAAGACGATCAGATAGACGCCGTGCAGCGACTCGCCGACCGCGCTCGCGTCGCGCGCGAGGTCGAACGCCGAGACGTGCGCATGCCGGACGGGGTCGACGAGTTGAGCCACGGCGCTGCCCGCGTCGGGGATGCGCGAATAGATCCCGAAGTTGAAGATCGCGCCGAAGGTCGACGAGCCGACGGCTTGACCGATCTGGCGCATGAAGATCAAGGACGACGTTGCCGCGCCGCGCATCGCCCACTCGACGGCGCCTTGCGTCGAAACGACGAACACGCTGTTCAACGTGCCGAACCCCAAGCCGAGGAGGGCAAGTCCGACGTACACGTAGACGATGTTCGAGCCGGCGTGAAGTGAGGCCAGCACGGCGCTGCCGCTCAAAAGGGGCACGGCGGCGAGGATCGCGACGGTGCGGAAGCTCGCGCGCAGTTGCAGGCGTGCGCCGCCGATCGAGCCACAGGTCCAGCCGACGAAAAGGGCGATGAGCACGGAACCGGCCGCCACGGGCGACTTGCCGAGTGCGCCCTGCACGAACGTCGGCATGAACGCCGTGATGCCCATGACCATGCCGCCGACGAACACGTTGCCCACATTGGCAACGGCGATTACGCGAATACGATAGAGGGAGAGGGGCATCATCGGCTCGGGGGCGCGCAATTCGTGGCGCAGTAAGAAGGCAAGCAAGGCGAGCCCCACGATGACCAGCGCCGCGGCGGTGAGCGGCGGGATGTTCCCGAGGTCGACGAGCACGAACATCAGCGTGCCGACGCCCAGCGCGAGCAAGGCCGAACCGAGATAGTCGATGCGGTGCGAGACGCGTGCGATCTGCTCGTGATAGGCGCGTAGCACGACGGCGATGCAGGCCAGGCCGACCGGGACGTTGATCCAGAAGATGATCGGCCAACCGAAATGGGCGATGAGGAACGCGCCGAGCAGCGGACCGATCACGGCCGCAAAAGCCCACATCGTCGAGAGGTAGCCCTGCACGCGCGCGCGATCTCGGCCCTGGTAGAGATCGCCCACGATCGTGGTCGACACCGGCTGCACGCCGCCGGCACCGATCCCTTGAATCGCCCGGAAGAAGATCAGCGCGAACATGTCGTGGGCGAAACCGCTGAGAATCGAGCCGACGAGGAAGATCACGATCGCGCAGATGAGCAGCGCCTTGCGGCCGAAGAAGTCCGCTAAGCGGCCGTAGATCGGGATCGTTACGGCTTGCGTCAGCAGATACGATCCGAAGACCCAGCTGAAGTAGCGCAAGCCACCGAGGTCGGCGACGATCGTCGGCATCGCCGTTGCGACGATTGTCGCTTCTACGGCGACGATGAAGATCGCGAGCATCATCGCGCCGAAGATGACTTCGCGCGGCGCGATGCGGGGCACCCTGAGCATGACGTCGTACAGTTATCGACGCACCGATGGAACTACTTCGCTTTACCGGCCTCGAGCGGCATTTCGGCGCGAAGGAGGTCTTTCGCGATCTTTCGGGCGTGATTCGCGACGGCGAGAAGATCGCGCTCGTTGGACCAAACGGCGCCGGCAAGTCGACCTTGGTGCGCTTGCTCGCGGGGATCGATCGGCCGGACGGCGGCACGATCGTGCGGGCTCGCGAGACGCGCTTCGGCTACCTGGCGCAAGATTCGGCCGAGAGCGGGCCGGCAACGTTGCGCGCGGCGTTTGAAGAAGCGTTGACGCGCGGCGGGGCGCTGGAATGGCAGATGCGCGCCACGCTCAACCGATTTGCGTTTGCCGAGAGCGACCTGGACCGGCCGTTGACGGAGTTCTCGGGCGGACAGCGGACGCGCGCGCTGTTGGCTCGGACGTTGCTCGAAGAACCGGATTGGCTGATTCTCGACGAGCCGACCAATCATTTGGATCTCGATACCGTGCGCTGGCTCGAGACGTTCGTGGCGCGCGATCCGCGCACGTATCTGATCGTCTCGCACGACCGGTATTTTCTCGAGACGGTCGCGTCGTCGGTGTGGGAGCTCGCGGACGGCGAACTGGCGGAGTATACGGTGACGCCGGGCCGGGCGTACACCGAGTTCACGGCGCAGCGCGCCGAGCGGCGCGCGCAGCAGCAGCGGGCGTTCGACGCGGCGATGTCGGAGCGCGAACGGCAGCGCGCGGTCATCGCCGAGCTGCGCACCCACGGCTCGCACAACTACTCGCACGTACGCAGCCGCGAGAAGGCGCTCGACCGGGTCGACGCCGTCGACGCGCCGCGCAAAGAGCAGCGGGCGATGTCGGTGGCGCTGACGGCGGCTCGCAAAGCGACGCGGGGCATTGCGGTCGAGCTGGTCGACGTAACGAAGTCGTACGGAGCACCATTGTTCGCGGGGCTGAACGCGAAGTTCGCACGCGGCGAAACCGTAGCGATCGTCGGGCCGAACGGCGCAGGCAAGACGACGCTGTTGCGGATCATTGCGGACGAGCTGGTGCCGGATCGCGGCAACGTGCGGTACGGCGTCGGCTTGACGACGGCGAGCTACGCGCAGACCACGGTCGACGATCTGCCGGCCGGCGTCTCGGCAGCCGATGCGGTGGCACAGATGGGCGTGACGGGTGAACAGGCGCGGGCGCTCTTGGGCCGCCTGAATCTCGGCGGTGACGCGGTCGACAAGCCGGTGGAGGCATTCAGCGGCGGCGAGCGGCGGCGCATCATGCTCGCGCGGTTGATGGCGCAGCGCGCGGATTGTTTGTTCTTGGACGAACCGACGAACGACCTCGACATCCCCAGCCGCGAGGCGCTCGAAGATGTGCTCGCGGCGTACGACGGCGCGCTATTCGTCGTATCGCACGACCGGTACTTGCTCAAGCGGCTGGCGCAGCGCGTGATCTCGATTCGCGACGGCCGCGCCACCGTCGTCGATGGCGATTACGATACCTACGAGAAGCGGCAGCACCTTCCGGCGGGCACGAGCGAAGCGCGACCGGTTGCGCGCACCACGCCGCCGAACGGCAAGCACGCGGCGCACGAAGCGCGGCTCGATGCCGGCCGGCGCAAGCGTGCCGTCGACGAAGCCGAGAAGCGCGTGGCCGACCTGGATGCGGAGAAAGGACGGCTCGAAGCGCAGTTCACCGCCTCCGACCTGTACGAAGATCCGACCGCGGTGACCGCGCTACAACTCGAGCTAGAGCGGGTGCGCGGCGAAAGCGAGCGCGCACTCGCAGCCTGGGAGCTGGCCGTAGCGGCGTTGGACGCGCTGGGCCTTGATTGATGCAAGCTAGTTGGCTATGCTTCCGGAAATGAATTCAGTGGGGCTATTTGATGCGAAGAGCCGGCTTTCGGAGCTGGTTCGCGATGCCGAAAGCGGCACGACGACGACGATTTTGCGTAACGGGAAGCCGGTCGCGCGAATCGTTCCGATCGAGCAGAACGCGCCCCGCAAATTCGGTTTCGACGATGGATTGGGTTATATTGCGGACGACTTCGATGCGCCGCTCCCCGGTGACTTTCTGAAGGCTTTCTAGCCCGGACAGTTCGTGCAGTCGTAGTTCGCCCATTGTGAAGCGCCGCCGGCGCGTGAATGGGAGGCGCTGCTTTGGGCTGGACAAAACCGAACTGTTGGGTTATTCTAGGTGCCGTCGATCCGAGTCGGGCGTCGGTCTGGGAGCGATACTGCTGTTATCGCGCTTCTCGGCGGCATCTATGGAGGCAGGCGCTGGATGTCGGAACTTGCGCGACAAGCCGGCTCGACGACTTCAGCCGCGAAGGCGGCCGCGGCGCGGCGCAACGGAGCAAAGGGCGGACGCCCCCGTAAGGCGAGCGCGTAGCGGCGTCTACGATGCGTTGCCGCTGGTGGAATATTGGATTTGGGTGTTGCGGCTCTTTTGGAACTCCTCGAGCGATTCGCCGCGCATCGCGGCGTAGATGTGCAGGTTCGAGATGCCGACGACGGCGCCGAGCTTTTCCAGCATGAAGAAGCTGACGCCGTAGTGGATCATCGCTTGCCACCGGCGCTCGCGAATCATGTCGCGCTCGTCTTCGGTGAGGCCGGCGGCGGTGAATGCGGCGTCGGGGTCCTCCAGAAAAGCTGCCCGGTTGGCCGGGACGATCAACTCGTGAAGGAACTTGTTGATGCGGTACGCGGCGACGCTGCGTTCCAAGGTGAACGGATACGTTCCGGCGAGCTTCTCGACGCCGTCGAGTTGATGGGCAACGTGCGCCCGGTATTCGCCGTAGGTGTCGACGCTCGGATCGACCGCATCGTTTTCGTAGACCGCCACGCCGATGCCGGTCATCGACGGGAGATAGTAGCCTTGGTGGAGTTTACGGACCCTGGCCGACATCGCACCGCGCATGACCAAGTGCATGATCACCTCTGCGCCTTCGAAGCCGCCGAGCGTCGCCAGCTGCGCGTGCGTCATCTCGCCGAGCGTCGCCGGGTCCTTTTCCAGTAGCTCGAGGAAGCGTTCGTCCCAAGCGACGTTGTTGAATCCGGCGCGTTCGCCGTGCACCTGGTGTGAGAGACCGCCGGTCGAGATGATCACGACCCGGAGGTCTTCGGGGTAGCTTTCGATCGCACGCCGGAGGGCGGCACCAAGTTTCAAGCACCGTTTCGCCGATGGAATCGGAAACTGGATGACGCCGATCTGCAGCGGAACGATCGGCGCCGGCCATGCCGGCTCGTGCGGCCACAGCACGGAGAGCGGTGAGAAGGCACCGTGATCGAGCGGTTTGTCCTGGAAGAACGCAAGGTCGAATTCATCAGCGACCAGCGCGTTGCCGATATGCGCCGCCAACTTCGGATGACCCAACAGCGGCGGCAACGAACGCGGTCCGCCGCCTTCATCGGCCGGCGGATACGAATTGCCGATGCCGAGCGCAAACGGCGAATAGTGGTCGAAGAAAAACGACGTCGCGTGGTCGTTGAAGATGTAGAAGACGACGTCCGGACGCTGGTCGAGCAGCCAGCGCTGCACCGGCGCGAAGGCCTCGAAGATCGGCGCCCAGGCGGGATCGGTCTGCTTGTTCTGATCGTACGCGAATCCGATGGTCGGGGTGTGCGACGCTGCGATCGATCCGACGATTCTGGCCATGCGGATGAACTTCGAGGAGGTCTCGCACATCCACCTTGGTAACTGCACAGGCGTCTAGGAGGCGAACATGCTTCTGAGCCCGGTCGATTTGCAAATCCTCGTGCGCCTCCGCGATGGATTGACGCAAGCGCAAATCGGCAACGACCTCGGGATCGAGCAGCCGGCGGTAAGCAAGTCGATCCGCGCCGCCGAGGCGCGGCTGGGCCTGCCACTCGTTCACACGAACCGGCGCCGGCTCGCGCTGACGAGCGTCGGCCACGAGCTCGCGCGCGCAGGCACGAACGTCCTCATGCAGTTGCAGTCCGTCGACGACATCGTGGCATCGCTGCGGGCGGGTACGTCGGGCCACACGCGGCTCATCGCGTCGAGCACGCCGGGTACGTATCTGCTGCCGTCCCTGATCGCCGAGTTTCTTCAGCAGCACACCGAGGCGTACATCGATATCGAGGTCGTCTCGATGGTGAACTTGTGGGATGCGTACGTGTCTGGCGGCTACGACATCGCGTTCACGCCCCGCGTTGCATTTGCCGGTAACGTTCGGGTCGAACCGGCGTATGTCGACCCGGTCCGTTTCTTCACCGCGCGCTCTCATCGGCTCGCCGGACGCCCGGGAGTGAGCCTGGCCGACTTGCGCGACGAGCATCTCGTCGGGAAGTTCGCCGAAGCCTATTGGGGACACGTGTATTTCGACTTGCACCAGCGCGGCAATACGTTCGCCAAGACGATCGAGCTGAGTACCTCCGAAGCGGTAAAGCGGACCGTCGCCTCGGGTGTCGGAATCGGGATGCTGTTCGCATCGTCGCTGCAAGCCGAAATCGCGCGCGGCGATCTCGTTGCGCTGAACGTCGCCGAGCCGAGCTACGATCAGACGTATTTCTTCGTGCTCCCGGCGGTCGGTGCGAAGCCGCTGGCCGAGGTGTTGCGCGACTTCTTGAAGGCCCGTTGGGGCCCGATCAAGGGCCTTTGAGCGCGCTCCTTTCGGTCGCCGAGCTGACGATCGTGCGGGGGTTGGCGCGCGGCAAAACGCAGGCCGAAATCGGCGAAGAATTACACCTCGAACAGTCGACGATCAGCAAGACGATCAAGGGCATCGAAGATCGGATTGGCCTAGCGATTGCGACCGTCAACGGACGCCGGCTTCGGCTGAGCGCGGCGGGGACCGAGCTGGCGGCCGCCGCCGAGCGCGTTCTCGCTGCGTTCGACGAACTGGACGTCTTTGCGCGCGAACTGAAGGCCGGCCGCGCCGGCAGCGTCCGCTTCATCACCTCGAGCACGCCGGGCAGCTACGTCCTGCCGCGCATCGTCGCCGAATTTTTGCGCACCCGCGAACGCGTCTCGGTCGATATGGAGATCATGCCGGTTTCGGGGCTCTGGCGCACGTTCGACAACGAACGCTTCGACTTCGCGATCGCGCCGATCATGGGCTTGCCGCCCGATTTGGACGCGGAATATCTCTACAGCGACCCGGTGGTATTCTTCACGACGCCGCAGGCGCGCATCGCGGCCCAGGCGAGCGTCACCGTCGACGAGCTGGCCGGCGAGACGCTGGTCGGCAAATTCGTCGACAGCCACTGGCGCCGCATCTTCCGCGAGTTGGAGGAACGCGGATTTCAAGCGCGGCGCAAGGTGACGATCATCCCGCCGGAGGGCGTGAAGGCGATGGTCGCTCGCGGTCTCGGAGTGGGCGTGTTGTTCGAGTCATCGATTCGCACCGAACTCGAGGAAGGCAGTTTGGTGCGGGTGCCGCTGGCCGCACCGCCGCTCGAGGAGGTGTTCTGCGTCGCGACCTCCCGCGAAGAGCCGCTTTCACCGGCGGCCGCGAGCCTCGTGCAGTTCGTGCGCTCCACGCTGAAACATGCATCCGCGGAATATGAGTCGCGCCAATTGGAATTGTAGTTCATTGGTCGATGGGCTACGGTAAGGAAAACTTCGTCCGCCTGAGAGGGCACGGCCATCCAAAGATTTTCGATTGCGCTGCGAGCCTTGCTCGTATCGGCGCTCGTTTTGTGCGGAGCCTCGATCGGCGGCGCGCAGCAGCCCGCCTTGATCGTCCTGCATCAATCCTATCCTTCTAAGGTCGCCTCGTTCTGGCCGAATTACGTTGCCGCCGCGAAGGGCTTCTACGCCAAGCAAGGCCTCGACGTTCAAGACGTCATCGTCGATCCGAACGTCACTACCTCGGTCTTGATCGGCGGCTCCGTGGAGCTGTCCTATGCCGACTCGACGCAGTTGCTGCTCGCGCTGCAAAAGGGGGCGAACCTGGAAGCGGTCGGGCTGCAGGTCGAACGCAACCCCTACAGCTTGATGTCCTCGCCGTCGATCAAGACGATCGCCGATCTCAAAGGGAAGCGTATCGGCGCTGCCGGCGAGATCGACGTCTACACCTACGTGATCAAACAGATCTTGCTCAAGGCCAAGCTCGATCCGGACAAGGACGTCGAGTTCGTGTTTGGCGGCGGACAGAATCAGCGTCTCGGTGCCGTGATCAGCGGCGCGATTCAAGCCGGCCTGTTCAGCCCGCCGTCCGATGCCAAGCTGCGCGATCTGGGCTTCAACACGCTGGCCTTTGCGCCGGACTACTACCCGAACCTGACGCTGAGCGTCACGACGGCGCGGCGCGATTGGGTCGAGCAGCACCCGGATCTGCTGCGTAAGGTCTTGCAGGCACAGACCGATGCCGTGCACTGGTTGAACAATCCGGCCAATAAAGCCGAAGCGCTGCAAATTTTGGAAACGAACCTGAACGCGAGTCCCGCCGACGCCGCGCAAGCCTACGATTACTACGTGGGCAAGCACATCTGGCCGGACGCATGCGTTCATCCGGCCGGATTGGTCTCGGTCGCCGAGATCCTGCAGAAGACCGGTCAGCTCACGACGCTGACGGCCAAAGACGTGCCGAAATACACCGACAACAAAGAGTGCCCGAAATGATCACGCAAGCAGAGAACGAGCGCCTCACGCGCGTCGGCCCGGGAACGCCTGGCGGCGAGCTGTTCCGCCACTACTGGCAGCCGATCGCTCCGAAGCAGAAGCTGGTCGAGCACGGCATCCTGCCGATTCGCCTCTACGGCGAGGACCTGGTGTTGTTCTCGGATGGCCAAGGCCGGATGGGCCTTGTCGGCGATCGGTGCGCGCATCGCCGCGTCAAGCTCGAATGCGGTTACACGACCAACGCCGGCATCAAGTGTCCGTATCACGGCTGGACGTTCGATACGACCGGGCAATGCGTCGAACAACCCGGCGAGCCGGAAGGCAGCACGTTCAAAGACAAGGTGCAGATCCCGTCGTACCCGGTGCAGGAACTGGCCGGCGTCGTGTTCGCGTATCTCGGGCCGAAAGATCGCCCCGTTCCGCTGCTACCGCGCTGGGATCGTTTGGTGTGGGACAACTGCTATCGCGTCATCGCCTACGCGATCGTTCCGTGCAACTGGCTGCAGTGCATGGAGAACACGCCCGACCAAATGCATACGGTGAACCTCCACGGCGAATACGCGCAGCAGTGGCTGCGTTCGCAGGGCGTTCCGGATGACGACTCCCGCATGGCGCTGGCGCGCGGTTTTGCGCGTAAGGTCATCAAGCACGAATACGGCCCGCACAAGTACGGCTTGCACCGGGCATGGCTGATCGAAGGCCAGACCGGCAAGAACGACACCTGGGACTCAACCGCGCCGCTGGTGTTCCCGAACACGCACGTCACCTCGGGTTCGGGCCGCCACGATTTCGGCTGGCGCGTCCCGATCGACGACACGCACACGATGCAGTTCATCCTGCGCACGTTCCAGCCGGGAAACGGCGTCGTCGTTCCACCACAGCCGTTCGTTCCGTACTACGAGATGCCGGTGCGCGACGAGCACGGGAAGTTCCTCACGCTCGAC
>Ga0302324_100021973_pt1 | contig 12425 bp, 10 predicted proteins | sample Palsa_T0_1_FD_201949 | JGI IMG/M metagenome (GOLD analysis project Ga0302324, IMG submission 201949) | Peat permafrost microbial communities from Stordalen Mire near Abisko, Sweden - Palsa_T0_1 | ecosystem: Environmental > Terrestrial > Soil > Palsa > Peat permafrost | place: Sweden: Abisko...
CGTGGCACAGCCAACCCGGCTGTGTGCCCCTAACCACGCCTTCATCGATGCCCCACTCTTCCCGGGCCTGCCCGCCTCTTAGCATTTGGCGGGTTTTGGGAAGGATGGCCGTTCAGAGTTGCAGAAAACATCAGGGCGAAGGGAACCCAGCGTTTCCGAGTGCCCCACTCTTTCCCGGCCGGCCCGCCGCGGCGGTTTTGACTTCCGGTTCTCGGCGGCTAGATTTTTTCACAGCCTCGCTGTTAAAGGTGCAGTTCTCGAATTTTTCTCGCCAACCACGTAGCCGCCACTCATCTTTCACGCGGGTGTCGTGGCACAGCCAACCCGGCTGTGTGCCTCTTAGCATTTGGCGGGCTGTGTGCCTCTAACCACGCCTTCATCGACTCGGTGCCGACCGGCTGGCAGAACTCTCCAGTGTCAGCGCGAAAGAAGGCCTATTCCCTAAACAGCTTGGATGGCTGCGCCCAGCGCTCCTCAAACACAAACGAACTCGAGGGCTTACGCTTGCTATGCCCCAATTCCATCTCCCGCCGTTTCTCCGGCAGCATGTCGGGATCGCCCACGTACCCCACCGCAATTCCGGTAACCGGATCCCATCCCTCCGGTATCCCGTATACCTCTCGCACTTTATCCACGTGGATCCCTGCCATCTGATGGATCTCCAGCCCTTCCGCCACCGCCTCCAGCGCCATGTGTGCCGCCGCTTGCCCCACATCGTAGTAAGCGGTGCGATTCACCCCGCCGGATTTCTCGAAATTCAGGCGCGCCACCGAGATCATCAGCACCGGCGCGTTCTTCGCCCAACCAATATTTCCCTCCGTCAAGCAATTCAACATTCGCTCGAATTCTTGCGGTTCGTCTTTAGTGGCCACGATGAAGCTCCACGGCTGCTCGTTCGCGCAGGACGCCGCCCACCGCGCCGCCTCCAGCAAGCTGCGCAGCGTAGCGGGCTCCACGCGCCGGTCGGAAAACGCCCGCGGGCTCCAGCGATGCTTAAAAAGGTTGTGGATCGGATATGCGGTTTCAGCAACTTTTTCCATGTTAGTTTTTTCCTCTACGGTTTTACGCCTTATCTTTGTTCCTTACGGTTTTACGCCCTTATCCTTTCCGGATGTCTCACGGTTTTACGCTCTTGCCTTCATCCTCTACGGTTTTACGCCCTTATCTTTTCCGGGTGCCTCACTCTTCCCGGGTTTGGGGAAGGGTGGGCGTTCAGACCGTAGTAGTCGAAGGACCCGTGCCCCACTCTTCCCGGTTCCGGGAAAGGGTGGAATGTTTTGACCTTAGCAGTCGAAGGTGGGTGCCCCACACGTCGAATTTACGTGTGGGGTTTTTGACTTAAGGTACACGGTTCGCCGCCATACGGAAAGCCGTCGCCCCTACGCCGCGTGCCTCTTCGCGTCGACCGACAAACTTCCCGGTCCATTCACCGCCAAGCCTAGCAGCCCGCCCATGATCGCCAGGTTCTTCAAGAAATGCGCCATCTGGTTCTGTTGTTCCATCCCCGGTGCCGCCGCCCAGAAGTTATGGAAGAGAAGCGTCGTCGGGATTAAGAACAGGAACAGTATCCACGCCGCCGCGCGCGCCTGAAAGCCTACCAGCAGCATCAGGCCCACGCCGGCCTCGATCAAAATCGTGAACACCAGCGCCACCGATGACATCGGGATTCCCTTGGAATGCAAAACGCCGGCCATCATTCCGAAACCCATGATTTTCATGAATCCGCTCAACACAAATATCAGACTGATCAGAATGCGTCCTACCAGACTTGTGACTCCGCTGTTCATGCCAATCTCCTTATCTTCCTATCGTCACTGCCAATAATTTCATTACTTCGAGCCCGGAGCCGCGAACGCCCTTACTTCAAATCAAACAGTAAGATTTCCAATGCCTCGCTGGCGTGGCACACCAATTTCTTCTCGTCGCTGACCGCCGCGCCATCCCCGGCCTTCAGCTTCACCCCATTCACTTCCACCGCGCCTCGCGCCACTTGCAGCCATGCTTTCCGTCCCGGCTTCAAAGCGTAGCTAGCCTCGTCGCCGGCCTTCAGCCGCGCCGCAAAAAGTTCAGCATCTTGATGCAAGCTGATCACCCCTTGCTTACCGGCCAGCGGATGGAATCCGCCCCCGAGTTCCTCCGCCGAAAACGTATGCTGCTCGTATTTCGGTTTCAGCCCTTTCTTGTCCGGCTCGATCCAGATTTGCAGCAGATGCACCGGCTTGGTCGCCGAAGGATTGAATTCGCTATGCATGATGCCCGTCCCCGCGCTCATGTATTGCAAATCGCCCGGACGTACCACCGCGCCGGTACCCATGCTGTCGCGATGCTCCAACGATCCCTCCAAAACGTAAGTCAAAATTTCCATGTCGCGATGCGGATGCATCCCAAAGCCTTTTCCCGGCGCAACCACGTCCTCATTGATCACCCGCAACGGCCCAAACCCCATATGTTCCGGGTCATAATATCGATCAAACGAAAACGTAAATTTGGTGTCCAGCCAATCCATCCGGTTCGTCCCACGTTCCTCACCAGCTCGTATTTGAATCATTTCAGCCTCCATGCCTTCTCTGAATCCCCACGAGTCCACTTCAACTGCGTTCTAGCGGGTGTCGTGGCACGGCGGTGTGCTTCACAAGCTGAAAGTTAACTCAGCCCCCCGATGTGCGCTCGCTTCAGCAATTGCCCGCGTGGCACAACCCACCTGGCGGTGGCCAACTCGCAACTTATCGAGCCCCAAATCCGGCCACCCGCTTCAAGCCTCGCTCGCACCGCCCTTTCCTTTCGATCTCTGCGCGCCCTTCGAACCTCCGAGCGACCTGCCAAGCTTCCGGCAAAGCCTCCGCAGCGTTTCCTGTTCCCGCGATGTGAGCCCGCTGAATTCGCCCGTCAAAAACGCGACGTGCGCCGGAAAAACCTTCTCGATCCGTGCCCGACCCTTCGGCGTCAGACTCACCAGCACCTTGCGCCGATCGTCGGGCTGCCGCTCCCGCCGCACCCAGCCCTTCTTCTCCAGGTTGTCGATCACCAAGGTCAGGTTCCCGCCGCTGCGCAGCAGCTTCTCCCCCAACGCCCGCTGGCAAAGCGGCCCCAAATGAAAGAGCGCTTCCATCGTGCCGAACTGGCCGTGCGTGAGCCCTTGCGACTCCAGCAACAGCGCCCCCCGGGCGGCCAGCGAATCGCTAGCCCGCATCAGGTTGATGAAGGCGTTGAGCGCCCTCACTTCGTTTTCTGCGCCTTTGTAGTGGCTCGGCATAATATTTCAATATCGAAAGATTCGATATTAAAGCATTTGGTCGGGGTTGTCAAGGGCGCCCGATGTCCGGGCGCAGGCGGATGGCACAGGTGGGTCAGGGCTTCGCGCGCGGGCGCATCTGTATTTCGCTGATAAAGCTTTGCAGACCTTGCGTCAGGATCATTTCCACCGCGTGCGCTACGTCTTCCGCTTGCAGCAGTTTCGATGCGTCCCGTCCGCTGTGCGTAGAAAACTCCGTCGCCACCGAACCAGGGCACACCGCGGCCACGCGAATCCCGTGCCCGCGCAGGTCTTCCGCCATGCAGCCGGTCAGGCCCATCAATCCCCATTTCGACGCGCAATACACGCTGCCGTTCGCAAAGGTATTTTTCCCGGCGAGCGAACTGATGTTGATGATGCTCCCGCTCCCGCGCGCGATCATTTCGGGCACTACCGCCTTACTCAGCAGGAACACCGCTTTCAAATTGGTGTCTAACATGGTGTCCCAATCGGACTCGCTAAACTCATGCACCGGCTTAAACCATCCCAGCCCCGCATTGTTCACCAGCACTTCAATTTCGCCCACCCCGCGATGCACTTGCTCGACCAGCCCGAGAATTTCGTCCGGCCGCATCATATCCGCGACGAACGGCGTGGCGTCAAATCCCGCGCCCTGCAATTCGCTGATGGCGGCCTGCAGCGCTTCACGATTACGCCCGGAAATCGCCAGGCGCGCCCCCAGCTTCCCCAGCCGGCCGGCGATGGCCAGCCCGATGCCCCGGTTTCCGCCGGTAATCAGTGCGATCTTTCCAGAGAACGGTTTTTCAAGTACCATGAATTCTCCTTTGGCCGTGCAACGTCAATCGAGTTTCGCGATCTAAGTGATCAGCATCTTATCACTGGGCTGGCTCGGTCCCCGGACGCCCAGGCGCTACCTGTCTTATTTGTGTCGCACCATTTGAAAAGAAAGGGCCTTGCACCTTCGGAGATGCTTTCCTATAATCCGTCTGCGTTTCCGTTTATTCGATATCCCCAGGGGATTCCGGCCCTTTCATTTCGATCGGTGACGATTCCGGATCTGATTTAGGGAGGCAGGACAAGCACATGAAGCGAGCGTGTACTCTTACCATGGGAGCGGTACTGGCGCTGATGCTGCTTTTGAGCCTGCCAGTCCAGTCCGCCTACGCCCAGGACCAATCGACCGACCAATCGAAGCCGGCCTACACTCTGGCCGAGTACAACGCGTTCCAGGCCGCGCGACAGGAAGCAAACCCCCAGAACCGCCTCAAGTTACTGGACGATTTCGTCGCCAAGTTCCCGAATTCGACGTTGACGCCCTACGTGCTGCAGGTGTACGTCGACACCTACAGCCAGCAGAAGGATTATCCCCACACCATCCAGTTTGCCGACAAGCTGGTGGGCTTGGGAGATAAGGTCGCCGGACAGGGACGCCTGCAAGCCTTGGTCGCGCGCTGTACCGCCTTTGAAGCTACCTACAATCCGAAGGCCGCCGACGCTCAGGATCAGTTGAGCAAGGAACGCGACGCCGCGCAGCAGGGTCTCAAACTCTTGGATACCCTCCCGAAGCCGGATGCCACTTCGTTGAAGGATTTCAACGATTCCAAGAAGCCGGCCCAGGATTTCTTTGATAACGCCCTCGGTTTCGCGTTGATGCAGCTCAAGGATTTCAATAACGCCGCGGCTGCTTACAACAACGCCACCGCCGCCAATCCCAAAGACGCCATTGCCTTCTACCGCCTGGGCGTTTCCGATTTGCAGGAAAAACCCCCGCTCAGCATGGACGGATTTTGGTCGCTCGCCGAAGCCATCGATTTGAAAGCTCCCGGCGAAGCTCAGGTGCGCACCTATTTGCGAGGGCAGATTCAGGCCTACCAGGGTACCGGTTGCGATGATCTGCTCGACGCCCAGATGAACGAGTTGTTGACTCTGGCGCAGAGCGGCGGCCCACGGCCCACCACCTACAACATCCCGAGTACCGCCGATCTCGACAAAGTCCGGCAGTCCTCCACCATCATCACCGTGCTGAACGATCTCAAGGCCGGCGGCGATAAAGCCAAAATTTCCTGGCTCGCCGTTTGCGGCGCCGAATTCCCTGACGTTCCGGGCCGAATCATGGACAAGGCCGTCGATCCCGCGGGACCGATCGCTTTCAAGGTCTATACCGGTTCCAGCCAGGAAGAGATGGACGCAGCCACCGAGCCCAACGGTTTAGTCGCCATCCCTGCCGGAGCCCAGCCGGGCGTCGAGAAGTTTGAAAAAGGAGATTACTTCCGTTTCACCGGCACGCTCCTAACCTACGACCCGTCGCCGCTGCTCGTCCACTGGGACAAGCCAAAGATCAACGCCGAGGACATACCCAAAGAAACAGCGGAGCCAGGCAAGCACAAGAAGAAGCCTTAGAACCGCATGCGGTAGCAAAGTTCGAAATGGCCGGCGCCCCGCAAGGGAAGCCGGCCATTTTTTTTGGCTTTCGCTTTTGGTGTTGCACCCATCCAGCGAAGTGTGATTTGGCTTTTCGAGAACAGAACGAAAGGAAGAAAAACCTAAGGAAGGAAAATCTACCGCGAAGACCGCCCGCCCGCGCGATGATCGAGTTTGTACTCGCCCACCAGCCGGCTCAAGGTATTCCGGTGAATCCCCAGCTCTTTGGCCGCACGCGATTGATTTCCCCGCGCGCGCTCCAGCGCCCGCCGGATAAATCGCTTCTTGAATTCCGTGAGCGCTTCGTCCAGAAGAATTCCGCGATCCATCATCTGAACCACCAGCGTTTCGAGTTCTTCTTTCACGCGAGCACGCTCCGCAGCATGCAGTTTCCGAATCTTTCGTCGCCGAACATCAGTCCAGCTGCTTCCCGGTCAGCCGCTGGTAAGCTTCCCGGTATTTCTGCCGCGTGCCGGCCACCACCTCGGCCGGCAGCTCCGGTCCAGGCGCTTGCTTGTTCCATCCGATGCGCTCGAGATAATCGCGCACAAACTGCTTATCGAAAGACGGCTGCGCGCTGCCCGGCGCATATTGATCGGCCGGCCAGAAGCGCGAAGAATCGGGCGTGAGCGCTTCATCGATCCAGATCAATTCTTTGTCCAGCATTCCGAATTCGAATTTGGTATCGGCGATGATGATGCCGCGCTCCGCGGCGTACGCCGAGGCGCTGTAGTAAATTTCCAGGCTGACGTTCTTCACCCGCTCGGCCAGATCGCGGCCCAGCAGCGCGATGGTTTGCTGGAAAGAAATATTTTCGTCGTGCCCGGTGGTGGCCTTCGTGGACGGCGTAAAGATCGCTTCGGGCAAGCGATCGGATTCGCGCAATCCCGGCGGCAACGAAATCCCGCAAATTCCGCCGTTCTTTTTGTAGTCCTTCCATCCGGAGCCGGCGATGTAACCGCGCACCACGCATTCCACCGGCAGCGGCTCGGTGCGCCGCACGACCATCGAGCGCCCGCGCAACGTCTCGGCATACGGCGCGAGATCTCCGTCAAACCGCGTCGCCGAAATTACGTGATGCGGCACAATGTCCGCGAGCTTCTCGAACCAGAACATCGATAGCTGCGTCAGCACCGCGCCTTTGTCGGTTATCGGCGTCGGCAGCACGACGTCGAACGCCGACAGCCGGTCGGTCGCGACGATCAGCAGCCGCTCGGAATCCAGATCGTAAATGTCCCGTACCTTCCCCCGCGCCCGGAGGCGCAGGCTGGGGAAATCGGTTTGAGAAATTGCGGGTAGCATTTGGGGAGTTGCCACGAGATTGCCGTCCTTTATTATTTGGGAGGCGGTATTCTACTTCACGACGCCGCGAAGTCAACCGAGAAGAAAACTGTATGTGGAAAATTTCGAAAAACAAATTCGAACCACACCGCCTTCTCGAGCATTCGGCAGTCGTTTCGTCCGCGCTTGTTACGAGCTTCGTCCTCTCCGCGATGCTTGACACTAGGATGTATACTGCCGTGGTTCAAAAAGACACCAGCGGGAGCGAAACAATGAACCCATCAGCAGCGTCCCTTCGAACTTTGTGTGCGCGCTTGTCCGTTCTCGCGCTTTTCTTCGTCACCGTCTCGGCCGCCACTGGCCAGACCACGCAGTTGATCCTCAACGGCGGATTTGAAACCGGCAGCCTGAGCAGCTGGACCGCGGCCACCGGCACGCTGGCGCCAACCGTGAGCAAGACCCAGGCGCACAGCGGCACCTACAGCGCCTTATTGGGCAAGACCGCCAAACCCGAAGTGAACGGCAACAGTTCCATCTACCAGACGGTGAGCATCCCGGCCGGCGCCACCGCTTCGCTCACCTACTGGTATTGGCCCTCGACCACCGACACCATCACATATGCCTGGCAAGAAGCGCAGATCCGCAATACCTCGGGCACCATGTTGGCCCAAGTGATGAAGATATCCAGCAATGCCAAGGCGTGGACCCAGGTGACCTACAACCTGACGCCTTATGCCGGCCAGACCATCCAGGTTTATTTCAACGCGCACGGCAACGGCTACTCGTCGGACTACGTTTACATGTACTTGGATGACGTCGCTGTCACCGTAACCGCCGGCACACCAGCGTTCACCGTGGCCGCGTCGCCCACCGCGACCTCCGTCTCGGCAGGCAGCTCCGGCAGCTCGAACATCACCACCACCGTCTCCGGCGGCTTCAGCAACGCGGTGGCGCTCAGCGCTTCCGGGCAGCCCACCGGCGTGACGGTGACCTTCAATCCGGCATCGATCGCCGCGCCCGGCTCGGGCGCCTCCACGATGACCATGGCGGTTGCCTCTAGCGTCGCGGCTGCGACTTACCCCATCACGGTCACGGCCACGGGCGGAGGCATCACCCAAACGGCCCCAGTTTCGCTGACGGTAACCGCGCCGGCGCCTCCGGGCTTCAGCCTCTCCGCGTCGCCGTCCTCGGTGTCAGTCGCCGACGGCAGTTCCGGAACATCTACGATCACCAGTTCCGTCACCGGCGGCTTTAGTTCGGCGGTCGCACTCACCGCCTCAGGTCAGCCGACAGGCGTCACGATTGGATTCAATCCGTCATCGATTACCGGCGCCGGCACTTCGATCATGACCATGACCGTGGCCTCCACGACGACTGCCGGCACCTATCCCATCACGGTGACGGGCACCAGCGGCACCACCACCGAGACAACTTCCGTCAACCTGACCGTAACCACCGGTTCGTATTTCACTCTGGTCACCCTGCCCAATCAGGGGCTAACGTCGACCTACGCTTTCATCAACTCGGCCACGCAGACGCTGGACATGGTGATGTACGAGCTCACCGATACCACCGCCAGCGGCGACCTGGTGGCGATCGCCAAAACCGGCGTGAAGGTCCGCGTGATTCTCGACCAGAACGACGAGAAGTCCGCCAACACTCCGGCCTACAACCAACTGAAAGCCGCGACCAACGTCTCGGTAATCTGGGCGAATAAGATTTACGAAGCCACCCACCAGAAATCGATCGTGGTGGATGACTCCCGAGCGTTGATCATGACCTACAATCTCACCAGCCAGTATTATTCGACGAGCCGCGACTTCGGCGTCTTCGACAACGATCCCGACGACGTCGCCGCGATCGAGACCACCTTCAACGCCGACTTCGTCGATGGCACGGTCACGCCGCCGGACGGCGACGACCTGATCTGGAGCCCCACCAATTCCGACAGCTCGCTGCTCGCGCTGATCAACAACTCGACCACGAGCCTGCTGGTCGAGAACGAAGAGATGAGCGCGTCCGACATCGTCAGCGCGCTAGGCAACGCCGCCAAGCGCGGCGTCTCCTGCACCATCATCATGACCGCCAACAGCGATTACACCTCGGAGCTAAAGACCCTAAACTCCGACGGCTGCAAGATCGCCACCTACGCCGAAACCGCGTCGCTGTACATCCACGCCAAAGCCATTCTGGCCGACTACAACACCGGCGCAGCCAAGGTCTACATCGGTTCGGAAAATTTCTCGACCGCTTCGCTAACCAAGAACCGCGAGCTCGGCGTGATCATCTCCGATCCGGCAATCATGACCTCCATCAACACCACCATGACCTCCGACTATGCCGGAGGGACGCCCTACTAGTTTTTCAAGGCGATCGTTGCTCGAAGTCGTGCTGGGCGCCGCACCCCTCGCGTGGGAGGGTGCGCCTTCATTTATATCGTCGATTTCACCCCGAGAAATCGCTTCCGAATCGGCCAATTGCACAGTGCAATTTCGCCAGGAATCACGATTTGCATGCCATTTAGAATCAATCACTTGGTAATTCTAATCCCACCAAACGCCTCAATTGAAAGATTGGCCAGTTTCGGATTCGATTTCCGGTTGCCTCCCGACTGGGGCGGGAATCCACTTCCCAGCCTGCGAAGGAGCTTCAAAAAACCACCAACGAAATACTGTAATTTCGCCAGGAATCACGATTTGCATGCCATTTAGAATCAATCACTTCGAAATTCTAATCCCACCAAACGCCTGGATTGGGAAATCGGCCATTTTCGGGGTCGATTTCCGGTTGCCTCCCGACGGGGCGGGAATTTGCTCCCCAGTCTCGCGAGGGAGCTTCAAAACCGCCAACAAAATACTGCAAATTCGCCAGGAATCACGATTTGCATGCCTTTTAGAATCAATCACTTCGCACTTCTAATCCCACCAGACGCCTGGATTGAAAACTCGCTTCTCTCGGCTTGTTGTGGGGTTTGGGCGCGGTGGCCGCGCAAGTCGCAAAACGAGCTGCCGAATGCTCGGGTAGGCTGGGCTCACACAGCCAGATTGGCTGTGCCACGACACCCGCTGACCCGTGGCGCTTTCCCCTTTTCTACTGAAGGCTAGCACTGTGCGGAGGGTGGTGGAAGGGAGCACTTCGGTGGACGCCGGAGGGACCGAGGATTAATTCGCGGGGTGAGGCGGAAGCTGGTTCTTGGCGCCGCGCTCACAGCCAGGTTGGCTGTGCCACAACACGCGCGGTAACTTAGGTCGCGGAGGGCTGATGTGACTGGGGTGATTTCGCTGCTGCACGGCGTGCCAATGCGGGAGACCGAGTGCAGCAAGCTGCCTCGCAAAATCACGCCGCCAAGTTGTCCTTGGGCGTGATGGCTCTTCGTCCTGAAATGGGACTTAGCGGATTATTACATCAATGGTACGCTCTCCCCGTTTTTTGGGTGTGAAACGGAGTGGTGCGCCTGGAGGTTTAGAAAATGCCGCATGCGGTCTCGACATTGTTTTCGTTCGCATTGCTCGCGCTGCTGCCTCTGATTTCGCTGGTCGGCGGCGTTTTGTCTTTGTACGCCGATCCTGCCGATTCCAAGAACCACATGCGGCTGCTGGCGGTTCTGATTCTTTCGGCGCTGGCGACGATCGGGATGAGCATTCATGACGATCGGGGCCATCAAAAGGACTCCGACGCTCTGAACACCGCGCTCAGTGCGACGAAGGAAGACCTGGCGACGGTGAAGGGCCAATCGCAGTCCATTCAGAGCGACGTAGGCACGCTGCTCAACGTGATGGCGCAGACGTTTGGTTATGCTCCGGAAACGATTCGCAGCTCATTCTCGGATGAATCACTGGCGAAGCGGTTGACGGCGAGCGTTGGCGCGGATCAGCAAAGAACGGCGCTGCTTTCGTCGAAGCTACCCGCGGAGGGGAGCCCGGAGGTCTACTACTACGCCAAAGCAGACGAAGCGGCGGGGGTAGAAAAGGCGCTGAAGGAAGTACCGTCGTTGCGGGTGACGATTAAAACGCCGATAGATAAGAAGCCCAGCAACGTGATCTGGATTGGGGACAAGATCGACGCGAAAATGGCGCAGTATGTGGCGCAGACCCTGCTGCGTGCAGGCGTGAAACTAAACATGATACTTCGTTTTAATGACGGTTCGGGATTCAAGGCAAACCTGATTGAGATCGGGGCGTATGAGGATTACCGGTCGTCTCCCCAGCTGACGTCCGATGAGATATCCACGATGACGAATTTCCAGAGAGACCCAAAGCCCGGGCGAACACCAATTCAAGCGAACTGAGCTTGGGGCGTGGGAGCTGCTTCCTTGAGTAACCATTCCGAAATGGAAATGCGCCTACGCACAGGAGGATAACTACGAGCACTGACCCGAAGCCTATATTTCTAACCGCTGAAGTATTTCGGAGAAGTTCTCAAATTCTTGCTGGGCATTTACCCAATATCATGGTCCCAATGGTCGTTTGCCAGGCCTTCAGTATGGAACTGTATCTCAAATGCCTCGTCGCAGTTGAAGGCGGAAACCCCCAAAATGAGCATAATTTGGACAAGCTGTTTCTCAAGGTGGGTGCTGGTAGCCAAGGTATAATTCGAGCAAACTACGGAAATAAGCGAATAGCACAAGATGCCTTATATGCCGCTGCCAAACTGCCAGTGCTTGCAAAAAGTGATTTCGATTCTGCCTTGCATGCGAGTGCAGATGCATTTACAGACTTTCGTTATATTTACGAAGGTGCCATCCAGAGTGAGGAAGGTTGGTTAGCTGGGTCAATCAGCGAATGCGTAAGAGAAAGAATCATTGAGTTGCGCCCCGAATGGGCGAATCTATTCTGATAGATCGTGCGCTCCTCTCCTAACAGGGATTAGAACATTAGGATTTTGCACATGCGGTGGCGGACCATGCCGAGAAGTATGTTGACGCACGTCGATGCACGGCTCGAAAACTCCCTTGAACGGTCGATATTCGCGTGCGCGGCTTAGGGCCATCTCGGGTGTGTCAGAGAATCGCGGGGGCGGGCTGGGGCAGGCGAGTTTTCGAGCCGATGAAAGCGTAATAGGTTATGAATAGGTAGCAGACCAGCGGAACGATCATGGCCGTTGCCATACTGTGTGTCGCTTCGAAAATCCGCCCCATGACCGGCGTGAAGATAGCCCCACCGATGACAGCCATCACGATCAGCGATCCGCCGATCTTGGTATCAGGTCCGAGCCCCTTGAGCCCCAGCGCAAAAATTGTGGGGAACATGAGGGACATGAAAAAACTGGTCAGGAAAATCGACCAAAGCCCGACCCAGCCCGGCAGCAGCACTCCGATAGCGACCAAAACCACGTTGGTGACACTGTAAGACCCCATCAGTTTTCTAGGTTCGATAAACTTCATCAGATACGTCGCCAAGAATCTGCCGATGGCGAAGACGACCAGTGTGCCGGTCAGAAAGTACCCTGCGGTCTTTTCATGAAGGTGAGT
>Ga0302324_100021974_pt1 | contig 12425 bp, 12 predicted proteins | sample Palsa_T0_1_FD_201949 | JGI IMG/M metagenome (GOLD analysis project Ga0302324, IMG submission 201949) | Peat permafrost microbial communities from Stordalen Mire near Abisko, Sweden - Palsa_T0_1 | ecosystem: Environmental > Terrestrial > Soil > Palsa > Peat permafrost | place: Sweden: Abisko...
TGGCCTGGTCTCCGCAAGATTTGGCGAGTCTAATCGAGAGCGGCCCGCTCGAGCGCTTTGGGTGCCATTTCGATTGACTTAATGTACAATCGTTGACAGAGTGTCAAGCTATGACTTAAGGTAGTCCGGCCATGAATGACCTTGCTGAGCGCCGCACGGAAGAAAAAGAGCGCCGACGTACAGAGATTCTCGATGCCGCCGAGGCGGTCGCAGCCAGCGAAGGCTGGGACGACATGACCATGGATCAAGTCGCCCGCCGCGCGCGTCTGTCGCGCGCGCTGCTATACGTGTACTTCACGGATAAGACGGATCTGCTGTTTGGCGTCGGCGAGAGGGCGATGTCGATTCTCGCGCAGCGCTGCAGCGACGGCGCCGCCCGCCACAAGCGCGGCATCAGCCAGCTCGAGGCGATCGGCCGGGCCTACGTAGCCTTTTCCCAGGAATTTCCCGTGTATTTCGGCGTCCTGGCACGCTGCGAGATGCGCTCGCCGACCGAGGCCGACCCGGAGAGCAACGAGGGCCAGTGCGCCCGCAAGGGCGATGCGCTGCAAAGCATGATCGCCACCACGCTCGAGACCGGGATGCACGATGGATCCATCCGCGCCGATGCCGGGCAGCCTGCCGCGGTCGCCATCGTGCTGTGGGGATTTCTGCACGGAGTCATCCAGGTCGCCTCCAGCAAGGCGAACCTTGTCGGCCGCCGCGGCGTCAGCATCCGCAACCTGCTCGATCAGGGTCTCATCCTCGCAAGCCGCTCCGTGGCTGTAACGGCCTCGTAGAGCCATGCACTCGAGAGCGGGAATAACAACTGCACCACTGTCACGCGCACCGCGATGTCCGCTCCGGGCGCTCCCACGTGTCAGGCGGCCTTAGCCGACTCGGACACGCGCGCCACGGCGTGCACGGTCGCCGCGATGCGCACCGCACTTTGTACCGCTTCGCGGCTGATGCCGTGCTTGCGCAGCACACGTTCGTGGGCCACCACGCACGTACCGCAGCCGTTGATCACCGACACGGCGAGTGACAGCAGCTCAAAATCGAATTTGTCGATTCCGGGATTGCCGATCACATTCATGCGCAGGCGCGCCGGCAGCTGCTTGTATTCCTCATCCTCCACCAAGTGCAGGAAGCGGTAGTAGACGTTGTTCATGCCCATGATGGCCGCGGCCGCATGCGCAGCCTGCACATGCGCCGCATCCAGATGCGCCAGCGACAGCGCCTCGATCTCGCGCGTAAACGCACTGTGGCGCGAAGCGGCGGCGGCGGCTAATGCCACTGCCCAGATCTGCCGCTCGGACAATCCCGGCGCTCCCGCCGGGGTCAATACCGTTCCAAGATTGAGCTTGAGATCGCGCGCGTAGTCCGGCAGCGAATCGCGAATGTCTTCCAGCGTCATCAGGCTGCCTTCAGCGTGTCGTCGCCCTGCTTCCAGTTGCACGGACACAGCTCATCCGTCTGCAGCGCATCGAGGACGCGCAAGACCTCAGTCGGGCTGCGACCGACGTTGAGATCCGTGACGTAGACGAAGCGGATCACGCCTTGCGGATCGACGATGTAGGTCGCGCGCTGCGCGACCCCGGCCTCCGGATCGAGAATGCCGAGCGCCTGCGAGAGCTCACGCTTGATGTCGGAGAGCATCGGGAAGGGCAGATGGCGCAGCTCTTCTTTCTCCTTGCGCCAGGCTAGGTGCACGAACTCACTATCGATGCTCACCCCGAGAAGCTGCGCATCGCGCGCCCTGAATTCCTTGTCGAGCTGGCCGAACGCCGCAATTTCGGTGGGGCAGACGAAGGTGAAGTCCTTCGGCCAGAAAAAGACGACCTGCCACTTGCCTGCGAAGCTGTCGTTCGTAAAGGGCTGCAGTCCCTTGGCGAGGTCGTTCGAGACGACACCGGTGAGGGAATAAGCCGGGAATTTTTGACCAATGCTCAACATGTCTCTGTCTCCGTTAGCGCGGTGCCATGCGACACCTTTGGGGTACGGCGCGCATAATGACCCTCACCCATTCATTGGTCCAATCGATTAATATGATAGTCTTGATAGCTATTGTGAATCGGTTGCTGCCATGACTGACCTCAAACTGAAGGATCTGCGCTATCTCGTCGCCGTCGCGGACACACGGCATTTCGGCCGCGCGGCCGAGCGTTGTTTCGTGAGCCAGCCGACCCTGTCAACACAGCTCAAGAAACTCGAGGAATATCTTGGCGTGCAGCTCATCGAGCGCCAGCCGAAGCGCGTCGCGCTGACGGGAGCGGGAGAGGAGATCGTCGCGCGCGCGCGGCGGATTCTGGAATCGAGCGACGAGGTGGTGACGCTCGCGCGCGCGCATCGCGATCCGCTGGCGGGCGTGCTGCGCATTGCCATGCTGCCAACGATTGGTCCGTATCTGCTGCCGCGGGTTGCGCGCGAGATCAGAAAGGCGTTGCCGCGGCTTGACCTGCGGCTCTACGAATACCCGACCGCCGCAATGCTTACGAGACTGCGCGCCGGAGAGATTGACCTCGGCATCCTGGCATTGCCGGTCGATCTGGATGGGTTGGAAGCGCGCGAGCTGTACGATGAGCCCTTCATGGTCGCAGTGCCTGCCACCCATGCGCTCGCCAGCCGCACTTCGATCCGCCCCCAGGACCTGCAGGCCGAGACCCTGCTGCTGCTCGAGGACGGCCATTGCCTGCGCGACCAGGCGCTGGCCGTGTGCAATCAGGTCGGCATGCACGAGAAACAGGATTTTCGCGCGACGAGTCTCGAGACACTGCGCCAGATGGTCGCGACCGGTGCGGGTATCACCTTGCTGCCCGAGCTTGCCACGCACGGCGCCTACCGCCAGGCACGTGGCGTGGTCGTGCGGCCCTTCGCGCGTCCGGCTCCGGCGCGCAAGATCGGCGGCATCTGGCGCAAGACCACTGCACGCCATGCGGCGATCGACGCGGTGTGCACGCAGATTGCCGCGCATGCCCGGTAGTCGCACGGCGCTTTGGCATAATCGCTGTGCAGTCCTTCTGAAGAGCATCGCTTGGCACAGTCTGAAATCCTGCCGCACCACATCTCGCCCTACGACCGTTTATCGTGGAGCGACAGTCAAGTCGAGCAGTGGCTCGCCACGGGCGAGCATCGGCGCGAGCTTGAAAACTTTTTCGGCGCCGCTGAATACCGCGAGCTGATAGCGCTGGTGCGCGCCGCGCGCACCACGGGCATCGCCGCCGACGCCGTGCGGGTCATCATTGTTCCGGGAATCATGGGTTCGCAGCTGGGAATCGTGCGGCGCGCGCCGCTGCCACACGACGTTTTGTGGATCGACCCGGTGGATATTGCCGCCGGGCGCCTGCAACTGTTGAAGCCCGCGCCGGACGACGGTGTCGTCGCTCTCGGCGTCGTCCTGTACACGTATCTGCGGTTGAAACTGCATCTTGAGGCCGCCGGGTTCAACTGTGCCTTCCACGATTACGATTGGCGTCTCGGAGTTGATGTGCTCGGTCAGGCGCTCGCCGAACGTCTGCGGTGTGAACCTGCGAAACGCGTCATGCTGGTCGCCCATAGCATGGGCGGTCTCGTCAGCCGCGCGGCACTCGCGCTACCCGGAACGGATTGCGTGGAACGCGTGGTGCTGCTCGGCACTCCTAATTTTGGCTCATTTGCGCCAGTGCAGGCGCTGCGCGGCACTTATGCGGTCGTGCGCAAGATCGCGCGCCTGAGCCCGGAGTACTCTGCCGAATGGCTGGCCGAGAAGGTCTTCAACGCTTTCCCGAGCCTCTATCACCTGCTGCCGGCACCGGGCCATAGCGCCAACCTTAATCTCCTCGACTCCGCCGACTGGCCGCACAGCGGGCCGCGGCCGCGCGTGCGGCTGCTCGCGGCGGCGCGCACGCTCGCCCCCGCACTGGCCGGCGCCGATGAGCGCTTCTTTGTCATCGCCGGCGTAAATCAGGAAACGGTGACGGCGGTCGCGCGCCGCCGGGATGATTTCGTCTACACGATCACCCGCAATGGCGACGGCACCGTGCCCACCGCGCAGGCCCTGCTACCCGGGGCCAGCACCTATTTCACCAGCGCCGCGCACAGCGAGCTGACGCGTGATCACACTGTCGCACGCGCAGTTGCCGATCTACTGCGCAATGGCAGGACGCGGCGCCTGCCGACGCGCCGGACTCACGCCAGCGCGGCCGAGGCGCGCATCAGCGACCGGCAGCTGCGCCAGACGCAAATACCAAAGGTTGACTGGAGCGCGTTGCCGCCGACGGCGCGACGCATATTCCTGCAATCGTTGAACGAGCCGCCGGCGCTCACGCTGCGTCTGCCTGCGCGGCGGGCGCGCGCCGCGTCCGCGCGGCGTTAGATCAGCGCCGCGTCGCTCTCGGTCACGCTGGCGGCACCGCTTTGAACGATGCGGGCGAGCGCGAGCGACCGCGGCAGTACCTGTTGGGCGTAGAAACGCGCCGTCGCAATCTTGGCTTCGTAGAACTCGCGTTCGGCCCCGGCACGACGCGCTACCGCGAGCGCCGCGGATTTCGCCAGCAGCCAGCCGCCGATGACGAAGCCGCAGAGATTGAGGTAGGGAACTGCGACGGCGAGCGCGCGCTCCTGGCCCGCCGCGAACGCCTCTATAATGGCATCCGTCGCATCGCGTAGCCGCTCTACGGCTTCGACGGCCGAGTGTTTGATGACGCGCATGACCGGGTCGGCCCCCTCGAGCGCGTCAAGCTCCGCCTTGATCTCAATAATGAGGGCGTCCATGGCGGCACCGCGATCACGACCAAGCTTGCGTCCAATCAGATCATTGGCCTGGATACCGGTGGTTCCCTCGTAAATCGTGGTGATGCGCAGATCGCGCATGTACTGCGCCGCACCCGTTTCCTCGATGAAGCCCATGCCGCCATGAATCTGCACGCCGATGGCGGCGAGCTCGTTGCCAAGCTCAGTGCACCATCCCTTGACGATCGGTATCAGCAGATTGACGCGCGCCTGCGCATGCAGGCGCCGCTGCGCGTCCGGGTCGTGCTCGGCGATATCAAGCTCGAAGGCGGCATACAAGGCGAGCGCGCGCATGGCCTCGATGCTCGACTTCATCGTCAGCAGCATGCGTTTGACATCGGGGTGAGAGATGATCGCGCCTGAGGCCCCTGCAGGCACCGCGGCGGGCTTGCCCTGCACGCGGCTGCGCGCCCACTCGGCGGCGCGCTGAAACGCACGTTCCGCAACCGCATAGCCCTCGACGCCGACGGACAGGCGCGCGGCGTTCATCATGACAAACATGTACTCGAGACCGCGGTTCGCGGTCCCTATGAGATAGCCCACGGCGCCACGCGCATCGCCAAAGGCAAGCATGCAGGTGGGGCTCGCATGAATCCCGAGCTTGTGTTCGATCGACACGCAGCGCAGCTCATTGCGCTCACCGAGCGTGCCGTCGGGGTTCACCAGGATCTTCGGCACAATGAAGAGCGACATGCCCTTCACTCCGGGCGGCGCGCCCTCGATGCGCGCCAGCACCATATGGATGATGTTCTCGGCGCAGTCGTGGTCGCCCCAGGTGATGAAGATTTTCTGACCGAAGAGCCGGAAGTTCTCTCCATCGGGCACGGCGCGCGTGCGGATCTGCGCCAGGTCCGACCCCGCCTGCGGCTCGGTGAGATCCATGGTGCCGGTCCATTCGCCGCGCACCATCTTCGGCAGAAAAAGCTCCTTTTGCGCCGGCGACCCGCACAGCTTGAGCGCTTCGATCGCGCCCTGCGTCAGCATCGGACACAGCTTGAAAGACAGATTCGCAGCGCCCCAGAGCTCGCGCACCGCGGTGCCGAGAACCTGCGGCACCATCTGGCCGCCATACTTGGGATCCGCGCCGAGCTGCGGCCAGCCCGCCTCCACGAATTGCTGGTAGGCCGCGACAAAGCCCTGCGGCGTCACGACGCCAGCGGGTGTCCAGCGGGCGCCCTCGCGATCGCCACTCTGGTTCAGGGGCTCGAGCACGCCCTCCGCAAAACGCGCCGCCTCGCCGAGAATCGATTCGGCCGTCTCGGCGGAGTAGTCCGCGAACGCCGGGTAGGCGCTTAAAGCTGCGGCGCCGAGGAGCTCATCCAGTACGAAGCGAAGCTCCCGGATCGGTGCGCGATACATCTTGCCTCCTCACATCGAGTGCGGCACAGAGAATGCGCCAGACGGACGCACGGATGCGAGCGCCGGTACGATATTCGCGGCCAGGAACTCTACGAAGCGCTGCACGCGCGCGTCCGCTTCGAGTGTTGCCGCATAGACGGCATAGAGAATCGCCGCCGGTGCAAGCGTCCAATCCGGCAGGACCAGCTTCAGGCGCCCGGTCGCCAGACCCTGGCGGCACAGAAACTCTGGCAGCAGCGCAACGCCCAGCCCCGCCGCGCAAGCGCCGTGGAGCACCGCCGGATCATTGACCGTGAGCTTCGGCGCGACCCGCACCTCGGCGCGCTGCGAACCGCGCGCGAGTTCCAGACGATATTCGGGTGATTCGGTACCCGGCGTCAGCAAGTCATGCTGCCGCAGATCCTCGGGACGCGCCGGCGCACCGTGCTGTCGCAGATAGGTTGGGGTGGCGCACAGCACCGCGGGCGGTGCACCCAGCAGGCGATGCGCAAGGCTCGGCTCCGTGGGCAGGCCGGCACGAATCGCAACGTCCCAGGAGTCCTGCGCCTCGACCGGCTGCAGCACCACCTCGAGAGGCACGTCAGGAAAACTTTCGAGAAAGCGCGGCACCAATGGCGCAAGGAGCGCGCGCCCGTACGTCGGCTCCGCCGCGACCCGTAGCGGGCCGCCCTCGGGTGCATGCAGTTTTGCGATGAGCGCGCGTACCGCGTCGACCTCCACGACCACGCGCTTGGCATAGGGGTAAAGCAGTCGACCGGCCGCAGAGAGTGCGATGCGGCGGGTGGTGCGCTCCAGTACCCTCACACCGAAAGCCTTCTCGAGGTCCGCCACCGCGCGGCTGACGGCCGCCTTCGGCACACCCAGACTGCGCGCCGCGGCCGAGAAACCGTTGAGGTCGACCACCTTTGCCAAGATCGCAAGCTGTGCGGGAATCCAGAGCTCACCCATAATGAAATCAATTTGAATCGGCGTCGCACTCATTGTTTCATTAGTGAGGCACCGGCGCCACCAACGTCATATAAAATCGCCGCTTCTTTGGAGCGCCCCTGGGAGGGCCAAAATGAAAATCTCGATGTACTCGATGGCGGTGGAGACCTTCGTACCGACGCTTACGAAATTGTCGACCCTTCTGGATAAGGGGCTCGAGCACGCAACTCAGAAGGGTTTCGCCCCGGAAGTCCTGGTCAATGCGCGCCTCGCGCCAGACATGCTGCCGTTGTCGCGGCAGGTCCAGATTGCCTGTGACATGGCGAAGAATGGCAGCTCGCGGCTTGCCGCACAGGAGCCGCCGCGCTTCGAAGACAACGAGGCGACGATCGAAGAGCTGCGCACGCGCATCTCCCGCACCATCGATTATTTGAAGACCATCGCGCCGAACACATTTGATGGTTCCGAAGATCGCGATATCAAAATTCCACTACGCGATCGCACGCTCGAAATGAAAGGGCTGCCGTTTCTTCGCACGTGGGCGCTGCCGAACTTTTATTTCCACGTCGTCGCGACCTATATGATTCTGCGCCACAACGGAGTTGCAATCGGCAAGCTCGATTTCCTCACTATGTAGAATCTGACTTTACAAAAGCTGCTGCACAGTCGCCGATCAGATACAAACGGGAGAGGAATCACGCCCGCTGCGCTGTCTTCCTGCCATGCTGCGTGCCACAGCCACATGGACGGGAAGCCTCCTTGCCAGCCCCAAGAGCTAACGCCGCGCCAACGATTTTGACCGATGAGCCGGTCTCTGCCGAAACACTGGGACGGCAGCTGCGCACGGCGTTGCCGCCGATGCGCGTGCATTCCGTTTCAATCTACAACAACGAAGGCGATTTGCTCTGGCTGAGTGAAGGCGCGCTCGGGCCCGATGAGCACAGCCTGGTCTATGACGCCATCGACGCGCTGGGCGAAGCGGAGAGTAAGCAGATCTTTACGCGCGCGCTCGATGATGGTCGCAGCGCCATATTTCTCGCAGTGCGCGCGCCGCGCGGCGACCTCGTGGGACTCGCCATGGTCCTGGCGGATCCCAAGTCATTGAAGGGCGAAGCGCCGATGCAGTCGGTGACTGTGCCCATGCGGGCGGCGTTGCAAAAAATCGCCGTGCTGTTGCGTGTCAAAGCGGGCAGTATCGGCGCCACGAGCGCGATCGCACAGCTGAACGCCGCGACCTCCACCAGCGCGACCGTCTCCATGCCCGATCTGGCGCTCATCTCAGGATCGTTGCCGGTGCTCGCGGTTGCGCAACCGCAAACACCGTCCACGGTTTCTGCGGCTCAGAAAGCGAACGAGGTTTTGACCACCGGCCTCACGCCCGAGAGCAGCGTGCCGCCCAAGGTGTCGCCCAAGGCAGCGCCGAAGGCAACCGCCAAGGCACCCCGCACAGCGCCGCCCACCGCTGCGGTGTCAGGCGCCATGACTGATCAGGAGCAGGCGGCGGATCTGGTCCTGGATGTACAGCAACTGACTCAGCTGCGTTCAGGCGGCCGGACGCGGCGCTACGAAGTGCTGGCGCGCTCGCGCCGCGAACCCGCACGCCAGCAGGTACCATCCGCATTCATTGCACCCGGGACACGCGGGCCCGACGGCGCGCTACTCGACGGCCTGGTGCTCAAGAAGCTTTTGAACTGGCTCGGAGCGAACCCGATTGTGTGGGATGCGGAGCCCGCGAGTTTCTCCATCAACCTCTCCATCGGCGCGCTCGAAGATCCGCAGTTTCTGCACGAGCTGCCTGCGGACCTGGCACGCACGGGCGTCGCGGCTCAATGTATCGGCTTTGAGATCAGCGAGCTCGCCTGCGCGCAATGCCCGGAGCAGGTGGCGCGCTTCGTCGCTTCCTGCGAGAAGATCGGCTGCTTCCTGTGCCTCGACAATTTCTCGCTGGCAACGCACGCACTGCCGTTCCTGCGCTCCTCCGCACTGCGCCTAGTGAAAATCGATGCGCGACTGACTGGATCCGCGCTGCAGGACAAATTGTCGCAGGCGCTCGTGGTCGCCATCGCCCAGGCTTGCAAGGTGCTGGGAATCCATTGCGTCGCCAAGAGCGTCGAATCCCAGACCGCGCTGCAGTGGCTCACGGGCGTAGGCTGCGATCTTGCGCAGGGCTTCGCTCTCGACCGGCCGCTGCCCCTTGAGTCTCTCGCGGCCCCGGCAGGGGTTGCGAAACCATCGAGCGCTGCGCTTCGCAAGAGCCGCTGATCCGCGACGAAGCGACGCGATCGCGCGCTTAATTACAGCGCGCGGCGCACTCGCACTTCGACTTGTGCACTAAGCTTGGATACTGTGGGAACGCTTGCCGCCCTGGATATCCCTTCGCCGACGGTGCAGCAGATGCTGACGCTCGACCAGTTGCGTTCCAATCGCAATGCGCTTTTTTGGAGTCTGCACGCCGCGGGCTGGGGCGCTTACGCCATCAGCCAGTACTTTGGGGCCCTGCTGCAGGCACAGCCGGTCGCCTACCAGCAGGTCATCGCGATCTCGGCCATCTCGGGCTTCGTGCTCTCGATGCCGCTGCGCCCCATCTACCGCAGGCTCTGGGGCCAACCGTTGCGGACGATGATCGTCGGCGTGTTGGCCTCGTGCTATGCCACGGCGCTGGCGCTGCGGGTCGTCATCAACCTCGCCTACAAATATCTCGTCGAGCCAACCTGGCAGTTCAAGACGTTGTTCGAGGTGCTGGAGGGATCAGTGTCGACGACCTACCTCCTCTTGTGCTGGAGCGCTCTGTACTTCGGTATCAAATACTACGAGTCGCTGCAGCAGCAGCGCGAAACGGCGCTCAAAGCCACCGCGCTCGCCCAGGAGGCGCAGCTGAAGATGTTGCGCTATCAGTTGAATCCACATTTTCTCTTCAATACGCTGAACGCCATCTCGACGCTCATCCTCGACAATCAGAATCGCATCGCCAACCATGCCGTTGCGCGCCTGTCGGAGTTCTTGCGCTATACACTCGATCAGGACCCGATGAAGAAGGTCACCCTGCGCAAGGAGATCGAAGCGCTCGATCTATACCTCAATACCGAGCGACTGCGCTTTGGCGCGCGGCTGCAGCTCGAGTACGCCATCGAGGAAGGCGCACTTGAGGCGCTGCTGCCGAGCCTGCTGCTCCAACCGCTGATCGAGAATGCCGTCAAGCACGCGATCGCGCCGCGCGAGAATGGCGGCATGATCCGTATCGAAGGTCGCGCGCGCGCGGCGATGCTCGAGCTTGCCGTGATCGACGACGGTCCGGGCTTGCGCGATGGCCTCTTGCAGAGCGACGGCCGGGGCGTCGGCTTGCGCAATACGCGTGAGCGCCTCGCGGTTCTTTATGGCGCCGGGCACCGCTTCGCCATATTAAACTCCCAGCCGGGCCTGCGCGTTGAGATGGCGCTGCCGTTGGAGAGAGCGTAAGGGTGAAGGCGAAGATCACGACGTTCATCATCGACGATGAAGCGCTGTCCCGGCGGGGGCTCGAGCTGCGCTTGCAGCGCGCGCCAGACTTCGAATTGGTCGCGCAGTGCGCCAGCGCGCGCGACGCATTACCCGCCATACGCACCCATGAACCGGATCTGGTGTTCCTTGATATCCAGATGCCTGGGCTGTCGGGATTCGAGCTGCTGGCGCAGATACCGAGCGAGTCTTTGCCGCTGGTCGTATTCGTCACCGCCTACGACCAATATGCGATCCGCGCCTTCGAGGCGCGCGCCGTCGATTACCTCTTAAAGCCCATCGAGGATGAGCGATTCGATGCAACGCTCGAAAAGGTGCGCGCGCACATCCATGCGCGTGATGCGCTGCAGCAGCGCGACCGGCTTTTTGGGCTCATCGCAGAGATCACCGGCTGCGGGCAGATTGCGCTCGAGGAGCTGCTCGAGCATGGCAGCGCAGCAGTCACGCGGCCGCGCGCCGAAATACTGCCGATCCGGCAGGGTCGCGAGATCGTACGGGTGCCCATCGCATCGATCGAATGGATCGATGCGGCAGGGGATTACATGTGCATCCACGCCAGCGGTCAAACGCACATCCTGCGTGGCACGATGAAGGAACTCGAAGACATCCTCGATCCGCGCCTCTTCCAGCGCGTGCACCGCTCGACCATCGTCAATCTGCGCCGCGTCAAGAGCCTGCGGGCCCACATGAACGGCGAATACTTTCTGACACTCGAAGGCGCGCACGAGCTCAAGATGTCGCGCACCTATCGGGATAAGGTGGAATTCTTCCTCAAAGGCTCGGCTGCGGGTTGACGGCACGCCTTGCAGCGGCACGCAGTCGCGCCGCGCAATTGGCGCCGCATCAGTGCCTGGGCTTCCTGAACTTCAGCACGAAGTTGTCGGCCTCGCCGATCGCGACGTACTTCGCGCGGTCCTTGTCACCGAGCGTCAGCGTGGGTGGCAGCGTCCACACACCGCTCGGCCAGTCTTTCGTGTCCTTGGGGTTGGCATCCACTTCGGAGGCGCCCACGAACTCAAAGCCCGCCTGCTTTACCAGAGTGATTGCATAGTCCTGGCGCACGTAGCCGCTCTTCGCAAGTGGATCTTGTGGTTGATCATTGCGGCCACGATGATCCTCAATCCCCAGAACGCCGCCCGGCTTTAATGCGCGAAAGCAGCCCGCAAGTGCATCGGCTGCATAGCCGCCCTCCATCCAATTATGGAGATTGCGGAAGGTCAGAATGAGATCCGCAGACCCCGGCGCAGCGACCTCGAAGTGGCCGGCGCCAAGCGTCGTCTCGCGGATGGTGCCGAAGCGCGCCGCCTGCGGTGCGATTCGTGCGCGCCACTCGATGACCGTCTTGCTGTCCTCGCCACCGTTCTTGGCCGGCGGCAGCGCAGCCGTATAGTGGCCCCGGGCTGCGAGATAAGGCGCGAGGATCTCGGTCCAATAGCCTCCGCCCGGCCATAGTTCAACGACGTTTGAGTCGGCTTTGACGCCGAAAAAGGTCAGTTCCTCAGCGGGGTGACGCGCGCTGTCGCGCGCCGCGAAACTTGCGGTGCGCTGGTTGCTCGAGATCGCGGCCTGGAGTGCCGGATCGACCGCCGCCGACGTCGCGGCCAGGGCGGTGGTGGTGGTTAAAGCCGCTGCAATTAACGAAATGACGAGGCGCATCGCACTATCCTCCCAGTGTGGGCATCGGATTCTACGTGATTGCTGAATTCGCAGACCGCCTCGCCGTGCGTCAGTTCCAAACAGTACCGCTTGAGCGCAGGGCGATTAGGGAGCACAGCTGCGCTACCCCCTTGGGACAAATTAAGGACGCGCTTGTCCTCGCACGCGGCTCGATCTAAGCGCCGCATCGGAATGACATGAATCAAGTCGGTGAGCCGCAATGCAAATGCTGCGCTGCA
>Ga0302324_100021980_pt1 | contig 12422 bp, 10 predicted proteins | sample Palsa_T0_1_FD_201949 | JGI IMG/M metagenome (GOLD analysis project Ga0302324, IMG submission 201949) | Peat permafrost microbial communities from Stordalen Mire near Abisko, Sweden - Palsa_T0_1 | ecosystem: Environmental > Terrestrial > Soil > Palsa > Peat permafrost | place: Sweden: Abisko...
GCCGTCGGCCAACCCCTGGAGCAACTGGCTGCGACCTTTGCCTATGGCAAAATCGTGCACCAGGGGCTCACGCTCGCCATCGTCGGCCGCCCCAATGTCGGCAAGTCGAGCTTGTTCAACCGCCTGGTCGAGCGCGAGCGCGCCATCGTTACCTCTACTCCCGGCACCACGCGTGATCTGGTGAGCGAAACCGTCTCCATCGGCGGAATTCCCATCCAGCTCGTGGACACGGCTGGAATCCGGCAGGCGCTCGACGAAGCCGAATCCATCGGCATCCGCAAATCCATGGAGGCCCTGGCGGAAGCTGATGTGGTCGTGGTTGTGCTGGATGCCTCGCAACCGGAAACGATCGAAGACGAAGAACTCCAGCGCCAAACCCTGGGACGTCCGACCATCGTGGTTGAGAACAAGTGCGACCTGATTCCGAGCGGCCTGATTCCGAAAGACCAGGGTCCGGGCGTCATGGTCCCGAGTGATCAGAGGCCCGCCGTTGCTGAGTCTGCACCGATCCATACTTCTGCCCTCACCGGAGCCGGCATCGTCGAACTGCGCAGCGAGATTCTGCGCCACATCGAGGGCGAAAGCGGAGCGCAAGCTGAAGCAGGTTTTCTTACCAACGTCCGGCATCAGGGCCTGGTGCATGAATCGCTGGCCGCTCTCGCCGCCGCCCGCGCCGCCGTCAAGACCAGAGTTCCTCACGAGATGCTGCTGCTCGATCTCTACAACGCACTGCGCCCGCTTGATGCCATCACCGGCGCGACTACGACGGATGACATTCTCAACCTCATCTTCAGCACATTCTGCATCGGGAAATAAACTCTCACGAACATCCGGATGCAGGGCCACGCCCCGCGCCGGTGCGACGCCGCGCTCTCGCAACAGCTCGCGCAATCGTCGTTCGGTGGATCGAAATCATTTTCGCTTGCCGACGTACCAGGGCGCGCTCACCGTGAAAATGCGTTCGTTGCCGCGGGCGAGCAGCGCCCACTCCAGAAGCCGGCCCCGCTGATTGTGCAGGAAATATTCGTACCATCTGTATTCGACGAGCTCGGGTATGACCACGACAATGCTGCGGGTGGGACTCTTCCTGGAAAGCTCGAGAACGAACTGAACCACCGGAACGATGACGAAACGGAAGGGGGAAGGCAGGATATGAAGTTGCGGCGGCTCTTTGCCGGCCGCGCGGAAAGGCTTGTTTACATATTGTTCCCAGTCGTCTTCGAGCAGTTCGGAATGCTCGTTGGGTTCAACGTGCAAGGCGATCACTTCCGGAGAGAGCCGGGCGGCAAATTCAATTCCCTGGCGCGTGATGTTGCTCCAGCGGTCGATGGCAATCACTGCGATGGGATGCTGCCTTAGACCCGCCGCGTCGACCGGAATTTTACATGTGGTGAGCAGTTTCACGGCGTGGTAGTGGCGCCGCACCAGCGCGAACAGCACAATCGTCAGAGGAATAAAAAGCAGCGTGATCCATGCGCCTTCAAGGAATTTCGCCACCAGAACAACCAGCGTGGTGATGCCGGTGACCAGGGCGCCCAACCCGTTCACCAAAGCGCTTTTCAGCCAATGCGGGCCACGCTTCTTCCGCCAGTGCATCACCATTCCTGCCTGCGAGAGGGTGAAGGCCAGAAACGCTCCCACGGCATACAGCGGGATAAGACGGTCCGTGACCCCGCCGAAAAGAATCAGCACTCCGCCGCAGAGTAACGCCAGCACAACGATGCCGTAGGTATAAACCAGCCTCCGCCCGCGGTATCCGAAAACGTGCGGCAGATAATTGTTCTGCGCGATGGCGCGGCACAGACGTGGGAAGTCGGCAAAGGCGGTATTGGCGGACAGGGAAAGAACCACAAGGATCGCGCCGATGGTCAGATAGTAAAGAAAACCCCTGCCGAATACCGCAGACGTAAGCATCGACAGAACGCTCTGGTAGCCGGGCTGCCCCGGGTCGGTGGCGGCGATTCCGTACATCTTTACCAGATAGGAAATTCCCGCCAGCAGCAGCGCCAAGAGGAAAATGATAACGGTCAGCGTACGCTGAGCATTTTTTACCGTAGGCTCCCGAAAAGCCTTCACCCCATTGCTGACCGCCTCCACTCCGGTTAACGCCGTGCAACCGCTGGCAAAGACCTTGAGCAGCAGCCAGTAGCTGACGGCTTCGGTGGCGCGCGGCGGAGACGGAAGCGCAACCACCGGTGTGGGATGTCCTCCGCTAAAAATCACACGCAGAATTCCAGCCACGATCGTGAGTAGCAGAGTACCGACAAAGAGGTAGGTCGGAACCGCAAAAGCACTTCCAGCTTCGCGCACCCCGCGAAGATTCAGAATGGTAATGACGATCAAAATGCCGACACAGAGTGAAACCATGTGCGGCAGCAACGAGGGCACGGCAGAGACCAACGCTCCGACTCCGGCGGAGATTCCTACCGCGGCCGTGAGAATGTAATCGGCGAGCAGCGCAGCCGCCGCGAGCAATCCAGCGGGCGCGCCCAGATTGAACCGCGCCACCGTATAGGAGCCGCCGCCGGCAGGATAGGCGGCAATGGTTTGCCGGTAAGAGAAGTACACGATGACGAGTAACGTGATGATGGCGGCGCTGATGGGAACGATATAGCGAACACCAAGCAGGCCCAGCGGAATCAGAAGACTAAGGGCGGCTTCCGGCCCATACGCGGCCGAGCTAAGGCCATCCAGACCAAAGATCGGAATGCCCTGCACCGGACCGATTTGCTCGGCTCGTTCGTCGCTGGTCCGTATCGGTTTTCCAACCACGAGATCGAGGAGATTCATATGAACCAGAAGCTAGTCTTGCCAGGAAGAGCAAATCCACCGTGAGTGTACCGCAGCAGCGAGGCGAGTTGCTTGGCTGGAAATGAAAGCCATCCACCGGTTTTCGTTCAGGGCCGGCTTTCGTTCAGGCTTGAGGTCCGCAGATCGCTATGGATCAGGCCCTTACCAAAGTGTCTGGAAAATCCCGCCGCATGCTGATAGGTTCTGATTCGAGGTTCTAAGTCGGAGCCGGTGCGCCATGTCCATAGTCGTCAAGCTGGAAGATGATCTCGGAGAGCAAAGTGAGTGGGTTCTGCTTCACGGCGTGGTCCCGGCTCGCGGGGATCGCGCGTTTCCCTTGCTGCGCTGCGTCGACTCCTATGGCAAAACTGTGTTCAACCACCTGCAGATGGAAACGTTTCTTGAAGAGTGGGAGCGGGTTCGCGACCGCGCCCGCGACGACGTTCAGCGTGACGCATGGCAAAAGATCAAGGATCTTGCCCTGGCTTGCCAGCAGGATCGGGACCTCTACTTGCGTTTCGTAGGAAACTGAAGAAAGCAGGAAGGCGCAGAAAATCAGTCGTTCGTACTTGAGTGACTGGTCACAAGGAACCGACCACTACTTCGACAGTCCCGTCAATGCTTCCCGGAACAGAGCATCGAAGGTAGCGGGCCTCTCGCTCCCGCCTACGCCATTCCGGGTCACGGCCGCCAATGCCTTCTCCGCCGCGGTCCGCTGGTAGCCCAGGTTCACCAGCGCGGAGAGAACATCTTCCTCCATCGCGTTCATCGGGGGCACCGTCGCCGGCGTGACGCCCGCGGCCGGAGGCAATTTGTCACGCAGTTCCAGCACCATACGTTCGGCGGTTTTCTTGCCAATGCCCGGAATCCTGATCAGGCGCGCTACATCATTGCCCCGGATCGCCCCCGCCATTTCGTCCGCCGCCATCCCGCTGAGAATCGTGATCGCCAGCCTCGGCCCGATACCGCTTACCGTAATGAGTTTCTCGAACAATCGTTTCTCGGCAGCATGCAGAAATCCGTACAGCGCAATCAAGTCCTCGCGCACGTGGGTGTGAACGTGCAGCGAGATCTCCGAGCCGTTAGCCGGCAACTCGGAGAAGGTCGGGACGCTGATGTTCAGTTCGTAGCCGACGCCGCCCGTTTCAACCACAATTTGATTGGGATGCTTGGCCAACAATTTTCCGCGGAGATGGGCAATCATGTTCAGGCCATTGTAGCCGCCAAGCTGCCCCTCCAGGGATCCGCTCGCCGGGCAGCAAAAACGGCAGGGCCAGACCCCTGCCGCTTTCGTGAACTCAGGACTCCGTGTTTGCTTTCTTTCGCTTGCTTATTTCTTGTTAACCGCCTTCTTCAATTCGGCCCCTGGGGTAAACTTCGCGACCTTCCGGGCAGCGATCTTGATGGTGGCTCCAGTTTGCGGATTGCGCCCGTTTCGTGCCTTTCTCTGCGATACCGAGAAAGTGCCGAAGCCTATCAATGCCACTCGATCCCCCTTCTTCAAAGCACCCGTAACGCTGCTCACGGCGGTATCAATCGCAATGGTAGCCTGCGCCTTGCTGATTTCGCACGCGCCAGCGATCTTGTCGACCAGATCGGCTTTATTCATGGTGTCTCCTCGCAGGTCTCTTTTGATACCCAGCACAATCCGGGAGGACTAAAGCTCGTGGCTGAGTTGGGAAACCCGACGGCTGGTATTCTCCTCTCTCCGCGAAGAAAGTCAACTGTGAAAATCCGCGCCTGAAGCCTGTTTCACACCCCCTGCTCCCGGATTGGGCCTGTGGGGGCGGGTTTTGCGGCCGAAAAGCTGGTTTTCCTCACATCTCCACAGCTCCGCCCGCAGCTTCACAGGTTGTACACAGGAGTTTTGCCTTTGCCACTTGCGGTGAGCCGGGTTCCGGGTGCAAAGTCAGACAACAGGATTTTCGAGGGAAAGGCCAGGGAAGAATTAAGTTGAACGGGACCAAAACTGCCGCGGATGTTTGTCCTCTATGCGAAGGCACCGGTTGGAAGGCCCTACCCGCCAGCTCCAACGCGCCCCGGGACCGCCGCGTCACCCGCTGCGATTGCCAACTCCGGGCGCGCAACCATGCTCTGCTGGCGGCGGCACGCATCCCCCGGCGTTACGAACACTGTGAACTCGCCAGCTACACCACCGACTTTCCCGGAGCTCATCCATCGTTGGCGTTTGCCCACCTTTCCGCTTCCAAGTTCGCGCAGGAATACGATCCTCGCGACGGCACCGGGCTCCTGATCATCGGCAAAATCGGTACCGGCAAAACTCACCTCGCCGTCGGCATCACCAAGGAGCTCATCCTGAGAAAAGGCATTTCCTGCATGTTCTACGACTATCGCGAACTGCTGAAGGAAATCCAGAATTCGTACAACGCCGCGGTTAAAACCACCGAGTTGGATGTGCTTCGTCCCATCTTTGAAACCGACGTTCTGGTTCTCGATGAACTGGGAGCAGTGAAGCCCACCGAGTGGGTGTGGGACACGGTGAGCCTCATACTCAATACGCGTTACAACGACAACCGCACCACCATCATCACCACGAATTTTGAGGACCAGCCCGCCGCCGGATCGAGCGGGTCTGTCTCTCCAGCGCGCGCCGCCTCGCGCTCCGAGACCCTTGGCGACCGCATCGGCGAGCGCATGCGCTCCCGCCTGCACGAAATGTGCCGCGTCATCAAGATGGAAGGCGAAGACTTCCGCCAGAAATTCCGCAGCGCCAGCTTCCGCTAACTCCACCGCGCATCTGCTGCGAGACGATTTTCAGCAAGGGAAGCAGCAACCATGCGCTGGCATCACTCTGTGTCGTATCCTTTCGGGGGCGGATTCCTCGCGAATGCTTGGCCTCATCTCGGCAATGGAGCTTCTGGAAATGCATTCCAGAGGCCCTTCGCATCCCCACCCGGAATAGGCCCGTCCTCCTCGATGATCCATGTCCGTGGGGACTCTTCAATCTCTCTCTGGGCTACCTACTCGTCTGTCGTGTCGGCAGCTTCGATCCGCGCAAAACGCGGCATGCACTCGTCCTCGGAGCAGGCATTCTGATCCTGTCGCTCAGTCTTGCCCACCATTTCGGAGGGCTGCACGGGGGACTTGTGAGCCGACCTTCCGTTGGTTTTTCTCTACGCCTCTGGGTTGAAGACTTGCTTACAATGGCTTCGTGCTGACCGAGCGCCTGGAATTCGCCCCCGACCGCGATGCTGAAATCTTCGCCGCCGTCCCAGCCGCTCCCGCCGTCTTCTTGCTGCGCGGCGATGATGCGCAAGCCGAACCTTACGTCAGCAAAACCGCCAACTTCCGCCGCCGTCTGCAACGTCTGCTCGGCCCCGTCGAAGAGCGCACGAAGAAACTTAATCTGCGCGATCGCGTCCGCGGGATCGAATTCACCCCCACCGGCTCGGACTTCGAATCCGGCTTCACCCTTTACAAAGTCTTGCGCGAAACTTTTCCTGAAACTTACTCCAACCGCATGCGCTTCCGCTTCGCTCCCCTGGTAAAACTGCACTTCGAAAATCAGTATCCACGCGCCTCGGTTACCACCCGGCTCGGGCGACACCACGGCGGCGCGCTTTTCTACGGCCCATTTCAATCCCGCACGGCGGCTGAGAAGTTCATGAACGACTCGCTCGATTTCTTCAAGATGCGCCGCTGCGTGGACGATCTCAATCCCAACCCCGCCTTTCCCGGCTGCATCTATTCCGAGATGAAGATGTGCCTCGCACCCTGTTTCAAGGGATGCGGCGACGACGAATATTCCGCCGAGGTAAGCCGGGTGCAGGCCTTCCTCGATTCCGGAGGAGAGTCCCTGACGCGCGAACTTTCGCTGCAGCGCGAGGCGGCTTCGGCCAATCTTGCCTTTGAAGATGCCGCGGCAATTCACATCCGCCTGGAAAAGTTGAAGCCGGTTCTGGCCCAGTTCCCGGAAATCGTCCGCCGCCTCGACCGCCTTTCAGCTCTTGTCGTTCAGCCCTGCCATCTGCCGGAGTGTGTCGCTTTTTTTCGCGTCGAAGGCGGAGCCATCGCCGGACCCGCGGTGTTTTCGATCCAACCATCCGAGCACGCGAAATCGCAGTCCATGGAATCACGCGTGGGCCAGGTTCTCGATTCATTTGCGTCGGCCCCACCACGAACCGCGCTCGAAACGATGGAGCACCTTGCGCTGCTGAAGCGCTGGTTCTATCGCGGTCGTCGCCTGGGTGAGATATTTCTTGCCGACCAGAAAGGCCTCTTCCCCATGCGCCGCATCGTTCGCGGCATTGGCCGGGTATTACGAGGCGAGGGCCCGGAAGAGAATCTCCCTGCCCAGAATCGGAGAGTGGAGATGAGAGCGGAATCGCAGGATTAACGATTCGTATCAGGGCATGGCTTAGCCGATTCGTGTCAGGGTATGCCTTCCAGGCGTACCGTAATACGGCACCAAAAAGCGCCCCTCCAGGTGCCGGATGTACCGATTTCGGGTTTCGCTGCCAAAAGGAACAACGCAATGGCCATAAAGAATTCAACCGAGAAAGCCCTTCGCGACCACGTGCTCTATCTGCTCAACGGCGGGGGCGCGCACGCCCGCTTTGACGACGCCGTGAAAGACATGCCAGAGAACTCGCGCGGCTTGATCCCCGCCGGACTCGAGCACTCTGCCTGGATGTTGCTCGAGCACCTTCGCCTGGCCCAGTGGGACATTCTCGAATTCAGCCGCAACTCCAAACATGCGTCTCCGGAGTGGCCCAGGGGCTATTGGCCGGGGACTCAGGCGCCGCCAACCGCCGCCGCATGGAATAAGAGCGTTCAGCAATTCCGCAAGGATCTGAAAGCCATGCAGGATCTGGTGGCCAACCCGAAGACAGATCTTTATGCCCGCATCCCCTGGGGCGACGGCCAGACCATTCTGCGCGAAGCCTTGCTGCTGGCCGATCACAACGCCTACCACCTCGGCCAGTTGGTAGATGTGCGGCGGCTGTTGGCACTTTGGAAATAGAAACTTTGGGAGATAACAATACGCGCTGCCGAGTTCAGGCCGCTGCTCCGGAGGGTAGCCCAGGTCCACTTCTCGGATTGCGCTCGAGCCTGTTCCGGAACACGACTTTTACTCCCTCTCTCGCCAGCCCCAGCCGCCTCGCTCAGAAAGTCCTGCAGCGTGCGAGTCAGTGCTGGCGGCGGCACCCTCGGCATTCCGCATTATCGAATCCAGCCGGCTCAGCCGTCCCTGACAAGTGACCATCGTCATACTTCCTCTGTGGATGTCTCCTGGGGATTTTCGCCGACTCTCGACTCCGCTGCATGTGGGATAATGAACCTATCCTTCGAGTTGAGGCGGCAGCTGAGTCGGCCCGCGACCCGAAGGCATCTAATTCCCGTGGTGAATCGTTTGGATAAACAACTTTCCGTCAACAGTAACAGCAAAGACAAGCAGCGCTTCTTCTTCGATCACTACGGTGTCACCGAAAACGACCTCGAACATTACCTGGCAGCCGCGCTTTCCGCCGGCGGTGATTACGCCGATCTTTACTTCGAATACCTGTCCTCCACCTCGCTGATGGTGGATGAGTCCATGGTGAAGTCGGCTTCGCAAGGAATTTCCGCCGGATGTGGCGTGCGCGTAGTTTCCGGCGAGCGAACCGGATACGCCTATACCGACGATCTTTCGGCCAGCCGGATTCTGCACGCGGCGCGTACCGCGGCCTTGATCGCCAGCGCTCCGGCGAAGACTCCGGTCGCCGGCTTCCGGCAGACCGCTGCTCGCAGCCTGTATCCCGTGACTCTGCCCTCGGTCGATGCTGAGATCACCGCCAAGGTTGAGCTGGTGATGCGCGCCGATAAAGCTGCGCGTGCCTACGATCCGCGCATTCAGGAAGTCCGCGCCAGCTACTCCGACGAGTTACGAAATATTCTGGTTGTCGGCTCCGACGGAACCTTCGCCGAAGATTCCCAGCCGCTCGCCCGCATGAATGTTTCCTGTATTGCTAAAACCGAAAACAATTCGGCGCGTGGTGGCTCCGGAGGCGGCGGTCGCGTCGCTCTCGATTTTTTCTTCGGAGACAAGAATCCCGAGTTCTTCGCCAAGGAAGCGGCCCGTCAAGCGATCCTCCAACTCGACGCACGCGAAGCTCCCGCAGGCGAGATGGAAGTTGTTCTCGGCCCCGGCTGGCCCGGCGTGCTGCTGCACGAGGCGGTCGGTCATGGACTGGAAGCCGATTTCAATCGTAAAAAAACCTCCGCCTTCGCCGGACTGATCGGCAAACGCGTAGCCAGCGAGAAATGCACGGTAATCGACAATGGAACCATGCCCTGGCGTCGCGGCTCCCTGAACGTCGACGATGAAGGCGAGCCCACGCAAGAAACGGTGCTCATTGAAAAAGGAATTCTCAAAGGCTATCTGAGCGACAAGCTCTCCGCGCGCCTGATGGGCATCGCCGACACCGGCAACGGACGCCGCGAAAGCTACGAGCACATCCCCATGCCGCGCATGACGAACACCTACATGCTCGCAGGCCAGGATAATCCCGAAGACATCATTCGCTCGGTGAAACGCGGCATCTACGCCGTCAACTTCGGCGGAGGCCAGGTCGACATCACCAACGGCAAATTCGTCTTCGGAGCCTCGGAAGCCTACATGATCGAAGACGGCCAGATCACCGCCCCCATCAAAGGCGCCACGCTGATCGGCAACGGCCCCGACGTCCTGACCCGAGTCTCGATGGTGGGCAATGATCTGAAACTGGACGAAGGCGTCGGCACCTGCGGCAAAGACGGGCAGGCCGTTCCGGTAGGCGTGGGTATCCCGACCATCAAGATCGATCGCCTGACCGTTGGCGGCACTGCCAAAAAAGATCCCGGCGGATTTATGCAGTGAAGTGCGTTTTCACCACAGAGGCAGAGAGACACAGAGAAATTCGGTGGTGGGCTGTATTTGGATCGCCGGTCGGATAAGTTTGCGGCGTGCCGATCGACACAAATATTGTTGGACTTTTTCGACCTTTGTTTTTCGCATCTGGCGCCGGCGATTGGTGGCGCAGGGCTGTGTCTCCCAGGAGCGGTGAACCGAAAAGCCGTCTCGATCGTGGGCTGCGTAGGTTGAGTGCGGTGTGGCTTCCGGTGGCGGTGATGTATTTTTTCGGGTTTGGGCTTGGACTCTACGGATCACGTTGAAAATAGCTCATTTCAATAAGCTCTGCGTTCTTTGATTTTCTCTGTGTCCCTGTGCCTCTGTGGTAAAGAATTTCCTATGTCTTCCACTCAACTAGAAACGGGAAACCCGAAACTCGAAACTGACCTCCGCTCCCTGGCCCAGGACATCGTCCGCCGCGCCATGAACGGTGGCGCCACTGCCGCAGAATGCGTGGTCCGCGAGGGCGATGAGTTCTCCACGCTCGTCCGCCTCGGCCAAGTCGAAACGCTTAAAGAATCCGGATCGCGCTCCATCGGCGTACGCGTCTTCAACGGCCAGCGCGCCGCCAGCACTTACTCCAGCGATTTCTCCGGCGAAAGCCTCGACCGCATGGTCAAGTCCGCCCTGGAGCTTTCGAAGATCACATCCGAAGACCCATGCGGCGGCATTCCCGAAGCTTCGCAACTCGGCTCCCTCACCGGCGAACTCGATCTCTATCACGAAGACGTTTATTCGCTTCCCGGCCCCGACCGCATCGACTACGCCCGCCGCGCCGAGAAAGCCGCGCTCGATTTCGACCCGCGCATCAAGAATTCCGAAGGCGGATCATTCGACGCCGCCACCGGCCACAAAGTTCTCGCCAACTCGCACGGCTTCGTGGGCGAATACCGCCGGTCGTATTGCTCCGTCTCCGCCGTTCCGATTGCCCAAACCGAAAACGGCGCCATGCAGCGCGATTATTGGTACTCCGTCGCGCGCACGCTCAGCAAACTCGAATCGCCCGAGCACGTCGGCAAAGTTGCCGCCGAGCGCACCTTGCGCCGCTTGGGAGCCCGCAAGGCGAAGACCGCGCAGGTTCCAATCATCTTCGATCCCATGGTTGCCACCTCCATCCTCGAACACATCTTCGAAGGCGTGAACGGCGACTCGGTCTATCGTGGCGCATCATTTCTCGCCGGCAAGCTGGGACAGAAAATTGCGGGCGACAACGTCACCATCATTGACGATGGCACCATCCCCGGCGGCTTCGGCACCAGCCCGTTCGATGGCGAAGGCGTTCCAACACGCCGCACCGTCGTCATCGAAAAAGGCGTCTTGCACTCCTACCTTATGAATACGTACACGGCGAAAAAGCTGGGCCTCGCGACCACCGGTAATGCATCTCGCGGACTTGCAGGCACACCAGGCATCGGACCGGGCAACTACTTTCTGCAATCCGGGCCGAGAACGCCGAAGCAGATGATCTCCGAAATCAAAGAAGGTTTGTACGTCACCGAATTTCTCGGCCACGGCGCCAACCTCGTCACCGGCGATTATTCCCGCGGCGCCTCCGGCCTGTGGATCTCCGGCGGAGAGTTCGCCTATCCAGTCGAAGAGATAACCGTGGCTGGAAACCTGAAGGAAATGTTCTTCAACATCTCCGAGATCGCAAACGATCTCGAATTCCGCGGCTCGGTCGCCTCGCCCACTCTTCGTATTGACGGCCTCACCGTCGGCGGCGAATAATCGCGCCGTGCGGGACAGCCCCCCTCGGCTGTCCCGCGAGCGCAACCCGCGGTCATCAAGGGAGGACATGAAATTCGCTAGGATCGTATTCTGGATCGCCGGCATTTGGGGCATACTGATTCTCACGCCGCTGTATTTCATGTTCAACCAGATCGGACTTCACGATCCCCCACCCATCACGCATCCCGCGTTTTACTACGGCTTCATCAGCGTTGCGCTGGCCTTCCAGATCGCATTTATCGTGATCGCGCGCGACCCCACGCGCCTCCGTCCGATGATGATACCTTCCATGATCGAGAAATTCGCCGGCGGTTTCACCTTTGTTGTTCTCTATCTGCAGCACCGCCTCACACCAGGCGATCTCGCTCTCGGCTGCATCGATTTGCTGTTCGGCGTGCTGTTCGTCGCCGCGTTCTTCAAGGCCACCAACTAGCCTTGTCCGGAGCACCGCAGTCCCCGGAAAAACGGCCATGTGGCGACAGCCGCCCTCGGCTGTCCAGCGAGCGCAGCTCGACGATCCTGTCGCCAACGCCTACAGATCATCACCCAGAGTACAATCGGCTGGTATGGGCGGCCTGATCCAGCCAACTCCGGTGGCACAAGAGCCCGATTCCAGCCGGCGCACCATCGCCATCGCCGTGGCCGTGGTCATTGCCATCGCCATCCTCTTCGCATTTCTTCTTCGCAGTCAGCCGAAAGCCGCTTCCGGACCGCCTCCCTACGCCGCGAGCGTCAAGCTCTCCGATTTCAAGATGAGCGCCGCGGAAAACTTCGTCGGAGCTACCGTCAGCTATGTTGACGGATCCGTTACCAACTCTGGCGGCAAGACCGTCACGCATGTAATCGTCGAAGTAAACTTCAAAGATGACTTGGGGCAACTGGCTCAGCGCGAAGATCTCCCGATGCAGGTGCTGAAAACTGACGGCCCGTATCCCGAGGCGGTCGACTTCAACCTCTCGCCGCTCGGCCCCGGTCAAAGCAAGACTTTTCGACTGACCTTCGAAAGCATCTC
>Ga0302324_100021982_pt1 | contig 12422 bp, 9 predicted proteins | sample Palsa_T0_1_FD_201949 | JGI IMG/M metagenome (GOLD analysis project Ga0302324, IMG submission 201949) | Peat permafrost microbial communities from Stordalen Mire near Abisko, Sweden - Palsa_T0_1 | ecosystem: Environmental > Terrestrial > Soil > Palsa > Peat permafrost | place: Sweden: Abisko...
GCGGACTGTTGCCGGGTTGGACCGGAGGTGTCGCCCCGCCGGGCGGGGGCGCCGGGACGGCGGGTGCGGTGCCAGGGGCTTTCGGCGGAACTTTGCCGGGGCCGGCTTCAACGGCCTGGAGTTTGGAGCGGAGGTCCAGGATTTTGCCCACCAGTTCCTTCTCCTCCTGCCAATGTTTCTCCAGAACGGCCAGGTCTTTCTTTTCCGCGGAAAGTTGCTGGTCGATTTCAGCTAGGCGGAGCTGGTGATCCTGCCCCGTGGCTGTTTCCCGATTTAGAACATCCAGTTCCGTTTGCAGGGCCAGTAGGCGGCGGCGGCCATCATCCACTTCGGGCGGAACCGCGTGCTGGCTAACTCCCACGCGGGCGGCCGCGGTGTCGATCAAACTCACCGCCTTGTCCGGCAACTGCCGCCCGGCGATATAGCGATGGGACAACCGAACCGCCGCGTCCACGGCCTCGTCCAGGACCTGAATTTTGTGATGCTTTTCAAAGGGGGCCATGACGGCGCGCATCATGCCGACGCACTTGTCTTCGGAGGGTTCCTCGACTTTGACCACCTGGAAACGGCGGGTCAGGGCGGGGTCTTTCTCGATATGGCGTTTGTATTCGTCCCAGGTGGTGGCGGCGATGGTGCGCAAGGTGCCGCGAGCCAAGGCTGGTTTGAGCAGGTTGGCGGCATCAGCCGCGCCGCCGCCGCCCGCGCCGATGAGAGTGTGAGCTTCGTCAATAAAAAGAATGATCGGCTTGGGGGAGGCCTGGATTTCGTCGATGACTCCGCGCAAGCGTTGCTCGAATTCACCTTTCATGCTGGCCCCCGCCTGGAGGAGGCCCACGTCCAGGGAGCGGACGGTGACGTCGCGCAGGGCGGGCGGCACATCCCCGGCCAGGATGCGGTGGACAAAACCCTCCACCACCGCCGTTTTGCCGACGCCGGCTTCGCCGGTGAGGATGGGATTGTTTTGGCGGCGGCGCATCAGGATGTCCACGCACTGCCGGATTTCATCGTCGCGCCCGACGATGGGATCGATTTCGTCCTTGCGGGCCTTCTCGGTCAGGTCGGTGGTGAATCGCTTGAGGGCTTCCTGCTTTCCCATTTCGGCCGGGGCCAAGGCGCCGCTGGTTTCGCCCGGAGCGACGCCGGCGGCGATGCCGGAGCCGTCGCTGGAGCGCATGGCATCCTCGGGTGAACCGGCGATAATTTTGGCAAATTCGTCCGAGAGTTGTTCGCCCTTGATCTTGGAGAACTCGCGCGAGAGGCCCAGAAAGACGTTGCGCAAGGAATCGGTGCGCAGGAAGGCCACTACCAGATGGCCGGTGCGGACCTGGGGTTCGCCATAAAGCAAGGTGGCGTAGAGATAGGCCTGTTGCAGGGCGGCTTCGATCAGGGGGGAAAAATCGCTGATGGCGGTGGCGCCACGGGGCAGGCGATCCAGCGTGGCGACGATGTCGGCGGCGACTTTGGAGCTGTCGAGGTTGAAATGTTTGATGATGCGCAAGAGGTCCGAATCGGGCTGCTGCAGGAGTTGGTGAATCCAGTGAACGACTTCGACGTAAGGGTTGCCGCGCATCTTGCAGAAAATGGTGGCGGATTCGATGGATTTATAGCCCAAAGGATTGAGCTTGCCAAAGAGGGTGGAGCGTTTGATTTCAGCCATGGGTGCTTTCAGTTGGAGGCCGCCAGGACCAGGTTTTCGGCGTGGTCTTCGAACGGCTTGGTTTTGAGCCAAGTGGTCCAGCCCAGGCGGCCGGCTCTGGCAAGCTGGATGCGGGGCACTTCGTCTTTGTCGAGGATAAGATTGACGTCCCAGGAAAAATGTTCCCCCGCGTACTGGCGAACCCAGTCGCACAGACGCCCATAGGCGCCGCCCAGAGGCAGCAGACGCTCGTAATCCGCCAGGGGCATCGGCCCCATGCGCAGACGAAAGTGGAGTTGACAGGTCCAGAGGCAGGTCCCGACCACCAGCGTCACGCCCAGAGTGCCGGTCTTGGCCGTGGCTCCCAACCGGCACAGCGAAGAGGGCGGCAATCTGAGCCAGCGGCCCACGAAAGGGCAGACTTCGGTCTGGATGCCGAAAAAATCCTGCACAATGGCTGCCAAGCCTTCCGCATTGCGGTTCTGGTGAACCAGGCGACCGGCAAAAAAGAGCTTGGCGCGGTCCGGCACCCTGTCGCGCTCGACCATGCTCTCCAGGCCCAGGCCCAGCAGGCAGCGGACAAACATTGTCCACCGCTGTTCGTCGGGGCGGTCGAGGTCAATGTGCTTCTGGGCATCGGCCCAGGCGCGAAAGAAAAAGGAGCAAAGGCGATGATGAAAGACGTCGCAAAAAGCGGTAAACGCTGCGTCGCCGTGGTGAGTGAGGCGGCTGTGAGCGTATTCGGTAAGGCAAAGAGGCAAGGGGCCGTTCGGGCCGAAGAGGCCGAAATGACGGCTAAAGAGCCAGGGGGGCCCGTCTTGACGGCGCGGGCGCAAGGCCTCCAGAGTGGCCGGAGCAAAATCCAGAGCCGGGTTTTGGCCGAACCGCACCGCGTCCTGCGCCGGCGACCAGGAATAGCCGATCCGCGACTGGTCAGGGAAGCAGCACTGGATCAACCGCCCAGCGGCGAAGAAGTCAAACTCAAAGGTCTTCTCGGCCAGTTCGGCGATCAAAGAATCTGCTTTTTGCCTATCCGCACTGGCCATCGCATGATCTCCTTGCGTTGCTGGGTGGTAATGACTGTCTCAGTAAACGAGTTGAGCGAAACATATTTGGCGAAAAATTGCTCCAAGACCGCGCCAAGAACAAAGACTCCCTGGCCTTCAAAGGCCAGTTCATCACAAAGCACCGTGATCTCCAGGCCGCGCGCAAAAGTAATGGGCCCCGGGATTTCCACCCGTTGCACGGTGGGTCGGTAACGGACGCTTCGGACCCCGTCAATTTGTTTGAGGGCCTGGCGGTCGGCGGGGTCGGCGTAGAGTCGGAGCATTTCGCGCAGAGACTCGGCGCCGGATTCGGCGTTATTATCCAACAGGGAGAGAAGGTTCAACGAAAGATGGCTGACCAGGCGCCAGGCGAACCGGCCCGAGGCCACCTGGGGACGTTCCGGCTCCTGTCCCGCCAGGACCATGCTGGGCCGGGGCTGGGTTGGCCCCAGAATGGCGCGAATGGATTTGACGGGCGCGCTAATTTCCATGGTGAAGTCCGTCCGCCCCAAGCCTTTGACCATTTGGATGGGAAGGTGCCGGTTGGTGCAATAAGCGCGGATGCCCAATTGCCGCAAGTCTGTCCGATAAGGCGCCATGTCCGCGTCCACAATGGAGATGAACACATCCGTTCCAGCGTAGGAGGAGCGGCGGCCCGTGTGCCGCTCTCGATCGCTAAAAAGCCTGGGCAGTCGGTACAAAGTGTAAAATGAACTGGCCTCCAGGTCGGTGTCGCGCGCCTGGTAAAAGGCCAGGAAACGGCGCTCCTGATCCAGCGTCTCGCCGTAGCCGGTGACGGAGATGATCTGGTAGATTTCGAAATCCAAAGGCCGATTGCGGTCCGGGACCAGATGAAACTCGGACAAGCGGTTGGAGACCAGGATGCGGTCAATGGTTTTTTCGAAGACATTGATCGCCGGGACGCAAAAAAGACTGAAGCAAGACTCGTCCACCCTTCCCTCCAGTCTTCGCTCCGGCTCATCCAGGGCCAGGATGATATCCAGTTGTTCGCCTTCGACCCGCGCCAGGGCTTCCTGAAAACCAGCCAGTTCGAAGAATAAATAGCGCGGCGCGAACGCGAAATACTCGCGCAGCAACCGGTAGCCTTCGAAGCTGTGCGGGGCCGGGGGCAGCAGCGACTGATCGGCGGCAAAGCCCACGCGCCGGATGCAGTCGGGGGAGAGTACCGTGCTGGCATGCGTGCGATCGGCCGGGGACTGGATGATCAGGCGGAATTTGTGGGCGAAGATTTGCTCGTAAATCTGGCCCGGCAAGTCGTCCGCGCCCCGAATATAAAAAATCAGCGGGTCGGCGCGGATTTCCCGGAATGGGTTGGCGACGGTTTTTCTGAGGCGGAGACGAAAGGCAGCTTTGACCGGCGCGGAGAGGTCGCGCGGCAGGTTCAATTCCGCCAGGTCGCGGATGAAGTAACGGGCCTCCGCGACGGCCAGGGGCAAAAGCCGGAGGTCATGCGCGGTGCTGAACGTGCAGGCGGTGCGGTCGCCTTTGGCCAACTGGCTGCGCAGGAGAGTGCCCCGTTTGATCACCATGCCGGCGCTCAGGACAGCCTCCTGTTCCTCGGGTTCAAATTTCACGATCGCCATGGAAGGCACCGGACAAAGGTAGTCCGGGTAAACGGTCTCCAAAAGACCCTGCGTAAAGCGCGGGAATTGGGAGTCCAGTTTCAAATGGACCCGAGCCGCCAGGAAGGCGAACCCTTCCAACAATCGTTCCACGTAGGGATCGGGGCAGATCTCCTTGCCGTCGGTCAGCGAGAGTCGTCCGGCAATTTTGGGGAAATCGCGCCCGAATTCGGCGGCCGTCTCGCGCAGATGCCGCAATTCGACATTGTAAAGTTCCAGCAGCCGTTCATCCATTGGACGAATCTCCAAAGAGGCACTGGCCGGTCTCGACGTCCACAGTTGTTTTAAGGTGAAGGTGTTCTGGCAGCGGGTTGGCCCACAACTCACCGTCAATTTCGAAAATCAAGTAGTTGCGCTCCGTGTCCACCCTGATGGAGAGCGAGCGGGGGGAGATGCGGGGTTCAAAAAAATGGATCGCTTCGCCCAGTTGTTCCCGCAGCCGTTGCAACTCCGGGGAAGTCGCGCCACAGAACTGATGCACGCCAAAGTTGATCACGGAGCGGCGAGCCTCGGGAAATTCCTTCCATTTGGCCTCGGCCTCCGCTTCAGGCCCGAGCCAGGCCGAGGTATTGAAGAGCCATTGCAGGTCGCGCAGGACTCCCCGCAAGTAGCGCTGCGGGGAGACGACACGTTGATTGCGGCTTTCCTCCTGATGGGTAGGGTCGTCATCGGTCAAGCGATCCAACAGGCAGGGCTGGAGTTTCTCGGTGGCGATGAGATCAGGCATGAACGGGAACCTTGGCTTCCTCTTGTTGCGGCTGCAGCGTCAATTCAAGGGTGCGGCATTCCAGCAGCGGATACTCATGGCCGTCTGTCGCCAGGACACGCTGCCCCAAGCCAAGAAAAGTTTCGCCGTCGCGCTGCTGCCATTCTGTCTTACGGGCCAGACGCATGGGACCGTCGCTCAGTTCCTCGGTGCCGGGGTAGCGAGTCGGGATGTGGCCCAAGGCGGTGCCGCCGTTGGTCCAGGCGAAGCGCGCCCGCAGCCACACCAGGTCGCGCAGGTCTTCCGGTTTGTCAGTCTCGATTTTGTGAATGCGGCAGAACGGGATCCAATAATACTTGCCTTCCACGACCGCTTCCAGGACGGGTCCCAGGCGCGAATCGGCGTCCGCAATCCATTGGAAGGACTCTCCATTGATGGTGCCCGCGGAGGCCGGCGCCGCTTCAAAGGCTCGGTCGCGCAATTCGGCGGCGGCCTTGAATTCGCCTTGGGAGATCAGGTTATTGGCCTGGACGATCAGACCGATCCATTCCGCCGGCTCGCCGAAGATGACAGGAGTGCGGCCGCCGGCGAAGACCTCCCGGCGCAGCATCTCGCAGGCGATCACGGGCCGAAAAATCTGAGCCAGGAGCATGGACTCGGCGTTGAGACTGGCCACGACTTGGAGTTGCGTCAGCGCCTTGTCCAAACGGCCCAGCACACAATTGAGCTGGAAAAGGAAGATCCGCAGTTTCTGGTCTTCCGGCTTTTTTCGAATCTCCGCCTGCAGGGCCGACAATCCCTCTTCCAATTGCCCGGCCTGCACAAATTCAGCGGAGTTCATAGAGAGTCAGGCGTCTGGCTGAAGACAGCCAGACGCCGCATCAAAACCCGTCGGTTTCGTTCCCGATCAATTGCCTGAATTCGACGAAATGTCGTAATTATGCACCACAGGGGAACCAAGCGTGCCCGTGGCCGTCTGCGGGGCATAGCTAATTTCCATCTTGGTAAAGTTGAGGGTGACTGTGTCCACCGGCAGGACATCCTCGGCCGATCCGCCTATTTGGATGCTCGAGACGAGCACGTTGCTCATTGTGATTTTGAAGAATTCCTGCTGTTCTTTCCCGGCTTTGCGGCAAACCAACACCGCCTGCTTGTAATGCGTCCCGGTCGCGCAGCCCAGGAAAAACGCGGGCGTTGCCTTGTTGGTTCTCATTTGGAATGAGAAGTCGTCCATCACCACCTTGCCCGTGCCGCCGCCCGCAGTCGTGCCGCTGGAGCCTTTGTTGCTTTGTCCCCACCACCATTTGTGGACATCAATTTCGTTTGTGTGTTTTTTATCCAGACTTTCGCCCGGAGCTTCTTGGATTTTAAGGAAGTAATCTACTGCGGCCATAAGTTTCTCTTCGCGTTTCCGGGGCCTCGTGCCTTGGCCCCAAATTGTCTTTGTGAGATCCCGCGGACGGCACAACTCCGCGGCCAAATTCATTCCACAATTATGTCTTGCCGGACGGCAGTCTGGACACCAGGCGCAACGACACGGTCAATCCTTCCAACTGGTAATGCGGGCGCAGCCAGAACTTGGACGTGTAATAGCCCGGATTGCCCTTGACTTCGAGCACTTCGACTTTAGCCTGCGCCAACGGGAAGCGCGCCTTGACCTCCTCGGCCGACTTGGAGTCGCAGCAAAATTGACTGATCCATTTGTTGAGCCAATCCTCCATGTCTTCGCGCTCCTTGAACGAGCCGATTTTGTCGCGCACCATGCACTTGAGATAGTGGGCGAACCGGCACGTGGCAAAGAGGTAAGGCAGGCGGGCCGACAGGTTAGCATTGGCAGTGGCCACTGCGTCGTCGTAAACCTGCGGCTTTTGCAGCGATTGCGCGCCCATGAAGGCGGCAAAATCGGTATTCTTGTAGTGCGACAACGGCATGAAACCGTTCTTGGCCAACTCCGCCTCGCGCCGGTCCGTGATGGCAATTTCCGTCGGACACTTCATATCCACGCCGCCATCGTCGGTGGGAAAGGTGTGGACCGGCAGGCCCTCGACTGTGCCGCCGGATTCCAATCCGCGAATCCGGGCGCACCAGCCGTAGAGCTTGAAGGCCCGGGTCACATTGACTCCCATGGCATAGGCCGCGTTGGACCAGACGTACTTGCTATGGTCCGCCCCGGCGGTGTCTTCTTCAAAGTTAAACTCCTCGACCGGAGCCGTCTTGGCGCCATAAGGAATGCGAGACAAAAAGCGGGGCATGGCCAAGCCAAGGTAACGGGCGTCCTCGCTTTCGCGCAACGAACGCCAACTGGCATACTCGGGAGACTGGAGTATTTTGGTCAAATCGCGCGGATTGCCCAGTTCCTGCCAGGAGTCCATTCCCATGACCGTGGGGGCGGCGCCGGCCAGGAAGGGGGCATGCATTGCGGAAGCGATTTGAGCCATGTTGCCCAGCATCTTCACGTCCGATGGCGAATGATCAAAATGGTAGTCGCCGATCAGGCAACCGTAAGGCTGGCCGCCCGGGGAGCCAAATTCCTCTTCGTAGAGCTTCTTGAACACAGGGCTCTGGTCCCAGGCCGTGCCTTCGAATGTCTTGAGCGTCTTGTTCAAATCCTTCTTGGAAATGTTCAGCACGCGGATCTTCAGCGTCTCGTCGGTCTCCGTATTGTTGACTAAATAATGCAGACCGCGCCAGGCGCCTTCCAGCGCTTTGAAGTCCTCGTGATGCATGATCAGGTTGACCTGCTCGGACAACTTGCGGTCGATTTCGGCAATGATGGCGGAAATCGTCCGGGTGGCGTCGGAGGAAATCAGACTCGTCGAACTGAGCGCCTGCTCGGCCAGGGTGCGCACGGCCGCATGGACCGCCGATTGCTTTTCGGGATCGCGGGCCTTGAATTCCTTGTTCAACAGAGCGTCAAATTCGTTCATCTCCGCTGGCGCCGCAGCCGACGCTCCAGCACCTTGCACCGCATTTTCTGGTGGTAACATAAGAGTCTCCTCCGGTTAGGGGTTATTTGGACGGCGGGGTGGCGGAGGGAGCGGGGGCGGCCGCCAGCGATTTCATCAGGTCCGCGTCGCCCAGAACTTTGGCGATCAACTCCTCGGCCTTGTCCTTGCCATCCATGTAGGTCAGCAAGTTGGCCAGTTGCGTCCGGGCTTGCAGCAATTGATTGAGCGCGCCGACTTTGCGCGCCACCGCCGCCGGGGAAAAATCGTCCATGTTCTCGAAGGTCATCTCCACGCTCAGATTATCCTTGCCGGTCAGTGTGTTGGGAACTTGGAAGGCCACCCGCGGTTTGCACGATTTAAGCCGTTCGTCGAAGTTGTCAACATCAATTTCGAGAAACTTGCGATCCCCGACCGACGGCAACGCTTCGGCCGGCTTGCCGGACAGGTCCGCCAACACCCCCATCACAAAGGGCAACTCGACCTTTTTCTCGGCGCCTTCCAACTCGACATCGTATTCAATCTGCACGCGAGGGGCTCGATTGCGCGCAACAAATTTCTGGCTGCTTGCTTTAGGCATAACTGGTAATGTTTATTGAGATGAACGTTTAATGGGCGCGAGTATCAACAAATACTGCTTGTTTGTCAAGCCCGTTTAGCTCTCTTTTTCTGCCGGTGCGAAATTGCCGGAACGGCCGCCCCTGATGCGGGAAGCCCTGCTTCCAAGTGTTTGAGCGATAACTGGATCCGTCACTCTGTGATTTCGAGCACCGGCCAGATGACCAGAATATGGAACCGCCGCTGACAAGTCACGACATCGTCCGATATCCGAGTTATACGCACTCGCAAACTCATCCTGAGCGCATGGCCGTCATTGGCGCTCTCTCGGGATTGCAACCCGCGCCGGTGACCCGCTGCCGTGTGCTGGAATTGGGTTGCGGCGGCGCCCACAATCTGGCCCCGATGGCTTGGAGCCTGCCGGAGAGCCAATTTGTGGGTGTTGACCTGGCTTCCAAGCCCATCCAACAGGGTTTGGAAATGGTCCAGCAGTTGGGGTTGGCCAACATCCGATTGGTCTGCGCCGATGTGAAGTCGATTGACCGAGGATGGGGAGAATTTGATTACATCATCGCCCACGGACTTTATTCGTGGGTGCCACGGGAAACGCGGGAACATATCCTGGAAATATGCCGTCTGGCGCTAGCCCCGCACGGCCTGGCCTTCATCAGCTACAATGCTTTTCCAGGAGGCCATCTGAGCCAGATGCTCCGCGAGATGATGCTCTACCACGTGCGCGCCTTGGAGTCCGCGGATGAGCGCATCAAGCAGTCCATGGCCCTGGCGAAATTCCTGGCCGAGGGGCTCGAAAAAGTGGACGCCTACCAACTTTGGATGCGGGCCGAATGGCAGACGATCCTCAATCATGAAGAGGGTTATCTCTATCATGACGAACTTTGCGAGGTCAACCAGCCGTTTTACTTCGTCCAATTCATGCACGATGCCACCGCGCACAAACTGCAATATGTGGCCGAAGCCGACTATGTTGAGAACTTCGATCATGGCCTGCGCGAAACAGCGCGCGCCAAACTGGCACAAGTGGGCGGCAATCGCATCCTCCGCGAGCAATACATGGATTTCCTCAAGGGCCGCCGTTTCCGGCAAACCCTCCTCTGCCACGCGGACCGCTCCCTGGGCGGCGAACCCGATGCGTCAAGAATAGGCGGCTGGCTGGTTTCCTCCAAGGCCCGTTGCGTGGGCGGGGCATGTGATCTTCGCCCGGGGGTCAAACAGGCCTTTCAGACGCCCCAAAACGCCAAGTGCGAAACCGATGACCCGCTCGGCAAGGCCTCTCTCTCCCTCCTCGGTGATATCTGGCCCCAACCCCTGCCCTTCGCGGATGTGTTGGCCCGCTCCGCGCAGTTGTTGAACCAGGCGGGACTGGCCGCTCACATGGACGACTGCGCCCGGGAGCGTTTGCCCCGATTGCTTCTGCAACTTTACAGCGCCACCATGGTGGAACTGCGCACCACGGCGACGCCCGCGGTCTGGACGGCCGGACCTAAACCGTCCGCCAGCCCGCTGGCGCGCTGGCAAATTGAGCGCGGCGGGTTTGTCACCAGCCTCTTGCACACCCGCGTCGAGGTGGAGGATGAGGTCGGCCGCAGCCTCCTGCAATGGCTGGATGGCACTCGGGACCGGCCGGAGCTGCTGGAAAAAATGTGGCGGCTGCTCCAATCCAAAGGCGCCCTGCGCATCCCCGACGGCGATGAAGCCGCCGCCAGGCGCCAACTGCAAGCGGAGTTGGAAGCCAGTCTTGACAAGCTGGCCAGGCTGGGCCTGTTGATCGCCTAAGCAGCCGTCAAGATGAAGCCGGAGGCGGGGCGGGCGGCCCGGCCAGTTCATCAACGGCGCCGCCCATGCTGGGGCGCAGCGATTCGACGGGGGCAAAACTGAGTTCCTGCACCACCTGCAAAAAGTTCATGTTGACAAGCTTCTGGGCCCGGCGCAGCAGCACCGGCACGGGGCTGGACGGCTCTACCTGGCGGTAGTAGGCGCAAATATTTTCCAACTGCCGGATCACCTCTTCCCGCGAGCGAATCTGGCCCCGGATGGTGATGGAAACCCCTGCCGAACCGGACCCAGTGTCCGCCTCCCCCGCCCCTGCCTCCGCTCCGGACGCATCCGCGGCCGCGCCGCCGGGCACGAAGGGGGCGAGAGACCTGCTCATCGCCTCCAAGGTCTTTTGCAGCTCTTCGAAGTTGATGGTTCCGCCGGCGCCCAGCGTGGTGGTGAGGAAGCTGTCGATGCCGCGGAGAGCCTCAAGCGACTCTGTCAGAGTTTGACGGTGCGCGGCCACCTGCTCCGCCCCGCCCGCGCGGATGGCGGCGGCGGCTGGCGCGAATTCCGCCGAATTTGCCGGCGCGCTCCCGCCCTCCGCCTGAGGCTGCGCTGTCAACAATGGTTCAAACGTTATGGGCGCGGCGCCGCGCCGCGAACAGACCGGGGCGGTGTAAAGGTATTCCAAAAAGGTGAGCCATCCGCCTGCCGCTCCACGCGCGGTGGTCAGCGAGGACAAGATATTCAGCCGTTGCGTGGGATCCTTGTCCTCCGGGTCCAGCAAGGGATGCAGGGCCGCCCACTGCTGCTCCAGGAGCCCGCGCAGCAAGAGCAAGCCGTCCCGAAAACCGGGCAGGCCATCAAGCTTGAGCGCGGCGCCGCTCCACATCACGGCCACGCGCAAGTCCTTGGAGACGCCGAGGAACTGTTCGCTTTTCTGCTTCAATTCGCGCCAGTCGGGCGGTTGCGCCGGCTTCTGCACCGCGCCGATTTCCACCTCGGGCGTGCCCCGCAGAATGGTCTGCAGTTCATCAAACCGCGGGTCGTCGGATAAATCCGGGCCGCAGGCTTGCTCGGCGGAGATGGGTTTCAACAGTCGTTCAACTTGTTCGTTCATAAAAGGCCATTCAAGGCGGTGGACTTTCCTGCAGCAGACATCGCAAGCCGGTCTCTTGCTCAATCCAGGAGTCGGTCTCCGAACCCGGCAGAAACAACTCTTCCGTCCGTCCCCCCTTTCGACTCTGAAACGAAAACCCCGCCCTCTGCTGTTCGCTGACCCATTCACGGACGTTGCCCAACATGTCACACAAACCGTTGCTGGCGACTCCCATCGTTCCCACTGCGACGGGTTTGGTCCGCCGCGGATTTTGCAGGCTGGTGGCTTCGTGCTCCAAGGCGCCGCCGGCGCTGAGAATGTTCCAGGCGTTCGTCACCTTGTCCTCGGATAAACCGGCCGCCGCCAACCATTGTTGCCTTGTCGGAAGGGAGTAGTGCTTTTTCTCCCGCTTGCTCAATTCATCGCAAAATTTGGCGGCTTGCGGGAAAGAAACGCCGACCACCGGCACGTTGCCATCCGCAGGTCCCGTGCCCTCTGGCAATTGACCCATGATCGTTTGGTACTGCCGCCGTGTCACTTCGTACTTGCCAAGGTACGCTCCACCGGCGCCGAGGGCGGGAACCCAGACGAACTCCATTTTTATGGAATTGGTAAACAACTGCGGCCGGGCTCCGCTCTGTTTATTTGTTGCCTCGTCGCGCAGTTGCTTGGCGTCCGCGTCGTCGGGTTTGAGCAGCAGCGCCTTCTCCGCCTGCGCCAGCGCGCTGTCATTATCGCCGCTCGCCAACGCCCCGCGCCCCTTTGTCATAGTCGTCAGGTAATCGGCATCCGTCTGCTGGGCCTTTTTGATCCCATCGATTTTCGTTTGCGCGGCCGCGCCCAATTCCGTCGCCGCCTCGTCGCCAGGTTTGAGCGTGAGCGCCTTTTGCGCTTGCGCCAGCGCGCTGTCATTATCGCCGCTCGCCAACGCCCCGCGCCCCTTTGTCATGGTCGTCAGGTAATCGGCATCCGTCTGCTGGGCCTTTTTGATCGCATCGAATTTCGCTTGCGCG
>Ga0302324_100021984_pt1 | contig 12422 bp, 12 predicted proteins | sample Palsa_T0_1_FD_201949 | JGI IMG/M metagenome (GOLD analysis project Ga0302324, IMG submission 201949) | Peat permafrost microbial communities from Stordalen Mire near Abisko, Sweden - Palsa_T0_1 | ecosystem: Environmental > Terrestrial > Soil > Palsa > Peat permafrost | place: Sweden: Abisko...
TGCGGTGGGCCGCATCGTCGCCCTGCTCGGCCCCAACGGCGCCGGCAAGAGCTCGACCATCATGGCGATCATGGGCCATGTGAAGCTGCGCCGCGGCAGCATCCGGTTCGACGGCGACGACATCGCGCGCCGGCCGGCGCTCGCGCGCGTCGGGCTCGGCATCGCGCTGGTGCCCGAGGGCAGGCGGCTGTTCGCCGACCTGACGATCGACGAAACCCTCACGGTCGGCGGTTATAGCCGCTCGGTTGCCGACGACCGGCGCAACCGCACGCGGGTCTTCGACCTGTTTCCACGGCTCGCCGAGCGCCGGACCCAGCTCGCCGGCTCGCTGTCGGGCGGTGAGCAACAGATGCTGGCGCTCGGCCGCGCCCTGATGGCCGAGCCGAAGCTGCTCTTGATCGACGAGCTGTCGCTCGGCCTGATGCCCAAGATGGTCGACCAGTGCGTCGCCGCTTTGCGCGCGCTCAACCGCGACGGGCTCACCATCCTGCTGGTCGAGCAGAACACCGCGCGCGCCCTGGCGCTTGCCGATGCCGTGTGCGTGCTGGCCGCCGGCCGCGCGGTATTCCAAGGCAGCGCGCAGGAAGCGCGCCGGGATCCCCATCTGTTCGCGCGCTATTTCGGCGTACCGGCATGACGCAAGAGCACCCGCAATCGATGCGCGCCGCGCTCGCGCGCCTGCGCGCCGCCGGCCAGCTGCGCGTGATCGACGAGCCGGTCGCGCCGCGCCACGAGCTGGCGGCCTATCTGAGCGTGCTGCCGCACGACGGCACCGTGCTGTTCGAGAACCTCGCCGGTCATCCCGGCGCGCGCATCCTCGCCAATCTGCTGCCGAGCCGCGCGCGCATCGCGGCGGCGCTCGATACGACGGTCGCTGCGCTGCAGGCCAAGATCGTCGCAGCGATCGGCAGCCCGATGCCGCCATTGCCGGTCGGCGATGCGCCCTGCCAAGAACTGTCGAGCGCCGATCCCGATCTCGGCGCCCTGCCGATCCCGACCTTCTTCGAGCACGAGACCGGCCCCTACATCACCGCCGGCGCGATCGTCGCGCGCGATCCCGAGAGTGGACGCGCCAATCTGTCGTTCGCACGGCTCAAGCCGCTCGGCGGCAGCCGCGCCCTGATCGGCATCGCGCCGAACCATCATCTGGCGGCGCTGGCGCGGCGCGCGGCGGCGCGCGGCGAGACTCTGCCGATCGCCGTCACCTTGGGCAATCACCCCGCCGTGATGCTTTCCGCGGCGCTCTACCTCGGGCTCGGCGACGATGAGCTCGAGGTTGCCGGCGCGCTGCTCGGCGCGCCGATCGAGGTCGCGCGCTGCCGCACCGGCACGCTGGCGGTGCCGGCCGCCTGCGAGATCGTGCTCGAGGGTCGGCTCGATCCGAGCGAGACGATCGCGGAGGGCCCGGTCTCGGAGTTTCACGGCTATTACGAGGATTACGGCGCCGGCCAGATCGTGCGCTTCGACCTGATGACCAGCCGGCGCGAGCCGATCCTGCAGGTGATCCAGCCCGGCTACCATGCCGAGCATGTCTGGCTCGGCGGCGTCGCGATCGCGGCCGGGCTGGCGCGTCAGCTCGCGGCGGCGATCCCGGCGGTCCGCGAGGTCGCCGTGACGCCGGGCGGAGCCGGCCGGCTGCATGCCGTGATCGCGCTCGACGGGGCCGACCCTGGCGACGCCGTGCGCGCGATGTTCGCGACGTGGGCTGCGGTCAGCCTGGTCAAGCAGATCACCGTGGTCGACGCCGACATCGACCCGTGGGATCCCGTCCAGGTCGAATGGGCGATCGCGACGCGGCTGCGCGCCGAACGCGACCTGCTGGTCGTGCCGACCATGCGGGCCGATCGCGCCGAGCCGCTCGCGCGCGACGGCGTGGTCGCCAAGCTCGGGCTCGACGCGACCCGCAAGCCGGGCGACCGCGATTGGCAGCGCGCCGAGCCGCCGCCCGACATCGTCGAGGCGGTGCGCCGTCGGCTCGGACTGACCCGCGCGGTTTGACCGCGCGCGGCCGGGCGGTGATGATGCCCGCCGCGGGGAGGTTGATCGATGGCGGACGGCTCGGCCGTGGCGCTCAGCCCGGAGACGGTGCTGAGCGAAATGAAGAAGAACGGCGTGAGCCACGTGGTCTGGCTGCCCGACAGCGAGACCAACTGGCTCTATCTCCTCATGAAGGCGGAGCCGTCGCTGACCCTGGTAGGAGTCAGCCGCGAGGGCCATGCCTGCTCGATCGCGGCCGGCATCGCGACCGGCGGGCGGACGCCCATGATCCTGATCCAGAACACCGGCATGATGGAGTCGGGCGATTCGATCCGCGGCTGGCTGCTCGGCCTCGACATCCCGGTCGTCTTGATGGTCGGCTATCGCGGCTGGACGCGCCACGGTGTCGACACCGACAGTGCGGCGACCTATACCGAGCGCTTCCTGCTGGCGTTCAACCTCAGCTACTACCTGGTCGAGAGCGACCAAGACGCGCCACGCATCTCGGTCGCGTTCGCCGAAGCTGCGCGCACCAAGCGGCCGGTCGTCGTGCTGGTCGGCGACGAGTATCACGGCTTCAACCGCTGAGCCGAGGCGAACCGACATGATGCACACCGCGGACGTCCTCAAGGAATTCCAGCCGCATCGCGGCGACGCCATCGTGGTGCCGGGCCGCGGCGGCCGGCATTGGCACACGCTGAGCGGCAACGCGATGCTCGACGCGCCGGTCGGCGATCCCGCGATGGGCGGGCATGCCGGCTTCGCGCTCGGGCTCGCGCTGGCCCAGCCGGCGCGCAAGGTCGTGCTGTTCGATTCCGAGGGCGACATACTGATGAGCCTCGGCATGCTGGTCACCATCGCCGAGCAGGCGCCGACCAATTTCTACCATTTCCTGCTCGACAACGAGTGCTACGCCACCACCGGCGGCCAGCCGGTGCCCAACGCAACGAACGTCGCCTATGACGTGGTGGCACGCGGCGCCGGCTATCCGCGCAGCCACGCCTTCGCCGAGCTCGACGCGTTCGCGCGCGAGCTGCCCGCCATCCTCGAGCGGCCGGGACCCGTCTTCGTGGCGCTGAAAATATTCCCCGAGATCGAGAATGCGCCGATCGCGCAGCGGCGGCGCTGGAACCCGCGGACCCGGAACAAGGTCGTGCAGGATCTGCGCGCGGCGCTGGTCAAGGAATGAGGAGGGCGAGATGCTGACTTTGTATTTCACGTCGGGCGCCAGCTCGATGGCGCCGCATATCGCGCTCCACGAGGTCGGCGCGCCGTTCGAGAGCCGGCACATCTCGCTCGCCAAGCAGGAGAACCGTGCGCCCGCCTATCTGGCGATCAATCCCGAAGGCAAGGTGCCGACCCTGGTGATCGACGGACGGAAGCTGACCGAGGTCGCCGGCATCCTGTTCTATCTCGCCAAGCGCTTCCCGGAGTCCAGGCTGCTGCCCGACGGCGACATCGAGGCCGAGGCACAGGCGATCTCCTGGATGTCGTTCATCGCCGCATTCCTCCATCCCGCGCGCGGGCTCGGTCAAGCCGTTGCAGCCGAGCGCTTCGGCCTAGCCGATCGCCGACTCGGCAAGCAGGATTGGGCGCTCGGCCGCTATTCGATCGCGGACATTCATCTGTTCCGGCTGTTCTGGCGTTATGTCGGCGCGCTCAAGCCGGCGCGCGGCAGCTTCCCGAGCCTGGAAGCTCATTACGACCGCATGATGGCGCGCCCCGCGGTTCAGAAAACCATCGAGATCGAAAGCTCGATCGGCTACGCGCTGCCTTGAGGAACGATCGAGTTCGGTGAGTCACGAGGCCGTCATTGCGAGCGAAGCGAAGCAATCCAGAGCAGCGTGACGGCCCTCTAGATTGCTTCGTCGCTGCGCTCCTCGCAATGACGTAGAGTGGGGCAACTTGAAGTGATCACGCCCCAGCGCGCGTCATTCGATGGTAACGTGCGCGGCGCGCACGACCTTGGCCCATTTCTCGATCTCCGCGTCGAGGAAACGGGCGCATTCCTCCGACGTGCCGCCTGCCGGGGTCGCGCCGAGCTCGAGCAGACGGTCGCGTATCTCGGGCGACGCCAACACCGTGTTGGTATCCCGATTGATGCGCTGCACGACCGGCACCGGCGTGCCGGTCGGCACCATGATGGAAAACCAGGAATAGGCCTCGTAGCCCGGCACCGACTCGGCGATCGTGGGCACATCGGGCAGCGCTTGCGAGCGCGTCAGCGTGGTCACCGCGAGCGCGCGCAGATTTCCCGAGCGGACATGGCCGATCGCCGACGGGATATTGTCGAACATCACCTGGACATGGCCGCCGATCAGGTCCTGGATCGCCGGCGCGGCGCCGCGATAGGGCACGTGCGCCATGTCGATGCCGGCCATGAACTTGAACAGCTCGCCGGACAGGTGCACCGAGGTGCCATTGCCGCTCGAGGCGAAATTCAATTTGCCGGGCTGCGCCTTGGCGAGCGCGATGAACTCCGGCACCGAGCGCGCCGGCAATTGCGGCGCGACGACCATGACGTTGGGCAGGCGGCTGAGCAGAACGACCGACGCGAGGTCGCGATGCAGATCGAACGGCAGCACCGGATAGGCGGTCTCGCTGATCGCATGGGCGACCCCGGCGAACAGCATCGTGTAGCCGTCGGGTGGCGATTTCGCGACGATGTCGGTGCCGACATTGCCGCCGGCGCCCGGCCGGTTGTCGATCACGACCGTCTGGCCGAACGCGATCGACAGCTTGGCCCCGATGATGCGCGCCACGATGTCGGTCGCGCCGCCCGGCGTATAGGGCACGACCCAGTGCACCGGCCGCTCGGGCCAGGCCGCCCAGACCGGCGCTGCAACCGGCGCCGCGGCGCCGGCGAGCAGCAGCGCGGCGATCAGGCCGCCGATAGGCTGTCGCATCGGAGTCCTCCCGTGGTTCGCCGGGCCGGCTTTGTCGGCTATAATGCCGCCAGCGGGTTCGAGCGATGCACACCATCATAAACCGATTCTGGGCGCTGGAAGGACCGACCTGGCTGGTCGCGGCGGCGATCTATGGCGCCTGGTTCCTGCTGATCTGGTACCAAGCGCTGATCCCGTGGTGGCTGCAAATGCCGGTCGGCGCGTATCTGATCGCCTGGCAGTTCTCGCTGCAGCACGAATGCATCCATGCGTTCCGCGGCGTGCCGGCCTGGTTCCGCTTCGCGGTGGCGTATCCGCCGCTCGGCCTATGGTTCCCCTTCCCGCTCTATCGCAAGAGCCACTCCATCCATCACCGCAACACTTATCTGACCGTGCCGGGCCAGGACACCGAAGGCTATTACGTGCGCCAAGAAGAATGGCAGAGCATGAGTCCGTTCTGGCGCCGCGTGCTGCTGTTCAACCAGACCCTGGTCGGTCGGCTCGCCATCGGGCCGCTGCTGCGGCTCGCCAAGCTGGCGCAGCGCGAGACCGGCCGGGTGCGCCGGGGCGACTACAGCCATCTGCCGCATTGGGCCGCGCATGTCGTCGCGGTCGGCGCGCTGTTCTGGTTCATCTCCGGCGTCTGCGGCATGCCATGGTGGCACTACGTGCTCCTGATCGCCTATCCGGGCTTCAGCCTCGGGCTTCTGCGTGCCTTCATCGAGCATCGCGCCGGTCGTCGCCCCGGCGAGCGCACCGCGATCGTCGAGTCCAATCCGTTTTTCGGGCTGCTGTTCCTCTACAACAATCTGCATGTCGCGCATCATTTGAAGCCGACCCTGCCGTGGTATGCGCTGCCGCGCTTCTATCGCGACAATCGCGAGCAGCTGCTGAAGCATAATGGCGGGTTCTGGTTCCGCGGCTATGGCGCGATCGCGCGCCGCTGGCTCGTCAAGCCGGTGTTCACCCCGGTTCATCCGACGCTGTAGCCCCCGATTCTACAACCCCGACATAGGCGAGCTGCACCGCCGGCTGGCGCATCACGTCGCGCGGCGCGCCGTCGGCGATCGCGCGGCCGGCATCGAGCACCAGCAGGCGGCCGGCGATCCGCATCACCTCGGCGAGATTGTGCTCGACCAGCAGGATCGTCATGCCGGATCGGTTGAGCGCGACGATCAGATCGCCGAGCGCCGCCGCCTCGCCGGTGTTGAGCCCCGCCATCGGCTCGTCGAGCAGCAGCAGGGCCGGCTCGAGCGCGAGCGCGCGCGCCAGCTCGAGCCGCTTGCGGCGGCCGAGCGGCAGCGCCAACGGGCGCTGGTCGGCAACGTCGTGCAGCCCGACGCGCCGCAGGATCGCCTCGGCCCGGCGGCGCTCGGCGGCGCGCGACAACCGGCAGAGCGCGGCGAACGGCGAGCGCGTGTGGCGGCTGCCGGCCGCGATCATGACGTTCTCGACGACCGACAGGCTGCGGAACGGCCGGACCAGCTGATGGGTCAGGCCGAGCCCGCTTCGCACCCGCCGATGGGTCGGCTGTTGCGTCAAATCCTCGCCGCGAAACACGATCGTGCCGTGCTCCGGCCGGAGGATCCCGGCGATCAGCCGCAGCACCGTGGTCTTGCCGGCGCCGTTGGGCCCGATCAGGCCGAGCAGCTCGCCCGGCGCCACCACGAAGCTCAACTGGTCGGCCGCCACCACCCCGCCGAAGCGCCGCACCAGCCCGGCGACCTCGAGCAGCGGCGGGCTCATCGCGCGACCCGCCGCCGGGTGCCGGCGACCGCGCCGGCGAGGCCGCCCGGGCTGAAGCGCATCACCAGGACGAGGAGCGCGCCGAACAGCAGCAGGCGGTAGTCGCTGACGAAGCGCGAGACCTCCGGCAGCAGGGTCAGGAGCACGGCGGCCGCGCTGACGCCCCACACCGAGCCGCTGCCGCCGATCACTACCGTGGTCAGGACGGCGATCGACAGCGCGAAGTCGAACGTGTCGGGCAGGATGATGTGGGCGAAATAGATATAGAGCGCGCCGGCCAACCCGGCGAGCGCGGTGCCGATGCCGAACGCGGTCAATTTGTACGCCGTGACGTCGATGCCGACTGTGCGCGCCGTGTCCTCGTCGTCGGACACGACGTCGAAGGCGAAGCCCATCCAGCTGCGCTTGAGCAGCAGGCTGAACAGCAGGACCAGCCCGGCGAGCGCCAGCACGATCGCGGCATAAGAGGACGGGCCGACGCCGGCACCGGGAATCCCGGCGATGCCGAGCTCGCCGCCGAGCCAGGCCTGCTTGCGCACGATTCCGAGGAAGATGAAGCCGACCCCCATCGTCGTGATCGCCAGGAAATCGTGGCGTACCCGCAGCGCGGTCAGGCCGACTGCGGTGCCGACCGCACCGGCGGCCAGCGCGCCGGCGGGCAGGGTCAGCGCGAACGGCGCGCCCGCCTTGGCGAGCAGTGCCGCTGCGTAGGCGCCGACGCCGTAGAACGCCGCATGGCCCAGGCTGACCTGACCGCAGAACCCCGTAATGATGTTGAGGCTGAGCGCCAGGATCATGTTGATCCCGATGACGCACGACAGGCTGATCAGGTAGGCGCTCATGAACGGCGCAGCAGGCCTTCCGGCCGCACCATCAGGACCAGGATCAGGAACAGGAAGCCGATCGCGTCGCGATCGAGCAGCTGGCTGAGATAGATCGTGCCGAATGCCTCGACCACGCCGAGCGCCAGGCTCGCGATCAAGGTGCCGCGCACATTGCCGAGGCCGCCGAGCACGATGATGGCCAGGGTCTTGTAGCTGACCACGGCGCCCATGGTCGGCTCGACATAATTGTTCAGCAGGCCGATCAGCACACCTGCGATCCCGGCGAGCGCCGAGCCGAAGAAGAACACGAGATAGCGCACGCGCTGCGGATCGATGCCGAAGCTGAGCGCCATCTCGGGATCCGTCACGGTCGCACGCCAGCCGATGCCGGCGCGCGACCGGCTCGAATACCAGGCGAAGCCGGCGAGCACCGCGGCGGCGATCGCGACCATCGCGATCTCGACCTGGTTGAGCGCGATCCCGCCGAGATCGACCGTGGTGACGTAATAGCGATTGTCGGCGAACGCGATCCCGTACGGGCCGAACACCAGGCGATAGGCCTCCTGCATGACGATGAAGAGGCCGATCGACACGATCATGGGCACGGTGGCGGGCTGGTCGAGCAGCGGCCGATAGGCCCAGCGATAGATCAGCATGCCGGCTGCGCCGCTCGCGACGATCGCGAGCACGATTGCGAGCGCCAGGCTGCCGGTCGCGTTGGCGACCACCACGCCGACATAGGCGCCCAGGGTGAACACGCCGGCATGCGCGATATGGAGGATGCGGAGCAGCCCGTACACCAGGGTCAGGCCCATCGCCATCATGGCGTACATGCCGCCATAGACCAGGCCCTTGACGGTCAGCTCAACGAGATACACGCGCTGCCCGCCCGCCCGTCAAAATCCCTCCCCCGTGCGCAGCATGGGGGAGGGTAGGGAGGGGGCCGCGCGCGGGGGAGGGATTCTCGAGGGACGCCGCATATCAATCCGCCGGCGGGGTCAGGATGGTGGGGTCGTCGATCACCGCGGCGCCGTAGAAATTGCCGTTCTTCACCACGGTGACCTCGAGCGGCTCGTAGAGCTCGCCGATCGCGTTGAAGAACGCCAGATTGCCGGTCAGCAGCGGAAAATTCTTGGTCGCCGCCAGCGCGTCGCGGAGCTTGGCCGGGTCGGTGCTGCCGGCGCGCGTCAGCGCGTCGCCGACCAGGCGGACCGCCGAGTAGCTGTTCGCCGCGACCGCCTCCATCTCATAGCCGGCGCGCTGCTTGAACTCGGCCTTGAAGCGCTCGAGGTCGGGATGGTTGCGGAAGCGGTCCATGCCGCCGACCACGAACACGCCCTCGGCGGCGTCCTTGGCGATGTCGATGAACTGCATCGAATCGAAGGCCTGGGCGCCGACGATCGGCTGCTTCAGCCCGGCAGCGCGCAGCTGGGCGACCAGCGGCCCAGCGACGAAATAATAGCCGATGGCGTAGATCACGTCGGGATTGTCGTTCTTGACCGACGCGACGATCGGGCCGAACTGCCGCTCGCCCAGGCCGAAGGTGTATTCCTTGACGATCTGCAGGCCGAGCTTGGGCGCGGTCTCCTTGAAGCCGTCGGCGATCGACGAGCCGAAATCGTTGTTCATGGTCAGCATCGAGACGCGCGCCTTGCCGAAGCGGTCGGCGATGAACTTGGCGGCGCCCTTGCCCTGGGGCGGCCCGAGGATGACGGTCCGGAAGGCGAAGCGGCCCGACTTGGTGATGTCGGGATGCACCGCATAGGCCGCGACGTAGGGAATCCCGGCGGCCTGGAACACTCCGGCGGCCGCGCGCGTCGGCGCCGAGTAACTGCCCGATACCGCGACCGTGACCTTGTCCTGGCCGATCAGCTTGTTGGCGATCGGCACAGCCTGGTCCGGCTTGTTCTGGTCGTCATAGGGCACGAGCTCGAGCTTCTGGCCGAGCACGCCGCCGGCCTGGTTGATCCAGTCGATGGCGATCTCGGCGCCGATGGTCGCGGACTTGCCGTCGGCGCTCGCCGGGCCGGATTGCGGCGCGTGGAAGCCGATCTTGATCTGCGCCTCGGCCGCCCCGGCCCAGATCAGCACGGCCGCTGCCGCGCCCAGTCCCGCTGTCCGAATCATGATGGTCCCCCGCCGAACCCGACCGCGTCACGCTGCCGGATCGCACCCGGTTTTGCCACAGCTTTCCGGGTGGATCGAATTTTGCAAAGACGCTAGGGGTTTTCCGAGCGCTCGACGCTCTCAACAAGCGGGACGACCGAGATGGACATCGACGCCTTGGCGGTGCGCGGCCTCGACCGGGAGACCGTGCTGGCGCTGTCCAAGCCGAGCGACGCGAAGGGGCTGCGCCAGCTCGCCATCCATCTCGCAATGCTGCTGGCGACCGGCACCCTGGTCGCGCTCAGCCGCGGCAGCTGGTGGCTGGCGCCCGCGATCGTGCTGCACGGCATCCCGCTCGCCTATCTGTTCTGCCCGCTGCACGAGGGCGTCCACCGCACGGCGTTCGCCAGCCGCTGGCTCAACGACTGGGTCGCCGAAATCGCCGGCGCGGCAATCGGCCTGCCGGCCGGCTTCTACCGGACGTTCCACTTCGTCCACCACCGCCACACCCAGGATCCGGCGCGCGATCCCGAGCTCGCGATCGCCAAGCCGACCACCCTGGCGGGTTACCTCTATGTGATGACGGGCGTGCCGTGGTGGCGCAACCGCGTGGGATTGAGCCTGCGGCAGGCCCTGACGGGCCGCGTGCCCGAGATCGTGGTGCCGGCAGGCCGCCAGCGCGCGATCGTGCTCGAGGCGCGGCTGATCTGGGCGCTCTATCTTCTGGTCCTGATCCTGTCGGTCGTCTTCCGCAGCGACGCCGCGCTGATCTTCTGGTTCCTGCCGCTGGTCACCGGCTATCCGTTCCTGCGCTTCTTCTTGTTGGCCGAGCATACCGGCTGCGCCTATGGCGACGACATGTTCGCCAACACGCGCACGACCTACACGAACTGGGCGATGCGCCTCCTGGCCTGGGACATGCCGTTTCATTGCGAGCATCACTCCTACCCGTCGGTGCCGTTCCACGCATTGCACAAGGTCAACCCGCTGATTCGCGACCGCATCGCCAACCGCTCGCCCGGCTATCTCGCCTTCCACTACAATCTGATCCGCAGCCTGGTTTCTAGCGCCGCTGGGCGGCGGCGAGACGGCGCTCCAGCCTGACGCTGTAGCGCGACAGGCCAAAACAGATCAGCCAGAAGATCAGCCCGGCGAAGACATAGCCCTCGAGGCGGCGATCGACCCATTTCGGATCGGCGATCGACGGCTCGACCATGCCGAGCAGATCGAACAGGCTGACGATCAGCACCAGCGTGGTGTTCTTGAACAGCGAGATGAACTCGTTGACTAGGCCCGGGATCGCGACGCGCAGCGCCTGCGGCAGCACGACCAGCACCATGGCGCGCCAATAGCCCAGCCCGAGCGCCTGGGCGGCCTCGGTCTGGCCCGCCGGAATCGCCTGCAGCCCGCCGCGCACCACCTCGGCCATATAGGCGGCCTCGACCAGAGCCAGGCCCACGATCGCGGCGGCCAGCTTGTTGACCGTCAGCCCCTCGGGGACCATCAGGGGCAGGAAGATCGAGGCCAGCAGGATCACGACGATCATCGGCACGCCCCGCCAGAACTCGATCGTGATGGTCGCGAGGGTGCGCAGCAGCTTGAGGCCCGAGCGCCGGCCGAGCGCCAGCAGGATGCCGAACGGCAGCGCCAGCGACGCCGCCGACGCCACCACGATGTTGAGCATCAGCCCACCCCACTCGCGGGTCTCGACCGGCGGCAGCCCGGCGAACCCGCCGAGCAGCAGCGCGCCGCCGAGCGCCAGCAGGCCGAGCCACAGCGCCGGCACCAGGCCGGGCGCGCGCCTCATGCCGGGCGCCAGCGCGAGCGCGACCAGGCCAACGCCGAGCGCCGCGACCAGCCGGACGCGCCAGCGCTCCGGCGCCGGATAGAAGCCGTAGAGAAAGGCGTCGAGGCGCGCGCCGATGAACGCCCAGCAGGCGCCGCCCGGTGCGCAATCCTCGCGGCTGGCGCCGTGCCAGGTGGCGTCCAGCAAGGTCCAGTCGAGCACCGGCGGCACGATGCGGAACAGCGCGTAGCCGCAGGCCAGCGTGATCAGCGCGTCGACCGGCGAGCCGAACAGCCGGCGCCGGGCCCAGCGCAGCGCCCCCGTCCCGGGCGTCATCGAGTCACCAGCGCGATCCGGCGGTTGTACCAGTTCATCGCCGCCGACAGCGCGAGATTGATGGCGAGATAGATCGCCAGCGTGATCGCCGCGATCTCGATCGCATGGCCGGTCTGCGACAGGGTCGTGCCCATGAAGACCTGGACCAGCTCGGGATAGGCGACGATCGCGCCGTAGGACGTGTTCTTGACGATGTTGGCGTATTGATTCATCAGCGGCGGCAGGATCACGCGCAGCGCCTGCGGCAGGATCACGAGACGCAGCACCAGGCCCGGCTTCAGGCCGAGCGCGCGCGCCGCCTCGCGCTGGCCGACACTCACCGCGAGAATGCCGCCGCGCACGATCTCGGCGATGAAGGCGGCGGTGTAGATCGTCAGCGCGAGCACGATCGCGACCAGCTCGGGCAGCACCACCGTGCCGCCGCTGACCCCGAACCGGCCCATGCGCGGCACGTCCCAGCCGGTCGCGGCGGCGCCGGCGGCCAGCGCCAGCAGCGACAGGCCGACGGTCAGGCCCAGGCTCGCGGCGAGCGCCGGGAAGATCTGCCCGGTGGCGGCCTGACGCCGCGCGGCCCAGCCCTTGAGCCAGCGCGCGCCGAGCAGCGCTGCGACCAGCACCAGCGGCACGGCGATGAACGCGCTGGCCGAGTCGGGCGCCGGGACCGACAGGCCGCGATTGTTGAGGAACACCACGCCGCCGACGCCCAGACTGTCGCGCGCCGGCGGCAGCGCGCCGAGCAGCGGATGGTAGCAGACCAGCACG